>JAESFT010000505.1_pt1 | contig 22279 bp, 13 predicted proteins | sample 9269451 | NCBI WGS metagenome assembly JAESFT01 (sample SAMN14502557, study PRJNA617106) | algae metagenome | isolation source: Scytonema hyalinum WJT4-NPBG1 and co-occurring heterotrophs from well... | place: USA: Mojave Desert, Joshua Tree National Park, California | collected 2006-05-25
ATATCGCATCGGCACGGAGGAATTGCGGGTGTCCCCGAGTATCGGGATCAGCATTTATCCGGAGAACGGCGACCATATCGACAAGCTGATCCGGATGTCCGAAGCCGCAATGCACCAGGCGAAGCTTCAGGGCGGCAATACGCACCAGTTCTTCGATGCCGGCATCGATACCGGCGAGAAAATCACGGTTGCACTCGAACAGAAGCTACGCCAGGGTCTGCGCGAGCAGGATTTCGAGCTGCTGTATCAGCCGATCATTGATACCAGCACGAAGCAAGTGGTCTCGGCGGAGGCGCTCATCCGGTGGCGGCAACAGGACGACGTGGCATTGACGCCGGATGCATTCATCGGTGTGGCGGAGTCCAGCGGTCTGATACACCAGCTCGGGGATTGGGTGATCAGGGAAGCCTGCCGCCAGCATGGCAAGTGGCGCCGCAGCGGCCTGCCGCCGATGCGCATTTCGATCAACGTATCGCCGCTGCAGTTTCGCGCACGCGATTTCCAGGCCCGGCTGAAGGATGCGATCGAGTATTCCGGGATCGATCCGGCCTGCGTCGAACTGGAGGTCACGGAAAGTACTGTCATGCAGCATGTGCAGGAGGCATCCAAAACCCTGGCGGCCCTGAAGAGCATGGGGTTTCACATTGCACTGGATGACTTTGGCACCGGTTATTCCAACCTGAGCTATCTGTCTCAATTCCCCATCGATCAACTCAAGGTCGACCGGCGGTTCATCCAGCAGATCGATACCGATTCCCGCTCGCTCGCCATCGCAGAGACCGTGATCGCGCTAGGGAAAAAGCTCGGTGCCGAGGTGGTCGCGGAAGGGATCGAGAGCGAGGAAGCGCTGGATATCCTCAAGCGATGCGGGTGCGGCCTGGGACAGGGCTACCTGATCAGCGAGCCGCTGCCACCGGACCGTTTCGTGGAATGGTACCGGCGCAACGATCCGCGCCAGTTCTATCACTAGGCCGTAGATCAGCGATACCCGCGCCGCTGCATTTTCCGCATGGCCAGCCGTGTTCGCTCGACGAGGAAGGAATTGCGCTGCGGGATCGGCCGCTGGGCGATGATGCGTATGGTGTGATCGTCGCCGAGAACCGTCAGTCGTTCCCGTGCGCGCGAAAAGGCGGTGTACAGGATCGCCCTGTGCACGAACGCCGGCGATCCATTGGTGCAGATGAAGATGACCTGCCGGTACTCCGATCCCTGAGCGGCATGCACGGTCATCGCATAGGCCAGTCCCAGGCTTTCGAGCGCCTTGCCCGGATACCGGATGGTGCGACCATCGTCGAGGTCGAGAAGCAGATACAGGATATTGGTGCCGCCGGCATCGGTGACACAGTCGGCGATGAAGCCGGTATCGCCGTTGACGACCTGCTCGAACTTCCTGGTCCCGTCCGGCATGGTCTGCTGCTCGAGCACGAGGTTCTTGCGAATGATGATGCGGTCTCCCATTTTCAGCACGCTGCCCGGGATACGGCCGCCGTCCGGGTTGATCTTCTGGCGCAGCACTTCATTGATATAGGTGGTGTTCCAGCCCGGAGTCTGGAGATCACCCTTGCGCCGCGGCATGAGCAGCCCGACCTTCTCGATGCCGCAGGATTCGATGGCGGCCAGATAAGTGCGGATCACGCGCGACAGCCCGATATCGTCCGGTGCCGGCAGACCATGCGAAAAATTGACATCCGCATGATCGACGCATTCCAGCTTGCCCCGCCCGCATTGCTGCACGATCTTCAGGATGCCGCCGTCGTTGCGGTGCGTCTGATCCAGCCGATGATGGTCGCCCGGAAGTTCGAGCAGGCTGTCAAGTATCCTGCCTGGTCCGACCGACGGCAGTTGGCCGGTATCTCCCAGAAAAATGATGTGACAGTCGGGCGGCAGTGCACTGATCAGCGCCCGCGTCAGCGCAAGGTCGTCCATCGAGGTTTCGTCCGCGACCACGATATCGGCGTCCAGCGGATTGTCTTCATTGTAGGTAAAGCCGTTATCCGTGACTTCCAGCAGACTATGGATGGTCGACGCGGACAGGCCGAACCGGCTAATACGGGCGGACAGAACCTTGGCCGCTTTCCCGGTGGGCGCGCAGAACAGGATTTTCCTGTCGCGAACGATGTGTACCAGAATCTCCATCAGCGCGGTCTTGCCACATCCGGGGCCGGCGGTCAGCGTATGCGTCAGGTGCGTCGAAGTCAGAATGCCGCGTAGGGCCTTGCGCTGGCTGTCGTCGAGACGGAAGCTTTCTCCCAGGCTGCGTTCGGCCGCGTCGATTTCATGATCGAGCAGCGTCTCATCCAGTTCGCAGATGGGTTGTGCGATGTGCAGGGCGCGCCGGGCAAGGTCGTTCGCCAGCGCCATTTCGCATTGGTAAAGATAGCGCGGGTAATACCGGCTGCCGTCGAGGATGATGGGTTCGCGGCCGGCTATCGCGGCAGCCATGGCTTTTTCGGGCGAAACATCCGCATCATAGGCAACGATGCGGTCGCTGATGTCCGCAAGCGTAAGGAAGGTGTGGCCGTTCTGTTCGCAGCCCTCCCTCAGCGCATGCGTGGCCAGCGCCGCGAGACGCGCATCATGAAAGCGCGGAAAGCCGATCTGGCGCAGGGCGATGTCATCGGCGGCGGCGAAGCCGTATCCATCCACGTCCCTGAGCGGCGCATACGGGTTGCGGGAAAACACCTTCCATGCCTCATCCACCGGATCGGCCGAGCAACGCGCGATTGCATGCAGCCATTCCGCGATCCGGCGAAGGATTGCATGGCGGATGCCGGTCGCGCCGATCCGCGTGGACAGGTCGCGATAGATCAGCGATTCAAAGTCGCAATCGTCGGCTACCTTGATTTTGCGTTTTGTGACCGTGGAGAAGTCGAGTGAAAGCGGGTTGGTGACGAGCAGGTTTCTCAGGTCGTCGAGGCGGTCGCTGTATTGCGCAACGATCTTTCTCGAGGTTACCTCGCCGCAGCCTTTGAAGTTGCGCCGCAGGTGGCGGATCAGCGCATCTTCGGAACAAGGAATATCGATGGAAGCGGCGGCGACGGCGATCTGTTTGCCGTACTTCACGTGATGGCCGATCCGGCCTTCGAGACGGTAGCGGTTGCCTTCGGTCAGGCCGACCAGCGCCTCCCCGACGCATTTGAGCAGCGAGCCGTCCTCGAGACGCACGTTGCCGTGGCCCCATTTTTCGTTGTAGATGGAGATGGACGAAAGAATGCCGACGACTTGGTCCATGGGAGCTGGGGAAGGGATTGGGAGGGTGGCGGATGTCTACGCAGTCCGGTTCCCACGGAAGAACGATAGAGAAATTCTTTTCAATCTACCGCTAGACGACTCCCTCCCCGTGCAACGGGAAGGGGGTATTTTACAAAGGACTTTTCAAGTTATCCGCATCAGAACGGAATCATGTCATCTTCAAGATCGAACTCGACACGATCCGACCGGGTCGACTGCTTGCCGCCCTTGCCTGAACCGGCATCGTCCGATTTATGCGTATCGCCATCCGCATCGGCATGGGTAGGTTTGCCACCCAACATGCGCATGTCGTCCGCGATGATTTCGACTGTGTACCGCTCGATATCATCCTTGCCGGTCCATTTGCGTGTCTGCAGGCGGCCTTCGACATACACCAGCGAACCTTTTTTCAGATACTGCCCGGCGATTTCCGCCAGCTTGCGGTACAGGATCACCCGGTGCCACTCGGTGCTTTCCTTTTTCTCGCCTGTATTCTTGTCCTTCCAGGTCTCGGTCGTTGCAATCACGAGCTGGGTAACCGGGTCGCCCGCGGCGGTCGAGCGCATTTCCGGACCGCGGCCGAGATAGCCGATCAGGGTGACTTTGTTGAGGGTTGTCATTGCAATCTCCTACTAGAGTTGGACCAAACGAGATGGATTATTGAATGTCCAGCCGCACGCCTTGCTCTGTGCGGGCGCCGGGCACCTCGATCCCGGCCTTCAAAGCCGCGGCAATGGCCTTTTTGTTCGGCATCGGCGGCGGTGCTTCATGTTGCGTCAGGTAGACGGACGGCAGATCCGTTTCCCGGTCAACCACCACCACGGGTGGATTCTTCTTCACGGTCAGCGAAAACAGCGCCGTCGTGACGCGGTCCCGGCGCGCCGTCTGCATCAGTTCGAGAATCAGCTTGCGGCCTCGTTCCGCGCCGCGCCGCAGGGCGGCATGTCGCGCTTCCAGGCTCTCGATGGTCTTTTCCACGCCGTTGGCGGCGGTTTCCATGTTGCGTACCATCTTCGCAAGATTTTCCAACCGCTCATCGAACGGCCCGGACATGCTTTCCAGCGTGTCCGCGATCAGTTGCTCGTCGTCGTGACGCTCGGCCAGCATTTCGGCCAGCCGCCGGTATTGCGCGGCAAGCTCGAATGCTTCAAAGACCGGGTTCATGCGGCGATTCCGAGAGCCGATTCGTTATGCGCTTCCAGCGCCGCCTTGCGCTCGTCCTTCAGTGCCGTCAATTCGGCGAGAGCGGACGGATCCGGCAATGCGGTTGCAGCGCGATACGCCGTCGAGAAGGCCTTGAACAGCTCATCCAGCGTATTGGCACCGGTGATCGATTCCTTCATCGCGGCTTTTTGCTCTTCCGGCATGGCGATCTTCTTTACCGGCACGTCCTCGCCGGAATCCAGCCAGCTCAGCAGCAGGCGGCCAGTATCGATTTCCGGCTTGAAGATCGAGCCGTCGAACAGGCGGGTACGGTCTTTCCCGGCAAACGCCATATGACGCACGTCCATCTCGAAGAAGGTCGTGAACTCATACTCGATACCATCGCGCATGATCGGCGCGAGTCCGATCTTGCGAACGATGTTCTTGCCGGTGCGCTCATCCTTCTCCTGCACATAATCCGTCTTCGCGCGCATGGTGGCGATGATGTGGCAGGGGCTTTGCAGCAGCGCTTCGACCAGCGCATTGTGCTCCGGCGTCACCTGGCGCCACGCCTGCCAGCTGTTGCCCGACTTGTCCGCAATTTTGCCCTGGCGGTCCAGCGAGCCGCCTTCACCGGTCCATGCATGGGTCAGGCTGTCGACGATGATGGTTGACACACCGGACTCCTCGAATGCACGGATCGCTTCGATATAACGTGCCGGTGTGTACGGCGGCGTGAGCGGCAGGACGTCATAACCGTCCGGCAAGAGATCGGCGTACAGGTCTCCGCTGCCGTGTTCGGTATCGATCAAGCCAATGCGTCCGCCGAGTCCGCCCGCGATCAGCAGGGCGGAATAGGTCTTGCCGCTACCGGCCGGGCCCGACATGCCGAGACGGAGCTTTGCACGACGACGTGTCGCGCGGTGGATTTCGAATGAAGCCATGGTGACTTTCTTCCTTTCTCTTTGCTCGTTTTCAATCTGTTCCTGCCGGCCGATCTGCTCATACCACTGCAAGCCGCCGTCATCGCATTCAGGTTGATAATCCATTCGGTTCTTTGCTACTAAAAAGGTCGCAAATAAGTTCGTAACAACTGCGCCGTGTCCGTACCGCGATTAATGCAGACTTCTGATGTTCAGGAGCGAAATAGCCTCTTCCGCAACCGGTGGAATCTCAACAGGCGGCAAAAGATTCTGGACATGCGCCGCGGACAAACGGCCTTTCCGGACCGCGTCATGCAGCACGCTTTCCCGCTTGCGGACATCGCTGCCAAGGGACGGCGTCCAGCGTACCGGATCGCGCCGGATTCGCGCTGCGACGACTGCCTTGACATAAGCCTCATCAAATGCGGCCCGTGCCGCGACCATATCGCCTTCGTCCAGATACCGCGCGGCGGCGCCCGAAGCCTGGGCCATTTCATCGGTCCAGACCACCGTGGTTTGTTCCGATTGCGGCATCAATGCCCATGCTTCCTCGGCAGTGGGGCGGCCGTCATCGATGTGCGCCAGGATGTCGGTCAGCTTCAACAAGCCATGCACTTCCATCCTGCAGCGCGCCAGGGCCGCGCGTACGGCGGCTTCGTCGAAGTCGCCAAGATCGGCGGCAAGCATCTTCGCCGCGGCGAACGATAGCGGATGCCCGCAGATTTCCGAACTCACCACGATCGATTCGACGATGGCACGTGATGGCGAGTCATCACGCATGCGGAATTCGAACGTATCGGAGTTGACAGGTTGGGGATAACGACTTTTCATCTTTTTCATCTGGTTTAAGCGACGCGTTCAAAAGGCACGTTCAGGTATTTCGCGACACCCGGAACATCGGACAACGCTGGAAACAGAACGAACCGCCGGGAGTCAGTGCATTCATCGATCGGTAGTGCGGCTACAGGGAAAAGACGCCTAAAAAGGTTGCTCGTCTTCAACAAAATACTGTGCCTCTCGGTTAAACTGTCCGGTCGTCAGCACAGGCACAACGCTGAACCGGGAGAACATACATATGGCTTTGAGCAGCAGCGAAATCCGACACAAGAACTTTCTCAAATTGTTCAATGACTTCATCGCCGAACATCCGGATCTGCCTCGGCGCGGAATGCTTAAGCTATTTGCCGAGCGTCTGGACCTCTCCGACCGTTATCTCAGCCACATCAAATGCATGCGGAAGAACATCGGCAACAACATCGCCCGCGGCATCGAGGAGCGCTTGAACCTGCCGCGCGGCTGGATGGACCAGGAACACGACAGCCTGAAGTCCCTGACAGATGAAAAGGAAAAGCTTTTCATCGAGACCGCCCTGACCCTTTTCCGCGCCCAACCAGGCAAAGCCCGCGAACTCATGATCGACTTGTTACGACAGCAACTGCAATCCGAAACACCTAGCCCCGCCGTGGACATGATTGCGGATTGATATCAATTCGCCTGACCCGGACTTACCAAATTTATTTGAAGCTGTGTATACGTACAGTGTATTTTAAATACATCGGCGTTATTTATCAATATCTTTTTGGTCGCAAATAAGATAAAAGAGACGAAATCCCAACTTGCGGTAAAGCATAAATGCGATTTGTTAAGTTATTGATTCAGCGATGTTTGTTTCAGCGTCATTATGTTCTTTAACTATGGTCCGTCTGCCTAATTTCAAGGCAGTAAAGCGACCAAGTTAGGTGTATTTACACTCTTTTTCATATTTCCAAAATTCAATAACAATGATTGCCTGGAAGTAATTTGGCCGTGACCCTGTATGTGAGTTATTTGAATGGCCCGCAAAACTGCGACGAAATAGCAACAATAAGTTACCGTGATAAGTGTTGCTTCGTGGTAATGTCACGGTGCGTTCGCCATTGATTTCTTTTTCGGTCATGCGCGTCACAACACGATGGAGACAGGGAGCCGATTTCGCGTTCATATAAAACCGGCGGGTGCTTCGCCCAGCCGAACGCAACGTCCCCCGCATTGACGGGTAAGCGGTAAATAAAAACGTAGAAGTGTGCCGTCAGCGCACTGAGGAACAGGTTTTTCGAGCCGATCGGAAAGCCAGAGGTGAGGTCATGGAAAGCTTAATCGCGCTTGCGTCGGATTTGTACTGGGAACAGGACAGCGGATGCCGATTCACGCAGCTGCGCAGTACGACCGCAGAGCTATCGCTGTCCATGGATGACCTCGATGCGGCAATGGGAAAGGCCCCCTGGGATATTGCCGGGCTCGCCATCGAAAACGCGGACTGGGCAGGCTTCCGGGAAGCCATGCAAGGGCATCAGTCCTTTCGTGAAGTTGTCTGGTCATGGCATAAGGGCAGCGACCGCGCGTGTTTCGTGAGCGTTTGCGGCGAGCCGTTGCGCGACCAGGACGGCAACTTTTCGGGATACCGCGGCATCATGCGCAATATCACGGAGCAACGGCGCCATGAGGATGAGCTGCGGCATTTCCGGCGCGCGATGGATATATCGGGTGATTCAATCTATTTCGTCGACCGCGAAACCATGCGGTTCACGTATGTCAACAACAATGCCTGCAATGTCTCCGGATACACGCGCGCCGAACTGCTGTCGATGGGACCGCAGGACCTGCTGCTTACGGACCGCAGCGAACTGGAGAAGGAGTACGACGAAATCATCGCCTGCGGCGGACGCCAGCGCGCCAGGGAATCCGTTGCCCGCAACCGCGACGGGTCCACTTATGTTTACGAATTGCAGCGGCGTCCTATTCGGATCGAGGACCGTTGGGTCATCATCAGCATTGCCCGGGATATCACCCGTCGCAAGGAAGCCGAAATCTCCGCGCTTCGATTCAGCCGCATGTATGCCGCCATCAATGGCACCAACGAAGCGATCCTGCATGCGACCACGCCGACCGAACTTTTTCAGCAGGTATGCGAGGTCGCTGTCAGCGGCGGACAGATCATCAATGCGTCCATCCTGCTGCCGGATCCCGAAACGGAGTGGGCCTGCGTGGCGGCGGTGGCTGGCGAAGGAGCCGATACCCTGCGCAGCATCCGCATCTCTTTTAATGCAAACAGGCCTGAAGGGCAGGGTCTGGTCGGAGCGGCGTTCCGGGATAAGAAAGCCCGTGTCAGCAACGACCTGGTAGGCGCAGCACGGGTGCAGCCATGGCGAACAACGGCGAACCAGGAAAGACTTGCATCCGGCGCGGCACTTCCCCTGATTCGCAATGGCCAATCGATCGGGGTGCTGTTGCTGTATTCCCGTGAAAAATACGCATTTGACGAGCAGGTTATCGAGTTGCTCGAGCGGATGGCGCAGAACATCATTTTCGCGCTCGGCAACTTTGATCGCGCCATCGAGAAGCAGCAAGCCGAGAATGCGCTACGACAGAACGAGGAAAAATATCGCGGCGTGCTCGAAAACATGAGCGACGGTTACTTCGAAGTGGACCTGAAAGGCAACTACACTTTTGTAAACACGGCCATGTGCAAGCTGCACATGGGGACGAAGGAGGAAGTGCTGGGCCTGAATTACCGCGACTATATGGACGCGGACACCGCCGCGTATGTACGCAAGGTGTACAACCAGGTTTTCCATAGCGGCGCACAGGCGGAACTGACCGAATACAAGGTATGGCGCCGTGACGGATCGGCCTGCGTTGCGCAGACGGCAATGCAGCTGATCATCGATAAAAACGGCGTGCCCTGCGGATTTCGGGGCGTTACTCGCGACAACACGGAACGCCGCGATGCGGAAGAGGCGCTGCGTGCAAGCGAGGAAAAATACCGTTCCATCCTTGAAAGCATCACGGACGCTTACTATGAGGTGGATCTCGCCGGCAATCTGGTTCTTTACAACGATGCCTTCTCCCGCATGACCGGCTACGGGCTGACCGAGATGATCGGATGGAATTACCGGAAATATCAGGCAAAAGAAGATTCGGCCTATGTTTTTACGCAATTCAACGAGGTTTATCGGACCGGCGTTGCGAAGAAGGGAATCGACTGGCGCCTGCTCCACAAAAACGGCGAAAAGGTGCTGTGCGAGGGATCGATCCATCTGATCCGGGATGCCTCAGGGGCCGCAACGGGCTTTCGGGGAATCCTGCGGGACGTCACCAAGCGCCGTGAAATGGAAACTGCCCTGCGCGATAGTGAAGAGCGGTTCCGCGACCTGACAGAGCTGTCATCTGACTGGTACTGGGAACAGGACGGCAGCTATCGTTTCATTCAGATTGACGGCGACGTCTTCGCGAAAAGCGGCATGCCGGCCGAAGAATATCTCGGCAAGACATTGTGGGAACTGCCCTTCGACAATCTTTCGCCCGAGCAATGGGCGGAACATCAGCGTCAACTCTCGGAAGGCGCTGCTTTCTATGAGCTGGTGCTGCGGACAGGCGGTGACCGGACACAACGCTATATCAGCGTGAGCGGATTGCCCGTAATCGGCCCGGAAGGCGGGTTGATCGGATACCGTGGTACCGGGAAGGACATTACCGAAAAGAAGACCGCGGAGGAGCGGATCCGGCATCTTGCCAGCCATGACATCCTGACCGGATTGCCCAACCGGATGATGTTCAATCAGATTCTCAGTCACACCGTGCAACAGGCCCGCAGGTACGGGCGGATGTTCGGTGTCATGTTCATCGACCTTGACCATTTCAAGGAAGTGAACGACACGTTCGGCCACGACGCCGGCGACATTCTGCTCAAGCACACCGCGACCCGTCTCACACAGAGCGTGCGAGGCAGCGATTTCGCCGCCCGGCTGGCCGGTGATGAGTTCGTTGTCATTGTCCATGAAATCCGTCATCCCGACGAATTGAGCGCGATCGCGCAGAAGGTGGTCGTGGCGCTCCGTGAACCGATCGTCCTTTCCGGCAGCGTGCATCACGTCACTGCCAGCGTCGGCATTTGCGTGTACCCTGATGACGGACAGGATGAGGAAGCGCTGATGAAACATGCCGACGCGGCGATGTACTGCGTAAAGCGCAGCAATAAAGATAACTTCCAGTTTTATTCCGAGCTCACCTGTTGATACCCGTCCCGTCAATACGGACATGTCACCCAGCCGGAGACCAGTGTGCATATCACCCATGAAGTATTCAATCAGCCGGAGCCGCTGACAAATATCAACCTGTTTGAATCAAACCAGGCCATGCTCGACGCGTTGAAGCTCAATGCGCCCGGGCTCGACACCGCCGCGCTCAACGCGCTCGGCGCGCTTGCGGGCAGCGCGGAAATGCAGAAACATGCAAGGCTTGCCAATGTGTACCCGCCGCAGTTGCACAGCCATGACCGTTTCGGCCGTCGCATCGACAGCGTGGAGTTCCACCCGAGCTATCACGCGCTCATGACCGCGGCGACCGCCGCCGGACTTCACGGCACCCCATGGGCCGGGAAGGGTGTATCGCCCCACGTCGCACGCGCTGCCGCCTTCATGCTCTTCACGGAACTGGAGCCGTCGATTCTTTGCCCCATTTCGATGACCTATGCGGTAACGCCGGCGCTGCGCGGCAATGCCGCTGTGTTCGCTGACTGGGGGCCGAAGCTGATGAGCCGCGCATATGATCCATCACTCAGATCCTGGCGTGACAAGCCGGGCGTCACGATGGGCATGGGCATGACGGAGAAGCAGGGCGGCTCCGATGTCCGCGCCAATACCACGCGGGCGGTCGCCGACGGCAGCGATGCATGGGGGCTGCGCTACCGGATTACCGGGCACAAATGGTTTTTCTCCGCGCCGATGTGCGACGCCTTCCTGGTGCTGGCGCAAACACCGTCCGGCCTCAGCTGCCTGTTTCTGCCACGCGTGCTGCCGGACGGTTCGCTCAACGCCATCCGGATTCAACGGCTGAAAGACAAGCTGGGCAACAAGGCCAATGCCAGTTCGGAGGTGGAATTCCATGACGCGTCCGCCTGGCTGGTGGGCCAAGAAGGCCGCGGCGTGCCGCAGATCCTGGAGATGGGCACGCTGACGCGTCTTGACTGCGCGCTCGGCACCAGCGGCCTGATGCGGCATGCGCTGAGCCTTGCGCTGAATCACACCGCGCAGCGGCAGGCATTCGGCAAGCCTCTGATCGAACAGTCCCTGATGCGCAATGTGCTCGCGGATCTGGCGCTGGAGTCCGAGGCGGCTGCGGCGCTCGCCCTGCGTCTGGCCCGTGCCTTCGACCGGGCCGGCGATGCGCATGAACACATCATGGCCCGCCTGCTGACACCAATTGCGAAATTCTGGATCTGCAAGCGTGGCAGTCATTTTGCGCAGGAGGCAATGGAATGCCTCGGCGGCAACGGATATGTGGAGGAGGGCGGCGAAGGCGTCATGGCGCGCATCTATCGCGAGATGCCCCTCAACTCGATCTGGGAAGGTGCCGGCAACATCATGGCGCTGGATTTTCTGCGGGCGCTTCGCAAAGCCGATGCCGTCGCCGCACTGGCGCAGGAACTGGCTCCGGCGAAGGGCGTGCACGCGGCGCTGGACCGGATGATGGCGGCGCTGCCGGCTCGTGTCGAGGATATGGCAACCGAAAGCGAGGCACGGCGCCTGGCGCAGGATGTCGCCCTGACGCTGCAGGCGGCATTACTTTGCCAGACTGCGCCGTCAGCGGTGTTCGGCGCGTTTTGCGATTCCCGTCTGGACGGCAATTGGGGACACACCTTCGGAACACTGGGCGCGGGAACGGATTTCAACGCAATCCTCGCACGCGCGATGCCGTACCCGGCGTAGCGGCAGCGAAGGCCATCATGAGGGTGGCGCCTCTTCGTGATCACACAGATCCCTAGTGTTTATTGTCGTCGTGCGACTTGGTCATGATGGTGTCGACATCCGAACGTGCCTGATATTGATTGTGGCCTTCCTTGTACAGCGCTGCGCCCAGATTAATGAGGGATTCGAAATTTTCTTTTGATAGACGTCCGCGAGACTCTGCCAGCAGTGTCGCAAGTCCGAGGATAAGGTCGCTCTTGGATGGCCCTTGTTCCGGCATTGATGCAGCTTTTTCCCTGAATAGGGCAACGACTTCGTCATGTTTCACAGCGGCGCCTTTGCAAAGTGAACAGCCAGTGTACGCTGTTCCAGGCTTGCAGCACCCGATTTCCGGTTGCAACAGGCCCCCTTCAATCAGGCATACGTAATCTATCCCGTTGTTTCCGTCGATACCGGAACCATTTTCTTGCCCGCATCGGGTTGATTAACCGGCGTCGGTCGTGCTTCCGTTTGCCCTAGCTGCGTGAGCTGTTCATGACGCAGATCGAGCGGAAGTGCGGCAAGACTTCTGACCGTTTCATAAAACGCCGGCAGCCTGTTTTGTTTCTCGAGCAGCGCCTTGAACCCGGGAACGAAGCGGTGGTACGTTGCGATCGACGCCAGATGGGCATTGGTAAGCTTCTGCGCAAACCAGCCGTCGTAACCGGCATATCCATTCCAGGCAACTCTTACGTGCTGAAACTCGTCGCGTAGCGCCAAAAAAATTTCCGCCTTCCTGGCGCGTTTCTCGTCGTCGTTTGCATCGCTTGCGTACACGGTTTGCAGCTGTTCCTGGTATTTGCGCAGCAAGGCAAGGAAGTCCTTTTTGCGGCTCTCGTTCTTGAGATGACGCTGGCGCATGTTTTCGTCGCCGTGCTGTTCGATCCAGCGTTCCACGCCCACTTCCTCGATCGCCATCGCGAAAGACTCATTGAACTGCGAATCACCGTGGGCGAAAAGCACCTGATGGGCGAGCTCATGGAAAATCAGCCTGGCGAGCTGGGGCTCGGAGTAGTGAATAAATGTGGACAATACCGGATCGCTGAACCAGCCCAACGTGGAATAGGCCGGCACGCCGGCCACATGGACATCGTAGCCGGCCGACTGCAGCGTACGCGCATAGGAAAGCGCGTCATTCTTGTTGTAATAGCCGCGATAACTGGCGCAACCCGCGACGGGATAACACCATTGCACCGGCTGCATCGACAGTTCGGGCGTGGCAATCACATTCCACACGACATAGTCGCGCCCGATGTCGGCATAGTGTTTATAGCTTTCGTTATCGGGAAGACCCAGCTCGCGCACGGCAAAGTCACGGATCTGCTTCACCTTCACGAGCTTCTGTTTCAGCGCTGCATCAATCTGCGGATCGGCCAGGTAGGCATCGATAGGGCGCATTGCGGCAAGCAATGCAAGTTGTCCGTGCACTGCCTGGGTGTAATAGGCGATATGCGCGTAGCCTGCCGTGAAAGCGAGGAGCAAACCACCGGCAAGAAACCGTCGCATCGACATTTTTCCAAGTTTGCGCAACGGCTCCCACGTCAACATGTGCATAAGGCAATCCCGGCAGGTCTGAAACAAGCTCTTTGTCTATAGACCTTTCAATACGGGAAAAGTTTGGATAGGAAGGGTTGCATGCATGAAGACGAGGCCAGGATCAGCCGCCCCGAAGCTTATCGAAACGCTTGTTGTAAAGCATGTCCATGCCGGTTACCGCACCGCCGCGCACGACCACCGACCAGTTCTGGGTAAGTTCGTAAGTGAGTTTGAGTACGCTTCCTGTCCCGGCAAGGCTTTGTTCAAAACCGATAAAAAGGTTGTCGGTAATCTCTTTTCCGAGGTTCACCACCTGCTGGCCCTGGAGGCCGAAATCGCTGGACCCGATGGAAAATTCATCAAGGCCGAACCGGCTGGCGATGCGCTGTCCGCCAAACTTGTTCAGCAGCCCGAGTGCCGCGCCCTTGGCCGCGTTCTGCGCCTGTCCCGGTTCGGAATTGCCGCCGGCGCGCCCGAAGATCAGCCATGACAGTTTTTCCTCTTCCGAAACATTGGGTTCCGATACCAGCTCCACGCGTGGTTGCTGGACGGTGCCGGTAACCCTCACGCCGGCTTCGACTTCCTGCTCACGCCGCATGGCAAGAATGTTGACGTTCGGATTGGCCAGTGGTCCCTGGAAATTGAGCAAGCCGCGCTCGATCGCCAGCTCCGCGCCGAATGCTTCATAGGTGCCATCGACGATACGCACCGTACCGAATGCCTGGATCGGCTCGGCGGGAGCGCTTCGTATATTCAGGGACCCGGCAAGCCGCAGCTCCGCCCCGGATCCTTCGAAGCGGAATTGATTCCCCAGATCGACCGCGATATCAACCCGTGGTGTAAAAGGCCCGGCCGGCTTGTTGTCCGGCCCCCCGGGCTTCGAAGCGGCCTTGGCAGGCGACTCGTTGCCTCGAATGACGATCACGTCGTCGTCCAGTTTCGGCGCCGCCTGCTCCGGCAGGCTGAATAATGCGCGGTCGACGACGAAATTGCCTCCAACCACCAGTTGATTGTTGACATTGGCCGCCTTCGCCTGCCCCGACACCGTAAGCTGTCCCGCGGGGCTTGCCAGGAGCTGGAGATTGTCGGCAACCACGGTGGCGCTGATATCGGTGCGCGACTGGTCGAGCGGTATGCGCCCGGTCGCCCGCAGCGTGCCGTTCCCGCCCTGGAACTGCACCTGCTGCAGTTCGATGATGTTGTTGTCGAGGATAATCCTCGCGGTCCCGTCGCGCAGGCGCACGCCCTGGTCGAACAAGGTGAGTGCGAGGTCGTCGCCAAGAACGGTGCCTGACAACTTCGGCTCGGACAAGGTGCCGTTGGCGGCGAGGTCGATCGCAACCGTACCGTTTAATGCGATTCTCGGTCCGGCGAGTGAAGCGATCGATTGCAGGCGCGGGATCGTTACATTGACTCTTCCCGACACCGGCGCGTCGGGCGTGAGCGAAACGCGGCCGTTTTCGGATTGCAGCATGATTTCACCTTTACCGTCGAGGCGACCGATCCGCGTCGCATTGGCGCCGGCATCGACGACCACGCGATTGCCCTGGAGGTTCGCCGTCAAAGACAAGGCATTCAACCCGAGCAGGCTGTTGCCGGCAGGTCCGCTAATGCCGATGTCGCCGCTGCTGCGGTCGATCCGGACGAAACCATCCGCGCGGTCCGCCAGCGTGACATTCCATTGACCGTCGAGAATGAGATTGGTATCCACCGGAGGGGCTTCCCCGGTAAATTGCCGGCGGAGTGCCAGCAGATGCCCGATGTTGAGTTCATTGAAGGACCCTTCGGATTTCACCAGCTGGTTATTGAACTGGAAGCTTTTGAGGTCGACCACCGCGCGTGCAATATCGAAACGGGTATTCCCGAGATCGACCCGTCCGGGCGCAACGCTGACCGCTAAGGGGGAACGCATGGAGACCCTGGGCACCCCGCGGTTCTCCAAGGTGCGCAGGACTCCGTCCCATGCGAGTCCCTGCCTGGTTTCGCGCAGGTTTCCCTGTGCGTCGAGGCCGACATCAAGCTTCTGGTCGCGCAACTGCCCCTTGGCGTCGACGCTGATGGTGTGCTTGCCATAGGTGCCGTCGATGTCGGCGGACACCGTCGTCAGTCGTATTTCGCCACTCTGCAGGCCGCGTGCGTTGAGCGTGAGATCCACTTTCGCATTTGGATCGGATCCCGGCACACCGTCGATATCCGCCATGCCTGATAGGGACGCGAGCCGGTGGTTGCCGAACACCAGGTTTTCCGCTTCATAGCGGGCATCCACGAGCGGCCGGTCGATCGTCCCGGCCACCTCGCCGTTCACCCTCAGCAATCCATTCAGGCCGAACCCGAGCCGAGCCAGGGCAGGCGCATCGATATTTACCTTCAAGCGATCTGACGGCTGGCCAAAGCTGCCTTTCAGATCGACGTTGTTTCCCGCAATCGTCAACCGCGCGTCGCTGGGCAAAATGCGCTTGCCGACAAGATGAACCAGTCCGCCACCGGTCATCGGCAGATCGGCGTAGGTGCTTTCATTGACGTTGAACTGCACCCGGGCGGAAATCTCGGGCTGCAGTACTCCCTCCGCCTTGAAATCCATATTGATATCGGCGTCGATGCCGTCGAGCGGTGACTTTTTCTTCGGTGTTCCCGGCACCTGCATCGTCGCCAGGAAGCGTGCCGGGTCGAAGTCGCTGAGCGAGCCCTGGAACGCATAGTCGGACGACGCGCCGCGCGCCATCCCACCACTGACATCAAGTTTCGCGGGACCGGCTTTGAGTTTGGCCGAGCTCAATGTCATGCGTTCGGGTGTCAGTTTTGCGTCGGCGGTGATGGACAGGTCCGGATCGGTCAGGGTCAGGTTTACGATCTGTGTTTCGCCATCCAGCTGGACAGACAGCGGGCCTTTCAGCTTCGTCGGTCGGACGGCCGTATGCAGGGCATGGAGGTCCAGCGCGCTTGCGTCCAGTTTGAACTCGCCTTTGCCGCCGCTACGCAATTCGCCGCCTCCTTCCAGGACCGCTTTCCCCGGCAATTCGATCCTTGCCTGGGCCAGCCGTTGGGTTTGAGCGTCGAGTGTGACCGTGGCGTGGACCGATTCCAGTGGAAGCATGCCCTTATCGATGGGGCCGGCCTGTGAATTCGTTATCGTCACCGGACCGCTGACGACAAGCTTTGACATATCCGTGCTTGCATTGACGGGGGCGAGTTGCGCCGTTATCTGCATCAGGGCTTTCGGCCACTCGGGATTGATGGCGCTGGGATCGAACTTGTCTGCGCGGATATTGGCGCTGCGAAACGGCACGTCGGCGAACGGAGTGGCATCGATTTGTGCTTGCGCATTGAATTCCTTCGCCGCAGCCCTGACCTGGACCCCGAGCGCTTCCAACGAACCCGCCAAGTCCGCACTGGCGTTGAACTGCCGATCCTGGTACGCGCCGTCGATACGCGCGGTTCCATCGATGTTGAAAGGGCGGTTCCCGTTCAACTTGAGCGCCGCGGCGACCGTGCCGAACGGTGTCACGGCTTTCCTGAGCTGCACGGCATGGTTGATACGATCGGAGGACGCCTGCAGGCTGATGTCGCTATAGGTTGCCGGTTCGCCTTCGCTTCGGATGATGACCTTATCGACGGTGGCACTCTGGAGATCGAGCGCGAGCGGCAGCTTGATCTCCTGCGGCATGGTTGTGGGTTCATCGGGCGACGGAAGCATCGTCACATCCGCCGTGCCGACGCGAAGATAAGGAATCGTCAGTTTGAGCGGCGATCGGGAAAGACCCCACTTTGCTTCCAGCCGGTCAACCTTGACCCGCTTAGTCTGGTCAGCGTACTCGACATTGCGCAGGGTAAGGCCGTCCTTGAGCGTGCCGCCCACGAGTTCGCCGGATAATTCTCCCGGCAGAAAACGCGGCGCGTTCTGCCAAAGCACACGGGCTCCCCATTCCGTCTGCAGCGTCACCAGCGCGAGGCCGGCAATGAAAAGCAGCAGCAGCGCTAACGCGGCGGCACTCCAGATGAGTGCGCGGCGTGCACCGTGTCGCTTTGGTGTCGGTTGGGTCGCGGGCGTGCTATCCATTCCAGGGTCCGAATTCAAAATGCCACGCCAAGTGACAGGTGAGGGCGGATGCTGCCTGCCTGGATCCCATATGCGAGATCGACGTTCACCCGCCCGACCGGACTGCGCCAGCGGGCACCGACACCGACGGCATGGAAGAACTGTTTGCCGCTCCACTGATCCGTCGCTGCGCCGACGTCGTAGAACACGGCACCGCCCCAGCTTTCGGTAAGCCAATGCAGGTACTCCACGCCGCCGGTGGCGATGTAACGGGTGGGGTACACGATACCGTTGCGCTCGTTGCCGATGCTCTGAAAGGGATAGCCGCGCACCGATTCCGTCCCGCCGGCACGGAAAAGAAGCGACGCCGGAATGGCCGCATTGTCGCCCTTGGTAATCACCGCCCCAAGTTCGCCACGCAAAATCACTACATCCCGTTCACCGATTGGCAGAAACTCGCGAATCCGGCTGGAGAAACGGAAGAAGGTCTGGTCGGTGAGCAGCCCCTTGAGCGCGACTCCGGCTTCGACGGAAAGAACGCGGCCATCCCGCGGGAAACGGGCATCGTCGACGTTCCGCCATGTTTTTTCGATACCTGCCACGAGCGCCTGATGCACGCCAGGTTGTACCAGCACATCTTCCGGCAGTGCAGCGCCGTCGATCTGGCTTAGCTGATCCCGGTAATACTGGATGGAATAGGCGGTATCTGCCTTGTCGGTGCTCTTTGCCCGCCGGACGCCAAGCCGGCGCGTTCTCAAATCCACGCCTTCCAGCGTCGTCCGCTCCACTAAACCGCTGGCCCCGTTGACCCATGCGCCGCGTCCCGGCGGCATGGACAGCGCCAGTGAGCCAAGCTGGCGGCGCTGTTCGAAGCGTGTCTGCGCGTCGAGCACCCAGGCGCGGCCGAACATGTTGTAGTTGGAGTAGAGCCCTTCAAGGCGGGCACCCGTATCGGTTGTGAAGCCGACGCCGCCGCGCAGGCGCTGCGCCGGGAATTCCGTGATCCGAACGTTTACCGGCGCAAGCCTGGCGTTGGCCGGATCTTTATCGATATCGATGACCGCGTTGCTGAAGTACGGGGTTCTCAGCAATTGACGCTGGAACTCCAGCAGGCGCTCGGAAGAATATTCTTCGCCGGGGTTCAGAGGATTGACGTTGCGAATAATGCTTTCCGGATAGCGCTGCGTGCCGCTGATCCTTACATCGCCGAACGTGAAAACCGGTCCGCTATCGAACGTCGCAGCAAGTTCCGCCGTGTTTTTGTCGGCAAGGATTCTCGCCTGGGAGTCCGCCAAGCGTGCGGCAGCGAATCGGCGTCGTTGCAGCACCCTCAGGCCTGACTGCTTTGCATCACTCCATTCTTCCTGGGTGAACGGCTCGCCGACATTCAGTGGCCAGGCATTCTTTGCTTCCGCGACCTGATCGGGCGCCACGTCAACGGCCGCTCCCGTGACATTGACCGCAACCTGGGACACCATGGTTCTCGGTCCGGAGTCGACATTCAAAATGATTACTCTTTCACCGGACACGGTATCTACCCTGACGTCGGTTTTGGGCGAGAAGTATCCCTGCGTCGAGGCGAGCTTCTCCACCTGTTCGGCAACGGTAGCGACCATGAAGTTCAGTTGTTCGATGTTGAGATCATCGCGATCTCTGTACCGGAACAGGTCGAGGTTTTGCGTTAATAGTTTTTGCAATTCATCGGGGGCGGTCAGCTCGATGCGGTAACCCGGATCGTCCGCGAGTAGCGGGGTGGTGCAGAACAAGCTGGTGATCAATATTGATAGCCTGCACGCATGACGGATCGTGGCGCGAATTTGTACCAGCTTGAACGAGTTGTTTGCGAGCAAGTCCCCTCTCCAGATGCAGAATCTCATCGATATAAAACACCAGCGCCGTCATGCGTGATATGAATGCTATTGACGCTTGGACAACATATAGGTCTATTGAAGTTCCGCAATTGCGAATTAGACAAATATATGATCAGTTGGCCCAAAGAAAAAGGGGCGGGGCGACAAACGCGATAAATGTCGTGGCATGTATCACCCTTGTCATCCCCGCCCAACCGCTTCGGCGCAGAGGCGGCACTTGTTTTTTCATGTTGCAAATAGCATTCCTGTTGACTTTAAGTTTCGACCGGGACAAGACCACTGTTCTGGACAATACAAAAGGCGCCGCGATCAGGAGTAGACTGATTCCAAGGACGCTTTAACAATTTGATACGTTAGTAAAATTTGCTTACAAATTTGTATAAAGTACATGTGCCGCAAAGCATATGAGACAGCCAGGAGTTGTTTAGTTAGTATCAGGAATCTTTGCCTGGATAGTTTCGAGCGCGAACAAACTATCCGCCGAACCGTTCGTGAAGCATCGAACAATTGTTAAGCTGCTGGCTTGATGCAGCTTAATTTTCCCTTAAGGAAAGCCATCTATACTCCGCGCACATCGCAATGCCGACATTGTTGGCAGCGAAGGAAGGTGGCTCCAAGGATTTCCGGATTCAGCGCACCTTTCAGAGCCGGTAAACGCGGGATGCGTCCCGCAGCATGGTCGCCGAATATTTTTCGGCTTACGACGAGTCCTCAGTCGTTCGGACTGTTTTCCGTAAAGCGGACTTAGGTCAACAATCCTTCAATTCCGGAGCGGCCATCAGGAAAAGCAATGTTCCCGTCCGGACTTGCGTTCTGCAGATGCAGGACGATGGTAAGCCGCCACTTGCCCCCAGAATCAAACACGGCTTTCCGTCTGAACAGGATGCTTGAGAATGGGAGCAGGAAGTACGGCGTCATGATAGCGGGAGCGCATAGGGATCTCGCTATCAATTCGGGCCGGCGGCATGCCGATTCTTCGGCGGGCGGAACGATGCCGGTCGCCGGTGTCAGATGTGTGCGGTCAGGATCGCACTGCCTTGCCTATGCATTTCTACGGCACGGTTCAATACATCTTACTTTTTAGGAAAAGTCGATATGCCTGAATTGTTGCCAATTCCGCTTCAGCTTGCCTGGCCGTTCGCTCTTGCTTTCGCGTGGATCGCCGGAGAATTTGGCTACCGTTGGACCGGCCTGCCGCGAATAAGTATTTATGGCTTGGTGGGATTCCTGTTCGGGAATACCCTGGCCGGGCATTTGCCGGAGGAAGAGACACAGAACCTGATGCTGCTGGCAAATGTCGCATTCGGGCTGATGCTGTTCGAGCTTGGTTATCGTATCAACCTGCGCTGGTTGACGACGAACCGATGGATCGCAGTCACCGGCGGCGTGGAAGCAATCGCGACTTTCGGGGCTGTGTATGCGGTCGCTTATTGGTTCGGCACCACGCCACTGTCGGCCCTGATTCTCGCCTCTCTTGCCATGTCGACTTCTCCCGCAGGGGTATTGCGCGTGCTGAACGAGCAAAATAGCTCCGGCCAGGTTACGGAGCGGGTTCTGCATTTATCCGCGCTGAACTGCGTACTCGCGGTATTCGCATTCAAGGTAATCATCGGCATCGGCGTATTCCAGACCTCGGGAAGCCTGCTGCACGCAGTCTGGAACAGCCTGGTGGTGCTGGTCGCGTCGGCCGGTCTCGGCGCGCTATTCGGTGTTGCCGTTCCCGCTCTGCTGCGGCGCCTGGGGAGCCTGACCCGCGACGCGACGGTCGCCTTTGCCATCACGGTCATTCTGTTGGTGGCTATTACACATGCGTTCAACTTCTCTCCCGTACTCGCCACCTTGACCTTTGGTCTCGTCGCACGCCATCGCCGCGTGACCCTGAGCCAGACCCAGCGCAACTTCGGCGTCATGGGCGATCTGTTGACCGTGCTGCTGTTCTTTTTCGTTGCGACGTCGCTGAAATGGGACCAGGTCATGCCTGGCCTTGTTCTGGGTCTTGCATTGATTGCCGCGCGGTTCGTTACCAAGACGATCGGCGTCGCCGCCTTTGCCCACGTAAGCGGCGTGTCGTGGCGCAAGGGGCTGCTGACGGGCATGGCGCTGACGCCGCTGTCGGTATTTGCCATCCTGATGATGGAACAGACCCGACATGTCGGTGTCGATCTCGTCGAGAGCCTGATGCCGTTGACGGCGATGGTACTGCTGCTGGAGGTGATTGGTCCGATCGTCACGCAGCGCGCGCTGATATGGGCGAGTGAAACGCCCGACATTCCGGAGACTTGAGCATGCCGCTGGAACCCTTTAAAAAATCCGATCCTTTGACGCTCGGCGTAGAGCTTGAGCTGCAGCTGGTCAGCCTGAGTAATTTCGACTTGATCGAAGCGTCTCCCGACATGCTCGACCTGCTCAAGCGCAAGCCGTTTCCAGGCAATGTGACGCCGGAAATCACTGAAAGCATGATCGAAATAAATACCGACGTGCACACCAGCCATGCCGGTTTGCTGGAGCAGCTCCATCAGATCCGGGATACGTTGGTAAGGGCCGGCGATCGACTCAATGTCGGCGTCTGCGGCGGCGGGACCCATCCGTTTCAAAAATGGACCGAAAGAAAAATCTTTTCGAAGCCACGCTTTAAGCAGGTCTCCACCTTGTATGGATATCTCGCCAAACAATTTACGGTATTCGGTCAGCATGTGCATATAGGCTGCAGCTCCGGTGACGACGCGCTGTTCCTGCTGCATTCGCTCAACCGGTATGTACCGCATTTCATCGCGC
>JAESFT010000506.1_pt1 | contig 22186 bp, 24 predicted proteins | sample 9269451 | NCBI WGS metagenome assembly JAESFT01 (sample SAMN14502557, study PRJNA617106) | algae metagenome | isolation source: Scytonema hyalinum WJT4-NPBG1 and co-occurring heterotrophs from well... | place: USA: Mojave Desert, Joshua Tree National Park, California | collected 2006-05-25
CTGACACCCATCATGGGGCGGTCCTGAACCGACCCCGCAGAGAACCATGACCCCAGCCAGAACCAGCGCCACGGATGAGCATGGAAGAGCTTGACCCAGACGCCCCGACTAGAGAACGGGCTCTAAGAATGAGGGAGAGCGGCTACGATGTCCTGGGCTTCTGGTCCCAACTACAGGGTTGATCTCGAATGTTCAACAATCTGCGGCGGTGCTAGGCTCCTCCTTGCATCAGGAGGGACAGCCATGGCTAAGGGTGGACGCGAGACCAAGAAGCCGAAGCAGGACAAGCCGAAGACCAACGCTGCCGCACCCTCGCAGAAAGGCACGGTTGCTTCCATTCCTCAGTCGAAGAAGTAGCCCCAAGTTCTGCGTATTCAGAGCGAACAATTAGAATTTCCAGTACCCCTGAGAGAGGCTCTAAGGCCGGTAGAAACCGGCCCAAGGGGGTCTGTGTCAGCGTACCGGATCGGGACAGGGCAGCGTGGTACGGCCACACTAGCCCACTTGCGGTGAGATCGTTCTTGGGCCGGTAGCGGGTACGCCGACCCGCGCTACACGTTAGTGCAACCGGGAGGACCCGCGATCGTCGAGCTGACGCAGGTGCCCCCAAGGCAACGGGGCCGCGGCTGGGGTTAGCCGCAGCCCGAGGATCGTGCCTCGTGCTACTGCGCCACCGCGGGTTCGGCGATGCCGATCGGCTCCACGCTGTCGGATTTCTGAGGCAGGTCGAAGCGATCGGCGTTCATCACCTTGGTCCAGGCGTGGACGAAGTCGCGGACGAACTTTTCCTCATGTCCCTTCTCGGCATAGACCTCGGCGACAGCCCGCAACTGGCTGTTGGCGCCGAAGATGAGGTCGGTGCGGGTGGCCCGCCACTTTTCCTGACGTCCGCCGCGATCATAGCCGATGAACTCGACCACCTGGGCCTTGGTCCCGGAGGCGCGGATGAGACGGGCGATCCAGCCCTCGAATTTGAGGCCGTTCGCGACCACGACCCGGGCATCCTTGATGGTGCGGGCGTCGGCCGGCGTCGGGGAATAGACGTGCCCGTCACCGTTCGGGCCGACGAGCGTCGAGAGGGCGATGCGCTCGCCGCCCACATGGCGCGCGATGTCGCCGAGGATCGAGAACGTGGCGACGACCAGCACCCGCTCCTGCGCGGCGGCTGAGGTGAGCCATAACGGGCTGCTTGCCGTGACAACTACCATACCGACAAGCGACCGCCGCGTGATCATCCTCAACACTCCCTCGACCTGCTTAACCGCAGTCAGCTCGGCTAGGTGGCCAGTCTGCCGGATGTGGCGGATGGGCCTGGTCTCGGCGCGCAAGGCCTGCCGCACAGCGGCGACCGATGCTGCGCACGAACCTGAAAGAGCTGGACGAGGGCATCGCCCGCCTCGCTCGTTCTCTCGCGCCCCGCAGCCTCCGGTCAGAATAGCTGGCCCGAGGGCACTGACGTGGAGCCAGCTGTTGCAAGCCTATGCAAGACTGAGTTAGTGTGGTTAGTGGCAGCAGGGAAAACTGTCATGGCTCGCCATCTGAGGCGCGGACAGGATGCGGACACGAGAGCTGAGGACGATGCCAAGGTGCGTGGCATCGTCGAGGGCATCCTTGCCGACGTCACCAAGCGCAGGGATGCGGCCGTCCGAACGATGCCGCAGAAATCCGCCGGCTGGGACGAGAACGGTTGCCTATTGACCGACCGGGAGATCCGTGACTGGCTGTCGGCAAGCGATACTTCGGCCCTGATGACCGGCCCGTTGGTTCCTGTTGATGGCGGATGGACCGCGCAATGAGCGGGGGCGCTACGAAAGCTGGGAAGCGACCCGTGAATGCGCACGATGTGGCGCAGATGGCCGGGGTGTCTCAGTCTGCCGTATCCCGAACCTTCACGCCGGGCGCGAGCGTGGCGCCCGCTACGCGAGAGAAGGTCGAGAAGGCGGCCAAGAAGCTCGGCTACCGCCCGAACGTTTTAGCACGCTCGCTCATCACGCGTCAGTCCCGCATCGTTGCGGTCGTGATGGCCTACCTCGACAATCAGTTCTACCCGGACGTCCTCGAAGCGCTCTCCAATAAGCTCCAGGCTTTAGACTACCAGGTACTGCTGTTCACCTCTCGCGATGGATCTCTGTCGGATCCCATGTTCGAGCAGGTCATGCGTTATCAGGTGGATGCGGTCATCCTTGCTTCCGCGACTCTGTCCTCTGCCTTTGCCCGCGAGTGCCGCAGGGCAGGGGTGCCGGTTCTCCTGTTTAACCGCACGAACGATGACCCCGATATTTCAAGTATAACGGGGAGTAATGAGGTCGGTGGGAGAGTGATCGCGTCGTTTCTAGCGGCTGGGGGGCACAGACGGACGGCTTATCTCGCAGGTCTCGAGGTCTCTTCGACAAACCGGGATCGAGAGCGCGGCTTCAGCGATGGCCTCAAGGCAGCCGGCCTACCGGAGCCCATCAAAGTTGTCGGAAACTATAGCGTGACTGGAGCTGAAGCAGCGACGAGGCAACTCCTCACGGCCCGAAAACGACCCGACGCCATTTTTTGCGCCAACGATCACATGGCGATCGCCTGCATGGATGTGGCACGGCACGAGTTTGGTCTACGCATCCCGAATGACTTGTCAGTCATTGGCTTTGACGACACGGCTCCGGCCCGCTGGCGCAGCTACGATCTAACCACGTTCTCGCAGCCGCTACATCCTATGGTCGACGCCACCATAAGTGTTCTCAGCGACCTGATCGCTGACCCGCGGCAGCCACCTCGCCGCAGCGTCGTTGATGGTGAGCTCATTGTGCGGTCGTCAGCCCGGATACCCTCCGAGGGAGTCATTGAGAAAGAGGGCCGTCATGTCTGGCGCCCAGCTACGGAGAGCTAAATGAGTATGAGGGGCTTTGATCCGGACTTCGAGGATCTGCCGGATTACATCATCAAGATCACAGAGCGCATCTGGGAGGGAAGGGGGATCGGGCTGATCCGCCGTTGGTACTCTGATGATTGTCCTGTGCACACGACAATGGGCCCGCTCAAAGGCTCGGAGGCGATGGTAGCAGGCACCCTTGAGACCTTAAGCGCTCTCCCTCAACGACGCCTCCTGCCTGAAGATGTCATCTGGTCTGGCAACGAGACCGATGGCTTCCTCTCGTCGCATCGGCTCATCTGCCCAGGGTATCATAGGGGTGACGGCCCGCTCGGACCAGCCACGGGCAAGCCGGTTGCTGTTCGAGCTATCGCAGATTGCTTCTGCACCGAGAACCGGATTGTAGAGGAATGGCTTATCCGCGACTCCGCTGGGCTTCTCGCGCAGATTGGCGGCGATGCTGTGGAATATGCCGCTCGTCTGGCGCAGGCCGAGCATGCTCGGGGTCAGAAGCCATGGCACCTGGATGACGCGAGGACGCTCAGAGAAGAGGGTGGGTTCAGACCCCCTGTGCATCAAGATCACCCTGCCGCAGCATTGGTGCGCCAAACCATGGAGGCAGTCTGGCGCGCCGATCTCGATGTCGTCGGACGGACCTACCATTCAGCCTGTAGTGTTCACCTGCCGGGGTTTAGGACGGCCTATGGTAACGAACAGGTCTATGAATTCCTGTTTGGGTACTTGGCCGCTTTCCCCGATGCTAAGATTGCTGTCGAACACTCAATTGCCAGAGACGACCCGGGGCATCCGACACGCGTCGCAACCCGCTGGTGGCTTACCGGAACACATACAGGTTACGGGCACTTCGGCCCGCCCTCAGGTGCCACTGTCCTCGCTCTGTTCATCAACCATGCTCATGTAATCAATGGTCGAATCCGCGAAGAATGGGTGCTTGTCGATGAAGTCGCCATTCGCAAGCAGATCGCGTTTCATCGAGGTTAGCTTGCATAGGTATGCAGGTATGCTATTGTCGTCGTAAACAAGGGAGGGGAAGATGTTAAACAGACGCCAACTTCTAGGAACCGGGCTTGGAGCAAGTGCCGTTCTGACGCTGCCGCGGTTCGCGTTTGCTCAGGGCAAGCCCTTCGCGGGCACGGAGATCAGCGTGCTCCTGCCGCAGGGCGCGCAGTTCCGCGCGCAAGAGAAGCGTTTCGGCGAGTTTACGGCGCTCACCGGTATCAAGCCCGTTTACAACTACGTCCCTTATGGCCAGCTCCGCGACAAGATTGCGACAGAAGGCGTAGCGGGCTCATCAGCCTTCGACGTTGTCTGCTATCAGGACAGCTGGGGCCCAGGCCTTGCAGTCTACTTGCAGCCCATCGACGACTGGCTGAAGCGCGACGCCATCAACATGGATCGATATCCCCAGGCCTATAAGCTCGGGAGCCAAATCGATGGCAAGACGGTGGGCCTGCCCGTTCGCGGTCATCCGCAGATGCTCTTCTATCGCAAAGATCTCTTTGACCAAGCCGGCGTGCAGCCTCCGAAGAGCTGGGACGAACTCGTCACCGTTGCCGACACCGTGCAGAAGAAGACTGGGGTCTCGGGCGTTGCCATGTATTACGGCAAGGGCAACGGGGCGCAAAACTTGTTCCTGTGGCTCAATCATCTCTGGGGCGCGGGTTCGGACATCTTTGCCGACAACTACCGTACCACGCGTTTCAACGAGCCCGCCGGTGTGGAGGCGACCCAGCGCTACCTCGACTATCTGCTCAAGCATAAGGTCGCGACACCCGGCTCGGTGCAGTTCGTCGAGGGAGACGCCGTCAATTCCGTCGCTCAGGGTAACTCCGCTATGGTGATGGTGTGGTGGTGGGTGTACCCGGTGCTGACCGGTCCCCAGTCCAAGCTCAAGCCCGAGCAGGTCGCCTTCGCGCCGATGCCACGCTATTCTCCTGACAAGCCCGCGTCCTACGCGCTTTCGCTTCCCTTTGCGGTGAGTGCCAACTCCAAGAAGAAAGATGCGGCTTGGGAGTTCATGAAGTGGGTGTCTAGCCCCGAACTCGAGGTCGCCTGTGCGACCGATAAGTCCGACAAGGACACGGCCGACATCGTGGTTACCCACAAGTCGAGCTTCCTTGATCCGAAAGTCAATGAGGTCAACAACGGGCTGCACCGCGTAGCAGCACAAAGCCTTGAGGGCTCGCGCATCATGCCGCAGCTCAAGGAATGGCCCCAGATCGCGACCGTGCTCGAGAACACGATCTCCGAGCTCGCAACGGGCTCGAAGCCCGTGAAGGAAGGTCTTGACTCCGCGGCACAGGAAATCGACCGGATCCTGCGTCGCGCCGGCACCCGCCGGACGTAGCGCATCGCGGGGACATCCGTTCCCGCGTCCTTGCTGCGAACCGTGTTGATCGGGAGTTCGGAATGCAGGACAGGCATATCCAGTATTGGCTCGTTCTTCCGGCGCTGCTCGTCATCGCCGGGACCCTGCTCTATCCGCTCGTTTCGGGTCTCTGGTATTCGCTCCACGAGTGGAACCTGTCGGATAGCCCCCGGCTCGGCCCCTTCGTCGGTATGGAAAACTATGTCCGGGCGATCACGGACGATCCCGATCTCCTCGATAGTGGGCTCGTCACGGCGACGTTCACCGTACTCTCGGTCGTCGCTACGCTGACGAGCGCCATGGCGCTTGCATTACTGCTTGCCGGCAACGGGCGCCTCGAAATTAACACGCGAACGCTACTGGTTATTCCTTTCGCGATGTCACCAGCACTCGTTGGCGTATCGTGGCGATTTCTCCTGAACCCCGAGTTCGGTGGCTTCTCGGCTCTCCTTGGTACCTTGATACCAAGCCTCAAGGGTGTATCGCTGCTCGCGGACCCGACGCTCGCGATGGTAGCGCTCGTACTCTGCGACGTGTGGCACTCAGCTCCCTATTTCATGCTGATGTTCATCGGGGCGCTGGCCTCGCTGCCGCAGGAAACTGTGGAAGCCGCACAGGTTGACGGAGCATCGCGCTTCCGCTTGTTCTTTGAGGTCATTCTTCCCCAACTCAAGCCCGTGCTGGCAATCGCGGTCCTCCTTAAGATCATTTTTTCGCTGAAGGTGCTCGATCAGGTTATCACTCTCACCAACGGTGGGCCCGGCACTTCGACCGAAACTCTTGCACATTTTATCTATCAGACCGCCTTTCGTTGGTTCGACGTCGGCTACGCCGCGGCGACTGCTTACCTGTTGGCGGCGCTCATGGCGGTGTTCGCGGCCCTCTATTTTCAGCTCCTCACCGAGAAGCGCCCTGCATGACGGATAGCTCCTCCATCCCAGCGGCCGCGGTTGTCACTCGTCCGGAACAGCGCAAGAGTGCGGGCATATCATTACAATCCCGCCGCAGGATCGGGAGCTTCGCACGAAAGTTCGCCATCGGGCTCGTAATCTTGTTCTTCTTCGGGCCTGTCGTATGGATCATGCTCACAGCCCTCAAGGAGCCCCGTGATGTCTACTCCTTGAGCGTGATCTTCACGCCAACCCTCGATAATATTCGTGCAGCGTTCAGCTCGCCCTACTTTCTCGGCCAACGCACGCTGAACAGTCTCATCGTGACCTTCGGAACCCTGCTGCTCTCGATCCCGATCGCGACGGCCGCAGCATATGCCTTCTCCCGGTTTCGCTTCCCTGGCGGGAGCGCCTGGTCCCTTGGAGTGCTCGCGACCCAGTTCATCCCGCCTGTCATCGTCATCATTCCTCTCTTCATCGCTTTCCGGTCGGTAGGCCTTCTCGACACGCGACTTGCTCTTGTGATCGCCAACATGTCCTTCGTGGTGCCGTACTCAATCTGGATGATCAAAGGCTTCATTGATGCGATCCCAACGGACATGGAGGAGGCTGCGCAGATCGACGGCGCCTCGCGCTTGCGTGCGATCTGGGACGTGGTCGTACCGATGGCGCTGCCCGGCATCGCAACAGCCTCCATTTTCGCCTTCGTGGTGTCCTGGAACGAGTTCTTCTATGCCCTCGTGCTCTCACGTCAGGATGCCGTGACACTCCAGGTTGGGCTGATGGGAGCGCGCACGGAGCGTGGAGACGCTTGGGAGATCATGGCGGCGATGGGGCTCGTGATCATCTTGCCGATGCTCGTGCTCTCCCGCTACGTCCAGAAATACTTCGTGGCCGGTTTAGTCTCGGGCTCTGTGCGATAAGGCAATGATGATGACGATCCACCAGATTCCGGCTGCCCTCTCTGAGAAGCCGCAAGCTACCCGTGTCCGCCACCAGCCGGTCGAGGAACTATTAGCACCTAAGACGCGCATGAATTTTCCCATGCGGGGCTTCGATGCGGAGTTCGCCGACATCGTCGATTATATCTTCAAGATCACGCACCGGATCTGGGCGGAGCGCTCAGTCGGGCAGATCTACGACTATTACGATCACGCCTGCGTCGTCTACACACCCTTCGAGATCACACGCTCTGTCGAGGATGTGGTCACCGGCACGATTAGCATGATGCAGAGTTTTCCCGATCGGGAGAGCCGCTTCATCAATGTATCGTGGAGCGGAGACGACGAGCAGGGCTATTACACGAGCCATCTCGGCTTCAGCCAGATGACGAACCTTGGTCCGAGCATTTACGGCCCAGCGACCGGTCGAAAGGTCAAGATCCATCATATCGCGGACTGCGTCTCACGAGATAATCGGATCTTTCTGGAATGGCTAGTGCGCGATAACGGCGGCCTTGTGCGTCAGCTAGGGCTCGATCCTCATGTGATAGCCCGCGGGCTCGCTGAACGCGATGCAGCCGCCGGGCGTAAGCCGTGGTTCATAGGCGTGCCAGAGCGCGCGCCCGGCCAAGCGCTTCCGAAGCCCTTGGATCGGGCCAAGGAAACGTTACAGGACCGCTTTGCCCATCTTCTGCATGACGTCTGGAACCGTCGTCGCTTCGATGCTCTGAAGTCGATGTACGCGCCTAACGTGGTCGTACACGCCGCCGGCGGGCGCGAGATTGTGGGACTGGAGGGGCTTACCCTCTTTCTCATTCAGTTCATCGCAGCCTTCCCGGACGCGGTATTCCAAATCGAGCATGTCTGCGATAGCGACGAGAGCGACGGCACGTTCATGGCCGTGCGCTGGTCCGTCCGTGCCACCCACCGCGGCGACGGGATATTCGGACTACCCACGGGCAAGCCCGTCTACGTGCTCGGAATATCCCAGTTTCGATTAGAAAACCAGCACATCGTCGAGGAGTGGACCCTCTTTGACGAGATCGCAATCCTGCGCCAGTGCTACGCCACAACCTGAGCCGGGAGCGAAACCATGGCATCCGTTGATCTCGTTGGTGTTGAGAAGCGCTTTGGATCGTTTATCGCTCTGCAGCGGCTCAATCTAACCGTAGCCGACGGCGAATTCCTCGTTCTGCTTGGTCCTTCGGGCTGCGGCAAGACTACGACGATGCGCATGGTAGCGGGGCTGGAGGAGCCCACGGCTGGTGACATCCTCATCGCCGGCAATCCAGTCAACGACGTCCTCCCGAAGGATCGTGACGTCGCCATGGTGTTCCAGAACTACGGCCTCTACCCACATATGACTGTGGCGCAGAACATCGGATATCCGTTGAAGGTCCGCGGCATCGCAGGGGCTGATCGCGAGCGCCGCATCAAGGCGGCGGCCGAGAAGGTCGAGCTCGGTCCGCTGCTCCATCGCAAGCCTCGGGAACTTTCTGGTGGGCAGCGGCAGCGCGTGGCGCTGGCGCGAGCTATTGTGCGTACCCCGCAAGTCTTTCTCATGGATGAGCCGCTCTCAAATCTGGACGCAAAGCTGCGCGTTACAATGCGCGCCGAGATCAAGCATCTCCAGCACGAACTCGGGGTCACCACGATTTATGTGACCCACGACCAAATCGAGGCTATGACACTGGCTCACCGCGTTGCGGTGATGAATGGCGGCTTGATCCAGCAACTCGATACGCCGGAGGTGATCTACGACCGCCCGGCTAATCTGTTCGTGGCAGGTTTCATTGGCTCGCCGCCCATGAACCTCATTCCTGGCGATGCGGCGCAAGGTACCTTTGCGGCACCCGGCGTCACGCTCAGCGGCGTCGCGCCAGGTCACCAGGGTCGCGTCGTGCTCGGCGTTCGGCCCGAGGATGTGTCTGTCACTCCGCCGGGTGAGGGGGACATGGACGGAGAGGTCTATGCGGTTGAGCTCACGGGCGAGGCCATTCTCGCGACCGTGACGGTCGGAGCGGCTCGCCTCATCGCCCGCGCGCCTCGCTCTTGGCGCGGGAGCTTTGGAACACCTGTCGGCCTCCGGGTCGATGCCACACGCCTCCACTTCTTTGATGAGGTGACGGGCTTGAGATTGGCCCTAACGGACGAACGGAAGGCAGCATGAACGCTCTCGAACGACGCGTCGTCCGCTATACGGGGCTTTAGGTCAAGGTCGCCGTCGTTCTCGTCCAGAATGAACAATCAGGATGTTCACGATGGGCTCGATACGCCTGCGCTCGGTCGGAGTGCGGACAGCGGTCAATGATGCCCAGATGGGTTAGCCTTAAGTTCTCCCACTGCTGGGCGAGCAAGGAGATGCCCGTGAGTGCCCGCAGCTTCCTCGCCGTAGGATCAGCGCCCCAAGGATGATCATGGCCGTGGTGGCCCTCGCGGACGGCCCCATTCCGAGGCTAGGCTCGATGTACTGGCCTGAGGCGCAGCCCTTGCAGTAAGGTGGTCTACCGCCAAACCAGGGGATCAAACACTCAGATTGGACCAAGACCTATGCCTAGCTTCATCGACGAGTTGGTTGAACGCGCACTCGCTGAGGCAAAGGCTCGAGGCGAGCTCGACAACCTGCCCGGCATGGGCCAGCCGCTCGATCCAAGCACACTGAGCGCCGACCTGTTCGCCAAAACTCTAGCAGAGAGCGGAGCCGTTCATCCGATCGCAGCGATGGGTCGTCAGCTCAAGGAGCTTCGCCAGCAGCTCTCCGAGGTGCCAGACCCTGACGTGAGGCGGACCATCGAGAAGGAGATTGCTGACCTTCAGACGCGACAGGCGGTCGAGATGGAGCAACTCCGGCGGTTCGGCTGATCTTTGGCCCCTGAGCGCACGTCCGATCTCAGGAGTTGGTGAGCGCAGGAGACGGGACAACCCAGAAGCCGCCCCACCGGGTTGGGCTCGTTCCGGCACCCACGACCTGTCATGCCCGAGGTTCGTCAGCGCTCTCCAACGTCGCAAGCCGTCGCAAGCCGCACTCTGAGCTCGTCCTCGAGAGCCGCGGCCATCTCCGAGGTCAGCGACGCTCCATCGAGGAACCATTCCTCTCTGACGAGCGTGACGGCATCGGCGTGCTCCACCAAATGACGGAAGGACTGCTGGAGTGTTGCGGGGACAGGAGCCATCAAGGCAAAGAACCGGAGCTCGATGTCGAGCACGTAGCGAAGCGACGTCAGCACGCCCTCGCGTTTCGCAAGGTGATCGACGCGATGCTCCATGACGTTCTCGTCGACGAGGTTTGCCGCAATCCCGTGTGCCTGCACAGACTGCACCTGACTTCGGTCCGATGGACGCACCGACCCGTCCTGCAGAGGCGTCAGTCGATCGAGCGGTGTGAAAGTGAGCCCAGGAGGTAGCACGACGTAGGCGTGCCGAAAGATGCCGGCATCGAGCGCGCGCTCGACAGGTCCTGCCCACTGAGACGGCGGACGCGCCGCCGTTGTGCCAGCGAGCCTGATGAGCACGCGGCTGACGGGGTCGGCGCGCCAGAGATCGGTCCATGGCTCGATCACGTCGCGCCGACGCTCGACGAACCAGACCTTCTTGAGGCCGATGGTCTCCCAAGTCATCCGGCGACAGCCTTCTTCGAGAGGAGCGGTGTGGGGGCAGGGCAGCGAACGGCAGCCATGCCGAGCGTCACCGTGTCCGATAGAGCGGAACCGAGACGTTGGCGGCGCCACAAGGCAATAGGGTCCTGATCTCCTGGGCTTCGAACCCGCGTCCGGTCCAGACCCACTCCGCGCGCTCACCGCAGAACGAGCCTCCGTTCGTGCCGTCCCCGCTTGAGAGCTCGCCCTTCTCAAATGATCCGGCATAGACGTCGGGCAGGACGAAGTCGGGCGTCGGCTCGGCCGGGCTCTCGTCGAGTGCCTGGTAGGGGCGCCGGAAGCGGGCGCGCTCGACCTGCGGCGACGGGCCGTCGCGCACGATGAAGTAGCTCTCGCTCGAGGTGGAGCCACCCCACATGCAGAGCACCGAGGCGAGTAGACGCTCATCAGTGAGCTGCCGAATGGTCGGCGTCCCGTCCTTATCCATCTCGCGGATACCCTCGTCGCAGCCCTCCTCGCGCATAGCCTCGATGCGCGACCGGACCGTGTCGGAGAGCTGCGGCGGGGCACTGCCTTGCGGCGGGACGGCGGCCTTGGGTCGCACCGGCAGCCGAGGGGTCGGTGGCACTGCCGAGGCTGGGCGGGTTCCTGGGCGCACCAGGGCCGTGACGGTCCCGATCCGCTTCTGGCGCTCGTCGATCCACAAGAGCGCGGCCGCTGCGCCGTCGAGGGGTATTTCGTACCGAGTGCGCTGCTCCTCGCCCGGTGCTCGGTCGAAGCGCACCACCAGCTTGTGCTCGTGCCGCAGGGCCGCGAGGATTGCAGCGCGCGCAGGCTCCGCCGTGATCTCCAGGCCGTCCTCGGCTTGGCGCGTGTCAATGCCAATGCGGATCTGGGCCAGGACGCGTCCGCCAGCCGAGAGTGTAGCCCGCCCCTTGTAAGGCCCGTCGACGGAGTGATGAAAAGCGAGGCGGATGACAGGCGCCGCTGTCGGCTCTCCCGACCGTGTCACGGCGAGCGCCAGCGCTGAGTCGCGGTCCAGATCGCCGGCTGCCGCGGTGCAGGACCGCGTGTTGTCGCAGCCGACACTCCAGCTGCTGAAGGTCTTCCAGGCGCCAACTTCGGCGGACGCAGCGGGGCAGGTTGTGAGGGCCAGGAGAGCGGCGAGGGAGCGGGCGACCATGGTGAGATCTCCAGTCGGCGTGGAGACCTAGGCCGGCTCTGTTGCACGACCGTGTCGCGGGAGCAGAAGGTTTATGTCTTAGGGCTGACACTCCGTCGCCCTACAGCTTGGAGGGCCCCACCTGCAGGATGCTTCCCGCGCTTCTGAGAGTTGATTATCTGCTTACTGGAACAGCTTCGAACGCTGTCACCGACCGGCGTGGGCGCGAAGCCGTACAGCCGGTTGTGGCCGTAAGCGGTCTGGCAGCTTTCGGCATCCGCGTGGCAGAAGCGGACATGCAATTTCACTGGCGCAATGCCTCGATCTGACGCCTGCGAAGGTTCTGAGCACACCGCCCCTTAGCTCACCCGGCCGCTGCGCGCACGCCGATCTTGCCGACCGTTCGTCCGGTCTCGATCGCTTGGTGCGCCTCGCTGATTGTTCCAAGGTCATAGAGGGCAGCAAGGTGCGGCTTCACCTTACCCTCTGCGAGCCAGCTGACGATCCGTGGAAAGCCTTCCTTTGAGGGCAGGCCTGCCAGCAGACCTGTGATCAGCGAGTAGCGCCCGCGCAGCCGGCGGCTTGCCAGGGTGCCAAGCAGACGCAAGCCCCCCCATGCACCAACATCCTCGCCGGCCTGCCCTGGCGTGAGCTGGGGAAGCGCCGCGCTGACAAAGCGGCCACTTGGCTTCAGGAGCCGGCGAGCAACAACCCGGTAGTACGCGTCCACCCCTACCGTATCGAAGATCAGGTCGAAGCTGTGTGCCCAGTCCGAATGAACGCTGGCCATCGCCTCAACCGGCACCTGGTCGTAGGCGACGACCTGATCGGCACCGAGCCCGCGGACGAAGCTTGCGTTGCGGGAGCTTGTCACCGCGACTACGTGGGCTGCCCCCAACCCATGCTTGGCCATCTGCACAGCCAGGTGCCCGACGCCGCCCGATGCTCCAATGATCAGGACACGCGCTCCCGATGCAGGGGGGTGCAAACGCCCATGGGTAACCAGACCCGCATAAGCGACGAGGCCTGCAAAGGGCACGAGAGCGGCTTGCTCGAAGGACACATCAGGAGGCTTTTTGGCCAGCGCCGTGCGCCGGTTGTTCGGTTCTACAACCACATACTCGGCATAAGTGCCCGCCAACGGCAGGGCTCCCATGACCCCATCACCAACCTTGTAGCCCCCGGCCTGTTGACCTGCAGCCACGACTGTTCCGGCAAAGTCGATGCCGAGAACCATTGGGGTGCCGATCGCCAAGCGCCAGATCCAGTGCGGCAGTCCCATGCCCGCCCGCATCTTCCATTCGATGGGATTGATGCTGGTGGCATGTACCCGAACAAGTAGCTGATCTTCGCTCACTAGGCGCGGTGTGGCGACCTCACGCACCTTGAGGTGTGATGCCTCGCCGAACTGGTCCAGGACGATAGCTCGGCTCGTTGCAGGAAGTGTGGTCATGGGAGTGCCCCTTGCGTGGGCTGTGTGCGAACCGGGCTGGCGGCCGCCTCAAGCCAGTTTAGCAACAAGGCACATTGCAGTGGTCGCTATCGCTAATGCGACTGGGATCGTGAGGATCTGAACCAGCGCCTCGGCCCCTGTGAGGTGCCCCGTAAAGGTTTGGAGCCCCCGCCGCATGAACTGCGCAAAGGTTGGGTTAGGACCTGTTTTGGGCTCGAGCTTCAGGATCAGCCAGGGAACGCCGAGGTAGACGCTCACATAGACGATATCCACCACCACCATCTCGAGCGCCTGAAGGTCACTCCAGAAGGTGACCAGGTATGCCCCGATGATCCACGCAAAGGTGCCAACCAGCATGATCCCGACCGCTGGCGGGAGATCTGGCACGAGGCGCTCGGGAAGCTGTGGGTGCTGGTCGTTCGCAGCGGCAGGGGCCGCCGCAGCATCGAACGTCAGGACAAGGGTGCTGAGGGGCTGTTTGGCTGGAACGAGATCAACGGCAAGTGCGGTCATGGCATGCCTCAAGGGTTCGCGCTCGCAGTGCGGCGCGGTTTGACGATCGGGGCTGAGAGAAAAGAGGTGGCGGCTAGCGTCGTCGTCGCCGGCCAGGCGCAAGGCTCGGGGGCACTTGGACCATCATGACGCGGCCTCGGGACAGGGGTTGCTCCCCATGAGCCTCAGTGCCTTCGGCCCGATGTTGAGACCGATCATCAGGCTGTCGCTGATCCGGTGAGCGCGATCGACGAAGAAAGGGGCTGCATCGCCGCAAACCTCCTGGGCTGTTTGCTCGAACAGGGTGAGCCAGCGCTGGAAGTGTTCGGGCGCAAGCCCAAGGCTCTGGTGGGCGAGGTGCGGCTTGCCGCCATAGCGTCCGGTGGACAGCGCCACGGATGACCAGAAGTCCACCATGGTGGCGAGGTGCTCATCCCAGCGGTGGCCCAGCCTCTCGCGGAAGATTGGCCCGAGCTGCTCGTCGGCCAGCACCCGCTCATAGAACCCGTGCACGAGGTCGATGATCATCGGCTCGGTGATAGCCGCGCGGGGCTGCGTGAGGGGAACGATGCCGGCGCTCATGATCAACTCTCAATCATGCATCTGCGATGCCTCTTTTCTGTACGCCTCGAAAGCGGTACTGTAAATACCTCTTTTGGAGATCCTGATGCGGTTGACCGTTCACACCGACTTTGCCCTGCGGATGCTGATGACCCTCGCGGTCATCGACGACCGGGTTGTCACCATTGACGAGCTGGCGAAGCGCCATCGTGTGTCGAAGAACCATCTCATGAAGGTAGCCCAGACGCTGGTTGGGCTTGGGCTCGTTCAGGGTGTGCGGGGGCGGGCTGGCGGCTTGCGGCTTGCCCGTGATCCGCGCGAGGTGCGGATTGGCGCTGTTGTGCGCCTGCTCGAAGATGACATGCGCTTGGTGGAGTGTCTGGGCGCAGGAACGACAACCTGCGTTCTCGTCGGAGCCTGTCGTCTCACGCGGGCAATGGCGCAGGCTGTTGAGGCCTTCCTGGCCGAACTCGACAAGCTGACTCTGGCTGATCTCGCGGGCTTGCGTCCCGCAATGCGCGAGCGGCTCGGCGTGCCTGAGGTGAGTATGTGAGCTGACAGAAGCGGGGTTGGCCAAGATGTCCGCAGCTGTGGTCGAAAGCCGCTAAAGGCGGATCGATGTGAGCCACCTAACACAGAGGCGGAACCCGCGTGGCATCCGGTCCGCCTGCGCCGGAGGTCTGAAAAGTATGACGGGTAGAGGACGATGGATGAGCTGAACCAGCTTCTCGAATGGGCTTGGGCACGCCACCACAATATGTACAGTTGGTACATCCGCCCCCTGTTCATTCTGCCGTTTTGCTATTTTGCCTGGCGCCGCAGCCTGATCGGCATTGCCGTGACGCTCGTGGCTACCCTCACGAGCATTGCCTGGTTTCCGGCGCCGGAGACACCTAGCCCAGACGCTTTGCGCTACCTTGCTCTCGAGCGACACTGGCTGAGTAGCGGACCATTGGCGCTCGTGATGGGACTGTTGGTTGCCACGTCATTATGGCTGCTGGCGGCAGCGTTCTGGCAACGGCGATGGCTCTATGGCGTCCTTGTGCTCAATCTCGCGACTCTGGCCAAGGTAGCGTTCAGCGTCTTCCTAGGAGGCGATGCGGGGTGGGCTTCCCTGGTGCCATCACTTGTAACGTTGGCGGTCTGCAACGCCGCCTTCTTCGTGCTGTACGCACTCAGGCGACGTGTCCACGTCATGAGCTGGCTTTGGGAGCAGGTTCGTCGAAGCGCCCCAGGGCAACGCCTATGACGCACATCGCAATCAGGTAACGATGGCGCGGAATGATCGCTTGTAGCGCCATCCCTACCCACACTTGGGCCCTCGATGTCTGCTTTCGGGAACGGCATCGTGTGCCATGAATGGCCAGCATGGGCGCAAAGCTGAACTGGCAGGCGTCCTTTACTGCAAGCCATTCAACGACGCAGCACGTCCTGCCATTCCGGTCGACGGTCGATTTGCGCTTTTGCGAATGGACACAGCGGAATGATGGCAATCCCGTCGCGTCGGGCATCCTCGACCGCTTGGCGCACCAATCGCTCGCCGACCTTGCGGCCGCGCAAGGCAGCAGGAACGTCTGTGTGGTCGATGATGATCAACCCTTGGCCGGCCCGACTATAGGTCATCTCGGCTTCGACGCCATCGATGACCATCCGGTAACGCCCCTTCGATTGGCCGTCTTCCCGCTCGACTGCTTCAGTGTTCGATGAAGGGGAGGTTCCCGGCCGCTCAGCGTCTGGCGGCCGCACCTGACCTGGCCGTCCCTGAATGCATTCCAGCAGGTCGCGGTCCCACCCACCGAGATCGGCTGCAGCCTCGTACGATGAAACGAGAAACGCCATGAGGGCTGCGTCGGGATCCGCCGCCGACTGCACGGCTTCGTAGGGCAGAACGAACTCCGACAACCCGTCGTGCCAGAACGCGGCGTCGGGCCGAACCGACGCAGCTCGGAAGCCGCCCGGCGCCGGGTAGGCGTAGGCGTAGAAGGCGGGATAATCGATGCCACCCCCGCCCGGCCAGAAGCCGGCCGAGGAGACCTCCCGGTCGTAGGCCTCCTGGGCCACGTCGTCCGGCAATGCCGGAATGCCGCCGCGGTGAAGAGGCGCGCGTCGTCCCGAGAAGCGGGTGACCGCCAGATCGAGAGCGCCCCAGAACAGGTGAACGGGGCTGGCTTTGCCGAGAAAGGAGGTCCGAAACGCCTTGAAGACTCTGTCGACCGCCACCAATGCGAGATGGAAGCGTTGAACGGCGTCGCGGTCATAGGGCCTTTCGCGATCATCCTCGCTGAACGGCACGGGGTTCGGCACTTCGTTAGGCTGGCCGTCGAAACTCGGTGTGCCGCCGAGTTCGGAAACCAGGCGAACGAAATCGGCGTGGAACGCCGCGACCGTGGACGGCCCAAGTGCAAAGTATGCCTTGCGGCCGTCGCCGCTAGCGCCCACGACCCTGTGGTCGTGAAGGTCGAACCGGATCTCGATGCCGGGGCCGTCGGGGATCAGAGAGGAGGTGAGGCCCTCAGGCGTGACATAGAAGGTCGCATTCCAAGAGTGGTTGAGCCACGGGCTATGAGCCAGCCGGTACTTGCCAGCGATCTGCAAGTAGAGATGCAGCGCTGAACACGTCTCACGCCAGCTGAGGTAGTCGAGATGGGGCCATGTGTTGCTCATGTTCGCGGTCTCCACCCTGCATTCAGCCGGCTGAGATCCCTCTTGCCAGCGGCAGGCGAGAGTGTGATGTCCGCGTCCGAGCGAGTCCAGTCTGCCCTTGAGCGCCCGAGATGGGCGCAGAACCGACGTAGCGCAGTTTGGCCGAAAGTGGTTCTGCTGCTTACAGCATCCACTTTGAGAAAGCGGACATTCAGCGTGACTGGCGTAAGGTTTCGACCTGACCCGCTGCTAACATTCAAATGACCAGAGAGCCTGGAAAGACTTATGGTGTAACGTGGTCAGGTGATCCGATCCTCAGCCCGTCGAGCAGCTCGTTAGCGCCGAACAAAGGTTCCGAGGTCGCTTGTATTATAGAAGTCGAGAACCACGTTGAGTGCTGTCCCTGTGGAGCCGACCGCAAAGGTGGCGTATGAGAGCCCATTTGCATTCTCGCCAATGGTCTGGAAGACGAAGCGATCTCCATCCCGATGCTTGAGCCCAAACAGGGTTGGAGAACCTGCTGGTCCAAGCCGCATGACGAGACTGGCTCGCTCCTCCGCAACGGTGAGCGGCCCGTAGTAGCTGTTCTCGTAGGCGCCAGAATAGGCAGAACTCGGCCGAGCTGGCACGGAGCCCATGGGAGCCTCGTCAGGCGCAGCGCCGGCACGCTCCTCCTGGCGCATTCTGGCGAAAATGCCGCTCGTAAACCCGAGCCAGTCGATTGTGGGCTCGCCGTTCTGAGCGATGTCCATGAACGTCTCAGCGATCGCTTCGGCTGCGCCGATCGGCTCGCCATTGGTGAGCACGACAATCCCGAGGTCTTCGCCAGGGATCATCGTAATGTTGGTCGCGGCTCCAAGGTTAAACGCGCCCGAGTGGCCCAAGCGTACGCGGCCCTTCTCATCATAGGAGACGTTCCAGCCGAGGCCATAGAAATGGCTGCGTGCCTCGGGGCTCGAGGGCCGTCCACTGATCATCTGTGGCTCATGGGTCATTGCCAGAGCAGCCGAGGCAACCACTTGTACGCCCTCAAAGCGGCCCCTATCCAGCTGCAACCAAAGGAAGCGCAGGAGGTCGTGGGCTGAGGCGCTGGCACTACCCGCAGGAGCTTCCGCATCAGCATTGCGGTCGTACTTGGCCTGCCAGACTTTGTCCGTTGGATCGCCCACCCGGACGTGAGGTCGTGCCTTGTTCTCACGCGCCAGGTAATCACTGTGACGATAGCTCGACCGGCTCATTCCGATGGGCTCAAACAGAGTTGTCTGAGCAAGGTCCTCCCAAGTGCTGCCAGCCGCCTTAGCCGCTGCCTCACCGCCTGCGGTGTAGCCGAAGTTGCTGTACTGATAAGTGGACCGGAAAGGGCGCAGCGGTTCTTCGTGCAGGCGGGAGAGGATCGTCTCCCGATCAAAGCCGAGATCTTCAAGGAGGTCTCCTGCCCCTGTGCTCAGGCCTGAGCGATGGGACAGCAAGTCCGCGAATGTCGCGTTTCTCGTGACATAGGGGTCTGACAGGGCAAATGCAGGGTCGAACTTGTGGACTGGATCATGCCAGTCGAACTGCTTGCGCCCGACGAGCGTCGCGACGATGGTTGAGGTGATCGGCTTCGAAAGGGAGGCGAGCAGGAACACTGTATCGGCATCAACCTGTTCCGGCTTCCCGACTTCTCGTACTCCAAAGCCCTTCGCGTACAGGGCAGCGTTCTTGTAGACCACGGCGACCGCTAGTCCGGGTACACCGGTTTGCTCCATAACCGATGTGATCACACCGTCCAGGCGGCTAATCGCCTGATCGACGTTGACTTGGTTCAGCAGAGGCGGCACGACCGCGATAGGCGCCGGCTGAAGACGTGAGGGGCCGCGACCCGGTTGCTGAGCCCAGGCTTCGAGCGGCCAGGAGGCTGCACCTCCGATGAGGGCCATGAATTCCCGCCGCCTCATTCGAACACCTCACGGCTAATCCTCGTGGCACGGTAGCAGGAAGCGCGTTCCGCATAGCACACCGGCCAGAGCCGCGAGCACATCACAGGCTTCGGTGCGTGCTCATGTGGGCACAAGTCCGGGATCAATATGGCTGTTTCTCTCGAGCCAGGCTGGCACAGGCAGGTTCTTGGAGCGCAGGAACGCTGGATTGAACAGCTTGGACTGGTAGCGGGTGCCATAGTCGCACAACACCGTCACAATGGTGTGACCGGGTCCGAGATGACGGGCGAGACGGATCGCTCCCGCGACATTGATCCCCGAGGAGCTGCCAAGGCACAGCCCTTCGTGCTCCAGAAGATCGAACACGGCCGGCAGCGCCTCCTCGTCTGGGATCTGGAAGGCAACATCCACTGGCGCGCCCTCCAGGTTCTTGGTGATCCTCCCCTGGCCGATGCCTTCAGTGATCGAGGAGCCAGACGCCTTCAGCTCACCGGTCGTGTAGTAGCTGTAAAGCGCTGCACCCATTGGGTCTGCTAGGGCGATGGTCGTCTTCGGATTGCGCTCCTTGAGCGCCATGCCTACGCCCGCCAGCGTTCCACCCGTGCCCACAGCACTGACGAAGCCGTCGATCTTGCCACCGGTCTGCTCCCATATCTCCGGGCCCGTGGTCTCAATGTGACCCTGCCGGTTGGCAACATTGTCGAACTGGTTCGCCCAGATCGCACCATTGGCCTCTGAGGCGGCGAGCCGCTCTGCCAATCGGCCGGAGACCTTCACGTAGTTGTTCGGATTGGCATAAGGTACGGCCGGCACCTCGATGAGCTCCGCGCCGGCTAGGCGCAGCATGTCCTTCTTCTCCTGGGTCTGGGTCTCAGGGATGACGATGACGGTGCGAAAGCCCATGGCGTTGCCGACGAGCGCCAATCCAATCCCCGTGTTGCCCGCGGTGCCCTCGACGATCACGCCACCAGGCTTCAGAGCCCCGCGCTGGATCGCGTCTTGAATGATGAGCAGGGCTGCTCGGTCCTTCACCGAATGCCCCGGGTTCATGAACTCGGCCTTGCCCAGGATGGTGCAGCCCGTGAGCTCTGAAGCACGCTCAAGGTGAATGAGTGGGGTGTTGCCGATAGCCTCCACGATCCCGTGATGCACCAGAGCGGGCATTCTCCTGTGACCCTCTGCAGTGCGACCTGTCGTCTTGAGCTCCTCGCCCCGCCTAGTCCCAAGCAGCCGTTTGCAGCGCATTGAGAGGGATCTTGAGGTATCGCGTGCCGTTCGCCTCCGGCTCCGGCAGCCGCCCCCCTGCCATGTTGACCTGCAGAGCATGCAAGATCAGCTTCGGCATGGCGAGCTTTGCATCCCGCCCCTGACGCAAGCTGACGAACTCCTCCTCGCAGCTCACCTTGGTGAGATGAACGTTCTGCGCCTTCTGGCCCGCTACCGTGCTCTCCCAGGCGGGCTGCCGTCCTCCGGGCATGTAGTCGTGGCCTGAGAAGAGACGCGTGTCGTCGGGCAGGGTCAGGATGCGCTGGATCGTGCGCCAGAGGGCTCGCGCATCCCCGCCAGGAAAGTCACAGCGTGCCGTTCCAAAGTCTGGCATGAAAAGCGTATCGTGGATGAAGGCGGCGTCACCGATGAGGTAGGTGATTGAGGCCAGGGTGTGCCCCGGAGAGAAGAGAACCTTGGTCTCAAGCTCACCGATCCGGAACTCGTCGCCATCAGCAAAGAGCCGATCCCACTGAGAGCCGTCAGTTCGAAAGTGCGCTGGCAGGTTGTAGATGTCGGCCCACAGGCGCTGCACATCGACCACGTGCTCGCCGATGGCGGTCTTAGCTCCAGTCCTGTCCTTCAGATAGCCAGCAGCCGAGAAGTGATCCGCATGAGGATGTGTATCGAGGATCCACTCGACCGTGAGATCCTTCTCGCGAACAAACGCGAGGAGGGCATCGGCAGACCAGGTCGCGGTGGAGCCTGACTTCTCGTCATAATCGAGAACGGGATCCACCAGGGCACAGCAGCGGGTCAGCGGATCGGAGACGACATACTGAACACTGCACGTGCGCTTCTCGAAGAACGCTGCCACATCCGGCACATGGGGTGCGGTGCTGATTGAACGGGCTAGAACTGCCGTGCTCATGAAGTCCCCCTCAGAAGTCGAGACTGGCGGCATGGAAGGGCAGCTCCGGCCGTGATGTTCACAACCCGGGCTAGCACCTCACCGCGATGAGCCCCGCTGCTAGGCGCGAGGCTGCGGCACGATGCGGAGATAAGGCCGTGGCGCCTTCCATCCCTCAGGATAGATCTTCTTGGCTTCGTCATCCGAGACAGAGCCAGTGATGATCACGTCCTCTCCCTGCTTCCAGTTGGCCGGCGTGGCGACCCGGTGCTTGGCTGTGAGCTGGAGCGAGTCGATGACACGTAGCACCTCATCGAAGTTGCGCCCGGTGGTCATCGGGTAGACGAGCATCAGTTTGATCTTCTTGTCCGGCCCGATCACGAAAACCGTGCGCACCGTCTGATTGTCAGCTGGCGTGCGGGCCTCAGAGGTGCCGCCGGTGCTGCTCGTCCTCGACCACCAGCACCAGCGGCCGGGTCACTCCAGGCTCAGTCATGGGACCTCCTGCCGATCGAGCAGCCCTTTAGGCCCAGGCCGACAGCCTCCAGCTCCCGGGACCTTAGATCTGCCGCGCTGGCGCAGCCGGCCTGCCCACGATGGTCAATGCCTCTTAGAGGCCCCAGACGACAAGCAGGCCGGGTGGATGAGTGACGACTTAAGCCTTCAACCGCTTGCAGGCCTTATTGCTTGGCTTCGCCTGGTGTAGTTTGGTGTTGATCAAGTCTGACAGGGGCGCCACCAAGGTTTATCGCCCAATCAAGGCTTCTCCGTTAAGCATCAACGGTGGCGACCCGCCCTAGACTACCTGCTCTAATAGTGCCCCAGGGGCTATCAAGCTAAATTACAAGCTGAGCCGTTTTTTTCCTCAGCAGTTTCCTCAGCATGAACTTTCCCAAGCCGCCGAACGAAGCCGAGCGCCTGAAGGCGCTGCGCGAGCTGCGGGTTCTCGACACTCCTTGCGAGCCGCACTTCGAGGCGATCACGCGCCTGGCGGCGCGGTCCTTCAACGTTCCTGTTGCCCTGATCTCGCTCATCGATGTCGAGCGGCAGTGGTTCAAGGCCAGCTGCGGCATTGGGGAAAGCGAAACACCTCGCGAGCTCGCCTTTTGCGCCCACACAATCCTGAGCGACGAGATCCTGGTCATTGAGGATGCCACGCAGGACCCT
>JAESFT010000507.1_pt1 | contig 22081 bp, 16 predicted proteins | sample 9269451 | NCBI WGS metagenome assembly JAESFT01 (sample SAMN14502557, study PRJNA617106) | algae metagenome | isolation source: Scytonema hyalinum WJT4-NPBG1 and co-occurring heterotrophs from well... | place: USA: Mojave Desert, Joshua Tree National Park, California | collected 2006-05-25
ACGCCCCGGTAAACGTGCCGATGTTCTCGGCAAACCAGATGAAGAGCGTGACGAGGAAGAATCCGAGGAGAAGCGGCATCCGCCGATGGACTCGCCAGACCTTGAAATAGACGGTCGTGCGGCCGAAGAGGATGGCCGTCGCAAGGAACAGTCCATAACGAAGATCGGCGATGTAGTGATGCGTGAAGAAGTTCACGTAGATCGCCACCGAGAGCAGCATCGTCGCCGCGAGAGGCGGATGATGCGTGAAGCGGAAGTCGAAGAGCCGCCAAACGCGCGACAGGTAGGATCCGACCGCCGCGTACATGAAACCGGTGAAAAGCGGGACCCCGCCCAGGCGGAAGAGGCTCGGCTCCGGGTAGATCCATGATCCCACATGGGTCTTGAACACTTCCATGACCGTGCCCACCAGATGGAACAGGAAGATGGTCTTGGCCTCTTCGAGCGTCTCCATCCTGAAGGCCAGCAGGAGGGCCTGGATCGTCAGGGCGGACAGGAACAGGAAATCATAGCGCGCGAGCACGACGTCGCGGGGATACCAGAGATAGGTCGCGATCAGCAGGGCGCACATGAGTCCCCCGAAGAGGCAGGCCCAGCCCTGCTTGATGCCGAACCGCAGGAACTCGTAGAGGCCGGCCACGAGGGCTCCGCGAGCCTCTGCGGCCTGCCCCAAGCGCTCCTCGGCCTCTATGAAACCTTCGATCGGCGGCCAGAGATGGGCGGCGCTTTCCGGACGCGGAGGGGGACGGCGAAAGAGCATGGAACTCCGAAGGCTTTATGATTTCACCTTAGGTATATTCGCCCTGACATGTCAAAAGCCTGACGGAGGAAAGCTCGGCTTGGCCGACATAGAACGTTTTAAGGATAGCCGCTCCTGGGCGAAGCCCCTAGAATGAGGACGTGAAATCCATCTTGATCTGGTCGCGTTGGTTCAGGCAATGACTCGCATCCCCGACTTCTCAGGCCTCGCTTTCGCCGACGCTCCCCCGGCATCCTCGTCGCAACCCGCCTCCGAGCCGTGGCTGACGCCGGAGGGCATTGCGGTCAAGGCATCCTATGGCCCCGAGGATCGCGCCGGCCTCGACTTCCTCGACACCTGGCCGGGCATCGCGCCGTTCCTGCGCGGCCCCTACCCCACCATGTACGTGAACCAGCCCTGGACCGTGCGCCAGTACGCGGGCTTCTCCACGGCCGAGGATTCCAACGCGTTTTACCGCCGCAACCTCGCGGCCGGCCAGAAGGGCCTGTCGGTCGCCTTCGATCTCGCCACCCATCGCGGCTACGATTCCGATCATCCGCGCGTGGCGGGCGACGTGGGCATGGCGGGGGTCGCCATCGATTCCATCTACGACATGCGCACCCTGTTCGCCGGCATCCCGCTCGACCAGATGAGCGTGTCGATGACCATGAACGGCGCGGTGCTGCCCGTGCTTGCGCTCTACATCGTGGCCGCCGAGGAGCAGGGCGTGCCGCCGCAAAAGCTGTCAGGCACGATCCAGAACGACATCCTGAAAGAGTTCATGGTGCGCAACACCTACATCTACCCGCCGAAAGGGTCGATGCGCATCATCTCGGACATCTTCGCCTATACGTCCGCGAACATGCCGAAGTTCAACTCGATCTCGATCTCCGGCTATCACATGCAGGAGGCCGGCGCGACGCAGGACCTCGAGCTCGCCTACACGCTCGCCGACGGCGTCGAATACATCCGCGCGGGCATCGCCGCGGGGCTCACCATCGACCAGTTCGCCCCGCGCCTGTCCTTCTTCTGGGCAGTGGGCATGAACTTCTTCATGGAAGTCGCCAAGATGCGCGCCGCGCGGCTCCTCTGGGCGAAGCTCGTGAAGGGCTTCAACCCGCAGAGCGAGAAGTCGCTGCCCCTGCGCACCCACTCGCAGACCTCCGGATGGTCGCTCACCGCGCAGGACGTGTTCAACAACGTGACGCGCACCTGCATCGAGGCCATGGCGGCAACCCAAGGCCATACCCAATCGCTGCACACCAATGCGCTCGACGAGGCACTGGCGCTGCCCACCGACTTCTCGGCGCGCATCGCCCGCAACACGCAGCTCTTCCTGCAGCAGGAAAGCGGCACCACGCGCATCATCGACCCCTGGGGCGGTTCGTACTACGTCGAGCGCCTCACCTACGAGCTTGCCCGGAAGGCCTGGAGCCACATCCAGGAGGTCGAGTCCCTGGGGGGCATGGCGAAGGCCATCGAGGCGGGCATCCCGAAATTGAAGATCGAGGAGGCCGCGGCCCGCACGCAGGCGCGCATCGATTCCGGCCACCAGAAGATCATCGGGGTCAACGCCTTCCGCACCGATGACGAGGCGTCCATCGACATCCTGAAGGTCGACAACGCCGCCGTGCGCGCGAGCCAGATCGAGAAGCTCAAGCGCCTGAAGGCCGAGCGCAGCCAGGCGGACGTGGATGCGGCGCTCTCCGCTTTGTCGCAGGTGGCCGCGTCCGGCGAGGGCAACCTGCTCGATCTCGCCGTGAAGGCGGCCCGCGCCAAGGCGACTGTGGGCGAGATTTCCGACGCGCTGGAGAAGGTCTGGGGCCGTCACCGGGCCGAGATCAAGGCGATCTCGGGCGTGTACAAACGGGAGGTCGGCATGGCGTCGCCAGCCGTGGAGAAGGTCCGCACCCTGGTGGAGCAGTTCGAGCACGACGACGGGCGCCGTCCGCGCATCCTCGTGGCCAAGATGGGCCAGGACGGGCACGACCGCGGCCAGAAGGTGATCGCCTCGGCCTTCGCCGATCTGGGCTTCGACGTGGATATCGGCCCGCTCTTCGCAACGCCCGCGGAAGCGGCCCGCCAGGCGATCGAGAACGACGTGCATATCATCGGCGTGTCGTCGCTCGCCGCGGGCCATCTGACCCTTGTGCCGCAGTTGAAAGCCGAACTCGCCCAATACGGCCGGGACGACATCATGATCGTGGTCGGCGGCGTGATCCCGCCGCAGGATTTCGACGCGCTGTACGCGGCCGGGGCCGCGGCGATCTTCCCGCCCGGCACCGTGATCGCCGATGCGGCCGTGAACCTGATCGGCGATCTCAACCGACGCCTCGGCTACGGGCCGAAGCAGGCGGCCGAATAACGCCGCCCTCTTGCCCGTTTCAGCGGCCGCATTGCCGCCTGTTCCGAGACGTCGAGGCTACAGGCGACGACTTCGTCGGCCACGGCCAAGCTAAAGGAGCGACCGCCGCTGTCGACTTCACGATTCTCGACTTTAACTGCACTTTAATCATCCGGCCCAAATAGGTGATTCCACCTAATTGATCGCGCTCCGATCCGTGAGAAACATGTCTCAACGACCATGTTTTCATCGATCACTTTTTCGGGGCACGCATGTCGCTTAATCTCGACGGCTATTCACTCACCTTTTCTGACGAATTCACCGGCAATTACCTCAACACCTCGGTTTGGAACACGAAGTATTGGTGGGGCGGACGTACGCTCGCCAGCAACGGCGAGCTGCAGTACTTCGCCGATCGCTCCACACCCGTGATTCGGCAGAACCCGCATCTCGATCCCTTCCGCATCGCGGCCGATCCCCGCGAAGCCGGCGACGGCATCCTGACGATCACGGCGCGCCCCTCTCCGGACGCCGCTCTGACGGACGGGCTGCCCTATATCTCGGGCCTCATCAACACCCACGGCACCTTCTCGCAGACCTACGGGTATTTCGAGATCTCCGCCCAGGTGCCCGCAGGCCAGGGTTTGTGGCCCGCCTTCTGGCTGCTCCCGCAGAGCGGAAACTGGCCGCCGGAGATCGACGTTCTCGAGCTCCTGGGCCACGACCCGTCGACCTATTATGTCGGCTCGCACTGGACCGACGCCTACGGCAGCCATGCCTACCGGACGCAGGGCATCTCCACGGGCCTCGATCTCTCGCAGGGCTTCCACACCTACGGCACCATGTGGACCGCGGACACGATCACCTACTATCTCGACGGCAACGAGGTCTTCGCGATGCAGACGCCTGCCGGGATGAACGAGCCGATGTATCTCCTCGCCGGGCTCGCCGTGGGTGGCACCTGGCCGGGATCGCCTGACGGGACGACCCGGTTCCCGGCGGAATTCCAGATCGACTACATCCGCGCCTGGGCGCTCGACACCACCCCACCGGCCCCGAGCGACGGGTCGACCGTGAGGGGCGGCTCAGGCGCGGATATTCTCGTCGGCGACAGCAACGCAAATGCCCTCGACGACGTCGTCTTCGCCTATAGCGGCAAGGACATTCTGGAAGGCCTGAGAGGAAACGACACCCTGGCCGGCGGGCACGACGCCGACACGTTCCTCTACAGAACGGGACCGAGCGGGCACGATGTCATCGTCGACTTCGACCCCATGAGCGGGGATGCCGTGCGCCTCACGAAGACCATCCTCGGCCAGAAGAATTTTTCCGGCCTCTACCGCATCATCAAGGACAATGCGGCGGGCGATGCCGTCCTCAAGCTCGCGGACGGCGGCTCGATCGCCTTCGAAGGCGTCAGCAAGGCGCAGCTCACATACAACGACTTCTTCATCGTCTGAGAGAGCACCATCGAGCAGGCGTGCGTCTACGACCGCTCGATCGCCCGCTTGATCACCTGCTGCACTTCCTTGTTCGTCAGGAACAGGTCGTGGTTGATGATGCCGCCGCCGAACTCGGAGGCGTCGGCCACGCGCACGCCGAGCGATTCCAACCGCTCGCGATCCGCCGCTCCGGCCCGGATGATGCCGCCCGCGAGACGGCTCGAGACGGCGAGCGCCCGGTCGTTGGTGGAGCTGATGACGGTGATCTTCTTCGCGTCCGGCCCCAGACGCTCCAGGCCGCGGGCGAAAAGATCGATGTCGATGTCCGGGGCCGCCATCACGACGGCGCCGATGCGCTCCATGGCGCTCTCGCCGCCCGAGGCGCGCAGCATCCGCAGGGTCTCGAGGGTAAGCAGCGTGCCCATGCTGTGGGCGACGATGTGGATGCGCCCGCCGCTCGGGGTCTTGGCGATGGCGGTGAGCAGATCCTCCAGGGCATCGCGGGACCACATGGCGCTTTCGCGGTCGGCCACGTAGCTGAAGGTGGACGCCGCGGACGGCCAGGTGAACAGGCCCGTCACGCCGGCGAACTTGATGCCCTCGGAGAGGTCGATGGTCGAGGTCGCGGCGGTCTCGAAGCTCTCGCGGTAGCCGTGGATGTAGAGCAGCAGGTTGTGCCCGAAGGCCGCCTGGGCGAACGTCTGCGCCGCGTTGCCGCGATCGACGTTCTCGACCTTCGCGATGCTCCAGCGGCTGCTGCCGATGAAGGAATCGGACGGGGGCGTGAGACGCGCCTCCGCGAAGATCAGATCGGCAGAGCGTTCGCTGCTGAACCAGGGCTTCCTCGGCGGGTCACCCACCGGAAGACGCGTGGTCGCCACGAGAAGCTTCGGGTCCCGCGCGAGACCGACCTGCGACGAGACCGGGCTGGTGAGCGCCGATTCCTCCCCGAGGCAGCCGGACAGGGCGAGGCTTGCAAGGCAGGCAAGAGCAAGGCGGGGAATGGGAAAGAGCATGAGGCCGGGTTTCAAGAGACAGGGATGGCAGTGCTGTTTTGTCCTCGATCGTGGCATGCGCAAGGCAGAGCGCTGCCGAAGACGCCTCCAAGCGGAAATATGGTAACCCGATGGTGAACGAAGGCGCCCGCATGCCGCCTTGATGCCTTGGCGGCGCATCCATACCTTGGCGCGATGCTTGCCTTTCTCGCCCGTGTTTTCCTCGTCATCGTCGGCCTGTTCGTTCTGCCCCTGGGAGCCCATGCCCTCTGGTGGGCGATGCGCGACGATGTCGCCCCGAGCTGGCGCGCCGCCGACTGGTCGAGCGCGAAGCTCCTTCCGGCCGCCGCGGAGGCGCCCGAGGCCATCGTGGCCGTCTATGCGGCACGGGTCGGCCGCTGGCGCGGCATCTTCGCCCACCACACATGGATCGTCGTGAAGGAGGCCGGTGCCCTCACCTATACCCGCTACGACAAGGTCGGCTGGGGCAGCCCGGTGCGCACCAACGGATGGGCGCCCGACGGGCGCTGGTTCGGCAACGCGCCGCATCCGGTCGTCGTGATCGAGGGAGAGGCGGCGGAACGGCTGATCCCGCAGGTGCGCCAGGCAGTGGCGAGCTATCCCTACCAGAGCTTCGGCGCGTACAATGCGTGGCCCGGTCCGAACTCGAACACCTTCGTGGCGCATGTGATGCGATCGGTCCCGGAACTCGGCGCGGCGCTTCCGCCGACGGCCTTGGGCAAGGACTGGCAGCCCTGGCGCGACATCGTGGGCCTGACCCCGAGCCGCACCGGGATCCAGATCTCGCTCGGCGGCTATGCGGGAATCGCTCTCGGCTGGGTCGAGGGAATCGAGATCGACTTCATGGGCCTCGTCGCCGGGATCGACGTGCGCCGGCCTGCCATCAAGATTCCCGCCTGGGGACGAATCGGCATGGACCCGATCACCTGGTGAATCCCCGATCCGATTGCGCTAAAGCATTCTGATGACCGGGGGCTCACAGAAGACGACAGTGACGGCCGAGATGGTTGCGAAAGGCGATCGGGCCGCGCTTGCGCGCGCCATCACCTTGATGGAATCGCGCCGCCCGGATCATCGCGAAGCAGCCCGCGGCCTCCTGCAGGAGCTGATGCCCCGCACCGGCCATGCGGTGCGCATCGGCATCACGGGCGTCCCCGGCGTCGGCAAGTCGACCACCATCGACACGCTGGGCTCCATGCTCACCGAGAAGGGGCACAAGGTCGCGGTGCTGGCCGTCGACCCCTCCTCCACCCGCACCGGCGGCGCGATCCTCGGCGACAAGACCCGGATGGCGCGCCTCGCGGCCGATCCCAACGCGTTCATCCGCCCCTCCCCGTCCTCCGGCACGCTCGGCGGCGTCGCGGCCAAGACCCGGGAGACCATGCTGCTCTGCGAGGCCGCCGGCTTCGACGTGATCCTGGTCGAGACGGTGGGCGTCGGGCAGTCCGAGACCGCCGTTGCGGACCTGACCGACTTCTTCCTCGTCCTCATGCTGCCGGGCGCGGGCGACGAGCTGCAGGGGATTAAGAAGGGCATCCTGGAGCTCGCCGACCTGATCGCCGTCAACAAGGCGGACGATGCGGGCGCCAAGGCCAAAGCGGCCGCCGCCGAGTACAAGGCAGCCCTTCACATCCTGGCGCCTGCCTCTGCGACCTGGACGCCGCCCGTGCTGACCGTCTCGGGAATGACCGGCCAGGGACTGGACGAGCTGTGGGCGAAAGTCCTGGATCATCGCAAACGCCTGGAAGCCACGGGGGAGCTTTCGGCCAAGCGCCGGGCGCAGGATACGAAATGGATGTGGGCCCTCGTTCACGAGCGCCTCCACGAGCGTCTTCATCACGATCCGGCCCTGCGCCAGCGCGTGCCGGAGATCGAGCGGGCCATCGCGGACGGCACCCTGTCGCCCAATGCCGGGGCGAGCGAGATCGTGAAGCTGCTGGGGCTCCAGCGCGAAGGGTAGAGCACAGAGCTTCACACCATCGAATGTCCGGCGCTGATCCCGGGCTCACGCCCTCGTCCTGGCGGAATCCGCGCACGGCCGATAAGCTGTGCCGCGACAGCAGGAAGAGGGGTCCGCCCGCATGCAACTCACGGTCCGAAACCCGAAGGACGGCATCTATCCGGCGACCGACGACTATGTTCACGCGCTGGAGGTTGCGGGCGCCCAGCGGCTGTTGTTCATCAGCGGCACGATGGGGCTCGATGCATCCGGGGTCGCCCCGGACAGCCTGGACGAGCAACTGCGCCTGATCTGGTCCAACCTTCGGCGCATTCTGGCAGAGGCCGGAATGACGACGGACAACATCGTCCGCCTCACGAGCTACCTGCGCGATCCGTCCTATGCGCAGGCCAACCAAGACGCGCGCATCGCCGCGCTCGGCGACCGGCGCATCCCGACGACCGCCATCGTGGTGCAGACCCTCGATCCGACCTGGCTGGTCGAGATCGAGGCCATTGCGGCCGGGTGACCCGCCCGGCCCCTGGCCATCGCCTGCGTGCTTGCCGGTATCTAGGCCGCGCCCCTGATCTCCGACGAGACCCGGATCTGGCCGACTTCGATCCCGTTCCAGTTCTTGAGCACCGGCTGGGCCAGCGCTTCGACGGCACGGCGCTCCGCGGTGTCCAGATTGAGGAATCGCAGGACGAGGCTGGCCATCATGGCCTCGGCCGCACGGGCATGACCGTCCTCGACCTTCAGGGCGATGCCGTAGCCGAGTTCGGGCAGGCACGCGCAATAGACGCCCTCGGCTCCCACCTTCACGAAGGCGCGCTCGCCGAGCAGCTCCATGAGCCGGGTATCGAAACGGCCGGTTCCGGCGACCATGAAGGGATGGCGCGCCACCGCCCGGCGGATCCGCTCCGCTGCAGCCTTCCCGTCGCCCGGCAGGCCGGTCCCGGTGCCGAACCGGGCGAAGCCGAAGGCGAGCGAGGGCAGCGGAATCGCATAGGTCGGGATGGAGCAGCCGTCGATGCCGCTCTTCTCGACCGTATGGCAGGCTCCGGTGATCTCCTCCAGGGCCTCGCGCACGCTGCGCTGCACCGGATGATCCGCCAGCACATAGCCTTTCGGATTCTGGCCCTGGCCGCATGCGAGGCAGACGAAGCCCGCATGCTTGCCGGAGCAATTGTTGTGGAGCGCGCTCGGGCTGCCGCCGGACGCGGCCAGGGTCCGGTTGGCGGCCTCGCCCATGGGCCAGTGCACGCCGCATTCGAGGCAGCCCACATCCTGCCCGGCCTTGGCCAGCATGGCCCTGGCGGTCGCCGCATGCTCCGGTTCGCCCGAATGGGACGCGCAGGCGAGCGCGATCTCCTCGTCGGTCAGGCCGTACTTGTCCGCGATCCCGCTCTCGACCAACGGCATGGCCTGGAGCGCCTTTACGGCGGAGCGCGGAAAAACGCGCCGGTCGACGTCGCCGATCGACAGAACCGTGGCTCCCTCGGAATCCACCACCGAGACGCTGCCCCTGTGGCGCGATTCGATCAGGTTTCCGCGGGTGACCTCGACAAGAAATGGATTGTCCATCAATGCCCCGTTTGAAAAGCGGCGGTGTTGTGGAGGCACTTATCCCAGAAGTCAAAGGGGGCATTGTTGCAAAAGCCGGAAAAAGTGCCCCGAAATCGTCCGACCCGACGGGTTGCTGCGCGGCCCTTGCCACTCTAAACCCAAGGTTCGAACAAACAGGGAGTTCTCGATGCGTGTCGCGATGATCGGAGCGGGCTATGTGGGCCTGGTCTCCGGCGCCTGCTTTGCGGATTTCGGGCACGAAGTCTGCTGCGTCGACAAGGATCCGGGCAAGATCGAGGCTCTCAACCGGGGCGAGATCCCCATCTTCGAGCCGGGTCTGGACGATCTCGTCGCCAAGAACGTGCGCGAGGATCGCCTGACCTTCACGACCGACCTGTCCCAGGCGGTCAGGAACGCCGAAGCGGTGTTCATCGCCGTGGGCACCCCGTCGCGGCGCGGCGACGGCCATGCCGATCTGTCCTACGTCTACCAGGCGGCCCGCGACATCGCCGCCGCCATGGACGGCTACACGGTGGTCGTGACCAAATCGACCGTGCCCGTGGGCACCGGCGACGAGGTGGAGCGCATCATCCGCGAGACCCGGCCCGACGCGGATTTCGCCGTGGTGTCGAATCCGGAATTCCTGCGCGAGGGCGCGGCCATCGCAGACTTCAAGCGCCCGGACCGCATCGTCGTCGGCACCGAGGACGAGCGCGCCAAGGCAGTGATGAACGAGCTCTACCGGCCGCTCTACCTCAACCAATCGCCCCTGCTCACCATGTCCCGGCGCACGGCGGAACTGACGAAATACGCCGCCAACGCGTTCCTGGCCACCAAGATCACCTTCATCAACGAGATCGCCGACCTGTGCGAGCAGGTGGGCGCCAACGTGCAGGACGTGGCCCGCGGCATCGGGCTCGACAACCGCATCGGGGCGAAGTTCCTCCATGCCGGCCCGGGCTATGGCGGCTCCTGCTTCCCGAAGGATACGCTCGCCCTGATCAAGACCGCGCAGGATTACGAGGCACCGATCCGGATCGTCGAGACGGTGGCGGCGGTCAACAGCCAGCGCAAGCGCGCCATGGGCCGGAAGGTGATCGCCGCCTGCGGCGGCTCGGTGCGCGGCAAGACGGTGGCGGTGCTCGGCCTGACCTTCAAGCCCAACACGGACGACATGCGCGACGCCCCCTCGATCGACGTGATCACGGCGCTCCAGGACGCGGGCGCGCAGGTGAAGGCCTACGATCCGGAAGGCATGGAGGCGGCCAGGGCCGTCCTGACGGACGTGGCTTACGCCAGGGACGCCTACGACTGCGCCCGCGGGGCCGACGCCCTGGTGCTCGTGACCGAGTGGGACACGTTCCGCGCCCTCGACCTCTCGCGCCTGAAGGCGACGCTCGCCGCCCCGGTGGTGGTGGACCTGCGCAACGTCTATCGCCCGGAGGAAATGCGTCGCCACGGCTTCACCTATGTGAGCGTCGGTCGGTCGTGAGTTTCTCCACGTCATCACCGGCCTCGTGCCCGTGATCTCGATTGTTCAAGGCGCGGCGCCTTTCCAATCGGGATGTCCGGGACTGATCCCTGGATCAAGTCTGGGGACGGCCATGACGTCACATTGAGTCGAACCGGGAGGTTCTCACCGGGGTTCTCCCGTGCCATATCTCCGTGACGACAGACTTCCAGACGACGCCTTCGGAGCCCCCATGCAGACCTTCTTCGTCGAGATCAAATGCAAGCTCGGCAAGACCTATGCGGTCGCCAACGCCCTTGCCGACCGGGAGATCGCGTCCGAGATCTACTCGACGGCAGGCAACTACGACATCCTGGCCAAGTTCCATGTGGATGACGGGGTCGATATCGGCCATTTCATCGCCGAGAACGTTCAGGTCATCCCCGAGATCGCCGACACGCACACGATCATCACGTTCAAGGCGTTCTGACGTCCCTGCCGGACTTCAGGTGTTTCCAAGCACAGCACGGGGCTTCCACCCGGGATACCATCGCGCATTCTTCAAGGAGAGGCCGATGTCATCTCAAACGGATTGGCGCAGGGTCTACGACTTCTGGTTCCCGATCGACCTGTCGCAGGCCGACATCGCGGTGCACTGGCAGATGCTCACCTGGTGGATGCGCGGTGGGGCCAATGCGGAGTTGCACCGGTTCGCGCCGCTGGTCCACGCAGCCAAGGCCGGTGAGCTCGATCATTGGCGCGACACGCCGCTCGGACGGCTGTCCCTGATCATCGTTCTCGACCAGTTTCCGCGCGGCCTGTTCGCCGGCACGCCGGACGCCTATTCGTCCGACCCGGACACGGTGAGGATCGCCGAGGAAGGGTTCGGGAACGGGCATTACGACGCTCTGACAAGCCCCTACGAGAAGTTCTTCTTCTTCCTTCCGCTGGCCCATGCGGAAGGCCCCGACCATCTGGAACGGATGAAGCGCATCGTGGCCGTCTCGGAGCAGGTTCTCGAGGAGACCCCGGAGCATCTCAAGCCCGTCTGGCAGTTCTCCCTCAGCCAGGCCCGGGCCAATCTCGACGTGATCGCCCGTTTCGGCCGCTTCCCGCACCGGAACCCGGTTCTCGGGCGCCCCTCCACGCCGGAGGAGCTGACCTACATCGCGAAGGGCGACTTCGTCCACACCCGCTCGCTGCCGGCCTCGGCATCGTCCGCCATCAGCGCGATCGGCTGAGGCCGGAGAAAGCCGTCACTGCACGAGCGGCGACGCCTCGGCCGAGACTTCGACGGTCCGCCCGGGCTGGCGGGAGATCTCGGCGAGGTAGGGACCGATGCCCTCGTAGCGGTCGAGGCGGCGGACGATCTTCGAGTCGATCTTGTTGTAGAGCTCCGCCACGCTGACCGGGCGGCGCTTGCGCCCCTTGCCTTCCATGAACAGCCCGGCATTGGCCTTGGCGGCCTTCGGGAAGAGCTTGGAGGCCTTCATGTTCGGGTCCTGGTCGAGAACCTCAAGGAACCGGACGGCGCTGGAGGCGCCGAGGAAATGGGCCAGGTAGAGCTCGGCCTCGGCCAGCTCCCGCTCGCCCTCGGCCTGAAGGGCACGCTCCACGTCCTTGATCAGCTCGCCGGCCATGAGCGCCGAGAAGTACGGATCCGTGCGCAGGCTCATGATCCATTCCCGGTCCTTCGGGCTCACCTCCAGCTCGCCGTTGACGTAGCTGATCGCTTCCGCCGCCGCACCGAACCCGTAATCGGCCGCATGGGCGTAGACGGTCTCGATCCAGGTGCTGTCGATGAACTGGAACAGCCCTTGGGCGGACGAGGTCGGCGCCTTGGCTTCGGGCGAGAGGCTCGATTCCACGTCGGCCAGGGTCATCATGTAGACGGGATCGACCCCGGTCGCATGGGCGGCCTTGAGGATGGAATGCACCAGCCAGCGCGGCACGGTGCGCCCGTTGAACGGGATCAGCTCGTCCGGGTCGCCAGCAGCCACGTCGGGCTCCTCGTGAGGCGCCGGCTTCACGGCCCGCGGCTTCTTGAAGGAGAATGCGCCGTCGAGAATCGCCCTGAACAGGCTCGGATCCTTCATCAGCTTGGGGGTGAAGTCCATCGACGCCGTGACGACCGAGCCGGTGGTGAGCGGCTGCGCCGCCGAGGCGGCGACCGGCCTCGCCAGAAGAGCGCTTGGGAGGGTGGCCACGGCCGCCGGCCCGGCAGCGAGACCCTGGAGGCCCGCAATCAGGCCGACGGCCAATGTGACATGGAGGAAACGGCGGCGACGTCCGGACTTGCGCACATCCGCAACAGGCTGCGGAACCGCGCACAGCAGCGTTCTCGCGTTACTCATCATCACTTATCCCGCAACAGCCCGACCTGACGGCCGGGCCTTCCCTTGTGTCGTTCTGGAGACAAGGGTTGACGGGTAGATGTGACGAGAATCGGTCAGCTTGGCCATAAGAGGTAGGATTTTGCTAACCGTACCGACATTTTCCCCGAAAAAATCTCAGGGTTTGCCGGGAAATTCAGGATGAGGACTGTGCGACAAGCTGTGCGTTCGTCCGCTCCAGGCGCTTCGCCAGCTCCCGCATGATGGCCAGGGACATCTGCGGGAACTGGGCCAGGAGCTCGAGGAAGACCCGCTTGTCGATTCGCAGGGCCGTGGTCGGTTCGGCCGCCATGATCGTGGCGGAGCGCGGCGTATCCGACAGGATGCCCATCTCGCCGACGAGGGCATTGCTCCCGAGTTCGGCCACCTGGATATCGCCGCCGGGGGTGTTGAGGAGCACGCTCGCCCGACCGTCGAGGATCACATAGGCCGCGTCGGACGGATCCCCTTGCGAGAAGAAGCGCTGCCCGCCGGAGAACTGGACCCGCTCGCTCGTGAAGGCGAGAAGCTTCAGGCGGGCCGGATCCACATCTCGAAACATCGGCACCTGCCGCAAGGACTGAACCTCTGTCTCAAGGGTCATGCCACCTCTCCTGTTACTCTCTGGACGCCGTCTGACTCGGGTCTGGGAGACCTGAGAGCCCGAGCGGCCGTTTCTTCTGTGATGATTTGTCCGTCGCGGAAGCGCAACTGAACATCGAACGCGCCTGCCTGTCGATCATTCGGAAGAACCATGAACAGGCTTTGTTGGTCGAGAAGCTCCAGCAGCAGCTTGAGCAATTGCTGGCTGCGCGCCTCCTCGAACGGGGCGAGCGCCCCGTCGATCACGAGGACATCGGGACGCTTCACGAGGCAGCGCACGAGATTGACGCTCGCACGCTCCTGCGGCGACAGAAGCCTGCCCGCCGTGCCGACCTGATAGTCGAGACCGATCCGCTCGATGTCTTCCACCAGGTCGAGCTCCCGAACGACCGTGGCGATGGCCTCGGCCACCCGGGTGCGGGCGTTGGCGACCTGGTAGCTCACGCGCCCGAACAGGAGGTTGTCCCTCAGGGGCGCCGCGGCGCAGTAGCGCTCGGGATCGTAGAACTCCACCCCCTCGGAGACGGATTTCGCGAGGACTTCCCGGACGAGGCCGCGAGCCTCCACGATCCGGGCCGTCAGCGTGCCGTCGAGAAGACCGAGGCGGTGGCGGGCTTCGATATAGGCGAGCGGCAGGGCCAGAAGCCGCGTCCGGTCCTCCCGCTTCAGATTGCCTTCGCCCCGGGCATGTCGGCGCAGGATGGCCCCGAATTCCGGCAGCTCCTCGGCCCCGATGAAGGAAAACTGCTCGAACAGGGAATGGCCCGGGGGCAGCCCCTCGAAGATTTCGGTCATGGTCTCGGCGATCTGCAGGCCCATCCGGACGAGGTCGTCGGTCAGTCCGGCCCGGTCGATGGCGCTGCGGAACTGGCCGTTCTCGGCGAGATTACGCCCCTTGAACTCGTCCGAGATCGGCACGCCGAAGAGGAGGTTCTCGGCAATGGTGGCCTGGCTGTTGTAGCGCCCCGGATCGAAGGGCTCGACCAGATCGGCCATGCCGTTCGACTGGAACGTCTCGCGCAGGCGCCGCCGGGCTTCGACCACGCGCTCGGCAAGAGCCAGGTGGCGCTCCGGATCGATCCTGCCGGCCAGACCGAAGAGGTAGATCGTGTCTCCCATGCCGATCCGGTCCAGGAGGTCGAGAAGAATGCGATCGAGATCGTTCTCGTCCCGTGCCCCGATCCGCTCGTAATCCACCCATCGATCGCCGATGCTCTCGACGGGATTGCCCGTCTTGAACGCTTCCGCGATCCGGCGGTCCATCTCCTTCTTCTCCTCCTCCGACCGGGCCAGGGGCTTCGTGCGCAGGCCGTAGATCAGGTTGTCGCGGATGCTGCCGGGAAAGAGAATGGGATCGACGCCCGCATAGGCGATCCGGCGCCCGACCACGGAAACGGGAAGCTGCGTCAGGTCCCGTTCGCCGATGCGGATCCGGCCGTTGAACTCCGACGTGCGCCGGGCGACGATGCGCGCCAAGGAGCTGGCCGCGGCGCCGCCATTGGATACCAGCGCCACCCTTGCGGGCAGCTCGAGGGCGAAGGCACCTCCTTCGATGATCATGTCCCCATGGGGGCCGGCAACGCGGATATCCTCGGCCACCAACGGACCGACAAGCGGCCGATCGGCCTCCGCCTCCTCGCGGGATTCGAGCATCGGTGCCAGCCGCTCCTCGGCGAAATGCTGGGTGACCTGATCGTACTTCACCTGGACGTCGAGGCGCTGCTGGTCCCAGTCGATCAGCTCCTTCAAAGGCGGGGGCAATTCGCGGTAGGCGCCGATGACGGCGACGAGCTGACCGATGTCGAGGGTGCCGCGCAGGGCGAAATAGCCGCCGATGGCGTAGAAGAAGAACGGCGTCAGCTGTGCCAGGAAGTTGTTGAGCGATTTGACGAAGAATTTCCGGTTATAGATCTTGAGCCGGATGGTGAAGAGATTGAACAGCCGGTGTCCGATCTCCGCCCGCTCCCAGTTGTAGGCGTTGTGAACGTGAACGACCTCGATGCCGTCCTGGACCTCGGCGATGCGCCCGGCCAGCTGGCGGGAGGCCAGCTGGCGCTGCTTTCCCAGGCGAAGGAGTTCGCGCCGCAGCCGCGGAATGATCGTGAACTGGATGGCGATCACCGCCAGCGCGATCAGGCCGAGCCACACGTTCTGGATCATGATGAAGGCAAGCGCCGTGATGGCCTGCATGCCGAGGAAGATCGGCGTGATGAAGGCATCCCCGATGAAGCCGCCGATGGGCTCGACCTCGTCCTTGATGATCGTCGCCGTCTCGGAGGATTTCACGGTGCGCAGGGCGTCCGGGGTGAACCGGAGCACCATGGAGAACAGGTCGAAGCGCATGCGCCGGAGCATCCGCTCGCCCAGCACGCCCTTGGCGACGTTGATCCAGTACTTGAAGGCCCCGTTGACGATGACGAAGAACAGGAACAGGCAGGAGAGGCCGAAGAGCAGGCCGAGCCGGCCCACCTGGAAGCCTTCGAAGATCTCCAGGGTGCCGCCCCCGAGCCATTGCGGCCATCCAAAGCTGAGATGGAGGAAGGGCGCCGTGGGATTGCCGTCCCTGAAAGCCTCGCCCTGGATGGCCTGGTTCACGATCTGGCGAGGCAGGTCCAGGGACATGAAGTAGAACGGCAGGGAAGCGAGCACTACGGCGCAGACGATCAGCTGGTCGCGCTTCGAATGTGTCCAAATATACCTAAAGAGGCTCTTTTCCATTGCCCAACGGTTACCACTTCTATACGCCTGGATGAACCTCTTTCCGATCGCGGGCAATGCCTTATTTGATCGACAGGGACCTTAGCGCATCGTGCGGACCCGAAGGGCCGCGTCCGCGAAAAGTGGATCCGGTTTTCCGCCCGAACGATGCGCTACTGATAGGAAGGAGCATCGGAATCGACCCCGAAGGCGCAGATTCGCTTTCGGGTCCGATGCTCTAGAAGGTAGAGAAGGCGGATGGACCGTCAATTGGTCCGCCCGACTGACCGTAGGGGCAGCCGCATGGCAGACCTGGTGATGGACTTTGATCAGGACGCAGGTCCTCCCCGGGTTCGGCCCACGAGCGGCCGCGGAACGCGAGTCCTTATCTACAGCCATGACACGTTCGGGCTCGGGCATCTGCGCCGGTCGCGGGCGATCGCCAACGCCATCGTCCAGGACCGCCCGGACGCCTCGGTCGTGATCATTTCGGGCTCGCCCGTCATCGGCAATTTCGAGTTCGACAGCGGCGTCGACTACATCCGCATCCCGGGGGTCACGAAGCTGCCGGACGGGGACTACCGCAGCCTCAACCTCAATGTGGAACTGGATGAGGCGGTCGGCCTGCGTCAGGCCCTCATCCTTCAAGCCGCCAAGGCCTTCAAGCCGGATGTGTTCATCGTCGACAAGGAGCCGACCGGCTTCCGCGGCGAGGTCGTGCCGGCGCTCGACTACCTCAAGGCGGCCGGTTGCCGCCTCGTGCTCGGCATCCGCGACGTGATGGACGAACCGGCCCTTCTCGTTCCGGAATGGGAGCGCAAGGGCGCGAAGGAAGCCCTGATCCACTATTACGACGAGGTCTGGGTCTACGGTCTCAAGGATGTCTATCAGCCCCTCAAGGCCCTGGACCTGCCCGCACCCGTGGAAGAGCGCATCACCTATACCGGATATCTGCGCCGGGACGTGCCGCCGACCCCGTCCCTGACCAAGTATCCCAAGATCACGAAGCAGCCCTTCATCCTGGTGACAACCGGCGGCGGCGGCGACGGCGACGACCTGATCGATTGGGTGATCTCGGCCTATGAGAGCGACGCGGCGCTCGATCAGCCGGCACTGATCCTCTTCGGCCCCTTCATCGACCGGGACAAGCGCCGCTCCTTCGTGGAGCGCATCTCCAGGCAACCGAAACTCGACGTGATGTCCTTCGACAACAAGATCGAATGGCTCATGAAGAAGGCGGACGCCATCGTGGCCATGGGCGGCTACAACACCTTCTGCGAGGCCCTGTCCTTCGACAAGCGCACGCTGATCGTTCCCCGCACCCGGCCGCGGCTCGAACAGTATATCCGCGCCGTCGAGGGCGAGCGGCTCGGGCTGGTGAGCATGCTCAGCGACTACAAGGAGCCGCGCACGCCCGAGCGCATGGCTGCGGCCCTGCGTTCCCTCTCGTCGCAGCCGCGCCCGTCGGACGTGACCGTTCCCGGTCTGCTCGACGGGCTCGACCGGGTGCAGGAGCGCCTCAGGGCGTTGACAGACGGCAAAGCCACGTGCGCCCCTGCCTACCACCAAGCGGCCGAGTAAAGAGTAAGAAGAGGCATGCTTCCATCCATGACAGCCCGGCGGATTGCCGTCGTCGTGAAAGGCTATCCACGCCTCTCCGAAACCTTCATCGCCCAGGAGATCCTGGCCCTCGAACAGCGCGGCCTGGAGCTTGAAATCTGGTCCCTCCGGCATCCGACGGAACGGGCCGTGCATCCGATGCACAAGGCGATCAAGGCACCGGTCGCCTATCTGCCGGAATACCTCTACGAGGAGCCCCTGCGCGTGCTGCGCGGCGCGGTCTGGAGCCTGAGACAGAAAGGCTTCGGCGCCACGGTCCGGGCCTTCTGGCGCGATCTGAAGCGCGATGTCACCGCCAACCGGGTGCGCCGCCTCGGCCAGGCCTTCGTGATGGCCAGGGAACTGCCGGAGGACGTGCGGCACCTGCACGTGCACTACCTGCACACGCCCGCTTCCGTCGTCCGGTACGCAACGCTGCTCACGGGCCGCACCTGGACCTTCTCGGCCCATGCGAAAGACATCTGGACGACGCCCGATTGGGAAAAGCGCGAGAAGATGGCGGAAGCCCTCTGGGGCGTGACCTGCACGGCGCAGGGCGCGGGCCATCTCCAATCGCTGTCGAAGCCGGAAAAGGTGTCGCTCGTCTATCACGGGCTCGATCTCTCGCGCTTTCCGGCGCCTCCCGAAAGCCGCCCGGCCAGGGACGGCTCGAACCCGCTCGATCCGGTGCGCATCGTGTCCGTCGGGCGCGCGGTGGCGAAGAAGGGCTATGGCGATCTGATCCGGGCCCTCGCCGCCCTGCCCCAGAACCTCCATTGGCGCTTCGCCCATGTGGGCGGCGGGGAACTGCTCAACAGCCTGAAGAAGCAGGCGCAGGACGCCGGCATTGCCGACAAGGTGGCCTTTCTCGGCTCCAAGGCGCAGCCCGACATCATCGCGCTCCTGCGCGAGGCGGACCTTTTCGTCCTGCCCTCGAAGGAAGCCAGATCGGGCGACCGCGACGGGCTGCCGAACGTCATCATGGAGGCGGCAAGCCAGGGGCTCGCCATCGTGGCGACGGACTTTGCGGGCATTCCCGAATTCATCCGCAACGACGTCGAGGGACAGCTCGTCGCGCCAAGCGATTGGGAGGCTCTGTCCAACGCGCTCAATCTCCTCGCCCGCGATCCGGAGCGGCGCAAAATCCTTGGAAATGCTGCCTACTCGCGCCTGCGGCGGGACTTTTCCATGGAGGGCGGCATCGATGTGCTCGAAGCCCGCCTGCGGGCCGTGACGCAGAGCCCCGCGAGAGAGCCGGAGCGCGTGTGACCGTCTCGAGGCCCGTTGCGTTCTACGCCCCCTTGAAGAGCCCGAACCATCCGCTTCCCTCGGGTGACCGCACCATGGCGCGCCTGCTGATGAAGGCCCTCGACCGGGCGGGCTATGCGCCGTTCCTCGCCAGCGAACTGCGAACCCTCGACAAGGCAGGCGACCGGCAGCATCAGGCGAGCCTTCGAGAGCAAGCGCTGCAGGAGGCCGACCTCCTCATCACACGATGCAGGGCACTGCCTGACGAGATGCGTCCCTGCCTGTGGTTCACCTATCATGTCTATTACAAGGCCCCGGACTGGATCGGCCCGCGCGTCGCCGATGCTCTCGGCATTCCCTATGCGATCGCGGAAGGCTCAAGGGCGGCCAAGCGCGCGCAGGGGCCCTGGGCTCTCGCGCATGAGGGAGCGGAAGCAGCCCTCGACCGGGCCGATGCCGTCTTCGTCATGACGGCGCACGACCGGGAGGCTCTGGAGAGAGCAAGGCCGCCACATCAAGCCCTGATCGACCTGCCGCCGTTTCTGGACCTGCAGGAATGGCCCGCATCGGGCTCTCGCCCTCAGCCGAATGCCGCACCCCGCCTTCTCACGGTGGCGATGATGCGGGCGGGCGACAAGCTCGCCTCCTATCGCATCCTGGCGGCGGCCCTGGAACGGCTCCAACATCTGCCCTGGACCCTCGACGTGGTGGGCGACGGCGAGGCACGGGACGATGTTGCGCGGCTTTTTTCCGCCCCGGCGCCACGCGTGCGTTTCCATGGACAGATCGAGAGCAAGGCCGATCTGACGGCATTCTATGAGGCGGCCGATCTCCTCGTCTGGCCTGCCGTCAACGAAGCCTACGGCATGGTGCTGCTGGAGGCGCAGGCTCTCGGCTGCGCAGTCGTTGCCGGTGCCTATGGGGGCGTCGCCAGTGTCGTGCGACACGGCGAGACCGGCATGCTGACGCCTCCCGGCGATGTGGTCGCGTTCGCAGATGCGTTGGGCGATCTCCTGCAGGACCAGGACCGGCTGCGGGCCTTCGGTGCCAATGCGTCCCGTTTCGTCAGACAGGAACGCGATCTCGATTATGCTTCATTGCGCTTGCGCAATGCGCTCGAACTGCTCAGGGATTAGAGCAGGAGAATGGGTTTGCGGGTTCTGATCGCCGTCACGCATCTGTTGGGAGTGGGCCACCTCACCAGGGCTGCCGCCCTGGCGCGGGCCTTTGCGCGACAAGGGCACGCGACGACCCTCGTGTCGGGCGGAAGCGCTGCCCGCCTGGCCGACTTGGAGGCCGTTTCCTTCGTTCAGCTGCCCCCCGTGCGGACCATGGGGACGGATTTCAAGACGCTGCTCGGCGGCGACTTCGAGCCTGTCGATGCGGGATATCTCGAATGCCGCCGCACCCGTCTGCTCGACGCGTTCGAATCCATCAGGCCCGACATCCTCATCACCGAGCTTTTTCCCTTCGGCCGACGCGTCCTGGCGGACGAGTTCTCCGCCCTGCTCGAGGCCGCGCATCGCACAAACCCGCGCCCGTTGGTCCTGTGCTCGATCCGGGACATCCTGGTCCCCTCCTCGAAGGCATCGCGGATCGCCGAAGCCCATGAGCGCGTGCTTCGGCAGTACGACGCCGTTCTCGTTCATGGCGATCCGGAGGTGGTTTCCTTGGAAGCCTCCTGGCCCGTGGATGAGAGGATCAGGCCTCTCATCCGCTATACCGGCTACGTGGACGAGAACGAGGGCGCTGTGCCGGAGACCCGTCGACACGGGATCGTCGTGTCTGGTGGATCGAGCGCCGCGAGCCTGCCGCTCTACCGCACGGCAGTTGGAGCGGCGCGCGACATCGGCGATCGGCCCTGGCGCATCCTTGTCGGAAGAGGCGTCGCGGAAAACGACTTCCTCGTTCTACAGCAAAGCGCTTCGGCTCATGTTGTCGTCGAACGCGCGCGGCCCGATTTCCGAGCCCTGCTCGCCGGCGCCGAACTGTCCGTGAGCCAAGCCGGCTACAACACCACTGTCGATCTCCTGCGCTGCGGCGTGAGATCGGTTCTCGTGCCCTTTGAGGACGGCGGAGAGACGGAGCAACGCCTGCGCGCCGAACGCCTGGCAGCGCTCGGCCTTGCCGAGATCGTGCCGGAGTCAGACTTGTCGCGGCAGAACTTGATCCAGGCGATCCGACGCGGCCTCGCCCGTCCGCCCTGCCCGCCTCCGGTCGTATCTATCGACGGAGCCCGGAGGAGTGTTGCCTTAGCGGAAGGTCTGGCGCTTTCCAGGCCCGCCCTTCACGCAGCTGTGGACTGGTCGCCTCTTGACCGTGCCCTGGACCGTGCCGGGGATGAGGGCTGCCCTGTCCGCTTCTGGTGGCGAGACGACGATGCGGTGGCCGATACGCCTCAGCTCGACCGGCTCCTCGGCCTCGTCCGCCGCTACGATGCCGGCCTCGGCCTCGCGGTCGTTCCGAAGACCATCGAGCCCTCGCTCGCCGCGAGAGTGGCCGGCGAGCACAAAGTCTTCGCCCTCGTCCACGGCTGGAGCCATGCCAACCATGCACCGGCGGGCGAGAAGAAGGCGGAGTTCGGCCCTCATCGTCCCCTCGACGGCATGGGATCGGAAGCGGCACAGGCCCTGCAGGTCGCACGGGAGCGCCTCGGATCGAAGCTGCTGCCGGTCTTCGTGCCGCCCTGGAATCGGATCTCCCGGGATCTGGTCCAGCACCTGCCGCACTGGGGGTTCCAGGGGCTGTCTACCTTCACGGACCGGAAGACCACCCATCCCGTCCCGGGCCTCGTCCAGATCAACACCCATGTGGACCCGATCGACTGGCATGGCACCCGAAGCCTGGCCGAACCGGCCCTGATCGTTGCCAATCTCGCCAGCGCAATCGAGCGGCGCGTGGCGGGTCTTGCGGATCGCGACGAGCCGATCGGGTTCCTGACCCATCATCTCGTTCATGACGACGTCATCTGGTCGTTATGCGAAAGGCTTATCGCCCACCTCGCCGCCAGAGGCATACGTTTCCTGTGTCCCGATGCGTGTTTCGTCTTGGAAACAAGATCACATT
>JAESFT010000508.1_pt1 | contig 22078 bp, 16 predicted proteins | sample 9269451 | NCBI WGS metagenome assembly JAESFT01 (sample SAMN14502557, study PRJNA617106) | algae metagenome | isolation source: Scytonema hyalinum WJT4-NPBG1 and co-occurring heterotrophs from well... | place: USA: Mojave Desert, Joshua Tree National Park, California | collected 2006-05-25
TTCGGTCTTGCTCACGCGTCAGGAATATCCTTAAACGAGCACCCATATCATTCGTTACTTAAGTAGATTTATTTCCCGTATTTACCTATCTTAACATAGTTAGGTTTTTTCCCGCCCACCTACTTATATATAATGCTGTTAAACAATCTGAAGCAGATATGGATGTTAGAAAGACGCAAAAAAGGACGGGAGAAACGAAGAGCTAATCAGGTTAAGTAAATAATGAATAAGGTGGGAAGTATTATCCTCCCGCCTTATTCATTATTAGTTAGCTTTTTTTACCCAAAGTTTGACAGTATTAATATGTATAACAGTTTATACGTATACCGCTTGATAACTTCCTAACCCTTTATAAATTTGACATTTTATTGATTTTATAGTAAATAGCATAAATTAAAAAGTGTGCAGAGACTACTAAGCGAGCTTGCCAAGTCTTCGACATATAGCACGGATTCAACAATGCCGTTGACAGTTTGCTTCTCAGTTATAGGATACACTCTCTTCAAGAATACCTGTTACTGTCAGAGTAGGTTATCCAAACGGACTGTTTCAATAGCCAATTCTGTACTTCTATATAAGTCCACTTCGCGTGAGATATATCTTTCGTTACTGCCCTAACTCTTGCATATTGTTCATCACTTGTTGATATAACTGTTTATTATTCTGTTTCTCAAAGATTTGTGCGGCTTGCTGCAAGTCTTCCATAGCTTTCTGTTTATCTGCTAGCGCAGCATACGCATTTCCTCGGTTATTGTATGCTGCAGCAAAGTTGGGAGCAAGACGAATAGCTTCGTTGTAATCGGCGATCGCCCCCTCTCTATCTCCTTGGGCGGCGCGGGCGTTTCCCCGGTTATTGTAAGCAACGGCAAAGTTAGAATTAACATTAATAGCTTGGCTGTAATCGTCTATCGCCGCGTTTCTGTCTCCATTTGCTGCAAAAGCATTCCCGCGATTATTGTACGCCTCAGCATAGTTGGGATTGAGGCGAATTGCTTGGCTGTAATCTTCTATCGCCCCGTTTGTGTCTCCCTGTGCGGCGCGAGCATTGCCTCGGTTATTATACGCTTGAGCATCATTGGAATTGATATTAAGCGCTTGGTTGTAATCTTCTATCGCCCCCTGCTGATCCCCAGAATCAAATTTAGCCAGTCCCCGGCTATTGTAAGCAGTTCCATAGTTGGGATTGAGGTTAATTGCTCTGGAATAAGAAGCGATCGCCCCTTGTGAGTCTCCTTTAATTTGCTTATACTGACCCTGAATATAAAAGTCTCTCGCTTGTGATGGTCGTGCTGCTGGACGTCCAGCAGGACGGACTCCGATTTCTGTGACCAATACATCGTTAGCGTTACTACAGGAAACGGTTCCAAGGGCAATAAATGCAGTAAGCGCAGCTATGCGGACAGCATTCATTATTTACCATTCATCCTCATACTTAGGATTCATCAATCATCACTGTTTTCGTCACTTTCTTGATTTTTAGGAGTCAGTCGCCATGCAGTTGTTTGCTCAATATCTACAGACAGTTGTTCTAGGTTTTCTCCTAAATCTTTTTGTAGTTTCTGAGTCAATGTAATTGGAAAATCTAAATCAATATCTTCAGTTTGTACTAGTTTTGCAAGTTGTGTAAACGGTACTTTCACCGTTTTTCGCTCGTAAGAAGTTAGCTTGAAATAAGAGCTTTCTGTTACATTTTGAGCAAGCATAGCTTTTTTTATTCGCTCTTGGAGATTTGCGAATTCTGAATCTAAGAGTTTCCACTGTTGCTCAAGTTGTGCGTATCTTGCATTCAGTGATGTTAAGTTTTCCGTTGCGGGTTCTGGGTGAATTTCTTGGTTTAATTCTATCAAACGTTGATGGACTTGAGCAAGATAAATGCAGTCTAGGTAAGCATACTCGATTTGTTCTTCGCTTAGGGGTCGCCTTCCCCAGTCGCTACCTTGTTCTTGTTTATCTATATTCTTAAAATGACAAAGTTCTGCGGCTAGAGTTTTGAGTTGGTAGTTAGGTAATGGCAAGGCATAGTAGGGAATTTTTTTTGCCATTTCTAAAGTGCAAGTGATCTTTTTTGCTTTCTTGTTACCCAGATATTTCACATCAAAGCTAGCATTATGAAAGACTTTTTCAATATTGGCATTGACCATAATTTTGTCAATAAATTCAGCGACAACATCAGGGTAATTAAGTACATCCAAAATAAAGATGCGATCGCCACTCAAATCTTGTGGATCGTCTAATACCTGAATCAGCGACAGTCTAGGATTGCGACTTTTATAGTCTGCTATTTCTGTATCAATCCACAAAATGCTAGCTTTGGTATATTCAGCGACAATAGAACGGATTTCGCTTGCTAATGTTAGGTACGGCATAAGCTAATATTTCCTGAAAAATTGGGAATGGCTATTAAGTTATAGTTTTCCAAGTTAGCATTTTCTTGGTTATTTTTCTGTCGTTGTATCTAGGTGAAGCGGTCGATTGTACTTATGTAGCAAGATGATTAAGTTTTATGCCCAAAGCTGGATAACCTAAGCTGCTAGCTCAAGTCATTTTATAAACGTAAGTCTTTTGCCACAAATAATCTTGTTTCTTATTGCCCATGGGCTACTTGGTCTTAGCCACTGACTATGATGGCACCCTAGCCGCAGACGGTCGGTTGGGGGTTAGGTTTGAGGGCATAGTCTAATTAACTGAAAATTGCTGTAAGTCAGGAATTACACAAGCTAAGTTGTTACACACCTAAGTTGTACATTTAGACAGCAGGGGAGCAGGGGAGAAGGATTGACGCTTTTTCTCCAAAATCAACAATATCCCAGTTAAATGTGTATTAGCTTAGACAGAAATTGCAACCAAGAGCAATGAGCCAGCTATTTCATCAGTCAGAGTAACCAATGGCTACAGAGGAAACCATCGAAGCGTTTCTGTTCGGACTACGCATACTGGGGAACCGATGGTATATGCTTTTTTTACATTTACCATCTGTCGCATTCTTTTTTCACGCTTGGTATTAAGCGCTCTGTCTATGTTTAATTATGCAAAAGCGAACCATGACCTCTTACGTCGTTTTTACCGACTGGCGGTTGTCAATGTTCTTTCCAATCTCACAGAGCCTTTAGCGGGTTTGATCGGCATTGCTTTCTTAGGTCATCTCACCGAAATCCGTTATTTAGCAGGAGTTAGTTTAGCGACAATTCTATTCAACTACATTTACGAAAATTCGCTCTTTTTACGGATCTCAACTACCGCACTAACAGCTCAAGCCGTCGGACGGAACGACCAAGAAGCGATGTTACAAACGTTGCTGCGGAATGGGTTCATCGCTTTAGTACTGGGCGTTCTCATTTTTATATTGCAGTATCCTATAGGAGCGCTGGGGTTTACCCTATTGAACGGCTCTCCAGAGGTTGAGTCTATCGGACTGGCTTATTTTAATGCCCGGATTTGGGGAGCACCCGCAGTTTTGCTCAATTTCGTAATCATTGGCTGGTTTCTGGGACGGGAACAAAGTGGCAAAGTATTGCTGTTGACTGCTGTTGGCAACGCCGCTAATATCGTGCTGAACTACTTCTCAATTATGCGGTGGGATTTGGGAAGTACGGGGGCTGGACTGTCTCAAGCTATTAGCGAGTATTTAACGTTATTAGTAGGTATGCTCTTAGCGAGCCGCTGTATCGAGTGGCAAGAGTTGCGAACCGCAGTCCGGCAGTTTTGGAACTGGTCGGCTTTTGAGTCTACTTTTATCCTCAATAGTGACGTATTGGTTAAGTCTTTAATCTATATGTCCGCTTGGACTATTTTTTTCAATTTGAGTGCCACTTTCGGCACAGAAATCTTAGCTGAAAATACCTTGCTCCAACAGGTTGTATTTCTGATCATGTTTTTGGTTGACGGAATAGGATTCACTACGGAGACCCTTACCGGAAATTTTAAAGGTCAATCCGCCAATGATCAGTTATTGCCCCTATTGCAAATTTCGCTGTTAACTAGCTTGCTGCTGGCAGTTACCGCTTCAGGAGCGTGCATTCTGTTACCTGAGACTGTATTTGGGTTGTTAACCAATCACACCGAAGTTATAGAGCCAATTAAACGCTATGTTCCTTGGTTACTTGTCGTCTTGAGTTGTTTTTCAATTGCTTGGATTCTGGAGGGGTATTTTACGGGATTGGCAAAAGGGCAATCTCTGCGTAACGCTTCCTTCGCAGCAATTTTGTTGGGATTTGCACCTGTGGCGGTTTGGGCGTGGTTGGCTCACAGTAACCATCTTTTGTGGCTGGCTACATCAGCATTGATGGCAACAAGAGTAGTAATACTTGGAGTCCAGTTGCCACAAACCTTTGAAAGCCATTCTACTGCCGCCTGCCAAATGCCCAAGCTATAGCGATGCTCCCGAGGAGCCGCCTCAGCATTGCGTTTGGCAATTCCCGGTTACACAATTGGCGTGTTTTTGAGCTGCTGCAAAGTCGTGGAATAATTATAGCTGACCAATTGGGAACTTCTGTAATGGTAAATCACGCTAGAAACTTTATCGAACGCAGTGATTATAGAGCCTTCCTTGTGCTATTTAGGAACTGGAGCGCTATTTTCCTCATTACTGGTTTCAGTATTTGGGCAAATAGTTTGCCGATTTATATCATTTCGATATGGATCATCGGAGGTTTTCAGTACGGCTTAGGAGAAGCTCTCGTACACGAAGCTTCTCACTACAATCTTTTCAAGAAGCATTCCTGGAACGACCACTTAGAGTTTCTCTATGCACTTCCTTTTTTTACTAGAGTGCCTAAATATCGAGAACTACACTCGCATCATCATAAGTATTTTGGGGAACCCGAAGATCCAAAACCACATTCTTATGAGAATCTAGGCTTTTTAAATGCTCGAAACAGCCTTTTCTTCCTCTGGTTTGTCAAGCCGATTCTTGGATATGCTGGTTTTCAATTCCAATTCTTGACCCATAATGCAGATTACAATAGATTTTTTGACCGAAAGATTCTTCTGTTTTGGATACCTGTTGCTTCTTTGTTTTATTGGACAGGTCTTTTCCACATCTTATTGTTGTACTGGTTTGTTCCCCTCATATGCACTTTTAGTAGCTTTCTTTACTGGCAAAGTGTAGACCAGCATTATGGCACTGAATCTGGAACGCGAACGAACGTCGGTTTTCTGATGAATTATTTTGGACATAACATTGGATACCATCACGTTCACCATCTCTGCCCTACTGTACCCTGGTACAAGCTGCCTGAAGCTCACAAGGTTTTGTGCTCAGAAGTTACTGATATTTCTCATAGTTTTTTCGATACCTATCGGCAATTAAAAGCCTATCGGCAATTAAAAACGGTTTGTTAAGTTGAATGTGACGACGGGTTGAAAACGGTATAAAAAAAGCTGAGACTTCAAATTTGAACAAAAAAACAAACTAGAGTCTCAGCATGGAAACCATTAAACAACAGTGCATAAGTCAAAAATTGTCTGTTTTCATCTGCCTTTATCTGCTACAGGCTGCGATTTCATATCCACTCGCTCCTGGAGTTTTCCAAGAATATTGGATCTCGCCTCAAACCGATAAGCCCTCCCTTGCAAGGCAGAGGGCAGGAGGCAGAAGGGAATTGTTAGTTGTTAGTTGTTATTTGGTATTTGTTAGTTGATAGTTGATAGTTGATAGTCGAATTTTCTACTGACCACTAACTAGTTTCCAGTTGCTTAGAACATATCAGCAGGGTCAGCAGCTTGAAGTTTGCGGGTGGCGATCGCTCCGGAAATGAGACACATAACAATCGTCAGCACCAGCACCAACAAGGCTCGTGCTAAGGTCATGTAAATGGGCAAATTTGTCGCATTTCTGGTTAGATGGTAAAGTCCCAAAGGAACTATTGCTCCTGGCATGAAGCCTAGAAATGCTAAAATAACTGCTTCTTCAAAAATCACCCCTAGCAAGTAGAGATTGCGATAGCCCATTGCTTTCAAGGTAGCGTATTCCTTTATGTGAGCATTCACATCAGTGGAAAGAACTTGATAGACGATAATGATGCCGACTATAAACCCCATCGACACGCCCAAACCGAAGATAAAGCCGATGGGGCTTTCTTTCTGCCAGTAGTTTTCCTCAAACTGGATAAATTCTTCATGGGTGAGAACTTTGACATCATTAGGTAAGTAGGTTCGTAATGCTGTTGCGACTTGCTTCGGATCATACCCTGGTTCAAGATAAATCATACCCAAATTAATACTGGCTGCTTGTCGTCCAGGAAAGAGCCGCAAGAAATTCTGATCGCTGGTAATCAAGTTACCATCAGCCCCAAAAGAAGTTCCCAATTTGAATAAACCACCCAGAGTGATGGTGTGGTTTTCTATTTCGGTGGTAACAGTTTTACCTTGTTCAATTTGGGCGATTGTCTGTTTATAATCTCCTTTAGAATCATGGTCAAATAGCAAAGTATCCGGCAGCTTAATCTTATCTAACTGTTGGTTCACTTCGCTTAACTGGAAAGCTGGTTGGTCAGGATTAACCCCAATAACTTGAATTGATGTTTCCCTACGGGTTTGGGGATTTTTCCAAGTGATCATACTCAGATACAGTGCTTCTGCCGATTTCACTCCTGATATGGAGGATGCTTGGTACAGTCGCCGCCGCGAAAATGTAGACAAATTTTGGATATTACGAGCTTTGGGACTGATTAAAACAATATCTGTATGCAAAACTCTGTTGAGGCGAGTATTACTGTCATAGAGTGCGTTCTGAAAGCCAAGCTGCATGAATATGAGAACATCGGCAAAGGCAATACCTGACAATGCTACCAACAGGCGACTTTTTTCATGACTCAGTTGCAGCCATCCCAGAGGTGTTCGCCGCTGTAACTGTTGTATGAATCCAATCATAATTTAATCATTGCCTTAACCTGCAAATTGGTTAACTGAGCAGCTTTCTGGTTTGAGACTCTATCTAGTCGCACATGAACTTCAATGACTCTGGCATCAATATTGGTACTAGGATCAGTGTTGACGACACTCTGCCGACGCACTTGTAAACCTATGCGATCAACTGTTCCTTGCAACTCATCTGGTAGAGCATCGCTAGTTATCTGCACTTGCTGTCCTGGACGGACTTTACTAATATCACTTTGGTAAACTTCTGCAACCACATACATTTGGCTGGTTTGCCCAATTTCAACGATGCCATTACTTGATACCACTTCACCAGCACGTGTATGTATATCCAATACTTGTCCGTCTTGAGGCGATCGCACGTAAGTCTGTTCCAGATTTTTCTTAGCCTGATTCACTTCTGCTATGGCATCATCAACTTCTGCTTTTGCTACTTCCACATCTACTGGACGCACCTCGGCTATCTTTTCGAGTGTCGCTTGAGCCTCGCCTAGTTGTTTGCTACCAGTCGCGTTCATCCGCGCAAGAACAGCTTGAGCCTCGCTGATTTGCCTGCTACTCGTACCATCAATACGGCTAAGGACTGCTTCGGCTTCTCTGAGTTGCTGTGTTGCAGTATCTAAACTGAGGCGCTTACTGTCAAATGAAGACATAGAAATTGCACCTTCAGAATATAACTGCTGATAGCGCTTGTATTCGGCTTGAGCATTGTTGAGTTGGGCTGTTAGTTTTCTCATGGTTACCTGTTGCGCTATCTTGTCGCCTTGCCACTGCGCTTTCAGTCGGGCGATCGCTTCTGCTTGCACTGTCTTGTCACCTTGCCACTGTGCCTTCAAGCGCTCAACTTGAGCTTGTTGCGCGGCAATTTCACCGCGTTTTGCACCTGCTTGTACTTTCTTGAGGTTTGCTTGCTTGACTCTCACTTGTTCTTGTGACTTCATGACAGCAGCTTGAAGACGGTCTTTGCTATCAAGAATGGCAATCACTTGCCCTGCTATTACCTCTTGCCCCTCCTTGACTAACAATTGCTCAACTCGATTCTCTTGACTCGATGTCGGAGCTGAAACTTTAATGATCTCTCCCTGTGGCTCTAGTCTTCCTAAAGCAACTACTTTTGTGACTTTGGGGATGCTAACCTTAGACGTTTGCGTCACACTAGATTGCTGTGACTGTAACCGCCAGAACCTGTAAGTTGTCACCCCAGCAACAACAAAAGCTGTAGCAATTGCCAGTATCATCAGTGGGCGACGGCTATGCTTAAAGGATGCAGAACCGTTAGCTGTTGCATCGCGCACATAAGGTGCCTCCTGATTCAATTGGGACATAAATAAACTATACAGTTTAGTTTGTTATTTCTAAACTAGACTGTACAGTACAATTATGTCAAGAAAGATTTTCGCCCCAGTGCTTGGTGTCATACACCCGTGTTAGGAAAGGGTTGTTGTGTCCCTACAGCCAACCTTATAGCTATAACAAGCGTAAAAGTAGAAGAACCGAAAAATGAGAAAGACACAAACAAATAATCTAGATCGTAAGCCGTCAGAAGAAAAAGTGGATGCCATTCTGGCAGGTGCAATGCGAGAGTTTCTGACACATGGCTATGCTGCTACAACTATGGATCAGGTGACAGCAGCAGCAGGTGTGTCTAAAACAACCGTCTACAATCACTTTCAAGACAAGGAAGGACTGTTTACTGCTCTCATACAGCAATTGATACTATCCAAGTATTACGCAGCATTTAATCCCCAAAAAGCACAATCGATGCAAGGTGAAGCATCTACAATCCTGCGCCATTTAGCGTTCTGTATGCTAGACAACTCTATAGGTGACAAACAGGTGTTAGGATTAATTCGCTTGATAATTGGTGAGTCTGGACGTTTTCCGGAGTTAGCGCAAGCCTTTGTTCTTAACCTTGAAAAATCATTTTTGGAGGATCTGTGTCAATTCCTTGCGTCTCGTACTGAACTCAACCTACCGGATCCAGAAGTCGCTGCCCGAGTCTTTATGGGGACGTTAGTACATTTCATCCTGATCGAGGAAGTACTGCATGGTAAGGACATTCTACCAATGGAGCGCGATCGCCTAATTGACAACCTCATTTACTTCTTAACTATTAATCAGACTATAAAATATGTAAGCGCAGATCAGTACTCAGGCACAAAGCAAAAATCTCCTCGGCGCAATCGTAAGGATTCTGGTAAATTTGAGCGAGACTATGATGCTGAGCCGAAACGTTTAAGATCTATGAGACTCACAGATACAGCTTGGGAAAATTTGGCGGCGATCGCAGCTAAAAATCAACTCACCCGCAGTGAGGTGATCGAAATCATTGCTCGCAATCAAGGATTAACCTGAGGAGCCAGGAATAGGTCATCTGTGTCAACTTAAGCTGAAAACCTTGTCATTAGGTTAATCATATGCCCTTATGCTTGCCCATAATTTTCGCTTCACCCCACCCCGATTTACACAAAACCGTGGTGGGGTAAACGTTTGAACGTGATTGTTGACACCAATGCATCCTAGCGGTGCAAAATTGTATATACATGGTAAATTCGAGTGTCTGCTTGGTTCGACTCCAACCAGCCCTATTTACATCTGTCATCGTTTTAGAGTTTTTTGTATATACATGGTAAGAAAAGGTGGAAGACTTTCTGCTTGCGTAGGCATGGCAAATTTATACCAAGCGTGAAAAAAGAATGCGACAGATACACACTCCCAAACCCTCGTTATCTTAGGCTTTCTTAATTTTGAATGAGCGAATTTTGAATTTTGAATTGTTATGAGGCTGATTTCTGCCAATTTGGCAACACAGTTCGGTGGAAATATATTTGAATTTTGAGGGAATTCACTTTGATGAAGGGTTGCCAGATTAGCTTCCTCTACTGCTTAGAACTGCCTATCTTCAAGTTTGCTGCATTTTTCTCAACTCCCAGAGATTGCCATAGCCCTATGTGTATCACCTCAGCCGAGACGGAATTGAAATACCTACAGGCAAAGGGTTATGGAGTTTATTCTATGTATGTTAATGGGAGTTGTGAATGGGCTGAAAGCATTATGGAAAGACAATTGAGTGCGATTTGACTTTTCCCTATTTGACAAAAGACTAATATCACCGGGTTCCTTCTAAATTTTAGGAGTCTCTATGAGTTTATCCAATCCCGCTTCAACTCCAGAACCTTCTTATACCGCAAAAGACCTTCAAACATGGCTGGTGTCTCTTCTTGGTGAGTTACTAGGGCTCCAACCAGCAGAAATAAACATTCAGGAACCCTTTGACAACTACGGTTTGGATTCAACGCAGGCGATGATTATTGCTGCTAAAGTGCAGAAATTGCTGGGATTTCAATTATCTCCCCTGCTGGTATGGCATTACCCCACTATTGAATCGCTTTCCCAGCGTTTAGCCGAAGAATTTGGAGGTTCGGACACAGAGCTTTTTCAAATTTAAACTTTGCAGTTGTTTTTAGGCAAACAAACCCGGCTTCTAGCAAAAATCGTGGGTTTAGCAATCAGCTACCAAGTACCGTGCGGCGTAAATACGCCTACCATCTTTTTATAGTCCGTGTACGAGAAATTTGAGTCAAAATAATGGTCGGTTTACTTCCGCCATGGTGTATTAGGAAGAAACCGATTTTCTGGTATTTGGTACATACAGCACATTGCAAGTAAATGAAGTACAACGCTATTGTCTAAAAGCCGAGACACTAAGCCCTTTTTACTTCTAACTTCTGATTTCTGACTCCTAAATTTTGCTGTAAGTCTTGAAATGTAAACGCTGCAGTTGTTTTTAAAGAGATTGCAAAAAGCTATGAATACATCCGACATTTTGGCAACTCTCAGGCAACAGTCTGTACAGATGTGGGTTGAGAATGGCACACTAAATATCCGTTCTCCCAAAGGAATATTAACGCCAGATATACAGGCAGAAATAGCTGCACACAAGCCAGAAATTATGGCATTTTTACGTCAGGGTAATGTTGCCATAAGTTCTCATCCCGTATCGCTTGCTCATGATCTAACTCTGCAAACAATCGGTCGTTTAATTGGGGAAGTAGGCGATAAATTCAATCCAGAGTTTAAGCAACCAATTATCGATCCTAAACTGATGGCTCAAAGGCTAAATGTCACCTTTAGACCTGTGCCCAATAGATACAAAAATGAAGAAATTCTCAGATTTAGAGAAGAACTAGAACTGAAACTGCACTCATATGGAGTGAAAGTTTTACCGTGGCAACAAGCGACAACAGAGTTTCGCTATGAAATTAATATACCGTTTCTTAACTGGAAGAAAAGTATCAAAACCAGGGTAGTAAAATCTGGGATAAATGCTGTCATTGATGTGGACAGACCACCTTCTTTAATAAGTCAGATTAATAAATTTTTAGCAGAAAAGCTGTATCAAATCTATTTTACCTTTATTGGGAAGGGCCAAAAGATATCAGTTTCGAGAATTGCTCAGTTAATCGGTTGGGCTGAAGATTGTGCAGCAAAATATATTGAAGATCCGACAAATACTCAGGTGATTGTACTCACGGAATTAGATAAAGAGTTTGTTCATAGCGAAACTCCCTATCAAAAGAAGATAAAAATTGGCTTGAATACTCTAATCAGGACATTTTCCGAAATTGTGATTGGAGTGTCTAATTCCCATTTTTCAATTTTGAATATGAATCTTTCAGATTCCGTATTTTCTAGAAAAGAGATAGATAATTTTGTCTTAAATTCACTTATTCCTAAAGTTTATGTTCCTATATTACCTTTGCCATTGAGCAAATTTCAAATAGGAAAATTCGACTCTCAGCAATCTACTTATGCACAAAAATTAGTTACCCTGGGTAATAAGCTTGCAGAAACCAATCTCTTTCCTTCTGGTTCAAAGCTAAGCGAGGTGATTAAAAGAAAGTCCTATAGAGATATCGTCAACGTCATCGTAAATGGCAGAACAGGTGTTTCTTATGGGTTTGTTCCTTATGCAGAGCCACCACATTACGTTGGAGAAATTGAGATAACTGAGCGGGAGTGGAAAAATCTATATCCTGTTGAAGGATTCAGTATTGATGAAGTCCGCCAAAATTCAATAGGTAGACGTTATTTAAAAACTAAGATAGGAACAGAATATAAATTTAAGCAGATTCCTGATATCTGGATTTTAAGTGCTCGTTCTGGCTCAAACAAAACCAACTTGAGTCTTGAAAGTGACATAGTTAGAATTGGTTTAACAGAAAGGTTATTGCTACAGTTACCGCAGAGAGTTGATTCTCAAGTCGTAGATATCAAGCCTTCCTATGATGTTTATGTGATGCTGGGGATAGCTTTATCTACAGCGTTATATGCACCAAAATTAATGACAAATGGTCTGCCAATGATCCATTTTCATGGATACCCAAAACTTGATTGGTTCCAGGTGAATGAATATTATTTTGGAGTTAACAATCCTTCAGTGCCTTGTGGAACTTATGAATCTGGGGTTTTCAATTTTTTGGGTATTTATAACTTGGTAAATCAACACGGCGGAAATATTTCCTTAGCCAGTTTGATAGAACCAGATCATGGAACGAATATCATAGCCTATGATTTGGAATATCTAGTAGAAAGAGTGAAGACTGGGTGTAAAAAAAGAGAAATTGAACTAGGTGGAAAACATTTTGCTTCTCTTAAGGCAAAGATAACTGATAACTGAATATAAATTTGCTTTCTGATGCGCCCTAGCTAACGATGATTTGAATGTGGAATCGCAAGTAATCATGATTGCCAACAGAAAACTAGGACGCGTCGAGCAAGCTATGGAAATCTTAAATCGGTGTGCTAAAACCTGGAATATAGTAACCATTAGTCGGATCAAGGGACCTCTGAGTGAAGAAATTGTCAGACAGGCTTTAGATCTGATCCAGTCTCGTCACCCTCGTCTTAATTCTCGGATTGTCAGCTCTTTTAATAGTCTCCGCTTTGAAACTGAAGGGACAGCAAAGATTACTTTGCGTGTTGTGAATAAGTTGGACAATTGGCAGTGGCAAGAAGTCGTTCATGAAGAGCTAAACGAGGAAATTGATAGTAGCAAAAATCTGCTGCGAGCAGTGCTTGTTCATACCTTAAGCGAAGACCATGTCAGTTACCACCTGATTACAACAGTACACCACGGGGTTTCGGACGCGTTATCATGCGTCCGGCTTCACTCAGAAATATTAGAGTACTGCCATAAAATTGTGTCCGGCGACCTAATGAACCCAGTTGCTAGCTTAGGCGCGCTTCCACCCATTGAAGAACTACTACCCAAATGGACAAAGAGTTTCAGCGGTAGGATAAGTGGCGTGTTCCTGTTTTTACGGCTTGGGTTTCAGAAAATCTGGAATCGACCGGAAACACTAGGTTTTGAAAAGTACGCACCCATTGCGAAGCGTACTTGTGGCATGGTTCACAGACAGCTTGACCCAGAATTGACCCAACAGCTGGTAAATCGTTGCAGGCAGGAAAATACCACAGTGCAGAGTGCTTTGTGCGCTGCACTGTTGTTTACTGTAGCGAGAAAAATAGCTAAAGGTAAGAGAAAAGATGTACGAGTGAGCTGCCTGTCATATTTTGATTTGAGGAAACGCCTGGAACCTGCAATCACCGATGAGCAGATGGGTGTGTTAGCCTCGTCTATTTTGGGATTTCATACTATATATACCAATACATGTTTCTGGGAATTAGCTCGGGATGTGAAACAACACCTTGAAGCTGTTACAAAGCACAACGATATCTTTAAGATGATATTGATGTCCAAGGATTTCATCAAGTTTTTTCTCGCCGTCCCCAAAGAAGTCTCTGCCACCGTGTCTGTCTCTAATATTGGCAAAGTCAACATCCCCAAAGTTTACGGCTCATTTGAACTAGAAGAAATCAGCTACGCTGGCTCTAATTCTTTGTATGCAGGTCTTTTCGCTACAAACGCCTCAACTTTTCAGGGAAAAATGCTGTTAAATTTTGTTTTTTCTCAGCCTTCAATCAGTCAAAATACGATGGAGACTCTTGTGAACAACGTCGTGTCCTGTATGATTGAGGCTTGCGATTTCAACGTTGTTTTCACCCCAATTCACAACTAACCCATTCCCCATCTGAAAAGCTGGCAGATTTTTACACGTTTAGACCCAACCCTACCTCTCCCTACTCCTCTTACACCCTCCGGGATAGAATAGAGCATAGCCTTTGTGCTGCCTTTCTGTGAAAGGCAAAAGCTCAGTAGCAAGCTATACAGACTTGAGTAAGCAAAAATCTGTATTGAGTAAAAGCTGATTGCATCTAACCCTAAGTGTGATTTTTATGGATTCCCGGATTCGCTTTTTGATGTGTGCCCCTGACCACTACGATGTGGACTATGTGATTAATCCCTGGATGGAAGGGAATATTCATAAGTCATCGCGCGATCGCGCCGTAGAACAGTGGGAACAACTGCATCACATCCTCAAAGAACACGCAATTGTTGATTTGGTATCACCCCACAAAGGCGTGCCAGATATGGTATTTACCGCCAACGCTGGCTTATTGCTGGGAAAAAACGTCGTTCTTAGTCGCTTTTTACACAAAGAGCGTCAGGCAGAGGAGCCTTACTTCAAACAGTGGTTTGAGGACAACGGGTACACTGTGTACGAATTGCCCAAAGATTTGCCCTTTGAAGGTGCAGGGGACGCACTGCTGGATCGGGAAGGACGCTGGCTTTGGGCTGGATACGGTTTCCGTACAGAATTAGATTCTCACCCCTACTTGGCAAAATGGCTGGATATCGAGGTGCTGTCGTTGCGCCTGATAGATGAGCGTTTTTACCACTTAGACACCTGCTTCTGTCCCCTCAAGGACGGCTATTTGCTTTACTATCCACCCGCTTTTGATTCCTACTCCAACCGTGTCATTGAAATGCGGGTACCAGCACACAAGCGGATTGCAATTTCCGAACCGGATGCGGTGAACTTCGCCTGTAATGCGGTGAATGTGGATCACATCGTCGTGATGAATAAGGCGAGTGAAGAACTCAAAGCACGTCTTGCAGATGCTGGTTTCCGAGTGTTGGAAACGCCGCTGACCGAATTTCTCAAAGCTGGCGGTGCAGCTAAATGCTTGACGCTACGGGTGACAGAACCAGTACGGGAAGAATTGCATGCGAATGTATCGGTAGAGAGCCGAGTATTACGTATACAAGGACACTTACTGGACTCCGGCTTGATTAACCGCGCTTTGGATTTGATTACTGACAACGGTGGTAGCTTCCAAGTCCTCGATTTCCAATTGGGAGAGCAGCGGCAAAGTACTTCACAAGCAGATGTGAAGGTGTCTGCTCCCTCGCATGAGGTGATGGAAAGCATCATATCGTATCTGATTGATTTGGGCGCGGTAGATTTACCTCAAGATGAGCGCGATGTCAAGCTAGAACCTGTGATTCAACCAGGGGTAGCTCCCGATGATTTTTACGTCAGCACGATTTATCCAACTGAAATCCGGATTAATGGTCAGTGGGTGAAAGTGCAAAATCAGCGGATGGATGGTGCTATTGCCATTACCCAAACCCCCAGAGGTGTGGTAGCGCAGTGTAAAATCCTACGTGACTTAGAAGTGGGTGAGCATGTTGTTGTGGATGTGCAAGGTATCCGTACAATCCGGAAAACCGAATCGCGCGAACAACGCAACACTCAGGAATTCAGCTTTATGTCAGCGGGTGTTTCCAGTGAGCGGCGCGTGGAACTTGTTGTTGAGCAAGTCGCTTGGGAATTACGTAAAATCCGCGACGGCGGTGGTAAAGTTGTTGTCACAGCAGGACCTGTGGTGATTCACACAGGTGGCGGCGAACATCTAGCACAACTGATTCGAGAAGGATACGTGCAAGCACTGCTGGCTGGAAATGCGATCGCCGTCCATGACATCGAGCAAGCAATGATGGGGACTTCTCTCGGTGTGGACATGAAGCGGGGTGTGGCTGTACGCGGTGGACACCGCCATCACCTAAAAGTGATTAATACCATGCGTCGTTATGGTAGCATTGCCAAAGCTGTTGAAGCTGGGGTGATTCAAAGTGGCGTGATGTATGAGTGCGTCAGCAACGGTGTCCCATTCTGTCTTGCCGGCTCGATTCGGGATGATGGTCCTTTACCCGATACGGAGATGGATTTGATCAAGGCACAAACCGAATACGCCAGACTGCTCAAAGGCGCGGACATGATTTTGATGCTTTCTAGTATGCTGCACTCGATTGGCGTCGGGAATATGACTCCGGCGGGAGTGAAGATGGTTTGTGTGGATATTAATCCAGCTGTAGTGACCAAGTTGAGCGACAGAGGTTCGATAGAATCAGTTGGTGTAGTGACAGATGTCGGGTTGTTCCTCAGTCTTTTGATGCAGCAATTGCAGAAGTTGACAAGTCCGTATATTGGTAAAGTAGTTTAGGAAATTAAGTATGGTGCGTTATGCTGTCGCTAACGTACCATATCTAGAAAACGAACCGCCTTAGCTTAGCGTGTCCGCAGGACATAGACGCCTTAGACGTGCAGCGGCGTGCCGTAGGCTAGGACGCCAAAGGAAAAAACACATATGTTGCTAGGATTAGTTTTTAGGGGAAGTTCTTCCACTCAGCACTTTCAGATTCATTGGCTCAGTGCAATCACTGACTTCTTATTAGCGGGAATGGTGATAGGACCACTTGCGGCTCCAATTCTTGCTGCGTCAGGGTTACCATTGTTACCTCTAATTGCAAAAATTATTTATTTTATGGGCGCTCATGTATGCCCACAGCCGGATATGGGGGTAGCTTTGGCGTCACCGTATATTATGGCTGTGTGTATGCGTTGCTACGGTACTGTGGCCGGGTTGTTGATAACGCGTGTATTGTATGGAGTGACAGGTGGTAAAGGTTTTTACTGGTTAAATCAGTATGGTTGGAGTGGCGTGGCGATCGCCACTGTGTTGATGATGGCTTATCCATTAGAATTAGCCGCAGAAATTTTGGGTTGGTGGAGTTTTCATAATCAGGTTGTAACGCTTTTTGGATTAGTTACGGGTTTGGCATGGGGTTTGTTTACTATGCCAATATTGCATCAGTCAGGGCATTTTTTGAATATCAAACCACAGATGCACACAGATACACACAGATAAACTATCTGTATTCATCTGCGTATATCTGCGGTTGCAAGCATCTAGATATTTTGTCTTTAAGGTCGTCAAGAGTGCAAAATTCAGGCGTTAGATAACTCTTGACTCTTGACTACCACAACGCAAAGCTATGCAGCTTACGCTGCTCCTGGGGAGTAAGATGGGAAACTGATGTCCCAACCTGGACTCCCAGTTGTGGGTAGTGAGATGGATTCTCCTAAGGTAGTACCATTCATCTGCCAAACAGTACTCTCATCAGTACCACTGTTGCGCCACAGAATATCAACTATACCATCATCCGTAAAATCTGCTAGACCTTCAATATTCCAAGCAGTATCCGCAATTGGTGTAAGGTCAATAAATTGTTCAACAGCGGTACCATTCATCTGCCAAATAAGATTGTCGCCAGTAGTATTGTTCCGCCAAATGACGCCTACTTTGCCATCACCTGTAAAGTCTGCCACACCCGCAACATCCCAAGCAGTATCCGCAATTGGGCTAAGCGAGATGGACTCTTGTAGAGTCGTACCATTCAACAACCAAATGGCATTCTCACCAGTAGTGTTGTTCCGCCAGAGAATTTCGTCTCTGCCGTTACCTGTAAAATCTGCTACTTCTTTGATTTCCCAAGCAGTATCCTCGAGTGGCGTCAGCAAAGTTGACTGTTGTAGAGTACTACCGTTCATCTCCCAGATAGCATTCTCACCAGTCCTATAGTTGCGCCAGAGGATATCTGGTCTGGCGTCGCCTGTAAAGTCCGACGTCCCTTCGATTTTCCAATCAGCCTCCTGAAGTGTAGGCAGAACCAAGCTTTCCTGTCCAAGTGCAAAGCCAGTGCCATTCATCTGCCAAAGACCATTCTCGCCAGTGTTATAGTTCCGCCAGAGAACGTCTAGTCTGCTATCACCTGTAAAGTCTGCCTGACCTACAATTTCCCAATTGGTATCGGCAGTTTTAGGATACGAGATGACTTGTTCTATAGTGGTACCATTCATCTGCCACAGAGCAGTCTCATCAGCGCTTCTATTCCGCAATAAAATATCCGGTTTGCCGTCGCCACTAAAATCAGATCTAGAATTTGTTGCCGTAGGATTCAAAGTAACCGTGACATTGCCTAGCAGTTGTACACTCGGATCGGTTTGTAAACCGCCGTACTCTATTATGTACCCGATAGGCCTATAGTTTCCATCTTCTACATTAGGGTCAAGGTCATTCCATTTACCTTGTGCAGCAGCACCATAGACGGGGTTGCCAATCACATGGGCGTGCTCTTCTAGGTTGTTTTTATCTTGTGGCTCACCAGATAACCAGTTATTGTACTGACCTTCTACAGGGGTACCATCTGCAAATCCATTCCAAAATTGGGTTCCAACTTCTGGTCCTGTGACCCATTGCCAGTTTCCTGCACCATCAATATTGCTGGCTCCTATCCAGCCTCTTCCTTTAGCTGCGTTTTGGATAAAGTTTTGTTCTTCAGCAGAAGTGATAGTTGCTAAGTAACCTTTGAGTCCGAAGTAGTTACGATTGGCTGCATCCCTAGCTGCTTGTGACCAGGCAAGACCTATACTAGGGATAACTTCATAGAAGTGGTTGTTTCCTGGATTTGCGAGATTCGTACCTAGACCAAATTGAATACCACGTGTTCCCCCTGAAGGAGTGCCACTCGTATTACTGTACGTAACTTGACGCAGCACATCCTGGTAAGCCTCGTTGGAAGCTGTACCAGTGATTCTCAAAACTCCTGTTGTGGTGTCGTAGTTCCAGTTCAAATCATCGATAGTGCCACTAGTACCACTCTGTCCAGCAATACCAAGACGGTCTTCACTTGCGTTGAAGTTAGAGGAAATTAGCGCCGATGCACCATTTAGGGTGCCTCCATCAGAGTCAGAAATACTCAAATTGGAGGCAACCTCTAGAGGTTCAGCACTCGCCGCGTAGTTGGTTGTTCCAGAAACATTCAGGCTTGGCGTAACACCGTTAGCAGCTTGACCAACCGGACTATTGAGTGTAGAGGAATCAGTGTTAGGGGAAGAATTTGTCGAGGTTAAGGCAGAGTTAGTTACAACCTGATTATTAAGGTCAGAAAAATCTTGTGCCACGGTTCATCCTTTGTCAGAAGAAAGTGTTTTAGGAAAGATTTGAGATGAACTAGCGAGTTACCCGGAACACGTATGTTGTAGAGACTACTCAAAAAGCATTTCTGCTTGTCTCAACTATCGTATAAAGTAACACTTGGAAGAGGCAAATCACTCTATCTTAGGATCAAATGACGTATCAAGAATTACGTGGCATAGGAACGGGATACTATCGGGTCAAGTGTCAAAAATCAATACCGTTCAATTAAGCTTTATGCGTAAAAAATTCGTACACGTAGGAACACGCTGTTTGAAAGACCTTTATAACACCTTTATATAAGTTGTACAAGCAGAAAACACCTGATCTGAACTGTATTGTCTCAAAAATGACTAATTTGTCCACACAGGGTTATTTATCAAAAAATCTGTCTTAAGAATGAGTGAAAAAAGAAAAAACCCACCGAGTGGGTAAATGTAGTTTTACTTAGGGAGTACCAAAAAATAAATTATCCATTATGTAGGGGGCTTCCGGCGCACGACAATTGAGGTTTTACATACAGGACTTGCATTGCGCCCTAACCCACCATTGTTTTGGAGAGTACTACAAATTGGAGATTTTTTTAATTGGAAGTCCCTTACCAAGCCTGTGAGCATATGAAATAACACAATGAATTCACAGTCTCCGCGTTCTCCGACTTGCTCTTTGCCCTTTTCCCGACTTGTGTAAGAAGTCTACTCTTATGCAACTTATGCTGCTACCGCAAAGGAGGACGGGAAGTTGACTTCCCAGGCAGTACTACCAGTTTTGGGGAGTAGAATAGACTCTTCTAAATTCGTACCATTCAGTCGCCAAATAGCAGTATCGTCAGTACCATTGCCACTGCCGTTGCGCCAGAGGATGTCAACTTTACCATCATCGGTAAAGTCTCCCAGCCCTTTGATTTGCCAACCAGTATCAGGAACTGGGGTGAGCGAAATAGACTGTTGAAAGGTGGTACCATTCATCTGCCAGACAGCATTCTCACCCGTACGATTGTTCCGCCAGACGATGTCAACATTGCCATCACCTGTAAAGTCTGCTTCACCCGCAATATCCCAACCAGTATCTACTGCAAGTGGGGTGAGCGAGATTGACTCTTGTAGAGTCGTACCGTTCAACAACCAAATGGCATTCTCACCAGTACGGTTATTCCGCCAGAGAAGTTCGTCTTTGCCATCACCTGTAAAGTCTGCTACACCTTTGATTTGCCAAGCAGTATCTTCAATTGGCGTGAGCAAAGTTGATTGTTGTAAGGTAGTACCGTTCATCTCCCAGATACCATTCTCACCAGTACGATTGTTCCGCCAGAGAATGTCGGCGTTACCATCACCCGTAAAGTCTGACACCCCCTCGATTCTCCAAGCAGTATCTGGGACTGCGGTCAGCAAGGTTGATTGTTGTAAGCTAGTACCATTCAATTGCCAGATGGCAGTTTCAGCAGTAGAGTAGTTACGCCAGAGGATTTCTGCTTTGCCATCACCTGTAAAGTCTCCCTGATTTTCGATTTCCCAACGAGTATCTTGGGTTGGAGGTAACAGGATCGACTGCTGGAAAGTGGTACCGTTCATCTGCCAGACGGCAGTTTCATCTGTGCTATAGTTGCGCCAAAGGATGTCTGGTCTGCCGTCGCCAGTAAAATCAAACTTAGAAGCATTATTTGCAGCATTCAAGGTAGCATTCAAGGTCACCGTGACATTGCCAGTAATTTGTAAAGTCGGGTCGCCTTGTAAGCCACCGTACTCTACAAGGTAACCTTGAGGCACAAAGTCTCCAGGTTCCACAACATTGGCAAGGTCGTTCCATTTACCTTGTGCGTCTTGACCTAGGTTGGGGTTGGCAATGACGTGGACGTAGTTTTCCTGGTTGTTAAGGTTGTTCGGCTCAGTAGATAACCAGTTGTTGTACTGGTTATTAGCAGCACTACCAGTTGCATTTCCACTCCAAAAGGCAGTTCCAGCCTCTGGTCCTGTCAGCCAACGCCAGTCTCCTTCAGTCGTCGCATCACTACCTCCTAACCATCCGTTTCCTTGGACTTTGCCTTGGATGAAGTTTTGTTCTGCACCAGAGGTGATGGTTGTTAGGTAACCTTGGAGTCCAAAGTAGTTACGCGTTGCAGCCTGCTGCTGAGCATCCCCCCAACTAATACCTTGAGCCGGGACAAACTCGTAGAAGTGGTTGTTTTCTGGATTTGCTAGGTTAGTACCTAGGGCGAATTGAATGCCACGCGCTGCTGCTAAGGGGGTGTTATTGCTATTGTTGTAAGTGACTTGGCGCAGCACATTCTGGTAAACATCGTTAGTAGCCGTACCAGTGAAGGATAAAACCCCTGTTGTCGTGTTGTAGTTCCAGTTAAGATTTTCGATAGTGCCACTAGTACCAGTTTGTCCGGCAATAGCGAGGCGGTCTTCACTAGGGTTGAAGTTAGAAGTGATGATGACCGATGCACCATTTAGGTTGCCATTATTAGGGTCAGTAATACTTAAATTGGGGGCAATAGCTTTGGGATTAGCACCAATTGTGTAGTTAGTTGTCCCAGAAACGGTTAGAGTCTGCACCATGGCTTATCCTTTGTTTGGAAAAAGTGTTTTAGGAAAGATTGGAGATGAACTGCACAGCTAGCTGTAGAGAACATTTATGGTGTAGATGCTACTAAGAAATAAATTATACTTGGCAAGAATCTTCTAGAAAAGAATACTCGCATGAATCAAATAAGGCTGTCCTGAGATGAAATAGTGTATTAGCAATTACGTGCAAGAGGAACAACACAAAAGCGAGTAGAGTGTCAAAAATGACTAGTTTGTGCACCTTGTGTTATTTTCCCGAAAAAATGTAACAAAATTATTATTAATAGGACTTACGCATTGACAAAAAACATCATCCATGTGTACTAGGCAGCACAAGTCTTGGTGAGATTGTCCACAATGTACTCACGCACAACGAAAGTGAATAAATTTCTTTGCAATTCATACCAATT
>JAESFT010000509.1_pt1 | contig 22043 bp, 22 predicted proteins | sample 9269451 | NCBI WGS metagenome assembly JAESFT01 (sample SAMN14502557, study PRJNA617106) | algae metagenome | isolation source: Scytonema hyalinum WJT4-NPBG1 and co-occurring heterotrophs from well... | place: USA: Mojave Desert, Joshua Tree National Park, California | collected 2006-05-25
CCCCACAGAAATGCCGGCCCTGGGCCCGTCAAACTTGCCGTCCGGCCCGGTGCGATCCTGCTCGGCGAGTCCGCCTCCACGCCCGGCGCGCTGACGGGCACGGTACGGAAAGCCTCCTATCTCGGCACACAGGTGGAGTACGAGGTGGAGAGCCCTATCGGGAGCCTATTCGTGGTGCAATACGGCCAACGAGAGCCGGCGGCACCGGGCACGCCCGTGGCAATCACGTTCGCCACGCAGCGGGGTGTTTCCATCATTCCGAATACATAAGCTTTTCATAACACTCCTTCGTCCGGAATGTTGAGGATCGTACCGCAGGCCTTGCAGTGAACCGCGTCCCGGTCGTGGCGCTGAAGGGCACAGACCGGGCAGGGATGCTTCACCTTGTTGGGCCTGAGCAGAACCTGCACGAGGCGCAGGAACAGCGTCACGCCGAAGATCATGATGACGACCGAGATCAAATGCCCCAAGGTCCCGGTCAAAGTGATGTCGCCGAATCCGGTGGTGGTGAGCGCCGCCATGGTGAAATAGAGCGCGTCCACGTAGTTGTTGATCTTGTCGTTGGCCCGGTGCTGCGTCTCATACACGAAGCCGGTCATGATGAAGATGAAGACACCGAGATTGACGGACGCGATGATCAGCTCCTCATTTCGGCGGAAGAACGCGCTGTCGGCGCGAAGGCGTGCGAGAAGCTGGTAGGTGTGAAGGAGTCGTACCGTCCGCAGGATGCGGAGGAAGCCAATTCCCTCCCCGACGATAGGAGCCAGGAAGGACACGATCGCCGCCACGTCCGCGAGAGTGGTCGGGTGCAGGAGATCCTTCCACGGCGTCGGACTGATCGCGAGACGTGCGGAAAAATCGGCCAGGACGATGAGCCCGAGGATGACGTCGATCCCCTGCACCAGAAGGGAGTGCGGCAGGAAGGAGGACACCACGATGAAAACGATCGTGGCGATGTCGAAGACGAGGAGTGCATAGCGGAAGCGATGGGCCTCAAGGGTATCACCCTCATAAAGGAGCTTAAGCTTGTCCCTCAGGCGCATCGGGGCGTCTCGTCATTGGGCCGGAAGCAATTGCGAACCATCGGCCGGGTCATGCTCGATTGCATTCATTAGCTCCAACTTATCTATAGAGCAGGGTTGCATTTCCAACGGGGTGCCTTCCAGGGCGAAGAGGTCTATTCCCTCGCCTATCCCTGACAAAGTCACGAGACGGATCGATGCTCAAGGCCTTAATCTTCGATATGGATGGAACATTGGTGCACAGCGACCCCGTGCACCTGGAAGCCTTTGCCGAGGTGCTGAAAGCCGAGGGCGTCGACATCACCGAGGAGATCTATCGCTCCAAGATCATCGGACGCACCAACGAGGCGATCTTCGCCTCTCTCCTGCCCCATCTGCCGGTGGAGCAGCACGAGACCTATGCCGATGAGAAGGAGGCCACGTTCCGCCGCATGGCGTCGAACCTCCAGCCCCTGGAGGGGCTGCTCGAGCTGCTCGACTGGGCCGAAGCACGCGGCATAAGGATCGCCCTCGTCACCAATGCTCCGCGCCTTAATGCCGATCATATGCTGGAGGTGCTCGGACTGGCCGGGCGGTTCGAGGTCGAGATCACCATCGAAGAGGTCGAGCGTGGCAAGCCCGATCCCCTGCCCTACCTGACAGCCCTGGAAAGGCTCGGTATTCGGGCGGAGGAGGCCGTCGCCTTCGAGGACTCCCCTTCAGGCATGAGGGCGGCCAAGGCCGCAGGTCTCTTCTCCTTCGGCGTGCTCACCGGCCTTTCCGCAGACGAGATGACAGAGATCGGTGCCGATGGGGCTATCATGACCTTCCGCGACCGGGTGCTCTGGGAGATACTCGAGCACAGGACCTCCAAGTCTTGAGACAACCTGTCAGGCTGCGTCGGGCCGCTCCTGGCCGGTGCCAGCAGCACTTTCACCTTCATCGAAGCGGCGCCGTGCCGCCAGGATCTCATCCCGATTCTGGATCGCCCACTCGCCAAGGCCCCTTACAGTCTTGAGCAGGGAGCAACCCAGCCCTGTGAGCTGGTAATCAACCCGTGGCGGAATGGTCGGATAGACAGTGCGGGTAACGAGCCCGTCCCGCTCCAGCCCACGCAAGGTCAAGGTCAGCATCCGCTGCGAGATCCCGGTCACCGAACGACGTAACTCATTGAATCTTTTAGGTCCTTCGCCCATCTGGACCACGACCTGGACACTCCACTTGTCGCCGACACGTGACAAGATCTCCGTCACCGTCCGGCAGTCGGTGGGAACATGGATGTGACTGGGTGACATGAAAGTGCCTCCTTGCGCGGTGCTCAGGAAGTTACTTAATGAGCCTCGGTTACAAAACGGAACTTAAGGGTTCCGGCCTTCGAATGCAAACCAAGGACATGTCATGAAGCCCAAGCTTCACATCATCATCGGCAGCACCCGTCCCGGCCGGATCGGCCCAAGCATCGCCCAATGGTTCAGCGAGTATGTGACCGAGCACGGCAAGTTCGAGCCCGTCCTGGTCGATCTGGCGAAGTTCAACCTGCCGGTCTTCGACGAGCCCGAGCACCCGATGAAGCAGAATTATCATCATGCCCATACGAAGGCATGGGCCGAGAGCGTGGGATCGGCCGACGCCTTCGTGTTCGTGACGCCCGAATACAATTATGCTCCGCCTCCGGCTCTCGTGAACGCGCTCAACTATCTGTCCCGCGAATGGAACTATACTCCCGCTGGCTTCGTAAGCTACGGCGGCATCTCGGGCGGCCTGCGGTCGGTTCAGGTGGCGAAGCAGATCGTCACGACCCTGAAGATGATGCCGATTCCGGAAGGCGTTCCCATGCCGATGGTGTTCCAGAACCTGGACGAGGCCGGCAACCTCAATGCCCCCGACATCTACAAAGCCTCGGCGGCAACGATGCTCGACGAACTCTTGCGCTGGACGGAAGCCCTCAAGGAGCTCCGGACCGAGCGCAAGTCTCCGTTGAAGGCGGCTGCCTAAGCAGGAGAACTCCGATCAAACAAAAGCCCCGCTGTGTCGAACAGCGGGGCTTTTGCATTTCTGGCGGACAGCTCAAAGGCGCCCGGACAGCGCATCCTCGAAAAGCTTGCGGGCGCTCTCCCTTGTGATCGGCACCGGATTGCCGCCCGCGGTCGGATCGTTGGGCGCCATCTCGGACATTTCGTCGAAGCGGGCACTGTCCACCTTCAGGCCGTCCAGCGTGTGCGGCACGCCGAGATCCTTGCGCAGCTGCAGCACCCAGTCGAGGAAAGCCTGGAACGACGGGTCAAGGCCGATATAGGCGGCGAGCCGCTCGATCCGGGTCTCGATGGCCTTGCGGTTGTAGACCAGCACATAGGGCATGAAGACCGCGTTGGTCAGGCCGTGGTGGGTGTCGTAGAGCGCACCGGTCGGATGCGAAAGGGCATGGATGGCCCCAAGCCCCTTCTGGAATGCGGTCGCACCCATGGCGGCGGCCGACATCATCTGAGCGCGTGCTTCGATGTCCTTGCCATCCCTGTGGGCCCGCGGCAGGTATTCCTTCACGAGGCGGATCCCCTCGACCGCGATGCCATCCGCCATCGGGTGATAGCCCGGCGCGCAATAAGCTTCGATGCAATGCGCGAGCGCATCGAGGCCTGTGCCGGCCGTGATCTGGGGTGGCATGCCCACCGTGAGTTCCGGATCGCAAATCACGATCTTCGGCATCATCAGCGGATGGAAGATCACCTTCTTGGTGTGCGTCGCCTCTTGGGTGATCACGCCGGCGCGGCCCACTTCCGAACCGGTGCCCGCTGTCGTGGGTACGGCGATGATCGGAAGAATTCCTGAAGGATCCGCACGGGTCCACCAGTCGCCGATGTCCTCGAAATCCCACATGGGCCTGGTCTGGCCCGCCATGAAGGCGATGACCTTGCCCGCATCGAGCGCCGAGCCTCCGCCGAAGGCGACAACGCCGTCATGCCGGCCGGACCTCAGGACCTCGAGCCCCCTGTAGACATTGGTCTCGACCGGGTTCGGCTTGATGTCGGAGAAGATCGCAACCCTCAGGCCGGCACTCGTGAGTTGGTCGAGGGCCGCGCTCGTCATCGCTTGAGTCGCCAGGAACGGGTCCGTGACGATGAGCGGCGCCGAGATCCCTGAGGTCCTGCACGCCTCAGCGAGTTCTGCAATACGGCCGGCCCCGAAGCGGACGGCGGTCGGGTAGTTCCAATTGGAGCGGGGAGATGAGGTCATGATGGGAGCAATCAGATCTGACGGAGATGGTAGGATTTCGGACGGCTGAGCGATTCATAAGCCAAGCGCGACAGGCTCGCACCGCGGCCCGTATCCTTGACGCCCGTCCAGGCGAGCGCGGGATCGAGATAGTCGCAGCGGTTCATGAAGACTGTCCCGGTCTCGAGCTTCTCGCCGATAGCCTCGGCGACATCGACATCGGAGGTCCAGATGGCGGCGGAAAGGCCGTAGGGCGAGTCGTTCATGAGGCGGATCGCCTCTTCGTCACCCTTCACCTTCATGATGCCCACGGTCGGTCCAAAGCTCTCGTCACGCATGACGCTCATCGTGTGATCGACATTGGTGAGCACCTGCGGCGCGAGATAGGCCGTATTCCCATCATCGGCAGCAAACTTCTTCCTGTCGATATGGGCCGTCGCGCCTTTCGCCACAGCTTCAGCGTTTTGCTGGCGCACGAGATCGGCGAAGCGCTTGTGCGCCATAGGCCCCAGCGTCGTCGACTCATCGAGCGGATTGCCGAGCACGTAGGCGCTTACCAGATCGACTGCACCTTCGACGAAACGGTCATAGTACTTCTCGTGCACGTAGATGCGCTCGATGCCGCAGCAGCACTGACCCGAGTTGAAGAAGGCACCGTCGACGAGGTTCTCGATGGCGTGATCGATATCGGCATCCTCGCGCACATAGGCCGGATCCTTGCCGCCGAGTTCCAGGCCGAGGGAGGTGAAGCTGCCCGCAGCCGCGCGCTCGATGGCACGGCCGCCGGAGACGGAGCCGGTGAAGTTGCAATGATCGACAAGGCCGCTGCCAAGAATGCGGCTCGTCTGGTCATGGCTCAGGTGCAGGTTCTGGAAGAGGCCCTTCGGCATACCCGCCCGGTCCATGGCCATCTGGAAGCGCTCGCCCGCAAGCACCGTCTGGGATGCATGCTTGAGCAGCACCGCATTGCCGGCCATGAGGGCCGGCACGATGGTGTTGATGGCGGTCAGATACGGATAGTTCCAGGGCGCGATGACCAGCACGAGGCCGACGGGCTCCCGCTTGATCATGCGGCGGAAACCCGCTTTCTCGTCGTCGGCGGGAATGGGCTGGAGACTTTTCTCCGCAATCGAGATCATGTAGCGCGCACGTTCCTCGACCCCGCGGAACTCGCCGCCGTAGCGCACCGGGCGGCCCATCTGTTGGGCGAGTTCGGGCACCACCTCCTGGTTCATGGCGAGCAGTGCGTCGAGGAAAGCCGCGACCTTGCCGGCGCGCTCGGCAATGGAGGTATTGCGCCACGCTCTCTGCGCCTCGCGCGCCGCACCGATGGCGGCATCGATGGCCGCCTCGGTCATGATCGGACGGCGGACGAGTTCGCGTCCTTCGATGGGGGAAATACAGACGATATCGGTATCAGCCATGATGGTGTGTCTGAAAGACCATGATCTCAAGGAATCACGGTCCTCTCCTTTGCTTGTGTCCGGGTAGGTCTTTTAGATGATCTCGAAGTATCGGGCGAGCTGCCAGTCGGTAATCGCCTTGCGGGCCTCGCGCTCCTCCCACTCGCGCGTCGCCGCGTAATGCTCGACGAAGGTATCGCCGAAGAGCTGGCGCGCAGCCTCCGAGCCCTTCAACCGCTCCGCTGCTTCGCCGAGGGAACGCGGCAGGGCGCGCTCCTTCGGGTGCTCAACCGCATAGGCATTTCCTTCGATCGGCTCGCCCGGATCGATCCGGTTCTCGATGCCCCAGAGACCCGAGCCGATGGCAGCGGCCAAAGCGATGTACGGATTGATGTCGGCGGCTGCGACCCTGTATTCCACGCGCTGCGATTTCTCGGAGCCTGGAATGACGCGCAGCGCCGTCGTCCGGTTCTCGACGCCCCAGGCGGAATCGGTCGGTGCCCAGAAGCCCGGGATGAGCCGCGTGTAGCTGTTTACGGTGCAGGCCACCATGGCTAGGATCTCGGGCATCAGCCTCTGCTGGCCGCCGACGAACCAGCGCATGGTCTCCGACATATTGTGCTTGGCCTGTGCGTCGTAGAACGCGCCCTTGCCGGATCGCAGGTCGCGCAGGGATGTGTGCAGGTGACCGGACTGGCCGGGCCAGTCGCGCGACCACTTCGCCATGAAGGTCGCCATCCACCCACGGCGCTGCGCGAGGATCTTGGTGTAGGTTTTGAAGAGTGCCGCCTTGTCGGCGGCCTTCAGGGCATCGTCGACTCGGATCGCAGCTTCCAGGACCCCTGGGCCCGTCTCGGTGTGCAGTCCCTCAATCTCGAAATCCATCTTCTTCGCGAGGTCGAGAAGCTCGTGGTAGAAATCCGCATGGACTCCTGAACGCAGAACCGAATAGCCGAAGAAACCCGGCGTGATGTTCTTGAGGTTCTTGTAGTCCTTCTCGCGCACGGAATGTGGCGTCTCCTCGAACAGGAAGAACTCGAACTCGGCCGCTGCCGAGACCGCAAAGCCCATGTCCTCGGCCTTTTTCAGCACGCGGCGCAGCACGCCGCGCGGGCAGGCCGCCTCCGCGTAGCCGTCGAACTCGGCAAGGAAGAACGGGAGATCGTTCTCGAACGGAATGAGCCGCATCGTTTCCGGCAGCACCCGCACGGGCGCGTCGGGATAGGCCGTATGCCAGCCGGTAAGCTTGGTGTTGTCATAGAGCTGATCGTTGGAGTCCCAGCCGAGCACCACGTCGCAAAAGCCGAAGCCTTTCTCGAGAGCGGACTCGAACTTGTCGCGGGCCATGTACTTCCCGCGCATGATGCCGTCCGCATCGGTGACGCCGACCTTCACGAAGGGAAGATCGCGGCTGCGTACATATTCCATCGCATCGGCGGCATTCTTGATCTTGGGAGCGTCCATACGAAAAACCTTGCCCGAAAAAGGGAGGAGCGCGCACGACGCGCGCTCCTTGCGGTGTCAGTGCGTCTTGTACTCGCTCTCACCCCTTGTGAGCGCGAACTCCTCCTCCGGCGAGAGGATGAGCTTGTGGCGCCCGACCAGCAGGAAATAGGCCATCATCACCACATAGTAGATGGCCACGCCTGTCACGCCGGCCCGGAACACGGGGTCCGTCAGCTGGAAGACGAGGGTCACTGCCGCGATGACCATGCAGATCACGGCACCCGCGATGCCGAAGGGGCTCGTGTAGGGCCGATGCAGGTTCGGGAACTTCCTCTTGAGCACGATATAGGACATGCCCTGCATGAAATAGGCCAGCATCGCCCCGGCGACCGCCATGTTGAGCAGCGTGCCGCCGATAACGATGGCTCCGGCTTCGGCACCCACCGAGAACCAGATCACCAGCATGACGAGAAGGCCGATCAGGGCGCCCGCGACCAATGCCACATGCGGCGTCTTGCGCGCGCCGTGCGTCACCGACAGGAAGCTTGGGAAGTAGCCTGCCCGCGAGAGCGAGTAGATCTGCCGCCCGAAGGCGAAGATGATAGTGTGGAACGAGGCGATGAGCCCGATCACCGCGATGGCTGCCAGGATCTTGGCGATATCCGTTCCGAACAGGGTCCGGAAGCCGTCGAGCAGCGGCTCGCCGGACTTGCCCAAGCCTGCCGCACCCGGTGCGATACCGGTATTCAGGAACAGCACGAGGAACGCGGACGCGATCAGCGTCAGGATGCCGGCGATGATGCCCTTCGGCATGTCTCTCTGTGGGTCGTGCGATTCCTCGGCCGCGAGCGGCAGTTGCTCGATGGCGAGGAACAGCCAGACCGCGAACGGGAGCGATGCCAGAATGCCGAGGGCGCCATTCGGTAGGAACGGGCCGTTGCCGCTCGGCAGCTCCGCGCCATCGGGACCTATGTTCAGTGCCCAGCGTGCGAAATCGAACTGGCCGGAGAACAGCACCGATACATAGAAGAAAGCGAGCACTGCGAGGGCCGCCAGGGTCACTGTCACCGTGACCTTGAACGACAGTTCCACGCCGATGATGTTGAGCCCGACGAACAGCGCGTAGCACAGCACCCAGTAGACGGGCTGGAAGGCTGGCGCCGTCTCGAAGATCGCCGACAGATACGAGCCGATGAAGAACACGATCACGGCCGGCGTCAGCACGAACTCGATGTTCTCGGCGATGCCCGTGACGTATCCCGCCCACGGGCCCATGGAGGTGCGCGCGAAGGAATAGGCGCCGCCCGTATGCGGCAGGGCCGGCGACATCTCGGCAAGCGAGAAGGTCAGCCCGAGATACATGGTGGCGATGATGATGGTGGCGAAGAACATGGAGCCGAAGCCGTTGGCGAGGCCGAGGTTCCAGCCTGAATAATGGCCCGAGATCACCGCGCCGACGCCGAGCGCCCAGAGCGACCAGACGCGGGCATGGCGCTTGAGGCGCCGCGCCTCGAAATAGCTTTCATCGACCGTGGTGTAGGTCACGCCGGCCGTGCCCTGCGCGGTGGCCGGTGGGGCATGCACCCCCGTACTTCCTTGTCCGACTGACATCGAGTTGATCCTCCAAGAAGTTCTGCCTTTCGGGTCACGGCACGCTTTGCGCCATGCCCGTCATCAGAGCGTCCGTGCCCCCTCCCTCAAAAGCGGCGCCAGACGGCGAGCCCACGACGCCTGTTCGTCTTGTGTGCGAATCAGATCGTTGCGGATTTCGATCATCAGCGGAGCAAGACCGCGCCTGACGGCATGGCGCTCAAGGGTGTGAAACACCCGGTCCGCTGGTGAATAGGGTTCGTTCATTCCGACGGTGAGGGTCGGATCCTGCTTCAATCCGGCCTCGACGCTGCGCGCATAGCGCTCATCCCGATCGAAGATCAGACCGACCTGCCAGTGCCGCGGAACATCGCGGTAAACGGGCGTGAACGAATGGATGGACACGACAGCGGTCAGTTGACCTGACGTCATGCGGGCATTGGCGACGGCATCGACCACGCCGTGGAAGGCATCGTACACCGCGCGCACGCGGATCGCCCTCTCCGCATCGTCGAGATCGAGATTGCCGGGGATCGTGGTGCGTTCGCTGAGCGTCCAGATCGAATCCGGCGCGGAGGGATCGCGGTTGAGATCAAGCACGAGGCGCGAGACGGTGGCATGGATCAACGGTGCATCCAGGAGCCGCGAGAGCTCTTTTGCGACGCCGAGCGCGCCGGGATCCCACGCGATGTGGCTTTCGAGATCCGAAGGATTCAGACCCAGGGTCCCATATCGGGGCGGAAGATGGTTGGAGGCGTGTTCGCAGATGAGCAGGATGGGCGAGCGTCCGTTCGGATTCTCGACGACGGCAACCGGCGGCTCTGCCGTTGCGACAGGTGCAACTCCGGCTGTCATCCGACTCGCCTGCGTCATGCGGTTCTCCGTCAATCCGCCCGGAGGCAGATCAATCCCCGTTTGAACACTTGATACGTTTCTTATATTTTTCCCGTGTTATGAAATTTCTGATACAGCTTTTCGAAAGCGTCAAGGAGGGGGTGTGAATCAATCCGGTATGCGTGGCGACCACCACCTTCCCCCGACGGCCCCGCCGAGCCTCGCCGAGCGCATCCGGCTCAAGATGGATTCCTTCACCCCCAGCGAGAAGCGCGCCGCGCACCTGCTCCTGAGCCATTATCCCTTCGCCGGACTCGACACGGTGGCCGAGTTCGCTTCCCGGGCCGGCATCTCCGCCCCGTCGGTCCTGCGCTTCGTCACCCGGCTGGGCTTCGGCGGCTTTCCGGATTTCCAGAAACATCTGCGGGAGGAACTGGAAGCCCAGCTCCTCTCGCCGCTGGCCAAGGCGGGCCCCTCCGACAAGGGCCAGGGCGCGCCGGCCCTTGCCTCCTTTGCGGAAGCGGTGATCGGAAACCTGCAAGCCACGGTGGAAAACATTGCCCCGGCCGAGTTCGAGGCTGTCGTGGCGCTTCTGTCCGATCAGCGCCGGCCCCTCCACTTCACTGGCGGGCGTTTCACCGGCGCCCTGGCACGATATGCGGAGAGCCATTTCCGGATCGTGCGGAGCCATGTGGACTTCATCGAAGGCCAGCCGGTGCTATGGCGGGACCGGATGATCGAGATCGGGCGCAGGGACGTGATCGTCGCCTTCGACATCCGGCGCTATCAGGAGGACGTGACAGCTCTGTGCGAGACGGCGGCGAAGCAGGGCGCAACGATCGTTCTTCTCACCGATCCCTGGCTCTCCCCCATCGCCCGCGTTGCCCGGCACGTCCTGCCGGCTCACATCGTGGCGCCGTCCAACTGGGATTCCTCGGCGGGCCTTCTCCTGCTGACAGAGGCCCTTGTCGCGGCCGTTACCAAACACCTCTGGGAGACCGCCAAACCACGCATGGAAGCGGTCGAGCGTCTGCGAGGCGAGCGATCCTAGGCCTCATTCTGCAGCCTCCGGCCGCCCGCGCTGCAGCCAGCCGATGAGGAACGGCAGCACTAGGCCGATCCCCAAAAAACGCACGAGGTGATGGATGCCCACATAAAGCGGGTCGAGGCCGAGGATCAGGGCCAGGACGGTCATGGCCTCGAGCCCGCCCGGCGCGAAGGCCACGAGACCGTTGGCGAAGCTCACGCCCGCGAGCCAGGCCGCGGCACCTGCGAAGAGTGCGGCCACCCCCATGCCGACCGTGAAGGAGCCGAGCGCCGCCACCAGCGCCCGCTTCAGGGTTGAGCGCTGGAGATTGCGGAACCGCTCGGCGATGAAGAGGCCGATGAGCACGAGACCGCCCGTGGCGATCACCGGTGGGATGACGCCTGTCACCCATTCCGTGCCGTGGCTGACGGAACTGACCACGGTCGCGCCGAGCAGGATGGGAGCGGCCACCTTCAGGCGGGTGAACAGCATCCCCAGCAGGAGGCCACCGAGCAGAATGAACGCCATGCCTTCGGGGCTCTCGACGGGAAGCCCCTCCCCGATCAGCGCGCCGACATTGCCCCCGCCCCCGGTCAGAACGACGAGGCTCGGCAGGAGCGCAATCAGCACGAAAAGGCGGAAGTTCTGCACGATGGCGATGGAGGCCACCTCCGCCTTCCGGTCGGCCGCCACCGCCAGGACCGTCGAGAGGGCGCCGGGCACCGAGGCCAGCACCGCATCGGCCTTGCGCCAACCCGACATGCGCACGAGCCATGCGGTCGAGGCAGCCGAGATCGCCATGACGCCGATGACCAGCAGGATGAGGCTGCCGGGATAGCGGCCCATCGCAGCGATGGCGGCGGGCGTGACCGCTGCGCCCATGGCCGCGCCCGAGATCAGCATGGCGGCATCGGCAAGCGCCCTCGGCAAAGGAACGGCCCAGCCGGTCAGCCCCCACAGCGTGGCGGCGATCGCCGAACCGGACAGCCAAGCCGCCGGAACGCCGAGCCAGTGGAAGACGACGCCGCCAAGTGCGGCAACCAGGATCTGGGTGAGATGGGCGAGAACGAGACGCATCACGATTCTGCTCTTGAACGTCCTTCGCCGGTGCGTCAAATGCCGAGGGTGCGCACAAGCCATGCGGTGGCGGACTGCCGGAACATTTCAGCCGAAGCTCGGCATTGCATGGCGTCCGAAAGCCTGCTGAGATTGCGTGCATCAATCATGACATGGAGGAAACGGTGCTGCACGGAATCGACCCGGCGCTCAATGCCGATCTGCTGTATGTGCTCCAGGCCATGGGCCATGGCGACGATCTCGTGATCTGCGATGCCAACTTCCCCGCCGATTCCATCGCGCGCCAGACGACCTACGGCCGGCTGATCCGCATGGACAACATCGGCTCGCCCCAGGCGATCCGGGCCGTCCTCTCGCTGATGCCCCTCGACAGCTTCGTCGACAGCCCTGCAGAGCGCATGGAAGTGGTCGGCAACCCCGACCAACTCCCGGCCATTCAGCAGGAGGCTCAGGCCGAGATCGATGCCGTTGCCAAGCGCGATGCCGGGCGTGATACCTGGCCGATGGGTTCGGTCGAGCGTTTTGCGTTCTACGAGCGTGCGAAGAAGGCCTATGCCGTCGTGGCGACGGGCGAGCGTCGGTTCTACGGCTGCTTCATCCTGAAGAAGGGCGTGATCCCGCCGCCCTAGACGAGGTCGCGCTCTCAGGCCACGAGCCTCGGCAGGGCTTCGCTGATGCGGCGGACTGCTTCCTCCACGTCCTCGGACTTGCGCAGGTAGCACAGACGCAGGTAGCCCTCGCCCGCATCGCCGAAGGCGGAGCCCGGCGCGAGGCCCACATTGGCCTCGTCGATGAGCCGGAAGGCAATGTCTTTCGCGCTCGTCGCGCCCATGATCTTCAGGAAGGCATAGAAGGCGCCGCTCGGCGGCGGCAGCTCCACGAGGCCGGTTTGAGACAGCCGACCGACGATCTCCCGGCCATGGCGTGCCTTGGCGATCTGATCGGCCAGGAAACTCTCCCCCTGCTCGATGGCGGCAACGCCTGCGCGCTGGATGAAGACCGGTGTGCCGGAGGTCTGGTATTGCACCAGGTTCTCGATCACCTGCCCCATGGCCGGCGGCGCTTCGAGCCAGCCGAGTCGCCATCCGGTCATGGCCCAGTTCTTGGAGAAGGTCTGGATGAAGAGGATCTTGTCCTCGGGTGCCATCACATCGCGGAAGGACGGCGCCCGTCCCTCGACGGCGAGCGCCGGATCGTGGATGAAGCGGCCGTAGATCTCGTCCGCTACGATCCAGAGCCCGTGCCGGCGGGCGAGATCGAGCGCGGCGCGAAGATCCGCATGGCTCGCAACCCACCCAGTGGGGTTCGAGGGCGAGTTGATGACGAGCACGCGGGTGCGCGGCGTGATCGCCTTCTCGATCCGTTCGAAATCGAGATGCCAGCCCCGTGCATCGATCATCATCGGCACGGCAACGGCGCGCGCGCCGGCAATGGTGATCGCGCCGGCGAAGTTCGGCCACGCGGGCGTCGGAACCAGCACCTCGTCGCCATTGCCCGCCAGCATGCGGAAGGCGAGTTGCATCGCGGGCATGCCGCCGGATGTCACGAAGAAGCTCTCCGGATCGAACATCCTGCCGTAGACCCGCTCATGGTAGCCGGCGATCGCCTGACGCAGCTCCGGGATGCCGCGCTGGTAGGTGTAGAAGGTCTCGCCCTTCGCGAGCGATTGGGCGGCCGCCTCGCAGATGAAGGACGGCGTCGGCAGGTCGCCCTCCCCCACCCAGAGCGGGATGATGCCGGGCTTCAGACGGCCGTAGCTGAAAACGTCCACGATGCCGCTTGTCGGCGCCTGCTCCGCCTCGGGGCGCAGGTTGAGAACGGACGGAATCGACACGGACGCATGCATGGGGGCTTTCCTCGAAATCGGATGAACAGGCTTGGCCCGTTCGCCCGCTCAAGGCAAGCCTCGAATCTTTCCCATGACAGAAGACGAAGGGTTCGATCAAATTCGGTGATCGATCTCAGGTCGTTCGACCCGTCTTCAGGAGATCGCGGATTTCGGTCAGCAGCTTCACGTCCGCCGGGATCTCCGGCGGCTTCTCGGCCGTGCCGGTCTTCGCATCCTCGGTGCGGCGCAAGCGGTTCATGCCCTTGACCAGGAGGAAGAGGATCCATGCGATGATGACGAAGTTGATGGCGACCGTGACGAAATTGCCCCAGCCGAGCACGGCGCCCTGCTTCTTGGCCTCGTCGAGCGACCCTGCGGTGACGTTGCCGGACAGAGCCGTAAAGTAGTTCGAAAAATCGAGGCCGCCGGTAACGGCACCGATGATGGGCATGAAGATGTCGCCAACGAGGGAATCCACGATCCTGCCGAAGGCGGCACCGATGATGATGCCGATGGCGAGATCGACCACGTTGCCGCGTAGGGCGAATTGCTTGAATTCATTCCACATGAACGGACCTCTCTGCTTGCCCCCACGCTAAAGCTGTCCGATCTGGGAATTTCGTCAAGCTTCTCGGGCCGCCAGGAGATCCTGCAGGTCGAGGCGCTGCGTGACCATGGCGAGCTCGCCGTTCGCCGTTCTTGGCCACTGATCCTGCGGCCGGTCGACATAGAGCTCGATGCCGTTGCCGTCGGGATCGCTCAAATAGAGCGCTTCGCTCACCCCATGGTCGCTCGCACCCTGCAGAGGAATGCCGGCTTCCGCGAGCCTGTAGAGCGCATCGGCAAGGGCGGCCCGGGTCGGGTAGAGGATCGCCACATGGTAGAGACCCGTGGTGCCCGGAGGCGGCGGGGAGCCGCCCCTGCTCTCCCAGGTGTTCAGGCCGATGTGGTGATGATAACCGCCGGCCGAGACGAAGGCCGCCTGGGTGCCGTAGCGTTGGATCAGCTCGAAGCCGAGCACCCCGCAATAGAAGGCAAGCGAGCGTTCGAGATCGGCCACCTTCAGGTGAACATGGCCGATCCTGACGCCGGGATCGATGGGGCGTGCCACCGATCCTCCGGCGGCATCATCGGGAATGGGTTTGATCATCGCATGTGCCTCAGGCTGAACGCGTGGACGGCGTGGGAGCAGTTTTTGCCGATCCGGCCCATACCGCAAGGGCACCGTCGCCCAGGAGAGCCTGCGCCACCAGGGCGGCGATCCAGAACGCCAGGTATTCCCAGCCGCCCTTGGGATTGCTGAAGAAGAACCCGGCCGGGCCGTGGACGAATGCGATGGCGCCGAGAAGGATCGGGATCAGGGCGAGCGAGACCCAGCGCGTGAAGAACCCAAAGATGAGAGCGATGCCGCCGGCTGTCTCGGCCGCAATGGTCAGATAGGCCATGGCCGGCGGCAGGCCGAGGCTGCCGAAGAACTGGGCGGCGCCGGCCGGCGTGAACACGAAGACCTTGAGACCTGCATGGGCGAGGAACAGGACGCCCAGCGTGATGCGCAGGATCAAGGCGGCGTAGGGGGCGGTACGGATATCGATCATGGGAGACCTCCTGAATTCGGTCCTCCCCTATGATCTCAAACCAGAAGCGTGATAATCTCGCTCCTGGGATATGACTTCACACCAGAAGAATGAGATTGTCCTGATGCTCGACCGCGTCACCAGCATGCAGGCCTTCGTCCGCGTCGCAACGCTCGGCAGCTTCTCGGCGGCCGCACGGGCGCTCGATCTGTCACAGACCATGGTGACGAAGCATGTGTCCGCCATCGAAGACCGGCTCGGAGTCAAGCTGCTGCACCGCTCGACGCGCAAGCTCGTTCTGACCGAAGGCGGCCGGAATTATCTCGCCGCCTGCGAGCGCATTCTCGCCGAGATCGAGGAGGCGGAAGCGTCGGCCAGCCTCGACCGGGTCGAGCCCCGGGGAACGCTCCGCCTCAACGTTCCCCTCACCTTCGGCTTCCGGCAGGTCGTCCCGGCCCTCACCGCGTTCAGCCGGCTCTATCCCGCCGTCTCGTTCGATCTCGGCTTGGCCGACCGCTATGTCGATCTCATGGAGGAAGGGTGGGATCTGGCGATCCGGATCGGCCGCCTGAAGGATTCGAGCCTCGTCGCCCGGCGGCTCGCCGCCTGCCGTACCATTGTCTGCGCCTCTCCGGCTTATCTGGAAAAGCACGGAACTCCGCGTAACCTGGAGGATCTCGCCCAGCACAACTGCCTCGGCTATACGCTGCCGAGCCCCATCGGGGCGAACCGATGGACCTTCGGGATCGATGGCGACATCGTGGTGCCGATCCAGGGCAATCTGCGGGCCAACAACGGCGATGCCCTGCTGGCTGCCGCCGTCGCCGGACAGGGGCTGATCTACCAGCCCACCTTCATCGTGGGCGACAGCCTGCGCGACGGGAGCCTCGTTCCGGTCCTGCGCGAACATCCGACCTATGAGCCCGGCATCCAGGCCGTCCTGCCCTCGGGCCGGCAGGCTCCGGCGAAGGTTCGCGCCTTCGTGGCGTTCCTCGCCGAGCGCTTCAGGCCGGAGCCGGAATGGGATCGGGGCCTGTGACGGCTCCTACCATGGCCTTCGCGCCGCTAACCCGCTAAAGCTAGTTGGAGTTTGCTTTTAAGGGTTGAGCCTATGGTTGCCACCTGGGCCGTCGTGCTGTCGGCGCTGGTTTATCTCTGCTTTCTGTTCACAGTGGCCCATTGGGGCGACAATGGCGGGCGGCGCTTCGTTCAGGGTCCAGCCCGCTCCACCATCGCGGCCCTTGCGCTGGCCGTCTATTGCACGTCCTGGACCTTCTTCGGATCGGTGGGGCTTGCCAGTCATTCGGGCTTGGATTTCCTCGCCATCTATATCGGACCGATCCTCGTCATCGGCCTGGGCTATCCCCTTGTCGCCCGGATCGTGCGGGTCGCGAAGACGCAGAACATCTCCTCCATCGCAGACTTCGTCGCGGCCCGCTACGGCAAGAGCGAACGGGTCGCCGCTCTCGTCAGCCTGATCGCCCTCGTCGGCTCCATTCCCTACATCGCGCTCCAACTGAAGGCGGTCTCGTCCTCGCTCGATGTCTTCCTGGGGGCGGCCAACGAAACGTTCCCGTCGCAACTCCCGTTCATCGGCGATCTCGCCTTCGTGGTTGCCCTCGTGCTGGCGGGCTTCGCCGTCGCCTTCGGCACCCGTCATACAGATGCCACCGAGCACCAGAACGGGCTGCTTTTGGCGATCTCCCTCGAGTCGGTGGTGAAGCTGGTCGCTTTCCTGGTGGTCGGCGGCTACATCACCTTCGTGATGTTCGACGGCTACGATGCCATCGTGCAGCGCCTCCACGCACAGGGAACCAGCGCGGACCTGATGAGCCGCACCTCCGGCTTCGGCAGCTACATCACCCTGATCCTGCTCTCGACTTGCGCCGCTCTCCTTCTGCCGCGTCAGTTCCACGTGACGGTGGTGGAGAACCATGACATCGCGGATCTCAAGCGCACCGCATCGCTGTTTCCGCTTTATCTGATCCTCATCAATCTCTTCGTGGTCCCGATCGCGCTTGCAGGCCTCGCGTCTTTTCCGGACGGAAATGTCGATCGGGACATGACCCTGCTGGCGCTGCCGCTCGCGGACAAGGCGGGCACCATCGCCGTCCTTGCCTTCCTCGGCGGCTTCTCGGCGGCGACGGCCATGGTGATCGTCGACTCCGTCGCCGTCGCGGTGATGATCTCGAACCACCTCGTCATGCCGATCGTCCTGCGGCGGCGCGCCTTTGCGGGCGTCGATCCCGGCAGCTTCGTGATCGGCGTGCGTCGCATCTCCATCGTTCTCGTCATTCTCCTGGGCTATGTCTATTACCGCGCCTCCGGGGAGGCGGCGCTTGCGGCCATCGGCCTCTTGTCCTTTGCGGCGATCGCGCAGGTCGCACCCGCCTTTCTCGGCGGTCTGATCTGGTCGCGCGGCACGGCGTTCGGCGCCAGCGTCGGGCTCGTCGTCGGCTTTTTCACCTGGGCCTACACGCTTCTCCTTCCGAGCCTCGTCTGGGACGGCGTGTTCTGGTCCGACATGGTCGTCACCGGTCCCTTCGGCATCACGGCTCTCAAGCCCACGGCCCTGTTCGGCGTCGACCTGCCTCAGCTCACCCACGGGGTCGTCTGGAGTCTCACCCTCAACATCCTCTGCTATATCGGCTTTTCGCTGTGGCGGCCCGTGACAGCGATGGAGCAGATCCAGGCCAATCTCTTCCTGGGTGAGGCCGCTGCCTCCGCGACCCCGAGTTTCCGCCTGTTCCGCGCCAGCGTTACGGTCGGCGAACTGCGCGCGACCGTCGCCCGCTACCTCGGCGAGGAGCGGACGAACCGCTCGTTCGAGGGCTTCGCCCATAGCCGAGGGCAGAATCTCGAGCCGCGGGCCGAAGCCGACGTCCATCTCCTGCGTTACGCGGAACATCTCCTGGCTTCGGCCATCGGCACGGCGTCCTCACGCCTCGCGTTGTCGCTGCTGCTGCGCCGCCGCACCGTATCCACGGAAGCAGCCCTCAAGCTCCTCGACGACGCCTCCGCGGCGATCCAGCACAGCCGCGACCTGCTCCAGCACGCGCTCAACTACGCCAAGCAGGGCATCACCGTGCTCGACAGCGATCTGCGTCTGCTCGCCTGGAACCAAGCCTTCATCGATCTTTACGACATGCCGCCCAACTTCGTTCACGTGGGCATCAGCATGGAACGCATCGTCCATTACAATGCCTCGCGCGGATCCTACGGTCCGGGCAAGATCGACGAGCTGATTGCCGCCCGCCTCCACTCCTTCCGCCACGATGTGGAGCCCGTGCGGCTCAAGCTCTATCCCTCCGGCAAGGTCATCGAGATCCGCTCGAACCTGCTGCCCGATGGCGGCCACGTGACCACCTACACGGACGTGACCGAAACCGTGCTGGCCGAAGAGGCGAGCCGCCGCGCGAACGAGACCCTGGAACAGCGGGTGCGCGAGCGTACCGAGGAACTGACGCGTCTCAACGAAGCCCTGCGCAGCGCCAAGGCCGAGGCCGACGAGGCGAACATCTCCAAAACGCGCTTCCTCGCCGCCGCCTCGCACGACATCCTCCAGCCCCTCAACGCGGCGCGTCTGTACGCGGTCTCGCTCGTGGAGCGGGATCGAGAAGCGGGCGACGCGACGCTGGCCGAGAACATCGACGCCTCGCTCGACGCCGTCGAAGAAATCCTGACCGCGATCCTCGACATCTCGCGCCTCGACACGGGCGCCATGAAGCCGCAATGGTCGAGCTTCCGCATCGACGAGTTGTTCCGCCAACTGCAGCGCGAGTTCGAGCCCGTGGCCCGCAACAAGGGCCTGAAGCTCACCTTCGTGCCATCCTCCCTGACGGTGCGGTCCGACCGGCGCCTGATGCGCCGGCTGCTGCAGAACCTTATCTCCAATGCCGTCAAGTACACGCCGTCGGGCCGCGTGATCGTCGGCGGGCGCCGGCGCGGCGGCCATCTCGTGCTGGAGGTCTGGGATACGGGGCTGGGCATCCCGGCCTCGAAGCAGCGCATCGTGTTCCGCGAGTTCCAGCGCCTCGACCAGGGCATGAAGGCTGCACGGGGCTTGGGTCTCGGCCTCTCCATCGTCGAGCGCATCGGCCGCGTGCTCAAGCATCCGATCACGCTGAACTCGGAGGTGGGACGCGGCTCGGTGTTCCGGGTCGAGGTGCCGGTGGTGGCGGCTCTTCCGGCGACGGCCGCATCGCCCGAGCCGCCGAAGCCTGCCGCGACCGTGCTGTCGGGCCTGCGCGTTCTCGTGATCGACAACGAACCGGCCATCCTCGAAGGCATGCGCCTGCTCCTCTCCGGATGGGGCTGCGATACCTGGACTGCGTCGGATCTCGAGAGCGCCCATCGGGCCTTGAGAACGCACAAGGCCTTGCCGGAAGTGATCATCGCCGATTATCACCTCGACGATACGGACGGCCTGGAACTCATCAAGGCCCTTCGTTGGAAGACGCAGGTCGACACACCCGCCGTTCTCGTGACAGCCGACCGCACGCCGGCCGTGCGCGATGCGGCGGCAGCCATGAACATCCATGTGCTCAACAAGCCCCTGAAACCGGCGGCCCTGCGGGCGCTGCTGACGCAGTGGCGCGCGACGAAGGTGGCCGCGGAGTGAATCCACTCTTCGTCATCGCCGGCTTTGTGCCGGTGATCCCGATCCGAGAGGTGCAGCGCTTCAATTCATCGGGATGGCCGGGACACGCCCGGCGATGACGAGAGTGTCGGAGTTCCTGCGTTTCACTCCGACCTCATTGCGAAATCGACCGCCGCGACCGCATGGATCGTCGTGGTGTCGAACAGCGGCACGGCGCTGTCTTCGTCGGAGACCAGCAGCATGATCTCGGTGCACCCGAGGATGATGCCTTGCGCACCGCGCGCGATCAGGCGTGCGATGACCTCCCGATAGGCCTGCCGCGATTCCGTCCTGACGATCCCGAGCACGAGTTCCTTGTAGATGATTTCGTGCACGATCCGTCGGTCGCTTTCGTCCGGGACGATCACGTCGAGCCCATGACGCTCCTGCAGGCGGCCCTTGTAGAAATCCTGCTCCATGGTGAACGCGGTGCCGAGCAGGCCGATGCGCTCAATTCCTGCGGCCCTGATCTTGTCCGCCGTGGGATCGGCGATATGGAGCAGCGGGATGTTCACCGCCGACGAGATCGCACCCGCCAGGCGATGCATCGTGTTCGTGCACAAAACGATGAAGTTCGCTCCGCCTCGTTCCAGCCGGAGCGCAGCCGCCTTCATCTCCTCGCCGAGCCTGCCCCACTCGCCTTCGTGCTGCAGCCGCTTGATCTCGTCGAAATCGGCCGACCACATCAGGCATTGCGCCGAGTGCACGCCGCCGAGCCGCCGGTTCGTCTCCTGGTTGATGATGCGGTAATACTCGGCCGAGCTTTCCCAGCTCATGCCACCGATGAGTCCGATGGTTCGCATGCCGAGCGCTCAGAGATTGGGTCGATACGGCTCACGGCCGCTCTTCAGCGCATCGTCGAGCAGTTCGAGCCGGTCCTGTCCCCAGAACACCTCGCCGTCGAGCACATAGGCCGGAGAGCCGAAGACGTCGCTCGCCACCGCGTTCTCGAGGTTGAGGGCGTAGATCGCCTCGGTGGTGCTGCCGGTCACCACATCCATGAGCGAGGACGAATCGAGGCCTGCCTGCTCCGCGAGTTCTGCCAGAACGAGCGGATCGGACAGATCGCGCTCCTCCTCCCACACGGCCGCGAAAGCCCGGCGCAGGAAGGGATCAGGGCTCTTGCCCGAAGCCGTGATCGCGATGACGAAGCGGTCGGCGAGGTTCACGTCGAAGGGCCAGTGCTTCGGGCTGATGTTGAAGGACAGGCCGCGTTTTTCCCGCCAGCGCTGCAATTCGAAAATCCGGTAGCGCTGCCGCGCCGGATGACGCTGGGCCAGCGGCAGGCCGCCGGTCTCCGAGAAAACGCGGCCGAGGAAGACGGGTTTGTAATTGACCTCCACCCCATGCTTCTGCGCGATCTCCATGAAGGGCGCATGGCCGATATAGGCCCAGGGGCTCACGAGGGAGAAGTAATAGTCGATGGTGCGGGGCATGGGTCCGATTCGGAGTTGGTCAGGCCTCAAACGGCGTCGGCCCCACCTTGGACCATCAGGCGGCGCTCTTCAACGTCTCTTCGGCTCGCAGGAAGGCGTCGACCTCGGGGGCTGCCGCCGGCGCCTCAGCCTCGATGCCGATTTCGCTGAGGAGGCGCTCCATGGGAACGAAGCGTCTCTCCGCCCGGTCATAGAGACCCGCCCTGACGAGGGCGATGGCATTGAGGATCGGGCTGTCATCCTTGGCTTTCGAGACCAGCCGGTGCTCCATCACCACATGGCTGTTGGACCAGGTGAGGATGCGGGTCTCCAGGGTGAAGGAGCGAAAAGGCCTGAGTTCCCGGCGGAAGCGGATTTGCCCGGCACTCACGACGGGCACCCAGCCATGCCTGAGGATGGGCCGTCACAGGCCGGAGCGGATCATCATGTCGGTGCGGCCGAGATCCATGAGCGTCCAGTACCGCCCATTGTTCATGTGGAGCGAGGTGTCGAGGTCGTGCGGCCACACCCGGAAGGTCAGGCGCGACACGTCCCGCACGGGATCGAGCCTCGCGCGGAAGACGGACGTGACGATCAAGTGAAGGACGCGCAGCCAAAGGTTCACGTGAGACCCATTCCGGTCTGGCGCTGGAACAGGATCAGGTCGAGGGACGGTGCCTCGAGGCCGAATCCCGTGAGCAGGGCATGAACCTGTCCGCGATGATGTGTCTGATGATTGAAGAAGTGAACCAGCGCCGGCGCGAGCGGTTGCTCCATCTCCATCGGGTTCGTGATCGTCTTGTAGCGGATGCGGCCCTCAAGATCGGCATCGGACAGGCTGTCGATGTAGGCGACGATCCTCTCGTCCTCCTTCTCACGCGCCGCACGAAGATCGGGGAGCGCCTCGAACAGGATCGCATCGAGCCGGTTCGGCGCCTCGCCCTGCCCGGAAAAGCGCTTCAACCAGATGCGGTCGGCGACCAGGAGATGGTTCAGGGT
>JAESFT010000510.1_pt1 | contig 21917 bp, 22 predicted proteins | sample 9269451 | NCBI WGS metagenome assembly JAESFT01 (sample SAMN14502557, study PRJNA617106) | algae metagenome | isolation source: Scytonema hyalinum WJT4-NPBG1 and co-occurring heterotrophs from well... | place: USA: Mojave Desert, Joshua Tree National Park, California | collected 2006-05-25
CGCACCTTCGGCTGGGGAACGACCGTCCAACCCTTGTTGGTAATCTCGACCGCGCGACCGGTGGGATCGCCAAGGTCGACGTAGATGTTTCCATCCGCATGACCGATGCGCACGAAAGTCTGGTGCATGGGTCCCTCCGAGGCCAACATCTGGAGAGTGCCGAGAGCGTCCTTCAGTGACTGGCTGTTTGGAGCGGCCACCCGCCCGATGCGCCTGCGAGACTCCTCAGCCCAGAGGCGCCGCAGGAGGTCGAAGCCCTCCTGCGATCGAAGGCGGATATGCCTCGGGCTCGGACATGCGTTCTCAACGATGGACGCAAAGGTGTCGCCCCCTGGATCCCGCCAGAACTCGGCTCCGCTGAGGATGGCAAGATCGATCAGCTGATTCCGCTGGGTGTCGGCACTCACTTCCCGAGACTCCGCGCTCTGGTCCGGCGAAGATGCGCTTTCGCTGCCGGGTGGTTCGACCTTGCTGGGTCTATCGGGTTTGCGATTGCTATCATCCGACATGGCTCAGTCCTCACCCGGTTCGAGAACGACCGGCCCGGCAACGAGCATCCGGCGCAGTTCGTCTTGATGGTGGGCGTCCTCCGGGATGAGGTGAATCCCGTGGAGCAGCAGAGCCGCAGGTGCCGGGTTGAGGATGACGATCCCGCGTCGGCGATGAGCCAGATAGCCAAGGATTGTTCGATGAACCCGCAGGCCCCGCGAGAGGCGCGGCTTCAGGACCTGCTGCTCACCGAGCACGGTTCCGCGGCCAAGGAGACACAGGTGTTGATAAGGCTTAATGCGGAAGGCCACGATGTCGATCGGGGTGCCGCAGCCGCCGCAGACGAGAAGCGTGAGCGCGACGTCGGTGCGCTCGTCACACCTCGCATGTCGCGCGAATTCGAACAGTCGGTCGCAGCGGACGATTGCATCCCATCGAACAGGATTACAGCAACCATCATGGTCGAAGCCCAATGCTACTGGTGGGATTCCGTGACCTCCGGTCAGCGTATCAAACTCGCGTTGGCCCAGAAGCGAGCCAAGGGCGTGTTCGGCCACAAGCTCGTCTTGTGACAGCGCCCAGGGCGAGTTGGCGGGTAAGGTGCGTTCAAGATCGCGGGCAAGCCGCGCCCGTTGGCGCAAAACGCGCCTTGTGCTATCGTTCATGTTCAAGGACCTTCTTGAGCCCCGCCGCGAGAGCCCTCGTTGTGGGGCTTCTTCTTGCGTCGGAGCGACGGTTCAGGGATGGGCCGGCCTTCTCGATCAGCCCGTTCTACAGAAGCTCTCGTTCAGCTTTCCGTGCCTCGATCCACTGCTGGACCTCCCGAAGGCTCCAGCCGACCCGGGCCGGTCCGAGGTGGATCCGAGCTGGGAAGCGGCCTGCCTTCTCAAGGCGCCAGATATGCATCGACGAGTAGGGAACGAGCTGCAGGAGCTCCTGCTCGCGGATAATCCGGTCGGTGGGTTCGTGGGTCAGTGCTCACCTCCGCGTTGCTTGAGGTGAGGCGAGGATGGACTGCGTCAGAGGTGTTGCGCACGTACTTTCAACCGCAACATCTCCTAAGCAATGGTTCCAGCTTTCTTGCGATCCCGTTGCTTGCTGTGGCGCAACAAGTGATCCCGAACCTCCTGGACCTCGGCCAGAAAACGACTGTCTTTAAGCCACCGAGATACGGTGCTCGGCGCGACATCTAGTCTTGTTGCAAGTTTCCGAACCCCAATACTCTCTTGCACTAACGTCCAAACTGCGGTTCTCCGCGCCACGTACTCATCGGAGACCGATGAAACCATAGTGGAGCCTAGCAATTCATTGAGCAATCTTTCCAACATCTCTCCGACTGGGCAGTTCATTCGTCGGCTCTCAGAAACGAGCTCTGCTGCCACTGATGCAATGATGCTCCTTGGGATCAAGCCGTCGCCAAAAACTGGGCTCGTCGACGATTTGCCTTTCCGCTTTGTCTGCTCCCGAAGCTTAAGCGTGCGCAACTCCACCCAAAGATAGAAGGCGAGCGCTTCATCAGCCCTGCGAGGCAAGTCGATTTTTTTGTCGTCGTCGGTCAGATCGCGGGGTAACTTCTCAGAACCGACGAAGGGCCGGACTTGATGCAGAAAAATGGCCGCAGTTCTATTGTCGAAGATCCAAGTAACCTGATCGTGGGGACTAAAACCACCTACCGCTTCGACGATATTGGCGGGGATCTGCTTGTATTGGAGCAGAGTGTTGAAAAGTGATCTCCACGAGTCGACCGTCTCATCAAGGTGCCCGTATTCCGCAAAGTTCGGGAGAATTACATCGATGTGTGGAGTTTGACGTTGCTTGACCATCGCTCAAGGGCCTCTCTCTTGTCGTCCAGGTAGCCCCACCGGTTGTAGACGCCGGCCACCCCCGAGAGCTGACCCGTCTGGTGGTTGAGGACCTTCTCGACCACCCACGGCTCGACCTTCAGGCGCGCCATGCCGGAGGCCACGGTTCGGCGCAAGTCATGGAGCCGCCAACCCGAGATGCCGGACAGTTCATCGCAGCGCCGCTTTGCTTTCGAGAAGCCGCTGACCGGTGTCCTGCCGGTTGTGCTGAACACGAGGTCTCCCGTTCTCGGCAGCTTGTGGAGGATCTCGAGCGCGAGGGGGGGGAGAGGCACTTCGTTCAGGCGGTCGCTCTTGCTCGCCTCGCGCGGGAGCGTCCAGAGTGCCCGCTCGAAATCGATGTCGGACCAGCGCATGCCCGCGACCTCGTCCTCGCGCTGGCCCGTGACGATGAGAAGCCGGATCACGGGCCCGAATGGCCAGCCCATCGCCTCAGCTGCTCGCCATACGGCAGCGAGCTCCTCGTCCGAAAGAACCCGATCGCGGGACGCCTCGCGGGCGGGTGCCTTCACGTGCGCGACGGGTGACGTCTCAGTCTTGCCCTGCTCCAGGCACCAGTTCCAGAACCGCCGGATGGCGGCGAGCACGCGGTTCGCCATGTAAGGCGCCCCGCCTGCAGCGATGCCCGCAAGAAGGTCTGCGACCTCGCCCTTCGTGATGGTCGGCAGCAGCCGCTCACCCCAGACCGGGAACACGTAGCGTTCGAAGATGCGCTGCGTCTCCCGCCAGCTGCGGTTGCGCGGCCTGGCGTAGTGCTCAATGAAGTCGCGGGCGGCCTCCTTGACGGTGGGGGTGGCCGCGAGCTTGGCGCGGTTCGACTTGCGGTCCTCAGCCGGATCGACGCCGCGGGCTACTTTCTTCAGAGCCTCACGGGCAAGCTCGCGCGCCTCGCTCAAGCCGAAGGCCGGATAGGTGCCGAGCGTCAGCCGCTTTTGCTGCAGCGAGCCGTCCCGGCGCGGCACGCGGTACATGATCTGCCAGGATTTCACGCCGCTCGCGAAGACACGCAGCCCAAAAGAGCCGGGCAGGGCATCATCGGCGCTGATGATGCTGTCCCAGTAGTCCAGCCGTCCTTCGGCTGGGGGAGGGAGGTTCTTGACGGATTGAGCGGAGAAGCGTGCCGCCGGCATGAGGCCTCGTCAGGGGTAACGCGGAGGGTAACGAAATGAGCCGATAGCCCATGTTGCCCGGTGTGAGCCAGTGTGGCACAAAACCGTTACTGCGCAAGGGTTCTGGTGCTGCGCCTGGGGCGGAATGTGGGCAGGTGTTGGCCCATGATGCTGGAGAGCGACTTACTCTTAATCAGCGGGTCCAAGGTTCGAACCCTTGCACACCCACCAATATTTTCAGTGGCTTAGCTCTGATGCTCTCGGCTTTGGCGTGGTCTTAGGTTACGCCTGAGGTTACACTTCGGCGTGTTTTGGCGTGTTCGGGATTGTTCGGATTTGTGAACACTGATCAACCCTACGTGATTTAGAAGCCGGCTACCGCCTGCAGGTCTTGGAACCCGGGCGGCTACACCGGACCGTGCGGGGGCAGACCGGGTGCTGGCCGATCTGAGCGCGTTTCAGTGGTCCGTCGGAACGTCCGTCGGTACTGCCCTGGGCTCACTCCCACGGTGCGCCCAAAACGCTCGCGGAACACAGACGGCGTCGCAAAGCCCGCCGCCTGCCCGACCGCATTGATCGATCCCTCTGTGCTCTCGAGCAACTCCTGGGCGCGGCGCACCCGCATCTGCAGCAGCCACTGAAGCGGAGAGGTGCCGAACTCCTCATGGAAGCGGCGGTTGAGCGTCCGCTCACTCATCCCAGCCCGACGCGCCATTCCGGCGAGCGTCATGGGGCTGTGCAGGTTCTCCAGAATCCAGGCAAGCAGGGGGCTAAGTGTGGAGCGTGACCGCGGCAGCTCGCGCCGGATGAACTGGGCCTGTCCACCCTCCCGCCGCAGAGGAGCGACGGCAGCCCGGGCTGCTTCTGCTGCGACCGCCTGTCCGTGATCCCGCCCAACAAGATGAAGGCACATGTCGAGGGCTGCTGATGCGCCAGCCGAGGTGATCAGATCGCCTTGGTCAACATACAGCACGTCAGGATCAACGTTGATCGCAGGATAGCGCTGTTTGAGCTCCGCCGCTGCCAGCCAGTGCGTGGTCGCCCGTCGCCCGTCGAGCAGACCCGTTGCCGCAAGGACGAACGCGCCCGTACACACTGAGGCAAGCCGCACGCCGCGAGCCGCAGCTGCCCGCAAAGCTTGGATCACGTCGGCGCTGACAGATGCGCCAAGATCAGCTGTTCCGGGCACGATCACGGTTTGGGCCGTCACCAGATCGGCCAGAGAGTGTCGTACCGCCAAGTCGAATGTTGCGGATCGGATTAAGGGCTCCTCCCCGCAGATCCGAACCTGGTAGACCGGCCGGCCATCTTGCGCCCGTGCCCAGCCGAACACCTCGCCGGGGATTGCAAGGTCCGATGGCACGACACCGTGAAGGGCCAGGATAGCGACGTCGTGCATGGGACTCTCGCAGCGAGGAGAACTGATTGATCAGCTTTGGCCGGATCCCGGCGGTGATTGTCAATCCTGCCAGTCGCACACACCCTTGTGTCCCCACTACTTGTTGCTCCGCCTCCCGGGTGACCTTGGCCCAGTCCGCTGGGCCGGGCACACGTCCAACCAAGTGGTCCATCCAATGCTGTCAGAGCCCCTGTTTCGGCTTCGCCTTCTCGGTTGGATCGAGGGCACCACCTTGCTTGTGCTGATCGGCGTCGCCGTACCTCTCAAGCACCTCGGTGGCTGGCCGCAGGGTGTGTCGTTCATGGGTCCGGCACACGGCTTTGCCTTCCTGGTGTACTTGGCTTGCGTTGTGGAAACGGTCGCCTCTGGGGGTTGGACACCCGTTCAGGCGATGCGACTTGTCGTCGTCAGCCTCGTCCCGTTCGGGACATTTCTGAACGACCGCTGGTTGGCCGCTCGCCAGGTTAAGTCGGCCAGGCACCAGCGGCCGTGATGACCAACGACGCGTCGGCCTATGTGCCATCACCTAGAAGCAAGGCCTGTCGATGCTCTACCTTGTGGTCAAGGCGCTTCACGTCACCGCATTGGTGGCCTGGATGGCCGGCATGATCTGGCTCCCGCTGGTTCTCTCGCGCGCTCATGAAGGCGAAGCGCGGGTAGCCCTGCAGCAAAGCTTTGGTCGCCTCACCACGCCGGCGATGCTGGTCACGCTGGCGTTGGGCTTATGGCTTGGCCAAGAGACCGGGTGGTTCCGGGAGAGTTGGCTGCAGCTGAAGCTCGGGTTCGTTCTTGCTCTCACCGGCCTGCACGGGCTCATCGCCGGGCAGATGCGCAGGCTCGCAGCAGACCCAAGCCGGCCGACACCTCGCTTCACTGCTACTCTCCCGTGGGCGGTGCTGACGTGCGTCGCCAGCATCGCTCTTCTTGCTGTCGTCAAGCCGGACCTGTGGTAGCGATGCAGTCGGGTCCTCGTCGAGCCCGCGTCTTGCCACCAGCCCACATCGCGCTGAGCCCACCGCCTGAAGCTTGCGTATCGCCCGCGGGCGGCTCAACTTCATCGGACCGGGAGCGAGAGCAGGGGGAGGGGCATGAGGGCGGACGAGTTTCGCGCGTGGGGGCAGCGGGCTGCCGCATGGTCAGCCGATTACTTGCAGAGTGTATCAGAGCGGCCGGTGCGCGCTCAAACAGCCCCCGGCGACATCCTCCGGCAGTTGCCGCAGCACCCGCCGGCTCAGCCAGAGAGCATGGACGCGATCTTTGCTGACCTGGATGCCATCATCATGCCCGGCATGACCCACTGGCAGCATCCGCGCTTCTTTGCCTACTTTCCCGCCAACTCCAGCCCGCCCTCCCTGGTCGCCGAGTACGTGACAGCGGCTCTCGCGGCCCAGTGCATGCTCTGGCAGACCTCACCGGCTGCTACCGAACTTGAGAGCCGCATGCTCACTTGGCTGGGCGAGATGATCGGGCTTGGCGATGCGTTCGCTGGCGTGATCCAGGATTCGGCCACGAGCGCGACGCTTGCGGCCATCCTGACGGGCCGGGAGCGGGCGTTGGAGCACGGGGGCAACGCGCGAGGGCTGGCGGCCCATCCGCCAGTCCGGGTCTACTGCTCGGCGCACGCCCACTCCTCCGTCGACAAAGCGGTCCGGATTGCGGGGATCGGGGACGCCAACCTCGTCAAGGTGCCGGTCGAGGGCGCACGCTTTGGCATGAGCGCCCCATTGCTTGAACAGCAAATCCTTGCCGATCACGAGGCTGGGCTCCGCCCGGCCGTTGTGGTGGCCTGCCTTGGCGGCACGAGTGTTGGTGCCTGCGATGACATCACCGCCGTGGTGACGGTGGCGCGCCGGTACGGCCTTTACGTTCATGTGGATGCAGCATGGGCCGGCAGTGCCATGATCTGCCCAGAGTACAGGGATCTGATGCGAGGGGCAGAGGAGGCCGACAGCTTCGTTTTCAACCCGCATAAGTGGCTGTTCACGAACTTCGACTGCTCCGCCCACTTCGTGCGCGACCCGAAGGCGCTTACAGCGACGCTTGGGCTGAGGCCAGCCTACCTACAAACGCCTGGCCAGGATGGGGTGGTGGATTACAACGAGTGGTCGATCCCGCTGGGGCGGCGCTTTCGAGCTCTCAAGCTCTGGTTTGTGATCCGCTCCTATGGTGTGGAGCAGCTGCAGCAGATGATCCGTCAGCATGTTGCGTGGGCACAGGAGTTAGCCGAGCTGATCGACGCTCACCCCGACTTCGAGCTTGTGACGCGCCCCGTGCTGTCGCTGTTCACCTTCCGGTATGCTCCGCAAGGACACGATGATGGGCAGGATCTGAATGCACGCGTCCTGCAGCGGATCAACGATGAGGGACGGATCTACCTCACGCAAACCCAGCATCAGGGTCAGTTCGTCGTCCGCTTCCAGGTCGGCCAGACGACGACCACACGAGAGGATGTTCTGCTCGCGTGGGAGGTAATCCAGCAGGCCGCCCAAGCTGTGGCGAAGGGAGCGCTGCCATAACCGGGACGTTCACAGCGCGACGTCGAAGACCTGTCCGACGAGGTCGACGCCAAAGCTATGGTGCGTCTCCTCGGACACGAGGCGAAAGCCCTCCCGTTCGTAGATGCGGCGTGCGGCCTGCAGGACATCGTTCGTCCACAGGACCATGCGCGTGTAGCCCCGCTCTCGCGCAAAGCGCATGGCCCCCTGAACGAGGAGTGTGCCAACACCTCGCCCGCGTGCCGCTCGGTCCACGATGACAAGGCGCAGTTTGGCCGTTGTGTCGCTTTCCTGGACGACAAAGGCCGACCCGGCTCGCTCACCATCCACTTCAGCAATCAGGCAGACCTCCCGGTCACGGTTGTAGGACCGGAGAAAGGCGGCCGCGATCTCGGCCACGAGCGCCTCGAAGGTCTCATCCCACCCGTACTCGGCAGCATAGAGTGCGCCATGCACCGAGATAACCTAGCCGATGTCCCCTGGGCGGTGCGTCCTCAGCTGTACACCCGACATGAAACCAACCCCTGCACAGGCCCGCGCTCCGCCATGACACAGCGCACCGAAGCTACTTCGTGTAACCCCGTTTATGGTTATACCGCCTGACCTGCTCGGGCGTGAGGATCGCACGCATGGCAAGGTGGTAGCGCAGGTGTGCCGCCCGGAGTTCCCCGTGCAGCGCGGCGGCTCGAGACGTGGCCTCGTGGAGCGTCCCAGGGGTGACAGCCTGGTCCGCGAACAGGCGCTCAAGGGCCGCTTCCGCCGCAATCACCCGCTCACCGAACCTGCTCGTCTCAACCGTCATCTCAGCAAGGTGGGCTTGTGCCCGGCGCCGCTGCTCATGGTCGAACCCGAGTGGCTCGACACGCTCCAGGACGTGCAAGGGACCAGGATAGCTGTTCAGTTCAGCCGCCAGCGCAAGGCCCATGCCCCGTCCTGCTCTGAGGTCCGCGATCTGCCCATCTGAGAGCGCCTTGATCGCCCGCTGCTCTAAACCCGCATAGGGCGTGGCCGGGCTGTGGTGGGCACCGCTGTGGCGGTGGGTCTGTGCCACGGCAGGTGCGATCGCCGTCAGCCAGAACACCCCCGCCACAATCACCCTTGGCTTCATCCCGTCCTCCTCGTCACCACCCCCGTCTGCTTGCCACGCGGGGGGGCATGGCCACATGATCAGGATCATGCCCACTCTGGAACAGAGCCTGTGGACGGCCGGGCGCGAGCAGAGCCTTGCGCCCGGTGAGACCCTCTTCCGGGCAGGTGACCGGGTGAGGCTGCTCTACCGGGTCGAGAGTGGGGCGATGAGGCTGGTGCGCTCTCTCCCACACGGGTCAGACCTCACGATTCAGCGGGCCGGGGCAGGTGCGATCCTGGCCGAGGCGTCGCTGTTTGCGAGCACTTACCACTGCGACGCTGTTGCCCTGACCCCAACCTGTGTTCGCGGTGTGCCCGTCAGGGGGCTGTTGCAGGCCCTTGAGGGTGATCCGGCCCTGGCCAGGGCTTTCGCCCAGCATCTGGCGCACGAGGTGCAGGCGGCCAGAGCACGGGCTGAGATCGTGGCGCTGAAGACCACTCGTGAGCGCCTGGACGCGTGGCTTGCCCTGAACGGGGGAGGGCTGCCCGCAAAGGGGCGCTGGCGCGAGCTTGCCGAGGAGATCGCCGTCACGCCCGAGGCGCTCTATCGCGAGCTCGCCGGACGTCGTGAGAGGGCACCATCAAGGGCTGTTTGAGCACGAACCTCAACAGGCAGGATCAGCCCACCTTCCAGAGCTACCAGGATGAGGTAATGCCGCGTATGCACCTCACAGAGGCACCCCGGCCAGCATCCGACTCTAGCCCTTGCGCGACCTATACGGCCCCCTGAGCGTGAACGGGTTCACACAGCTTGGCCACCGCTGTCGCTAGTCTTCTCTCGTCGTGGCGGAGAATGCGATGTTGACTTTCTGGTCGGTGATCTTGGCAGCTCTGGCGGCGGGCTGCGGCGATGCGTTGGGGCAAACGCAGGAACGGGCGAGACCGTCCGATTGGGCTGCCTGCCGTGCCTGGGACAGCCACATGAATGATCTACTCGATCAGCACCGTACGGCAGGTGACCTGAGCGACGAGGAGTTCGGGACAGCCGTCCGCCTCATCTACGAGGCCCGGCACGCGTGTGGCGCAGGTCGGTTCAGCGAGGCTTTCGATACCTACAGCCGGGTGCCGCTGGGCCGCGCTCAGCGTTTGGCCTTGCGGTGACTGTCATGGTCAAGCGAGTGCTGCCCCTGACCTGCTGCCTCGCAATGGGTGTGTCGTTAGCAGCCGAGCCGAGCCTTGCAGTGGAACGCCTTGAGGGTGAGGTCTGGCTGTCCCGCCCCGGGTGCGACGCCTTCGTGTTGAAGAGCCGGTCTGGCCTCGCGCTGATCGTCGAGCGCGACTACTACGCCGTGTATGAGGGTGACCTCGTCAGGGCGACACCCACCGGATCGTCTGACCTTCAGATCGAGATTCGTGGTGAGACGACGATCCGGGCAGCGCTCGGCGACACGGGCCAGGACATCGAACCGCTGCGCATCCGCTTGGACGGGCGCTGTGACGAGCGCAGGACGGCGAGCCCAGGCACCAGCAACCGTGCGGGACACCCCGCCCTGGCGGGTCACTGCACCCAGAGAATTGCCGAGCTGGATCAGGCGATCACGGCCACCCAGCAGGGAGCCGGACCAGCCCTGGCGAGTCCTCGCAACGAGCCCGTCGCAATGATCAGCCATTCTGGAAAGCGCCATCAGGAAAGAGGGGGGCCGACGAGTTCGATGCCGAGCTGGCGGCAGGCTTGGGCCAGAGCGTCGGCCTGCTCGGGTGTGGGCGGGCCAGACGGGGCGGGCAACCCGTCGTGTTCAGCAGGCCGCCCGAAGGCGCGGATGAACCGCTCAAACCCGTCTCGCGTGATCGTGAGCATACGCGCTTCGGCAGATTCCACCTTGTAGGTGTGCGGCACTCCCTTTTGCGCCAGCAACGACTGCCCGGCTGCGAGAACCTGCTGGTCATCACCCGCCTGGAACCTGACCGTCCCCTCGAGCACCCAGAAGATCTCGTCCTCCTCGTGGTGAACATGCAGGGGAGGCGAGTCTCCTCGTGAGGCTCGGTGCTCCAAGACGGCAATGCCGTCCGATCCGTCCTGCGCCGAAACCCGAATCGTCACTGACGTGTTCAAGAACCACAGGTTCCGGTGATCAGCAGGTTCTCTCGCCATAACGCTCCCCTGTGGTGAAGTGATCTGAATCAGCATCGCGTCGGCTTGGGCGCGCCCAGCGCCCTCTCGGCTATGCGGCGACTTGCACCGGAGCCGAAGACGCAGCGGGGATACGACGCTCTGAGGTGAGCGCCACCATTGTGGCGCCACACGCCGTGCAGGGGCCGAGCCGTGGGGCGGCGATCAACTCGACCCGGCTGCAGGCAGTGCACTCCATCAGTGCGGGCCTCAGAGGATGCAGACCTTGGCGCAAGGCTTTCTGCATCGCGTCACTGGCCCGGATTGCGGTCTCGAACATGGTGGTCTCCTTCTCCTCCAGCCCGCTGCGGTGAGCTCTAGTGAGCCTTGGCGGTCTTCGGCTCGGGCTTGATCGTCTTCAGCGTCTGAGGCGAGACGAAGTAGACGTGCATGTCGTAGTGCGGAACCTCGTAGCCCTCATGCCCTTTGGGCTCGAAACCCATGTTGATGTGATTGACGGACGGCAGGGTTTTGAGGCCCGTGAGTTCAGGCCAGGACTTGCCCGCCTGGAAGTCGGCCTGGGAGATCATGTACTCGATGCAGATCACCCGGCCCTTGTGCACGCAGTAGATCGGGCCGAGGGGCAGGTCCTTTGGATTAGCCCAATGCTCGCCCATGCCTGGCACAACACCGGAGACCTTTACGGTGCCCTTGGGCAGGATGTTGACCCCAGGCAGCTTATCCAACTCGCCCGCTTGTGCGGCGGGAAGCGAGGCGAGGATGAAAGCAAAAGCGAGGCGAGTGCAATGGCGCATCGGTGCGTTCCTTCTTGAACAGCACCGCGTGTAGGCTTGCTCTGTTGCACCCGCTTTGCGTGATTTGTTGCGTGCGCCTTTGGTCCAGAGGCTCTGGGTAGCCTATGCAGGTGAGAAGAACGCGCACGACGCGGCCTCGCTGTCGGGGAGTCACGCTGGCCTGACAGGCATCGTGATTGTGAAGCGGGCTCCGCGCGGCTGGTTGGCGCTGGCCTCAAGGCTGCCCTGCAGCTGCCGGACAGTGTTGACGATGAGGCGGGAGCCGAGGCTGTTGCGGCGGGCCGTGATGTCAAAGCCGTCGGGCAGCCCAACCCCCTGATCCGCCACCTCCAGCCGAAGGCCGCTGTCGCGTACTGGCGTGAGGCGTACCACAACCGGCCCGCCACCGCCTTCCGGGTAGGCGTACTTGAAGGCGTTGGTCACCAGCTCATTGAGAACAAGACCCAAGGAGATGGCCCAGTCCGTCGATACGGTGATGGACGTGCCGTGGAACTCGAGGCGGTGTTCGGGGATGTCACCCCGGTGCTCGAAGCCTTACGGGCGCGGGGCGTGCCGGTGGTGGTGTATTCGGCGGGCAGCCTGCCGCCGGGGGTTGGTGAGCGTCATCCGGACCTGACCGTCTTGAGAAAGCAGGTTCAGCCCGGACGCCTGCTGGGTGAGCTTCAGCGCGCGAAACGTCAGTCGACGAGGGCGTGAGGCGGGACCAGGCCGCACTGGGAACAGCCGTACTCGACGGTCTGTCGTGATATGCCCCGGGAGGATCGCCTGGGCGGGGCCTAGCTGCTCTGATCGCCGCTGGCCCGAAGCTCCTCATCCAAAACCCTGGTCAGAGCCGCAGCAGCGGCTCGCGCCAGCACCCGGTGGGGGGCCTTCTGGGGCTCTCCCAGGTCCGCCCAGGGTGTGGCCTCGCCCCACTCCATCTCAGGGCGCACCTCATAAAGAGCTTTTGCGCTTTGACCATCTGGCTCATGGGCTCACTCCTGTGCTCGAAACACCGCTTTCATGTTCGCAGCCGCGGCAGGACCTGTGCCCCGAACGCCTCGATGAAGGCGTGCTGGTTGCGGTCGACCTGAGAGCTGACCCGACGAGGTCACCCAGAACACCGGCCGCCCAGCCCTGGTTCCAGGGGAAGAATGGCGCTGTCCCGGCACTTCCCCGTCGCGCATCGAACACCAGTGCTTGACGGGCGGGCGGGTCGAACTAGGTCAGGGCCGGCCCTGAACGCTAGGGGGCAGGGGTGGAGCAAAGCACACGGGTCAAGCGATGGTGAGGATGGGTGACCTTCGTGTTCTCGTGGTCGAGGACGAGGCGATGATCGCCATGCTGGTGGAGGACATGCTCCTCGACCTTGGGGTAGGGGCGGTCGAGATCGCCGGAACCGTGCAGGCGGCCTTGGCCCTTGTTGCCGGGCAGCGCTTTGACTTTGCGATCCTCGACGTGAACCTTGGGGACGCCTTGAGCTACCCAGTGGCGAGCGCCCTGCGGGAGCGCGGAACGCCATTGGCGTTCGCGACGGGCTACGGATCAGGCGGTTTAAGCTCCGGATTTGCGGGCAGTCCCACCTTGCCAAAGCCGTTCACCCAGCCAGAGCTCGCCCAGGTGATGGCCGATGTGATGGCCCGCAAGGCAGCCTGAGAAAGATGGCGCACCAGAATAACATGGCGGGCCCTCGGCACCATCGTTGGCCAAAAGCGAAGGCGTCGTGTAGGTGAGCTGCCTTGACGTAGCGTAACTAAACCGTTGGTGCTGCCAGCCACCGACCGCCCCCTAACCAGCGCCTCGAGCGCACCCCTCACAATGCGATCACACACCATCCCGAGTTCACCCAGGCTTCGACCCGGGAGCGCTGCTTCGTATGGGGTTGCCGTTGCCGCGGCCGCCTTCGCCGTGGGGCTTCGGCTGGCAATCAACCCTTATGTCACCGGGGTGCAGTTCATCACCTTCTTTCCGGCGGTGATCGGGACGGCTTACGTCGTGGGCCAGGGTCCCGCCTTGCTGACGGCCATGCTGTGCGGCTTGGCTGGATGGTACCTTCTCATTCCGCCGGTTAACTCCTTTCGGATCGAGCAAACGACCGAAACGTTCACGCTCCTCGCCTACTTCCTCACGGCCGGTGCTATCGCCCTGCTGGTCGGGCGGGTCAGGGGAGCCGTTGCGCGCGAGCATGCAGCCCTTGGCGCCTTGTATGCTGGGCAGGCTCGTGCCCGACGCGCCCTCGACAGCATCTCGGAAGGGTTCGTCCTTCTCGACCGAGACTTCCGGGTTCTCGACGTCAACGCTGAAGGAATGCGCCTTGAGGCGCGACCGCGTGAGGCCATCTTGGGCCGCACGCATTGGCAGGCGTGGCCAGGCAGCGAGGCATCAGAGCTCGGCCAGCTCTACAAGACGGCCATGACCGATCGAGTTCCGGTCAAGCTTGTGCACCGATACGTCTGGCCGGACGGGCGCGACGCTTGGCTTGATATGCGCGCCTACCCGACGGACGAGGGCCTTGCGGTCTTCTACCGGGACATCACCGATGAGCACATCGCCCGCGAGAGGCTTCGATCCGTCGAACTCAGGCTCAATGCCGTCCTCGACAACGCCTCAGTATCGATCTTCCTGATGAACGAGCGGCAGCACTGCATCTACATGAATGCGGCGGCGGAGCGGCTCACCGGCTACAAGCTCGAGGAGACGCTCGGGCGTCCGCTGCACGATGTCATCCACCACACACGACCGGATGGCTCGCCCTTTCCGCTCGAGGAATGCGCCATCGACAGGGCATTTCCTGAGAACAATAACATGCAAGGAGAGGAGGTCTTCGTCCACAAGGACGGCCGCTTCTACCCCGTCGCCTATACCGCAAGCCCCATTCGCGATAAGGCGTCCCGGACCGTGGGCACCATCATCGAGGTGCAGGACATCACGCAGCGCAAGCACGCCGAGCAGGCCCTGCGCGAGAGCGAGGCTGAGGCACGTCGGGCCGCCTCGCTTCTCGAGGCTATCGGCAATTCGTCGCCGAGCCTGATCTACGCCAAAGATCGCGATTGCCGACTGATCTACGCCAATCCTGCCGCTCTCGCGATCTTCGGCAAGACTGCTCAGGAGGTGATGGGCCGCACGGCAGGAGAGATTGCGGGTGTTCATGCAGAAGGCGATGCCCACAGCGCCAACGATCGTATCGTCATGGCAAGCGGCCAGGTCCAGGTCCTCGAGGAGGTTTATACGACAGGCGACGGTGTGACCCGGACCTTCCGGTCAGCGAAGGGCCCCTTGCGCCTCAGCGATGGCAGCATCGCCGGTGTGGTTGGTGTCTCAACCGACGTTACAGACCAGCTTGCGGTTCAGAACGCTTTGAGGGACAGCCAGGAGCGGCTCGATCTTGCCGTACGCGCTCACCGGGTCGGTATCTACGACTGGTTCATGCAAACGGGCCGGCTTGTCTGGTCCGAGCAACAGGAGATCCTCGCCGGCCTGCCGCCAGGCTCCTTTGAGGGCACGATCGAAGCTTGGCAAAAGCGCGTTGTTCCCGAAGACCTTGCAGCCTTTACGGAGCAAACCGCCGCCGCCATCGCCAACCACCAGGAGCATCTCGACTTCACCTACCGCCTGATCAGGTCCGACGGTGAGATCCGTCACATGGAGGGTGCCGCCCGCATCCTTTATGCCGCCGACGGGTCGCCTGAGCGCATGGTTGGCACCAACATCGATGCAACCGAGCGCAAGCGATCGGAACTGGAACTCAAACGCCTGAACGAGACGCTGGAGCAGCGGGTGGCAGAGGCCCTGGCTGAGCGCAAGCTCTGGGCTGACGTATTCGAGAGTTCGGATGCGCTGATCGGGGCGCTTGGACCGGACCACTGTTTCCTGGCCCTCAACAAGGCATACGCCGACGAGTTCGAGCGCATCTATGGGGTGCGGCCGCAGGTTGGCGACTGCCTCGGCGATCTTCTGGCGGACAGGCCTGAGCACCGCAAGGCTGCGCTCGCGATCTGGGATCGGGCTTTGAGCGGTGAGGAGTTCACGGTGACCGAGGAGTTCGGGGACGAGCACCGGGCAAGGCCCGCTTATGAGCTTCGCTTCAATCCCTTGCACGACAGAGATGGTCGGCCGATCGGCGCCTTCCAGTATGCGGTCGATGTGAGCGACCGGCTGCGCAGCCAAGCACAGCTTGCCCAGGCGCAGGACGCATTGCGTCAGTCACAGAAGATGGAGAGCCTGGGACAGCTCACGGGTGGTATTGCCCACGACTTCAACAACCTGCTCACCGGAATCATCGGTTCCCTTGATCTTCTGGAGCGCCGGGTGGCGCTTGGCCGGACCGAGAACCTGGAGCGCTACACAACAACTGCGCTTGCGTCGGCACGACGGGCCGCGGCTATGACCCAGCGCCTTCTGGCGTTCTCCCGCCGCCAAGCGTTGGATCCGAAAGCAGCCGACCTGAACAAGCTCGTTCAGGCGATGGAGGACCTCATTCGGCGCAGCGTCGGCGAGCAGGTTACGCTCGAGACTGTTCTCGCGGGTGGGCTGTGGGTCACGAAGGTGGATCGCAACCAGCTTGAGAACGCCTTGCTGAACCTGTGCGTCAACGCCCGGGACGCCATGCCGGAGGGTGGGCGGCTGACGATCGAGACGTCCAACGGCCACCTTGATGCGGCTTATGCTGCCCGCAATCCGGATGTGCGCCCTGGCCAGTACGTGGTGCTGAGCGTCACCGATACGGGGATGGGGATGCCGCCCGACGTGGTCGAGCGGGCGTTCGAGCCCTTCTACACCACCAAACCGTTGGGCAAGGGAACGGGGCTTGGGCTGTCGCAATTGCATGGCTTTGTGAAGCAATCGGGGGGGCATGTTGCGATCTACAGCGAGGTCGGGCAGGGCACCGCGGTCAAGGTTTACCTGCCACGTCACTACGGGGCTGCTGAAGAGGAGGAGGTAACCTCGGCCCGGGAGCTTGCACGCGCGGAGGCTCAAGAGGCCGTTCTCGTCGTCGAGGACGAGGATACCGTACGGATGCTGGTCGTCGATGTTCTCGATGAGCTCGCCTACCGGGCGTACGAGGCTGTCGACCCAAAGCGCGCCCTGTTCATCCTCGAGACGGACGCTCGGATCGATCTCCTGATCACGGATGTCGGCTTGCCGGGCATGAACGGGCGTCAGCTGGCGGACAGAGCCCGGGAGCTCAGGCCAGGGCTGAAGGTCCTGTTCATCACCGGCTATGCGCACAACGCGGCCGTGGGGAACGGGCTGTTGGAGCCCGGTATGGAGGTGGTGACAAAGCCGTTCGCTATCGATCAACTTGCCGCGAAGATATCAGAGATGATCTCCCGCTAGGGAAAGAGAGGCTCGTTGACGCAACGGGCGGCTGCTGCCAGCCCATCGTGGGACAGGGCTACGCCTAGGCGTGGCACAAACGCTATTGTGATCACCCGAAGAGGATCGGCATCTTTCTCAATGGACGGGATCTCGGTTATGAGACTGCTGTTGACCGTCGCAGACCCATAGGCGGAAGAGTACGCCTCCGGCCAAGGCCGACGACCACTCGCAGAGCGCCATCTCACGCGAGCGCAACGTCTCGGTGTTCCTCGCCTTCTGCATGGCCATGGCAGCGGCTGGCGTTGGTTTGCTGGCCTACTGGCAGCAGGCGCTCTGATGCCGACGTTGCCCAGGGCTGCCGAGCGGCGCTGGGGGGGTTAGGGGAGGCCACCGGGCTCAAACCGGCGTTGGTCCGGGTGCAGCCGCGAGCGGCACCTCGAACCAGAAGGTCGAGCCTTCGCCCTCGATGCTCTTGACCCCGATCTCTCCACCCATAAGCTCAACGAGGCTCTTGGAAATCGCCAACCCTAACCCCGTCCCGCCGTGCTTGCGACTGAGAGAGCCATCTACCTGCCGGAAGCGCTCGAACAAGAGGTGCTGCTTGTCCGCTGCGATCCCGATCCCCGTGTCCCGAATCTCGAACCGTAGGCAATGCTCACCCAAGCGGCTGACATGCTGATCAACGTGCAGGGTAACCCGTCCGGCCGGGGTGAACTTAACCGCGTTGTTGAGCAGGTTCAGCAGAACCTGCCGGAGCCGCCCCTCATCCCCCACCAGCGTACCGGGGAGGTGTTGGTCCCCCGCCACGCACAAGCCGAGGCCCTTCTTCTCAGCCTCGGCGCTCACGATGGCAACGGCCGTGTCGATCATGTTGGCAGGCGAGAACGGCTGAGCACTCAAAGTGATCTGGCCTGCCTCGATCTTCGAGAAGTCCAGAACGTCGTTGACCACGGTCAGCAGAGCCGAGCCAGCGCCCTGAATGCGCTGAAGCTTTCGCTGCTGCTCAGGGGTGAGCGGTTCGTCTGTCAGGAGTTCGGCGTAGCCTAAGATGCCGTGCAGCGGTGTTCTGATCTCATGAGACATCGAGGCCAGGAACTCGGACTTGGCAGCATTGGCCGCCTCTGCCGCAAGTTTCGCCTCCTCAGCCGCCTTGAGTGCCTCGCGACGGGCCATCTCGGCGACCTTTCTCGCCGTGATGTCGCTGATCGTCCCGATTACACGCAGAGCCCGGCCGTGGGCGTCACGGGAGACAACCTGTCCCCGGTCAACGATCCAGACCCACGATCCATCCTTGTGCCGGAGACGATGCTCGTACCTGTAGATCGGTGAGTGACCAGCAAGGTGCTCAGCAAAAAGCCGCCGCGCTTCGTCCCAGTCCTCGGGATGGATCAGCGCGTCCCAGCCGTTCACATTCGCTGCGATCTCGGCAGGGGTGTAGCCCAGCATGGTCGCCCAGCGCTCGCTGCGCCAGAACACGCCCGTCTCCACGTCCATGTCCCAAATGCCGTCCTGCGCGGCCTTGATCGCAAGCTCAAACCGCTCCTCGCTGATCCGTCGCGCCTCCTCGGCCCGTTTGCGCTCGGTCACGTCAAGGTTGAGACCAACGATCCGCAGGGGCTTGTCATCTGCGTCGAAGAGAACTCGGCCAAGGCCGAGCAGCCATCGCACCTCTCCATCAGGCAGTCGCACCCGGAACTCGGTCGAGTAGGTGGTCCGTGTTGCAATAGCCCGCTCGATCTCGGCTCTGACATGAGGAACGTCAGTCAGTTCAACCAGCGACTCCCACTCTTCGGGCGTCATCTCGCCCGAATGACACGCGGGCAGACCATGAGCTTTCGCACTGATCGGGCATAGACGTGTTTGCCAGCCGACAAGATCAAGGTCCCAACTGCCCGCGCCTGCGCCTTCCTGGGCGAGTTGTAGGCGGTTGGCCGTCTCCCGCAGGTTCTCCTGCGCAAGGTGCATGTCGTGGATGTCAAGGGAGGTGCCAACCCAGCCCGTTATGGTGTCGTCGGCCAGGAGTGGGGACAGGGTGAGACGATGCCAGCGATACTGGCCGTCGTGGCGGCGCAAGCGGCCCTCGACGCTGAAGCCCTTGCCCGTTGCTATACCGGCCTCCCGCTCGGCCCACATCCGGGAGGCGTCATCCGGGTGATTGAGGCTGGTCCGATCATCGACGGTTGTGCCCACCGGACCGTAATAGGCGCTCATGTGCTTGTTGCGGTAGACCTCCAAGCCGTCCGGTGTGGTCACCCAAACCTTGTGCGGGATGGCGTCAGCAAGAACCCCGTAAAGCCGATTTGCCTCGGCAAGCTCCTTCGTTATGCGCTCGCCACGCATTTTGCTCTCGTGAAGCCGCAGGTGAGCCACAACGATCCGCGCAAGGTCGCGTAGCTGCGCTTGCTCTGGCTCGGTCAGGCTCCGGGGTCTGATGTCAACGATGCACAGTGTGCCGACCCGCACGCCAGGGCTGAGGATGAGCGGAGCGCCAGCGTAGAAGCGGATGTGCGGCTCGCTCGTAACAAAGGGGTTGTCCATGAACCGTGGATCGCTCGCCGCATCCTCCACCACGAGGACCCCGTCATCGAGGATCGCGTAGTTGCAGAAGGCGGTCTCTCGGGAGGTGGCCTCATCGTCGATGCCACAGCGCGCCTTGAACCACTGCCGGTCTTCATCGATCAACGAGATGAGGGCGACGGGCACATCGAAGGTTTGCTGTGCAAGGCGCACAACAGCGTCAAAGTGATCCTCAGGCTGCGTGTCGAGGATGCCAAGGTCTCGCAGAGCAGACAAGCGCTCTGCTTCATTGGCCGAGATCGGGTACATTCGCGTGGTCCCTGAGTATTGCTGTTCGTCCAATGCATAGGCGATAGATGCTACGCAACAGTAGGGTTGTCCGTTTAACGAAACCTAAGTTGGTTGTGCAGTTTGCATTGGTAGGGAGCGAAGAACAGCACCAGCGCTACAGTTCTTCGCTCGCCCACGTTCCACTTAGGCCGCTCTGATCCCAGCAAGGAACCCATCGACTTCTTGGCTGAGCGCTGAAGCATTGCGAGCAAGCTCACCGGCCGCCGAGAGCACCTGAGAGGCGGCAGCACCCGAATGCGTGGCGGCCCCTTGCACCTGGACGATGTTGCGGGTCACGCGCTGCGTGCCCTCTGCCGCCCGGTGCACGTTGCGTGCGATCTCCTGCGTGGCGGCCTGCTGCTGCTCGGCTGCTGCCGCAACAGACGCCGCCACCTGATGAACCTCCTCGATGGTCCGGCTGATCTCGCCAATGGCCTCTACAGCTTCCCGCGTCGCAGTCTGGATGTGGCTGATCTGACCCGCAATGTCGTCCGTCGCCTTGGCGGTCTGCGAGGCAAGCTCTTTGACCTCCGTGGCCACCACTGCAAAGCCACGACCAGCTTCGCCCGCCCGCGCCGCCTCGATGGTGGCGTTCAACGCGAGGAGGTTGGTTTGGCTTGCAATCGTGTTGATGAGTTGCACCACATCGCCGATGCGCTGTGCTCCCGAGGCAAGCGCCTCCACCTGCTCGTTCGTTCTTTGCACGATCTGCACCGCCCTGGCGGTCACGTGCGAGGTTTGCGTCACCTGCGACCCAATCTCACTTGCTGAGGCCGCCAACTCTTCAGTGGCGCTCGCCACGGCCTGAACGTTGGCCGAGGTCTCATCGGCAGCCGACGCTACGGTGCGGGACTGCTGGTTAGTCTGATCGGCCGTGACTGACATGGCCTGAGCGGTGGCTTCCATCTCTTGGGCTGCTGCCGCAAGGTGCTGGACCAAACCACCCACACTGCCCTCGAACTGCTGGGCAAGGTCGCTCATCTCAGCCTTGCGCCGGGTGGCGATCTCCCGTTCGGTGTCGGCTTGAGCGGCTCGCAGCCGCTCGGCCTCTTGCATGGTCTTTGCAAAGACGCTCATAGCCTGCCAGATGTCGCCGATCTCGTCGCGGCCATGCTTCACTGCTTCCAGACGATAGTCGCCGGAGGCAAGGCGCTGTATCGATGCGGTGACGGATTGGAGTGGCTGCGCAATTTGCAGGTGGCCGACAATCCCGCCAAGAAGGGTACCTGCTATAGTCCCGCCAAGCGCCAAGCCGATCAGAAGCAGGAGCCGCTGGTCGTATAGCGCTTCCGTCGTTTTTTCGACCGCATCCATTCGCTCACTTCCACGCTTGGTCAGAGCATCGATGCTGACCTGGAACGCTCGGCGGTTCGCGCGATTCTCTTCCGTATTGCCCTGAGCATCGGCCGCTTGAGGTGAATCGTCAGCACCGAGGCGGGCCGTCTCTGCTCGGAACTGACGGAAGCGTCCGGCATCATGGACAACGGCCTCGAACATGGCCTTGTCCTCAAGCGGAACGATGCGTTGCCATCTCTTGAGCAGGGCGTCGATGTCGTTCAGAGAGGCGGTGAGGCCCTCGCCGAATTTGCGAGCTTCCTTTGTGTCTTGCGAGGCGTAGATGCCGCGCGACTCCATGACGACGTGCGTGACAAGCCGGTTTAATTGCTCACCGTACAGGGCGCGAGTAGCCGCTGCTTTCACCTCGTCAACGGCTTCATTGTAGCTGCGCAGTGTGCTGATGCTGACACCTGCGATAACGACGCTAACCAAGCTCAGGGCTGCAACAACTGCAAAGATTTTAGCTCTGATTCGCATAAACGAACTCCTCGCGCGCAATCTCATCGCGCGAGGTCAGCCAAGTTCAACAAGGTGAATGTGAAGTTAAGGCGCAGCAGTGATCCGTGGATGTCTGCTGAGGTCTGAGCGGAACGCATAGCTTCTAACCTTAGGACACGGAGGTGTTTCAGCTGACCACCCCGACCGCCATCCTCTTCTTCGCGGCCCTGTAAGCCGTCGGCATGCCGGCCCATCCAAGTGCCTCGGACGCCGCGGGTTTGAGCTCCCGACCATCTGCCGTTCTTGTTCGTCGCTCGCGCTGGCCACAGGCCGAAATGGACGCGATGGCGCTTACTGTCATCCGCGAAATCTTGCCGGCTTCCCCTGGGCGGTGCTAGTCGTCCGGAAACTCGCCCCCGGAGCCTTCCTGCCCCTTTCTGAGGCAATCCCAGTATGAACCTTACGGTTCGACTGCTGCTTTTAGTTGCTATTGCCGTTCTGCCTATACTTGGGGTTGCGGCATACAACGAGCATGCACTTCGCCAGTCCCGTGAGGCGGAGGTGCGGGCCGACGTCCTACGGCTCACCAACCAGGCTACGGCCGAGATGAGGCAGATCATCGAAGGGGTGCAGCGCCTGGCTGCCACCC
>JAESFT010000511.1_pt1 | contig 21762 bp, 21 predicted proteins | sample 9269451 | NCBI WGS metagenome assembly JAESFT01 (sample SAMN14502557, study PRJNA617106) | algae metagenome | isolation source: Scytonema hyalinum WJT4-NPBG1 and co-occurring heterotrophs from well... | place: USA: Mojave Desert, Joshua Tree National Park, California | collected 2006-05-25
TCGAATTGCGGCACCAGCGACTCGGGCACGACCAGCCAGCCCAAACGCCATCCCGTCATATTGAAATACTTCGAAAAACTGTTGATGACGATGACATCGTCACCCAGAGACAATGCGGAAAACGGCGAGGAATTGTAGGTCAGGCCCTGATAAATCTCGTCGACGATGGTGAAACCGCCCTTCTCCCTCACCGCGCTGACGATCTTCGCCAACTCGTCATGTGCGATCGACGTGCCGGTTGGATTCGATGGAGAAGCCAGCAATACGCCTGCCGTGGCAGCACCCCAATGCGCCCGCACCATCGCCTCCGACAACTGGAAACGTTCTTCCGGTCCGCTCGGAATCATCTTTGCCTGCCCTTCAAAGGCGGCGACGAAATGCCTGTTGCACGGATAGGACGGATCAGGCATCAGAACTTCCGCTCCCTTCTCGACCAATGCGGCGCAGGCAAGCAGCAATGCAGCCGAAGCTCCCGCGGTGACGACAATTCGGCCCGGCTTGATGTCGAGGCCGTACACCTGGAGGTAATGCCGCGAAATGGCTTCCCGCAAGGCGGGTATGCCGGTAGCCGCCGTATATTGCAACCGGCCGTCGCTCATCGCTCGGCTAGCCGCTTCGATGATCGGTGGCGGTGCAGTGAAATCCGGCTCGCCGATTCCCATGTGGATGATATGGCGCCCCTGGCGTTCCAAATCAGCCGCCATCTTCGCCAGTTCCATGACGTGGAATGGCGCGATATTGGCCAAGCGTGAAGCAAGCGGAAAGTCGGGATGTAAAAAACTATCGGAGGTCATGCGTAGAGAGCGTCGCGTATCGGTGCCGGTGGATTTCGAAGGAATTAGCGCTTCCTGGCATGCTCGACTTCGACGTTCCGCGCCGTGGCCGCAAACTTATCGAGCACGCCATTGACGTACTTGTGGCCGTCGATGCCGCCGAACGACTTGGTGAGCTCGACCGCTTCATTGATCACCACCTTGTAGGGAATCTCAAGATGATGGCTGAGCTCGAAAGCGCCGATCAGCAGCGCGGCATGCTCGACCGGGGACAACTGGTCGAGCGGGCGGTCGATCAATGGCGAGAGCCCGGCGCGCAAGGCAGGCGCCTGCTTGATGATACCGTGCAAGAGCGTATCGAAGTGTTCGGCATCGGCTTTATCGAAACCATGGGCTTGGCGGATATGGGCATCGATCACGCCGGCATCTTCATTGTTCAATAACCATTGATAAAGGCCCTGAAGCGCGAATTCGCGTGCGCGGTGGCGCGGCGTCCGGTTCTTGCTCGGGTTGGCATGAAGGCTTTTCTGGGTCATGGCGACATTTGCCCGGCATGTGCCGGGCGATGAAACGGTTAGAGAGCAGTAAACAACGGCACTTGAATTGCCGTTACGATCATTGATGTTGAGAGCCTACTCTTCTTCAGTTGCTTCCGCGAGTTCTTCGAGGGCAATCGACAGATTGGCCATTTCAATCGCCACCCGGGCCGCATCCGCGCCTTTTTCCGCCATGCGCGCTTCCGCCTGCTCGTCGTTTTCGGTGGTCAGGACGGCATTGGCGATCGGAATGCCGAAATCGAGGCCGACCCGGGTTATGCCTGCACCGGATTCATTGGAGACAAGTTCGAAATGGTAAGTTTCGCCACGAATCACCGCGCCGAGCGCCACCAGGGCATCGAATTGCCGCGTCTGAGCCATTTTCTGCAATGCCAACGGAATCTCAAGCGCTCCAGGGACGGTCACATGCAATACATCCTCGTCCGCCACGCCCAGATGCTTGAATTCCGCCAGGCAGGCGGACAATAGTCCGTGGCATACATCCTCATTGAAACGAGCCTGTACGATACCGATTCGCAGACCTTCTCCATCCAGATTGCGTTCGTAGGTTCCTACCGTCATAGCTAATCCTTCATGCGCTGTTGCGCGTTGCTTGTTGTTGGTCGCCGGCTCGCAGCCTTTGGACGAATGTCATGTGTAAGCGATATGGTGCCGGCCAATGCGGCCGAGCCGCTGTTCAATTCTGGGGTTTATCCTGATATCCGACCACTTCAAGGTCGAAGCCGGTCATCGACGGCATCTTGCGTGGACTTGCCAGCAATTTCATTTTGCCGACGCCGAGATCCTTCAGTATCTGGGCACCAATGCCATAGGTCCGCAAATCCATGCGCGCGCCGCGCGGCAACGCCTTTTTTTCGGGACTGTTCAGCGCAGCGAATTGGGCGAACATCTGTTCAGCGGATTCTTCGCAATTCAGCAGGATCATCGCTCCGCGTTCCGCGTTCTTGATCGCGGACATCGCCGACGCCATGTTCCATGAATGGGTGGTCACATCGGTTTCAAGCAAATCGAGTATGGACACCGGCTGATGCACCCGTACCAGTGTCTCGAGGTCGGGGGTCAGATCGCCGTGCACCAGCGCCAGGTGCGCGCCGCCGCTCGGCTTGTCACGATAGGCGATCGCCTTGAAACTGCCTTGTGCCGTCTGCATGGTGCGCTCGGCAATGCGTTCGACGATACTTTCGTTTCGGCTCCGGTAATGGATCAAATCGGCAATCGTGCCTATTTTCAATCCGTGCTCACGGGCAAACTCGATCAAATCGGGAAGACGCGCCATCGTGCCGTCGTCCTTCATGATTTCGCAAATCACTGCCGCCGGCGTCAGTCCCGCCAGTTCGGCGAAGTCGCATCCCGCCTCGGTATGGCCTGCGCGCATCAGCACGCCGCCTTTCTGTGCTTTCAACGGGAAAATATGGCCGGGCTGAACGATATCCGTCGGCTTTGCATGCCGGGCCACCGCCACCTGGACTGTCCGTGCGCGGTCGGCAGCGGAAATGCCGGTGGTAACACCTTCGGCGGCTTCGATCGACACGGTGAAATTGGTGCCATATGAGGTGCCGTTGCGCGTGGTCATCATCGGCAGGTTCAGTTGTTCGCAGCGCTCTTCAGTCAGGGTCAGGCAAATCAGTCCGCGGCCGAACTTGGCCATAAAATTGATTGCTTCCGGCGTGACGAATTCGGCTGCCAGCACCAGATCGCCTTCATTTTCCCGGTCCTCCTCGTCCACGAGAATGACCATGCGGCCAGCGCGAAGTTCGGCGATGATTTCTTGAGTGCTTGAGATAAACATGGCTTAAATCCTAAGTAGGCCGCTATTTTAAAGGATTTACCCGGAGTCCAAATTTTAAAATGTTGCATTTGCCGAAGCTCTGCAACAAGTGGCTGCCTGAAAAAGCGGATGGCTCAACGATGCACCGGGATGCAGAAAAGTGCCAAAACCGCCGGCTCAACAAAAAAGCGGCTTACGCCGCTTTTTTGTTAAAGAAATATTTTTCGGCCGTTCCAGCTATTTATAAACAGTGACCGGCTCAACCTGTTGCACTGGTGCCGGCGCCGCTCCGCCCTGCAAAGACGCAGGCACAGCCTTCACTCTCCCGGCCCGCGCCACCCCGAATTGCGCCATCAATTCACCATACGCAGCTTCCGCCAGGGTCCTGGATGTTTCGGACATGACCTTGCCCCGGTTGAATACCACCCTGTCGCCAGGCCGCGAAAGGATCTTGGTGTCCTGGCCTGAGCCGCTCGCACTGAAAGCGGCTTTGACTTCATAAGTTTTGGTATTGATCAGGCTGAAGTCGACAACCAGGTCAAGGCTCAAGACGCCAGTATGCGAAGAACTCATCGGCAGTTGCATCGTTTCCTGACGGAAGGCGATGTTACTGACCGTACCGAACAGCACATAATCTGCGCCCGGGTAGAAACCTTTCTTGATGCGGTCGATGATATCGAAGATCTTTTCCGTCGGCTGACCGCTGTACGGGCGGGCCTGCACCAGCCGTACTCCGCCACCCTTGAGCAACGCCCCCTTCAGGTCGGCGGTGTAGGTACGCAGCTCGCCCCGGTCGATATAGGTGTAAAAGCCTTCCGCTTCGTAGTAGCTGCTTTCCTGCCGGGCATCCAGACGGCCACGGCTGGAATAACTGTGATCGGTTTCGCGTTCGCTGCCACTGGCCTTGATGCTGCTCTTGCTCTGCGCCGAGACAACGCGGAAGTACTCGCTTACTTTTTCCTCATACGTGAGGTCGGTCACGGCGATCTTCGGCTCTGCGGCGTACGCTGATGCGATCGCAGCAGATGCCGCCAAACCCGCGAGTACGCGGAATGCATTCGATAGGATGGTCTGCATGGTGTATTCCTGAATAGACGTGAAAAAGCGGATCAGCGCGCGGATGTCTTGCGGATTTCCTTCTCGTCCTGCCACTCGATGGAACCTTCCTCGACGTCATACAGCTTCAGCGTCATCTTATAGAACACATCCTTGGTCGTCGCGCTCTGCTTGACGATCGAGACGATTTCCCCTTCCAGTGAATATTTGGCGGCAGTCATGTTCCCGACCTTCGCGCGGCCGGCACTTTTGTACAACCCGCTCTGGTTCTGGCGCTGCAGTTCATCGACACCGGCCTGCATCTCATCGGCGCTGCGGGTGAACCTGACCTTGCGGCTTTTCACGAGCGCGGTCTGGATCGAGTTCATGATCGACTTGGTATCGATGTATTCGCTGGTCTTGTTGCGAACGGCGGACAGGGTCAGAGTCGGGCGGTTTGCAAGCACCGGATCTTCCAGCAGTGAGCCGACCATCTTCTCCGCAATCATTTGCAGGTCGGTGGAGCCGAATTCATTGGTTACCGTTTCCACCGCCTTGGCGTCGCCATAACTGACTTGGCGCGAAAATTTAACGGTGGGTTGCGAGAGCGTTGTGGGGCATCCCGCAAGCATCATGCTAGACGCAATCAGCGCGCTGCAAAGCGAAAAGGAAGAGAGGAAGGATTTTTTCATGTTGGCACCTGCAATTAAGATTCTTGAATGTCGGTATCAGCGTGGCTCAGCGCTCATTTCGATCTTGAAATCGGTCGCCTGCGGGCCATAAGCGGTACCTTTGATGAACTGACTTTGCTTGCCCAGAAAAACCAGCGGTTTCCAGGTCTCGCCATCGCCCACTTGCATGCCTCCGGCATCCAACCAGCGGAAGCGGTAGTAAAGACGCGTATCAGCGGTATCGGTGTTGAGCACTTCCGCCTGCACGACAAGAACGTCGTTGCGCCGCTGGGAGCGCAGGTCGACCATCTGGAGCCCGCGCAATTCGCCGCGGACCATTAACTTGGCTGCAATGCCGGGAGAGATCGCAGGCGGCACCGAATCCTGCGCCTGAACGGCCGCGCATGCGGCGGAAAAACTGCAAACGATAAAGAGGTGTTTGAGACTTGCCATCATAGTGATTGTCGATAGGTTGAAATGCGGCTTCGATGAAACACAAACCCGGTCAAACGGCTTTTTCCAATTTGCCTTTCGGCTTGGACGGAGCAGCGGGTTTCGTGCGGCGCCCTGCCGGAACAGGCGGTTTGGCAGCTTTTTCCTCGGCGGCAGGCGGCGTGGGAAGCGCGGTCACGGCACCAAGCCTTACCGGTTCGCCAAAGTAGGTCTTGTTCTTGAACAGGCGCACAGGAACAACCATGTAACGGCCGTCGATCGTCAGCTTCTGATTGCCATCGGCTTGATTCGGAATACGCACGTCGTACTCACCCGGCGGTACAAAGGCGCGTGCAACGAACACCCGTTCCGGCAGGCCGCGCCACATCCGGTCGTCCGCCTCGCCTTCGGTTGCCACGGCGACCACGTTGGTCAGCAACCCGCCGAGCGGCCCCAGCTTCTTGTTTGCCTGATCCTGTATCAGACCCTTGCCGATAGCCCGTACTGCCGCACGTGTCTGCATTGCGGGAAGTTCGTCATGCAATGCCTTTCGGGCCATGACGTTGAAATCGGTAATCAGTGCCGCTGGCAGGGCAATGTCGCCGACGTTGAGTTGCTGGAGTTCGAACGAGTTTTTTTCAGGATAAATGACCGGAAAGGAGAGTGACACCGTGACCAGTCCATTGGTTGTCGGGATCGGAAACGCGACTTTCTTCGATTTGCGTGCCGGTGCATTGCCGGCTTCGATGATGAACAGTACGTCTGTCACGCCCTTTTGCCGGCGGAAGCTGGTGCGCTGGTCCAGTCCGCGCAGGCCTTCCTCCAGCACAGGCAAATCCGGACGCAATTCGATCGCCTTGCGATAGCCGGGCGCTGCCAGACCGGGTTCATTGAGCGCTTCATAAACAAAACCGGCTAGGTAATGGCTCAGGGCGTTTTGATAACCATTTTTCAGCTTCAGCACTTCCGGGTCATTCAGAGTCTCGACCGGGTAGCCATTCAGTTCCTTCGCGCCCGTCTTCACGCCCTTTTCCTTTGCCTGCTGTTCCGCCTCGACGGTTTCACGTGCTCGGAATTCGGCGATGACGGCCTCGCGCTCATGGGTGCGCTTGATGTCCACGCGCGCGGTATCGAGGTCGCCCAGATTCAAGCGATTCAAGGCCATGCGCGTTGTCAGCATGACTTTCTCGTAATCCTGGCCTTCATAAGGAATGGATGCATCACCCATGAATACGGCGCCGATCTGGCCCATCAACTTATCGGGCGCCGTCTTGGCCAGGTTTTCCCACTCCCGGACTTTTGCGTCAGCGATCTCGAATGCGGTTTGGCTGTCCTTGTACCGTGCCCCTACGCGCAGCAACTCGCCCTTTTCGAGGTTCAGCAGCAGGTCATTCTTGCTTTCGCCTGCAAGCTGAGCATCGAGTGTCTTGATCGCGTCATCGATATCGCCACGCGTGGTCGCCGCAAGCGAGGAGGAAAGTTTGCTGTCGTGCGTCGGCATGCCGGCACACGCAGTGAGTAGCAACAGGGCCGCAGCCGGAAACAAGTAAGGGCGCATAAGGCAGGAATAAGCAAGGGAAGGTATTGATCATAATCAATTTCTTTTAGGAAACTGACCAGAAGAGCGGCAGTATCGCGGAAACTTGGCAAAACCACAAGAAATATTTTTGACCGCTTATTCCCGACCGCTTATTTCCCCTTGAAGCCATCTTGCAAGCGTCCGCCATACAAGAGGTAACGCAGCGCCGTCTTGCTTCCGGAAGCCGTGATCGGCATCGCGGACGGCAAGCACGTGAAGATTCGTTTTTCCCGCCGCTGCGAACCGGTCTCGGATATACCATGCCGATTCGATTGGAACCATGCGATCCGACTCCCCCATTGCAACGAACAACGGAATATCGAGTTGAAGAAGATGGTCGCTGTGCTTCAAAGACCTCAACTCGGACCAGTACCGGCAGCTTCGATCGGCAACCACTTCACGAAAGGAGTTTGGATTATCGTTGCAGATGCTGTCGATCTCTCTGAGAGCATCGGCAAAACCGTACTTTGCCGCCTGCATCCGTAAAGCATCATAAGGATTCATGCCACCGTTCCCAAGCAACGCCGCGTGGGTGACATCGCCAATTCGTCGAGCGAGTAGCGGCACGACTTCCGCACCTTCCGAAATGCCGAGAACAAGAACTTTCGATGGAACTTGGCGATTCATCCTGGCGATGAATAACTGCGCAAGGATGAATTCAGTCTGATCATCAGCCCATCGGCTTGGGTAATCCATTTCAATGAACCGGCTTCCGCAATCGGATGTACCGATAAATCGCTTGTGCAGAATGAAGATACGCATGCTTCCAGGCCCGCCTTCAAAGCCGTCGAAATATTGGGGCAGCATATCCTGCATGCTGATGCAGTCGGAACCGCTGACAACGAAGACGAAGGTGGCCGGATGGATGGCGGATGCCGACGCATTCATTCCTTTATCCAGGGTAAAGAAGACTGCGTTGCCGCCATCGTTGAATAGAAACTGTCTTGCGGGGACCGTTGCTCGAGCTGGTGCTTGCTGCGGAAGATGATGAACTGCGCATCCCTGAATGACGAGAAGGCATACTGTGACAAACAGGCGGGTGGTCAATCGCATGGAACAAATGGGGTCGGGCCGGCATGGCTTGGCGCCATGCGTTGTTGATCAGCCGATAGACTACCAGCATTTGCCGCTGGTACATCCCGAAGAAATGCCGGAATCCACGGATTCGACGAAAAGAAGGCCGTCGTGCCGGCAGCAGCCGGCCCGCACAGGATCAGATGCTGGTAATGCCGGCTTTCCTGTTGAGGGTCTTGCTTTCTCCCTTCCGCTGCATTCGCACTTCATCGAGTCTGAGCGCAATGTGGCTGACCATGGTCGCGGATAGTTCGCTGATGTAAGAGTCCGCGAAAACCTTGCCCTGCGCCTGACTGGCATTTTCCGCAAGGAGTTTGTCATATACCGCCAGCTTCTGCGGCTCGCATTCCTGCACCGCCGTACGGGCGATATCCAACGCGGCATCCGGCGCGTTGAAACGCGAATAGGCCTTTACCACCGCGCAGTGAATGTAAGCCTTCCTCTCGGGCGAGATGGTGGCATCGGTGTAGGATGGGTTGACCGCACACCCGGCTAAGGCAGCCATGGTTGCGGCGAGCAGGTAGAGTTTCACGCGCAATCCTGTCATCCGTTGAAGGTCTGGGGGACCATCTGACAAATGCAAGAAGCGCCCGATGCATGCGCAGTGACTTGCCGTGATAAAACAGAGGAAGCGGGTACTTCAGGATTCTGTCAGATGCCTTTCAAGACTAGGCCGACTACAGCGACGCTGTCATGAGAAATGGCAAATCAACTGTAGCTCTGACGGACAACACTGCCGCATGGAAATTACGCATGCAAATGTGCAAGTGGCGATGCATGACTCGACGCTGCATCACCAGCAGAAGTGTCTATTTGCCGCCAGCCGGCATCGACAACATCCGCTCGACATAACGCGCAATCAAATCAATCTCGAGATTGACCGCGCTGCCCGCTTTCAGATGTTTGAGCGTCGTCGCCTCGATGGTGTGCGGAATCAGGTTGATCGAAAACTCACATCCGTTTTGAGTGTCGGTGACTTTATTGACTGTCAGCGATACGCCATTGACCACGATTGATCCCTTGTAGGCGAGATACTTCGCCAGGTCGCGCGGCGCCTCGACCACCAGTTGCCATGATTCACCGACCGGCTCGAACTTTTGCACCCTCCCCAAGCCGTCAACGTGGCCGGAAACGAGATGACCGCCGAGGCGATCCGAAAGCGTCAATGCCTTTTCCAGATTGACCTCGCCTGGCGTGTCGAGGCCGGCTGTCTTGCTCAGGCTCTCGCGCGACACGTCGACCGTAAAGATCTGCTCTTTCCTGGTGACTACCGTCATGCATGCGCCGTTGATTGCGATCGAGTCGCCGATCGCCACATCCGCCATCGGCAGCTTGCCGGCGTCGATGGTCAGCGTGACGCCGGCTTCAGGATGATTGCCCAGCGGTGAAATGGAGATGATTTTGCCGATCGCGGCGACGATTCCGGTAAACATGGTGACAGGTCTATCAAATGAAACGAGCAAGGATACGCAAATCCGCGCCAATCTGCTTGATCTCGTGGAAAGCCAGTTCGCGCCTGCCTTTCAGGTCGTCCAGCGCCTGCAGTTCGAACATGCCCTGCGCGTCGCCAAGCACGGTGGGCGCCAGATACAACAGCAATTCATCGACGCAGCCTTCGCGGATGAGCGAGCCGTTAAGCTTCGCGCCGGCTTCGACATGCAATTCGTTGATCTGGCGCCTGCCAAGTTCCTGCATCAGGGCCGGCAGGTCCACCTTGCCTTTCGGATTAGGCAGAAGGATGACCTCCGCGCCGGCATCCCGCAGACGGGCTTCCCGCTCGGGATCGGCCTGGGCGGCGACCACCCAGGTGCCCCCTCCGGCCAGAACACGTGCCTTGGGACTGATCTGGAGGAGGCTGTCGATGACGATGCGGCGCGGCTGGCGTGGGGTATCGACACCCCGTACCGTCAACTGGGGATCATCCTGCATGACCGTGCCGATTCCGGTCAGGATTGCGCATGCGCGGGCCCGCCACCAGTGACCGTCATTGCGTGCGCCTTCCGATGTAATCCATTGGCTTACGCCGTTGTGCAGCGCCGTCCTGCCGTCCAGGCTGGCAGCGGATTTCATGCGCACCCACGGTTTGCCGCGCTGCATGCGCGAGAAGAAGCCGATATTCATTTCACGCGCTTGCTGTTCCAGCACCCCGCAAACGACCTCGATTCCGGCGGCTTTGAGTTTTTCCATTCCTCGCCCTGCCACCAGCGGATTGGGATCGGCGATCGCCGCAACGACCTTGCCGACACCGGCGCGAACGAGCGCATCGGCACAGGGCGGCGTGCGGCCGAAGTGACTACATGGCTCGAGAGTGACATAGGCCGTTGCGCCGCGAACATCCACGCCTCGACTCGCCGCGTCCTGCAATGCATGGACCTCGGCATGCGCCTGGCCGGCCGGCTGGGTGTGGCCTTCTGCAATGACTTTACCGTCTCGGGCGACGACGCAACCTACCCGAGGATTGGGCGTGGTGATGAACATGCCTTTGGCGGCCTGTTGCAGCGCAAGGCTGATGCCGTGCTGATCGCTGAAGGAATCCACAGTGTCGGTCGCTTTACTCAATGGGTTGGAAGCGGCACATTTTAGCGCGCCTTGCTTCGTCGCTGGCGGGAGAATCCATCGTCCGTTTTCGCGACATGCAATCAGCAGGTAGATCGATGGGTTGCCGGATTGCATATGCGCGGACGTCCAAGCAAATTGATCTTGATATGCCGCACTTCTCCGTCGAGCGTGAATGCGAAGCTGCCCAGTTGCGGCGTGTGATCGCTGGCATTGATGCGGGTGCGCCCGGCGGCATTATAGGCAAGATAGGCCGGCGTCGGGTCGGTAAAATCAGCGTCGATGGTCATGCCATCGGGTACAGGGCCATGCGAAAAAATGACCTGTTCGTCCTGATCCCGTGTCTGGTTCGCGTTGCCGTCAATGAATACCACCCACCCTTCTGCCCAATCATCGCCACCGCCGGCGGGGACGAGATCGACCCTGGCGCCGCGCTTGATTGCCTCAGACCTGGTCAGGTGGATGGCGGCCAGCAGGTCGTTCGTCGCCGTCGTGATTCTCTGGCTATTGATAAGGGAGCGAAAACTCGGCACGCCGATGCCGAGCAGGATCGCCGCAATCGACAGAACCACCATCAGTTCCACCAGGGTGAATCCTGCGCAAAAAATTCCCGCTCTTAACCGGTATGCGATGCGCATGTCACTTCCAGCAATCTGTGGCCGCGCCGGATGAGGATTTCAGCCCGGTGCTGGTCAGCATCAATTTGCCGCAAGCGGGATCGCGAAATCCGCCATTTACCTTGCTCGTGCCGGGGGTTGCGGTTAAATGGACGCAGTCCTTGATCGTCTCGCCCGTGCACGCAGCGCCATCGATTTCATAGGCGCTGCCCGCAGCACCGTCGCCCGAATACCACTTGAACCGCTTTTCATTCGGATCGGTCGATGATGATGAGAATGTGATGTAGGTATTGTGCTGAGAATAAAATCGTTCCTGCTGCTGCATCAGTTGCATCAGTGCCGCCCGGCCTTCCGCGCGTTTCGTCTTGCGGACGGAACTCTGGTAGGACGGATAGGCGATGCCGGCGAGTATGGCGACAATGGCGCAGACCACCATCACTTCGATGAGCGTAAACCCCGCATCGCTTCCGGTGCGACAAAGAAGCGGCTTATTTTGCGATTGCATTACGTAACTCCTGCCAGTTAACCAATTCGCGCCAGCTGAAACGTCCTGCGGGAACGATGGATTCAATGCTCTCCTTTTCTGAACTTACTGTTGCGCCTTTCACGCCGCCGGTTCCGAAATTGATCACCAATTGCGTTTTCCGTGCTGTCCGTCGGCCGATCGCATTGCGCTGGCTGACTGCCGATGCGGTTTCCACCACCATCGGCGAACTCATCATGCCGACCGTCGATAGGTTGCCGGTAGTCGCACCGCCTTGCGGGAATCCTGTCAGGACATCGAACGCATAAGAGCGACCGCCTCCCAGGTCGCAGGGATCGCCGCCGGGTATCAGACTATTGAAAAACAGCTTGCCGTTGGATATCAGCGAAGGAGTGACGCTGCGCTCGCCGGTCTTGTCGGATTGCACGAAGTCGAAAAACCAGCCCTTCGTCTCCGCTTTGCTACCGCCATAGGAAAAATCCTTCCCGTTCACGGCAATGGCGTCACCCGTCTTCGTCAATACCCGCCTAACCAGCTGGTGGCGCATGACCGTGGCCGGCCGGGAAGGAACAGCATCGTGGATTGCATAGAAGGATTGCGTCTTGAACTCTCCTGCTGCGGCATCCCGGTTCTCGAAAAATTTTCCGGTGCCGAACAACACCAAATAGCCGCCGCCGGGCGCATACACTACCTTCGGTTGCGTGCTGATGGGCTGCCTGTTTCCTGCCGCGTCCTGGGCTACGAAGAGCAGCGTGCCGCCGCCACTGAAGGGCGGAGCCGCGCTGAAATCGAAACGCCAAAGATTGCCTTGCAAATCGCCGGCATATGCATACAACGCGCCGCCTCCCTGGTCGGCAACCACTGCAGGCGCGGAAAGTCCGTTCTGCAGGGTCGGATCAGAGGCTGGCATCCTGAACTTGTAGTAATTGACACCGAGTTCCCACTTGACCGACGGTGCCTTGTCGAGTGCGAGAAGAAAAAGCGCCCCAGCGGCATCCTTGTTGAAACTGCCGTCATCCGTGTAGTTGTTCAACCCGCTTGGTGCCGCCACGAAATAGCGGTACTCGGAAGGCCCGGCCGGTGTCCCCGATGCGAACTTTACAATGACCGGCGCTCCTGCGAGATTTCCCATGTCGGGATCATCGGCATCGGTGAACTCCCATAGTGCTCCGGTACCGGCCCCAAAGTTTCCGGGTTCGGTGACATCCAGCGCAAACAATCCCTGTCCGCCGCCGCCCATACCGGCAGCCAAAATCGTCTTCCAGCGTGCGCCGATCCGGGCCTCGCCAACCGTGAGCATGCCATCGACGTAGGGGCGGTGCAGATAGTCCGGCGACGTCAGTTGAGCAAGATGACGGATCACGGCGTTCGGAACGTAGGCGAACAGCTCGCGGCCGTCCTGTGCATTGAATGCGTGCAGCATGCCGTCGTTCGCGCCGATGTACACCGCTTTTGTCCGCCCTTTCAGCGCGTCCTGGAATTGCGCATACCCTGTTCCCTGGCCATATGGCGAAGGCGGTCCTGCATACACCGCGTTGCTGTTGACGATATCGCCGAGCACCCTGGTGCGCGTACGGAAGACACCACCTGGCTTGCCGCTTTCCAGGCTGCGTTGTCCGCGCAGGTAGGCAAGCCGGCTCTCGCCAAGAGCATCCGGCTTGCCGCTGACCGGATCGATACTGAGCAATTCCTTCTGCCTGCCGCTCAACTGGTCCCACTTGAATTCGATTGTCCTGAGTGCCCCGCTGTTGATTTGCGCGGTGAATATCTTGCGCACGTCATTGGCGGGCAGATCGAATCCGGATAACAGTTCACCCGCATCCCAGTCCGGGGTAGATGCGATATCAATATTCCCGCCTGCGCCGGGTTTCAAGGCCAATTTTTTAAGGCTTCCAGCCCACGTGGAGGATTCGAATCCCGGCTGGTAGACGAAGATGCCATCGGTCGACATCCGGCCGCCGGTCGCTGCCACGCCTGAAATGTTGCCGCTGGCCTGGCCGATTTTGTTGAATACCCGCTTGACGGCGGCAATCATCTCCTTCGGCTGTCCGGCGAGAAAATAGGTGTCGGGAACGCCGTTGCCGTCGTTGTCCCACTCGGCATTGCTTCCGCTGATCACGCTTTTGCCGTTCGGCGCGAAGGTGACAAACGGATTGCCATCGCCGTTCCTGTCGTCGAAACCGCCGTATTTCGCCGCGAGATAGAGCTGGCTGTCACGGGGCTTGAGGCTGCGCGTATTGCCGTCGATCTGACCGTTCCCACCCTCATCGACATCGATCGCAAAGGTCTTTACCCGGACGGGTTTGTCCAAGCGGATGTCGTTCGTGTTGGCCCAGTAAGCGAGTCCGGCCATGTAGTAGGTGCCGTGACCGGAGGCGCCGGTGTCTCTGTTGTCGAGGTTGGTTAGCAAGGGGTTCGGTGCCGGATTGGATGCATGGTTCTCCAGATCACCCACCCGCCGTGTCCATGTCCTGACATCCAGCGCCGGCGTCTTTCCGGCAACTTCGCGTTCCGCGGGCCGCGCGGAATCAAAGGCGTCCTGGCCACTGCCGTATGTCGTGCGCTGGTTGCCGGGGATGAAGCGGTCCCAATGGGTATTCACATCGGCGACGGTCAGCATGTAATTCTGCTGGCATGACGCAATCACGGGATCGGGCGAATTCTGGATGACCGGAAAGCCATCCTTCATGGTGCTGGTGATGCCGACAGCACTCTCGGCTGTCGGCTCTTTCCCTTGCAGATAATGCAAACCCTCGTAGAAGAGTTCTCCTACCGGATCAAAGGTCTTGTATTTTCCCGACCTGCCGAACTTGTTGAGGTAATTGATTACACCGCTGTTTTCCACGCCACTGTTCCGGTTCACCGGATCTTCCGGATTGGTGTACAACACGCCGGTGACGCTGTCCCATTCCGCCTTGTCGTTCGGTAGTTCGATGAAATCCGGTGCTTCCAATTTTTTGGCGCCGACATATTTCATCGGTGCCCGCAGCACGCCGCCGTAACGTGTTTCCGCATCGTCGAGCACGTAGCCCATCGCTGCCAGCCGCAGCCGGTCGGCCTTCCGCTGAATTTCACCGACGGGTTTGTATTGACTGCCAAATCGTTGGCACAGGTCGGTCCGGGATGCCCCCTCCTTGCCGTCACACACCTTCACCCTGACAAGAAATTCGCCCAGTTTCTTGTCGAGTGCTTCTCTGGGCGGCATGCCGGCGCCGCTGTACGCCGATGTGCAGTATCTGTTCGCGTCCGTACCGCTGGCATTGGCAAGACCGCTGCTGACGTCGCTGAAGAGAACACGATTGCCGCAGGAAACGATATGCAGTGTTCCCGTCCTGAAAGGCGTCACCCGATCCGGCGCACTGACGTTGCCGCCCGGGACGACGGTCCGGCGGGGAAAATAGGTCGAATGGGCATAAAACGTGTCTTTCAGGACAGCCCTTTGAAGAATGGTGATATCCGGTGTGTCGATAATCCTGTCGCCGCCGGTAAGCGCGTAGCGCAGCATATCGATCGCGGAGGAGGTGGCCCAGTTCATGAAGTTGCCGCTGAATGTATCTCCGCCACATTCGCGGGTGATGGGATCCGCGTCTTTCGCAATAACGAAATATCCGGTGTCGGAAAGATTCCGATTGCCGCCGTTATAGAGGTAGCACTTCGCAGGATTGAAGTAGCCCACATACTCTGTCGTGCGATTGTAAGTGCCGCCGTCGCCGCGATAGGCAATGCCTGCCGTCGGAAATTCGACCGATAGGTTGAGCACCAGGTTGGGATGAACATTTCCCCTGCCCCCGAACATCGGTTCTGTGGCGATCTTCACATCCGGATTGGTAGCTGCCTGAACGACATGCGTCGTTTGCAGAGCGAGGAAAGCCAATGCTGCGACAACGTTGTTGTTTTTCATTTGCCGTCTTTTCGATAGAAAGTCTGAAGCACCACCTGCGTGGTATCACGCATGCCGAAGCCGATTGCCGTCACCCGATAGAAGTAATTCCGCCCATCGAGGGTCGCGTCTTCACCCGCACGGTTATAGGCCATCAGTTCGATGACATACCTGGGCGGCCTTGCGGGCATCGGACCGGCGCCGGTCTGGAACACCTGCCCGGTAAAGTGACCGTAGGGGACGGTCATGGCGGCAGGGGACGGATCAAGCAGGTCGGCATTCGTCCAGGCAGGCACATGGCCTCCCTCGGCGCGACTGCATAGTCCGAGATAGAGCGCCGGGTTCTCGATACCGCACCCTGGACTGAATCCTTCCGTACGGTCATGTGCGAACAGGCGACTGCGCGATCGGGCAGGATCGGGCGATCCTTCGATATCGGTTTCCGCATCCATCAGGGCAGCTTCGGCAGCCTGCAGCGCAACCTGCCGGTCACGATCGTTTCGGGACGCTTTCTCGGATTGCAACGCAGTCTGCGCGGCCGACATGCCGAGCATCATGACAACCACCAGCATCAGCAGCGAGACGATCAATGCAGCACCGAATTGCCGCGGCGCGATGTTTCGATGGAATCGCTCCATTCCGTCGTTCGTCATAGCCCGCTTCCCGATGATTGATTGCGCAACTGGATCGTCGTGGCGGTGATTTTCCTGATCCGGTTGCGCACGCTTTCAGGAAGCCGGGCTTCGATGATGCGCGTTCCGATGTCGGTCGATGCATGCAAATCCGCGTATTCGCTGCCGAAGAGGTCATATTGGGAGGTCAATGCGTCGGTGCGGCTTTTCTCCGTGCCACGTAGCAGCAGCGCAGTGCGGACGACGACCACTTTTTTCCACCATGTCTTGTTGTTGCGGTCGGCGGCCTGTTCCTGCGCGGTAGCGCCGGTGATCACCAGTGCATCATCGAGCGCCTGCAAGGCAGACGCGTTCATGTAGCGGTTAGGCAGGCTATCGGCGTCCGTATCGATCCCATAGATCACCTGAAAAGTGTCCACACCGCGTGCGAGTGCTTGTGCCGTCCATCCACTTTTGCCATAGAACTTGCAGTAGAGCTGCGGCTCGCCGGTCGCGTCCCTGGCGACATAGAAGATACTGGTCCCGCGTTCTTCATCGGCGCTGTCCTGCGATGTCGCCGCCGCGACGCCAAAGCCGGCGCAATTGATCATGCTGCCGTCACCGTGCACTCCGGTTCCGGAGCCGAAGAAGCGCACCGCGAGAATATCGCTCCCGTTCACATCGCTTGCAACCGGTAATGTGATGCCGTCGGTGGTTGCTTTCAAACTGTGCGCATCAAGGCCGGCAATGTTCGCACTGATCCCCGCGGATGCGACGATCGGCGCGTCATTCCGGTCCCAGTTCTCGTAGGCTGCCTGGCGGACCGAGCGGCTGATGATTTCGGCGGCATACCGGCCGGTGTCCTGGATTCGCGTGCTGTCATCCTGGGCGGTATATGCGGATTTTGAGGACAGCAGCAGCGCTGTGGCGGCGAGCATGACAAGAAGGCCGAGTGAGATGGAAATCATCAGCTCGATCAGGATTAGCCCGGTCTGATCGGGCATGCGCTTGTATCGGCGGGCCATCATGGTACGTAAGGCTGTACCGTGAGCGCCACGCCCGGCGCAAATTCCTTTCCTGTGGTTCGGACCAGCGTACCGTCGGGTGCCTTCTCCTGCCAGCCCATTTTGATCACGATCGAGCCGCCATCCACTGGACCTGACTTGCAACTCCATGTGAACGCCTGCATTGCGCTGTTCCAGGGTTCGGCATCCTGGCAGATCATTACGCGGCCACCGGGCAAGTCGGAATACACCCGTTTCTGCCATTCGTAAATGTCGAAAAGCGCCAGTTCCACGCCGTTGCAATAATCGGCATCGCACCGTTTTCCGGGTGGGAAAGGATCGCCGTGCGTCGTTGCCCAGTAGTTGACTTTCAAATAGGGATTCCGTGCAGCGCCAAGCTTCATCTGGCTTTCGTTTGCGCGCATCCGGTCCGCCATTTCAGCGGCAAGTTGCACGGCGGTGGTCTGAAATGATGATTGCTGATTGGTTCTCAGCGCAGCGAGCTGCATGCCTGCAGTGCCGATAACACCAACTGCGAGCACCAGTACCGCGACCAGCACTTCGATAAGCGAAAATCCATCTACCCGTTGTTGTTTCATGAAGCTCAATATCCCGATAAGGCGCCGAAGCACCACTACTTTATTAACAATTTTGCAACATTTTGCACACGACAATGCCGCCGCAACCTGGCCGTCATATCAACGGCAGGGTAGACAGCAACTAATCAATTACTTGGGGGTTTCCGTTCCCGGCCGACTTCTGCTATCGCATCCTGGAATTCCGCGACATCTTCAAAGCTCTTGTAGACGGATGCAAAGCGGATATACGCGATCTTGTCGAGGCGCTTCAGTTCGCGCATGACCAGCTCGCCGACATGTGCTGAGATGACTTCACGGGCACCGGTGGACAGCAGCTTTTCTTCAATCTGGTGGATGGCGGCGTCAACCGCTTCGGCAGACACAGGGCGCTTGCGCAACGCCAGCATCAGGCTGGCGCGCAGCTTGGCCGGGTCAAATTCGGTTCGGCTGCCGTTCTTCTTTACGATCACCGGCATCGTCAGTTCGATGCGCTCATACGTGGTGAAGCGCTTGTCGCAATGCGTGCAACGGCGACGACGGCGGATGGCGTCTCCTACTTCCGACACGCGGGTGTCGAGAACCTGTGTGTCCTCATGTTGACAGAAGGGGCATTTCATAAAGGAGCGCTGAGCCGAAGGATAAGCGAATTTGAAATCAGGAACGGCAAGTTAAAGGTTAGTTAAAATTTTGTCAATACCAACGAGTTCCATGCTTCGCCGGCGACCATGCCGTAACACCCGACAAGCGTCGCCAATGCCCCTGCTGGCCGGATGGTCCCGGTCCTGTAGTTTCCGGCTTGCGCGACTCGTCCGTCAAGCTTTGGATGGCCGCTTCCATCGGAAACAACGAGAGGATACAAAAAAGGGAAGTCATCGCCTTCCCTTTTTCATTCATGCGGACCCGGCTCGTTTAACCGTTCCTGCTTGTCATCGCTGCATTATTTCCCATATACCGGGAATGCATCGGTCAGCTTCTTGACTTCAGCCTTTACACGTTCAATGGTCGCGGCGTCCTGCGGGTTATCGAGCACGTCGGCGATCAGATAACCGACCTTCGCTGATTCCGCCTCCCTGAATCCGCGGGTCGTCATCGCCGGGCTGCCGAGACGGATGCCGGATGTCACGAACGGCTTTTCCGGATCATTGGGAATCGCATTCTTGTTGCAGGTGATGTGGGCGGAGCCGAGAATCGCTTCCGCCTCCTTGCCGGTAATTTTCTTGGCGCGCAGATCGACGAGCATCACATGAGATTCGGTACGGCCCGACACGATACGCAATCCGCGCTCGATCAACGCCTTCGCCAGCGCATCTGCATTCTTTACCACCTGTTGCTGATACGCCTTGAACTCCGGCGTCAGCGCCTCCTTGAAGGCGACTGCCTTGCCGGCGATCACGTGCATCAATGGGCCGCCCTGGATACCGGGGAAGATAGCGGAATTGATTGCCTTCTCATGTTCAGCCTTCATCAGAATGATGCCGCCGCGCGGGCCCCGCAGGCTCTTGTGCGTCGTGGATGTAACGAAGTCGGCATGCGGCACCGGATTCGGATAGACGCCTGCGGCGATGAGGCCGGCATAATGCGCCATATCGACCATGAAATACGCGCCGACTTCCTTTGCCACTTTCGCGAAACGCTCGAAGTCGATGCGCAGGGCGTAGGCGGAAGCGCCGGCGACGATCAGCTTGGGCTTGCGCTCCCGGGCCAGACGCTCCATCGCGTCATAATCGATTTCTTCCTTATCGTTCAGGCCGTAGGAAACGACGTTAAACCACTTGCCTGACATGTTCAGCGGCATGCCGTGCGTGAGGTGACCACCTTCGGCGAGCGACATACCCATGATGGTGTCGCCCGGTTTAAGCATCGCGAAGAACACGCCCTGGTTTGCCTGCGAACCGGAATTCGCCTGGACGTTCGCCGCTTCGGCGCCGAACAATTCCTTCAGGCGATTGATGGCCAAGGTCTCGGCGATATCAACAAATTCGCAGCCGCCGTAATAGCGCTTGCCCGGATAGCCTTCCGCATACTTGTTGGTGAGTTGCGAGCCCTGCGCTTCCATGACCGCCGGCGACGTATAGTTTTCCGAGGCGATCAATTCGATATGGTCCTGCTGACGGGTATTTTCCTGCTGGATGGCGGACCAAAGCTCGGGGTCGACTTTGGCAAGGGTATGATCTTTTGAGAACATGCGAAACTCCAATCGATTAAGAATGCAAACGGGTTTGCCTGAATCGAATGAGGGCCAACGGAAAGGGAATAGGCAGCCTCAGACGTGCTTCCATTTGTGGCTGCCCAGGCGAACGGCTATGGTGAAATCTCACGTTCCCCGGTGGTTGCCCACCTTGTCGCCAAAACCCGAGGTTTCGGCATTCGCCAGTCACGTGAGACGAAAATGGACTTGAATTGTAAGGGAGCGGAGAATTTTCGGCAAGACGACCGACCGGCCCAGGCGAATTCGGCGATCATGAGCGAGGCCTGAGCAGATGTGCTCTTTCGGCTAAAATTTGGCACTCGGCAAACTTTGTGAAAAGGGAATTTCCATGTTAGTTCTTATTACAGGCGCAACATCGGGCTTCGGCGCTGCAATGGCGCGCAAGTTTGCCCAGAACGGCCACAAGGTCATAGCGACCGGCCGCCGCAAGGACCGGCTCGACGCGTTGGCCGCCGAACTCGGCGCCTCCTTGCTGGCAATCGAAATGGATGTCAGCAGCAAGACCTCGATCCAGCAGGCTCTCGATGCGCTTCCCGCCGATTGGCGCGATGTCGATGTACTCATCAACAATGCGGGTCTTGCCCTGGGAATCGAACCGGCTCACAAGGCATCGCTGGAAGAATGGGACACCATGATCGACACCAACTGCAAGGGCCTGGTCACCATGACCCGGGCACTGCTGCCGTCCATGGTGGCACGCGGTAGCGGCATGATCATCAACCTCGGATCGGTTGCCGGGGCCTATCCATACCCGGGCGGAAACGTATATGGCGCCACCAAGGCGTTTGTGGATCAGTTCACCTTGAACCTGCGCGCCGACCTCGTCGGCACCGGCGTTCGTGCTACCAACATTGCGCCGGGCCTGTGTGGAGGCACCGAATTCTCGAATGTACGCCTGAAGGACGATGCCGCGGCGGCAAAAGTGTACGAAGGCACGGTCCCCCTGACGGCCAATGACATCGCCGAGACCGCCTACTGGATCGCCACCCTGCCCGCGCATGTCAATATTAACTACATTGAGATGATGCCGACCTGCCAGGGATTTGCGCCGTTCAACATCAAGCGCACTACATAATGCTTTGCATCAATGCCGTAAGCCGGCCTGCGAGGGACAATGCCGGCTGATTTCACTTGGAACATCCGCGTCTATTACGAGGACACTGACACGGGCGGCGTGGTGTTCTATGCAAATTACTTGAAGTTTTTTGAACGGGCGCGCACCGAATGGTTGCGCGCGGCCGGCATCAGCCAGCATGCGTTGACCGAATCGCATCACGCGATGTTCGTCGTCAAAAGCACCGCCGTCGATTATCATGCACCCGCGAAATTAGATGATGAACTGAAACTCACCGTCGTGGTCGAACGGCTTGGACGTGCCTCAGTGCAATTTTTCCAGGAGGCATGGCGCATGAAAGAAGGACAGATGCAGTTGTTGTCCAGTGGCCGGATCAAGGTCGGCTGTGTTGACACCCGCACTTTCCGCCCGCGCCCTATTCCGGATGATGTACTGGCAAGGATCGACGCTCCAGGATAATTTCCGCGCCACCTCACGGCCGGCGCCGGTAGCATATCTGCCTGATGCAGATACAATTTGCTGTTAACCCCATTAAGACAACCGATGACTGTCACACAAGATCTATCCTTTATCGCTCTTATCAGCAACGCATCCTTGCTCGTGCAACTGGTGATGGCCTTGCTATTGCTGGTGTCGGTCATGAGCTGGACATATATCTTCCGCAAAATGTTTGCGATCAAGAGCGCTCGTTCCCAGACCGAGGAATTCGAGCGCGCATTCTGGTCGGGCGGCAATCTCAATACGCTGTATGAAGACGCAACCTCGAACCGCCGCAAGAGCGGCGGCAACAGCGGCGCGCTCGAACGTATCTTCGAATCCGGCATGAGCGAGTTCCAAAAGATCAAGGCATCGCTGGCCA
>JAESFT010000512.1_pt1 | contig 21728 bp, 22 predicted proteins | sample 9269451 | NCBI WGS metagenome assembly JAESFT01 (sample SAMN14502557, study PRJNA617106) | algae metagenome | isolation source: Scytonema hyalinum WJT4-NPBG1 and co-occurring heterotrophs from well... | place: USA: Mojave Desert, Joshua Tree National Park, California | collected 2006-05-25
CTTCATTGGAACTAACTCTGAGTGACGGTTGCGCTCTGCGCAACCGCTAAATTGGCATTGGCGATCGCATTAATCTCAGACTGCGAAGCGCTCGAACTCAGATAACCCGCAACTTGGGTTATTAGATAAACTTCTGATGCAGGAATATAATCGCCTAACTGATAATTTGTCTCTAAAAGTAAATATGTTGGCGCATGAACAATTTGGAATTTTTGAGGAGATTGCTCGCAGTCAGGAACTAATTCTACGTACATAATACTAACCAAAATACTTTTAGTTTTAGTCAACGTTAGTTACTAGTAGTGGTTTGATTTATGTTGGTTAGTATTACATTTATTATCACTAGTCCCACCTTATAAATAAGGCAGGACGGTTTTTTAGAGAGTTTGTACCTGTTCTTGGATTAAATCTTGGAGTATAGATAATCCAACTTGTTTGGAGATGGCTGTATTGTCATCTGGACATCTGTAGATAACAGTACAATTGGAACATCCATGCTTACATGGACAATGTTCCACTAAGAATCTTGCCCTGGATACAGCTTTTTCCAAATATTGAAACAGCGTATCGCACATTCCGGTTCCTCCTTCAACTGTATCAAAGAAGTAGCCGAATGAGTTAGGTTGGGTTGGTTCTTCATGAAGTATAAAGTCGATATCCTTACTGCTGGCTCCATGTTCGACTAGTGGTAATGCTAGCATAAGTTGATGTGCTAGGCTGTGGATGCAAATCTCGGTTTCGTTGTATTCAAATAACTCTCTTTCCTCTCTGGAGACGTACTTCTGATTCTTGATTTCTGACCGAAACTTGTCTAGTTTTGATTTGAAGAAACTTTTTGCTTGTAGGTCGATTTTAACTTGCAGACAACTTGTAGAATAACTAATAGTAAAAGCTTCCTTGTATGGCACTTCTTCTACTAGCTGGATTATGTCTCTTTCTGCGAGTTGACTGTTGCATATGAGACAGTTTTCTAACTTGCTTGCTAGAGATTGATTGTGGTTTCTACAATCTCGATTTGGACAAGTCCATCTTGATTCCCGATTGTATATTTTGTATCCAATTACCGACTCAGATATTTTACATATTTTAGGTGTGAGTTCTATCACTCCCCTCGGTAGTTTGATTGACTTTGCTTCGCTAGTAGTTTTAACCTCCTCAAATTTAATGACTGCTTGAGGGCGCGTGAATAGGTTGGTTTGTCCGATAGGCTTGAGGAAAGCTTGTCCCTCTTTGATTTTTAACTCTGATGATTTATACCAAACAGGGTTGCCATCAAAATCTTGAGCTGTATAAATTGCATCAGGGTATACCTCTCTTAAGGCAGTGTTGATTGCACTTTGTTCAAATTCCTCTCCGTTTGAGGTATTTATGTAGTTGATATTGTTGTTCCTACTCCCCCTAATTTTGATATCGCCGTGTATGTAACCCAGATGGCGGGCACACGCTAGCTTGCTGTTGAAGCTGTATACCAGCTTATTTTCATTTATGAGTTGGTTCGCGATCGCAAGTCCTGATTGCCCGAAATGCTTGATAATTTGATTGATTGTCGGGCGTGATTCCTTACAGCAGGCTAAGATATGGCACGTGAGTAGATTTTCAAAATTCGGATTAAAGTTGATGACCTCCGGCGGATCGGTTAATAGTCGGTCGGGATGTTTCGAGTAGTACGAGTCCAAAATTGATTGTCTGGAGGGGATAAATACCACCAGTCCTTCTTCTTTTCTGCCAGCACGACCCGCCCTTTGGCGGAAGGATAAGATACTACCAGGATACCCGCAAATGAGAACAGCATCTATACATCCCAGGTCTAACCCAGCTTCGAGGGCAGAAGTTGAGACAATGAATTTGACTTCTCCGGATTTGATATCTGCAATTATTTTTCTCCTTTGGTTGTTTTTCAAATTGGCGTAGAATGCAGAGATAGTATTTTTGAGGTGAGACAACCCATTTTCGCTTAATATTTTGCGGATAGTTTGGGTTAGGGCTTTGACCATTTCCCGACTGTCGCAAAAGCAGATTCCTACTACATCTTTACTAACGAGTAAAGCTGCTATTTGGGCTGTAGTGTACAGGATGCTGTTCTGGGGTTTAAGACTGATAAACGTGGTTTCAGCTTTTCTTGCACCATTTTGGTTAATTACCGTAATATTTTCTCTGCGATTGGAAATCTTTTGGGCTATTTCTTGACTGTTGTTGATAGTAGCTGAGGCGTAAATATACTTGAGTTTAGTTAAATTACCTCCAGCTGTTTCTATCATTAGTTGGGTGCGGCGGTTGAGTAGAGCAAAGTTCGCACCGAAGATTCCGCTGTAGAAGTGAGCTTCATCTACTACGATTATGGAAATTTTGCGTAGTGTTTCAATGAAGTTGTAGTTATCAAATTGGTAGTTGGTAAGTTCATGATTCCAAACATCGGGTGTGACACAAATAATCGAGGGTTTATGTGTATAGAGTTTTTTACGCTCTTGAGCTGGAGTATCACCATTAATATTGAGAATTGCAGGGCGAATAGATTCCGGTAAGAGGTTGATGAACTCCTTTATTTTCTCCTCTTGGTCAAATGCTAGGGCTTTAAGGTTGAAGAAAATGATGCATGAATTGCCTTTGAGACATTCGTGAATAACTGGAAGTAGGAATGATATTGATTTTCCACTACTTGTTGGAGTTTCGAGAATGATATCTGATGATTGATTATAGGCTGACCATGCTTGAATTTGGTGCAAGTATAATTCATTTATTCCTAATTGAATAAGTGCATTATTGACTGCTGAATGAATGTTTTCTGGTATCGGTTGACTCTTTGCTGCTTGTTCGGGAATTACATCGCAGTAGGCAAGTTTATTTCTACCCTCTAGTTCGGTTGCTATCTCTTGATAAATTAGGCTTTTTAGGGATGGCGCGTCTTGAAGTGGAGTAAGATTTCCTTGCTCTATCTCTTCTTCCCAATTGAAAATAATTTGGCTGATATTTCCTTTTCTGAAATAAAGGTTGTTACCGATGATTGTGCTAATTTGAATTATTCCATGCTGCTTGGAGTAGATGCTGCTGCTTGGTTGTAACCACTCTGGTCGATTTTTCATAAAAAACTACCTACTTGCTGTTTTTAACAACTAGGCGTTAGTGATGGTGGTGGTTTTACTTTTACCGTTTAATCTTGACTCTTGTTTGCAAATACTGGTGTTGATTTCATTGAGTAAATCTTATATGTAGCTAATAGACAAAATCGCCTGGGACTTGCCCAGACGATTCTAATGGGATTGTCTACGCCGCAGTAAACAACATGACCGATTATATAACACTCATCGGCTTGTTAAAAAGATGAGCCTGTAGTACTAGGGATTACAGTTCATTCGATGCTTGATTACCGATATAAATATTATTCTTTTAATTCCTCGTATTTCAAATACCAATAGTTTTTTTATGATTATTTTATAGTAATAAGTGATTTCTTGATGAAACGTAATATGAACTTGACGATTGGAATATATAGGTTAATTTGGATTAAATATGTGGATATGTAGTTGTAAATTACCCACCACTGACCTGAGTACAGGTACAGTGGGGGCGCATTATCGCCCAGAGTTTACCCGACTGAGTGTTAAATCACTACGATTTTTAGGTCATCTTACCTACGAATACGCAGCCAGTTTGTAGCTCTAAGGTCAACAATTAAACAAGCATATTGGGTTGAAGCTAGTGTTGTTGACGTAAAAAGCCTTTAAATCATTGTCCAGGCTAACATTACCCGAAAGGAGGGACTATGTCCAAAGTATTTGTTCTAGATACCGAAAAAAGACCATTAAACCCAATTCATTCAGCACAAGCTAGACAGTTATTAAGGAACAAAAAAGCAGCAGTTTATAGGCGTTTCCCGTTCACAATTATTCTCAAAGAATCACGTCCTAAATCACTAGTAACAGCACTGCGATTAAAGTTTGACCCTGGTGCAAAAGTAACAGGGATTGCATTAGTCAACGATACTACTGGGGAAGTTGTATTTGCAGCCGAATTGAAGCATAGAGGCTTTGCAATTAGAGACGCTTTAATGTCTAGAAGACAATTAAGACGTACTAGACGCACTAGAAAAACTCGTTACAGAGAGCCAAGATTTTTAAACAGAACCCGTCCAAAGGGATGGTTAGCGCCAAGCTTACAAAGTCGGGTTGAGAATATCAAAACCTGGGTTGAGAAACTGCGTAAACTCGTACCGATTGAGGCTATCAGTCAAGAGCTAGTACGCTTTGATATGCAGTTGATGCGGAATCCAGATATTCAAGGAAGCGAATATCAACAGGGTACGCTACAAGGTTTTGAGACTCGTGAGTACTTACTTGAAAAATGGAACAGGGAATGTGCTTATTGCGGGATTAAAGATGTCCCTTTGCAAATAGAACACATTCACCCAAGAGCGAAAGGAGGCTCTAACTCAATCACAAATCTGACGCTGAGTTGCGAAAAATGTAATGTCAAAAAGGGGACTAAGGATATCAAAGATTTCCTTAAAAAAGACCTTTCAAGATTAGAAAAAATATTAAAACAGGCTAAAAAACCATTGGCAGATGCGGCAGCCGTTAATACAACTCGGTGGGCATTGTTAGAAGTTTTGAAAGCCAATGGATTACCAGTAGAAACAGGTTCAGGCGGTTTAACCAAGTTTAATCGCAGTCAACAAATGCTCCAAAAAACTCACTGGCTAGATGCGGCTTGTGTTGGTAAATCAACTCCAATTCTCAATATTAAAGGTATTAAACCATTGTTGATCACAGCTAATGGTCATGGTAGTAGACAGTCGTGTAGAACCGATAAGTTCGGTTTTCCAAATCGACACGTACCTAGGGAAAAAATACATTTTGGGTTTCAAACTGGAGACATTGTTAAGGCAATTGTTACTACTGGTAAAAAAGTGGGTAATTATGTTGGAAAAGTGGCTATTCGTTCATCAGGCAGTTTCAATATTTCAACCAAGAACGAATTAATTCAAGGAATATCTCACAAATTTTGTAAACGTATTCATGCAAAAGATGGTTATTCGTATGCAATTTAAACCCAAGAAATTGGGAATTGTTCAACTGTTCCTCTCATTGTTTTCGCATTCGCTCAAAGGCATTCAAGGAACGTTTCGTAATTCCCCCTCTATTCCTCCCGCCACCAAACCGAGTACGGTTTTGGTGGGGGTCTCCTGGAGGGTTAGATGAAATCTCAACCGAATTCTCAAGTTAATCTGATAATTGAGCGGGCGAAACAAGAAAATTTTAATGAGAACGAGATTGCCCTATATAATGATTTTTTCTCTGAAGGAGGGATAAAAAATCCTGCAAAGATGACGGAGCAAGATGTTACTAACTTTGTTAATTTTCTAGACAGTTGTGATGCGTCGAACGAATTTGTGGCGATGGCTTTGACTAGGCTGGCGCAGATTGCTCCGGCGAGTGTGATAGCACAAGTACTAGAGAGTGACGCTGATGGTGATGGCTTGACCCTTGCTGAAGAGTTAAAACTTGGGACTAAGGCCACTGAATATAATACATCAGCTGAAATAGCTGCTGCGCGTCAACAGCAATATCAGGCATTTCCATCTAAGAATTCTGATTTTGAACTTTAAGTTTTATACAGATTTTTTCTAACAATTATTGTTACTTATAAACAGCGCTATTTCCCCTACGCCACACCATACCCTGTATACGGACGCTTGTAAGGCGGATGCAATCCCAAGACAATATTTTCCTTTGATACCCCCATCTCTACTAATGCTTGGGCAATATCTAGCTCAGTTGTATTGCGCTGAATCCAAATCTTGCCATCTTTAATATCCAAATGGATAAAACAGTTATATACCCGCTTGAGTCCTTCCCAACCAACATCCAACAATTGATAATGGTCATGTTCTGTATCAAAAATCAGCTGACACTCAACATCTGGGTTACTATTTTCCACAGATGCCTGTTCAGTTAGCAACTTACGGATGCATTGGCGGTAGTATTCTATTCTCTCCATTCGATAACCTCCTCTTTAATTGGGTCATAGACAACGAGCTTTAGTTGATAAAGCGTGACCGCTTCTTGAACAAACAGTTCTTGAAAGAACGTTTTAAAAGTATCAAAAGGTACTGCTAAATAAAGCGTCCGGTCTGGTTCTTTCATTTGTAGGGCAAGCCGATAGTTGAGAAATTGTCCCAAAGCTAGGTGAAAGTCAGTAATTGCCGAACTATTGAGAAAACTTTTTACTTCAACTGCGATTTTTCGCCCTGCTTTCTGGTGCTCCTAATATCTTTTCTGCTGCTAAGTCAATCTGAAACTTCACACCTTCAATCTTTATTATGAGCGGATCGGCTGTAATTATCCACCAAAATTCAAAGGGCGGATTACCCTGCTTACCTTCCAGAGTTTTTTCTTTTGATTCTTTATATTTAGAATACTCGGAAAGTGACAGAAGAGGGTTACAGTAAGCTATCACTTTTACAACATTACGTCTGTGCTCCAAGAGTAAAGTTATTTAAACTTGCATAGTTGAGAAGTCAAGACATTATAGACAGGAGAAATTGGTAAATAATAATCTGCGATCGGATCGATAATGACGTATCGAACAGAGTTGCCACTAATATTTAATGTGGCTAGAATGTTTTTCTGATTCAAGCTAAAAATTTTAATTCCTCTTTGAAACAAACGTTGAAATAAGTATGTAGTCTGAATTTTGAGCAGTTGACGCTTTTGTTCGGGATCGAGGAAACAATGCAAGGAGAACCTGAATTTGCGAAGGATTTCCGGAAAATCAGGTATGTTGAATGTCTGGCAGAATTCAGGACTAAATCCAGTTTCTGTTTTCCCCAACGGAATACCCTCAATTTTTGGCATAAAAAGTACTCGTTTAAATAAGGCACTCCTGACGCAAGTTTGGAAATGCAAGTAAGCGGGACAAATCTGAAGTAGCACTTTCTCTTGCTCGTTTAACTTGGTTTCAAATTCCCAGGCTAATTGTATGCTTCTAAAAAATTGTTTTCTGGGATTTTCTGCACAAGGGCGATCTTCCGAACATTTCAATGCCAGATTTGAATCAGGAAACACTCCTAATTTAGAATCATGGCAACCTAAGATGTAGATCCCTCTATGGAATTTCTCGGTGTAAGGATTGATATTGTATTTCTCTTTATTGTTTTCTAGCGTAGCGATGAAATGAACTAACCTGCAGATGAATTCAGAAGGGCTGACAGATTGTTTCTGTAATTGCTCATAGATGCATGGTTCCAGGTCAATTGTGATTTTACCTTGGGAGTAAGTTTGAACACCCAAAGGTGAAGCTGTTTTGTTCATATTTTGGAGTATTTACGAGAGGCATACCATCGGATAAATAGCTTTTCTGCTTCAATCCAGACAAATACTAGAGAACTAAATCCAATACAAACCAATAGCTCTAATCCACTCAGGTAATGAGTATTGAAGAAGGAACGGAATGGTTCAACATAAATAAGCATCAGTTGCAGGATACTGGTGACGCCAACGGATAGGACAACGTAGGGATTTGAGAAGGGATTCACCTCTAACATTAACCGCGTGTTGGAACGGATAGCCAGTGCGTGTCCCATTTGTGCTAAACAAAGCGTAGTAAACACCATAGTCTGCCAGCGATCGCTCACTAACAATTCACTTTGTACCTGAGCAGTGTAGCCGTATGCCCAGACCATCATCAAGATAGTTATCACTGCCAAAATAATGCCAATCCGCACCATGTAAGAGCCTAAGCCTCTGGCAAAAATGCTCTCTTTTGGGTCTTTAGGAGGTTGTTGCATGACGATTGGTCTACCGGGTTCTACTGCCAGTGCTAAAGCAGGAAGTCCATCAGTTACCAAGTTCATCCAGAGAATTTGCAGAGGAGACAACGGTACGTTACCCAACCCCAACAATGGAGCAGCTGCGATCGTCAATACCTCACCGATGTTGCTGCCAAGGATGTAGCGAATAAAGCGACGAATGTTGATGTAAACAACTCGACCTTCTTCAACTGCCGAGACGATTGTGGTAAAGTTGTCATCCAGTAGCACCATGTCGCTAGCTTCTTTACTGACATCCGTGCCGGTAATACCCATTGCCACACCAATATCTGCTTGTTTCAAGGCTGGAGCATCATTAACTCCATCCCCAGTCATAGCAACGACATGTCCTTGGTGCTGGAGAGCTTGGACAATTCGTAACTTATGCTCTGGTGTGACGCGAGCATACACGCTAACTTGTTGCACTTGTGCTTCCAGTTCTCGCTGGGTGAGCTTCTGGAGTTCCTGCCCAGTCAAGCAGTGATCGCCTACTTTTGCAATGCCCAAGTCTTGTGCGATCGCCTGTGCGGTTAACTGGTGATCGCCTGTAATCATCACCGGACGAATGCCTGCGTTACGGCATTTTGCCACCGCATCGCGCACTTCGGGACGGGGGGCATCCAGCATTCCCACCAATCCCAACCAAGTCAAGTTAGTTTCAGCCGTATCCTCAAAATCGCGGTCTGATAATTTTGTCAGGTTCTTACTAGCAAAACCTAAGACCCGTAACCCTTGGCTAGCGAGCTGATTATTCTGCTCTAAAATCTGTTGCCGTTGTTGTGCTGTCATAAGTTGAGGCCGATCGCCCTGCTGAATGTGGGTGCAGCGTTCCAGAACGAGTTCGGGCGAGCCTTTGGTAAACACGATCGACAGATTCTCTCCCAGTTTGTTGGACGTATCCTGCACGACAACGCTCATCCTTTTGCGTTCGGATGAAAAGGGAAACTCAGCAATACGCGAGAACGCTTGCTCCTCTTGGTCTTTGCGAAACCCTCCTTTCCCGGCAACTGCCAGTAATGCTCCTTCGGTCGGATCGCCTAATATTGCCCAGTCGCCATTCTCCTTATGCAACACGGCATCATTACAAAGCACGCACGCCAGAAGCAGCGATCGCAATTCTGGCTCTGCCTCCAATAAAATTTCTTGCTCTGCTCTGGCATTGACCTCGTGATAAAACACACCTTCAGGGCTGTATCCCTCGCCTGTTACACGAATGGCGTAGCTAGCGGTATGCACTGCCTGCACCACCATCTTGTTCTGGGTTAGAGTTCCGGTTTTATCCGAGCAGATAGTCGTGACAGAACCGAGGGTTTCCACCGCAGGCAGTTTTCGGATCAGGGCATTCCGCTTCACCATGCGTTGAGTGCCTAATGCCAGGGTAACGGTAATAACGGCGGGTAAGCCTTCTGGCACAACCGCAACCGCCATACTGAGAGAGACTTTGACCAGTTCCTCAAACAGCGAGGGGTTGAACAATGTCCCCCCCAGAATCACAATCGCTACTATAATCAACGATCCTGTGACCAGCGTATTGCCCAGCTGGGTCATGCGTTTTTGCAAAGGCGTTGGCTCTGTCTCGACGGATTGCAGCGCGGTTGCAATCTTGCCCAATTCGGTTTGCATCCCAGTGTTTGTGACTAACACCGTTGCTCGTCCCTGCACCACCTCTGTTCCAGAAAACACTAAATTGATGCGATCTCCCAGAGGCGCATCCTCTTTGAGGATGGCATTGGCTTGTTTTTCAACTGCGTGTGCCTCTCCGGTGAGGGCTGCTTCTCGCACCTGTAAGTTCGCTGCTTCTAGGATGCGCCCATCTGCTGCAACCTTAACTCCCGCTTCCAGCAGCATAATATCGCCAGGAACCAGTTCTTTAGATTCCACCTCCACTAGTTTACCTTCGCGGATCGCCCGCACTTTGGATGATGCCATGTTTTTCAAGGCTGCCAGTGCTTTTTCGGCTCCACTCTCCTGAAGGTAGCCCAGTAATCCATTCAGCAACACCACCGCAAAAATTGCCACCGCATCTTTGGGAAAAATGAACTGTCCCTTTACCAAAGATTCACGCACATCCAGAACCGTCGAAATAATTGCCACGGCGATCAACATTAGCAACATGATGTTTTTAAACTGATCCCAGAAAATGGAGAGCGGCGATCGCCCACTCGTTTCGACCAGTTCGTTTGTACCGTAGTGCTGTAAATTCTGGTCAATCTGTTCCTGAGTTAAACCATGCGTGCGATCGCTCTTGAGCAGCCAAAGAGTTTTTTCCGCCTCAATAGTATGCCAGGCGCGGTTCTCAAACGGTTGAGAAACTTGAGGATGCGATAGGTTAGCAGACATGGGTAAAATGAATTGCACTAAAAAATAGTTCTTATATAATGACATTGCACTAGAAAATAGTACAAGCAGTTGTACATCGAAAATTCTTCTGGTGTTGTTAGAGAAAAGTAGATAGTTTTTCAGTTCAGGTTGGCTCAAAGTGAGGAGGATTGGTTGACAATGATGAACGATGCTTTTAAGCCACAAAGGTTGATTGGCAGACAGCCTGAGCTAGAGCAAATCTGTAAAATTTTGGCGGCTGACCAAGATTTGATGCTCACAGGCGTGACGGGAAGTGGACGGCGAGCGTTGATTCGCTATGCCGCACAGCAAATTGGAGCCAGGATTTTGGAGATCGACTGCTTGCGAGCCACTACCTCTTCTCGCTTTTTAGAGTTGATGGCTTCAGGGATTGTGCAGATCTTTGGCACATCGGAAGAACGAACTTTTATTCAGCAGTGGGCTTGTGGCTATCCCTTGCAATTAGAGAAACCAACCGTACATCAAACCCGCTTGGTTTGGCAGGTTCCTCCAAATGATGAATGGCTGATTCTGCAAGCCTTATTAAATTTACCTCAGGTGATGGCAGAACAGTTAAGCTGTCGGGTAGTGTTTGTCTTTCAGAATTTTCCTCATATTCGCTCCTGGGATCGGGCAGGTCGATGGGAATCGTATTTACGACAAGAAATTCAACGGCAAAACCGGGTCAGCTACGTTGTTCTGGCAACAACTCCAGAAGAATGGGTGGAAGAGAGCTCGATTCAACTTGTCTGTTTGCTCCCAGTGCAACACCAAGAAATTGAAACCTGGGTTGTTGAAACAATGGCAGCAGCAGACCTAAAGTTTGAAGTGGATGCCTTGAAACTGTTTTTGGACTATTCACAAGGACATGTTGGAGATGCCATCGCCCTGGCGCGGCGAATTTGGAGCGACCATCGTTGCTTCTATCAGGATGAACAAACCAGTTTTGCGTCCCAATCCTCCCCAAAAGTCATCCAACTTCATCACGTACATTGCAGCACGTTACGATTGGTTGAAGATCTGTCTGTTACCTTTGAATCTCTGCTTTTACTGCTGCCTCCCATTCAGGCACGGGTACTGGAAAGTTTAGCGATCGATCCTACCGATAGCCCTCATTCACGTCCCTATCTTCAGAAACACCAATTTTCACGAGGTGGTGGTTTTCAAGGTGCTCTTACAGGATTGGAACAGAAAGGATTAATTTATGGAGCCAAAGCCGGGTATCGAGTGGCATTACCACTTCTATCGTTTTGGCTCAAACATCGCATTTTGTAGCTTTAGTTACTTTCTTTACTGAAATGTAAGGTCAAATCTAGCGGTCTCCCTCATTACCCCTCTTCTGTCACTCTCCGAAAAGATTTGCCATTTCTGAATTCCAAAGCTTTTGTATAGCAAGCGATTGCACTATTATTTTCTAATAACAAATACAAGACCCATTTTTTTCTAATAGTATAGCTTGTATTGATTGCCTCATAAGGCTTCTAGGAATCGCCCTTCCGGAAAGTGACAAAAGCGGTTGACGGACGGTGCTGTGTCCGTAATGGATGAAAGAAACCAAATTCAAGCTACGAAAAAAAGCTTATACTTACATTGTGTCTTGACAGTTAAGACCGTTCCCTCAATGGAGTATATTCGCCCGTACAAAAGCGTGGTTCTAGGTTGTGACGATGATGGCATTGGTGAAGCGCCCTTGACGCTATCCCGTTTAGAAGACTGTATGATTCCGTCAACCTGGGTCAGGGCACACTCTCAATTTTGAGAATATTTGAGAGTAGGAGAAGCAAAATGAAGAAAAAACGGCAATCTCCTAATGGAGCATCTAAGCTAGATCCGATTCATCTGAATGCTGCTGGTATTGATATTGGTGCCCAAAATCATTGGGTATGTGTACCATCAGGACGTGCCAGCGAATGTGTCAGACGTTTTGGTTGTTACACGGCTGATTTGTATGCTATCGCTGATTGGTTAACTGAATGTGGGATTGAGACTGTGGCAATGGAGTCAACGGGTGTGTACTGGATTCCACTGTTTCAAATTTTGGAGACTCGTGGGTTTGAGGTCAAACTTGTTAATGCCCACCACGTCAAAACTTTGCCTGGTCGTAAAACAGATGTTTTAGACTGTCAATGGCTACAACAGCTACACAGCTACGGATTATTGTCAGGTTCTTTTCGTCCGGAAGACGAAATCTGTGTTTTGCGTAGCTACATCCGTCAACGTGATAGTCTCATCAGAAGCGCCAGTGTACATATTCAACGGATGCAGAAAGCTTTAACTCAAATGAACATACAACTGCATCAAGCAGTCAGCGATATTACAGGCACTACGGGCATGGCAATTATACGAGCGATTGTCTCTGGGGAACGTGACCCACAAGTACTTGCAGCCAAAAAACATCACCGTGTCAAACGTAGTGAAGCTGAAATTGCAGCAGCGCTCAATGGTGATTACCGTCAAGAACATTTGTTTGTCTTGCAACAAGAGTTACAACTGTATGATGTCTATCAAACTCAAATTGCTGCCTGCGACCGTCAAATTGAGGAGTGCCTGAGTCAATTTAACGACAAGGTTGATATTTCCGAATCTCCCCTTGTTCAACCTAAACACCCTCGCCATAAACCTCAAGGTAATGAACCTGCTTTTGATTTACGTACTCATCTTTACCGCATGAGTGGCGTAGATTTTACTCGTATTGAGGGTCTTGGTGTCCTAACAGTACAAATTATCCTGTCTGAGGTTGGTTTAGACCCCACTCGATTTCCTACAGTTAAGCACTTTATTTCCTGGCTTGGTCTTTGTCCTGGTAATCGCATCACTGGTGGTAAAGTTAAAAGTTCTCAGACTCGTCCGGTTGTTAATCGTGCCGCCAATGCTTTCCGCATAGCCGCACAAACAGCAGGCAAGAGCCATTCCGCATTAGGTGCATTTTATCGTCGCTTACGTTCTCGACTTGGCGCTCCTAAAGCCATTACTGCTACCGCTCATAAAATTGCGCGGATTTTTTACAAACTTTGGACGACAGGAGGAGATTATACCGATCCTGGTATGGATTATTATGAGCAGTGTTACCGAGAGCGAATGGTCAATAACCTCCATAAAAAAGCTCAGGCTTTTGGTTTTGAGCTTCTTCCTAAACCCTCAGCAAATACGGTTTCTTAGAAGAGGGATAGTTTTCTCCAACCGAGTACGATCCTTTTTGAGAAACTCGTCAACTGACTTAGTTCCCTTTTTCAAGTTGCACCTTTCACAACTGAGGGTGAGGTTGGATACCCGGTCGCTACCACCTTTGGCGCGTGGGTGAATGTGCTCGATTTGCAATGGGATATCTTGTTTATCGCAGTAAGCACATTTGCGTTGCCATTTCTCTAAAAGGTATTGCCTTACTTCGTAGCCTGCTAACTCTCCTCGCTGATACTCAACACCATCAATCTCTGGATTCTGCATCTTCTGGGTGTCGAACTTCACTAACTCCATCACGACGTTGGTGACGGGAGCATAGCGACAAAGACGCTTAACCCAAGTTTGGATAGTCAACACACGATGCATTAATGATGGGGCTAACCATCATCTCGACGATGTTTAGGAACGGGTTTTTTGTTACGTTTTCTAAACCATTCATGCTTTTGCGGTTCGCGGTAACGAGTTTTGCGGTTACGTCGTCCTCGCCGTAATGCGTTTCTGGACGAGAGCGACTCTTCAATTTGATAACCTCGGTGCTCTAATTCAGCACACCAAATAACTGACTCGTTGTCTAAAAGCGCGATGCCTGTAGTTTTACTTCCCAGATCTAACTTGATAGTTAGTGGTTGTGGACTTGGGTTTTTAACCGCGTGTTTTAGGATAATACAAAATGGGTATCGTCTAAACACAGCAGCTTTACCCTTAGTCAGTAACTTCCTTGCACGTCTTGGTGTAACCGGGTTTAGGGGTTGTTTGTTAGTGTCAATAACGAAAACGTAGTTTTGCATTGCTGCAACTCGTGTATGGTAATGTGTGCTTCGACATTGTTTAGGGTCGGTAACTATCCAAACGACACTGGTTTATTCTCCGTAAGCCTGTTTAATCGTTCGGTTCTAGGATCACGGGACTAGCGAGCATCCCGGAGTAGGAACTTTAACACTTGCCCTAAACGGATAGTCTGGTCAGGTGGAGTTAACCACCAAGCCCCTTGTCTTGAGACATGAGGTTGGCACTCAACTAGAGAACCCTGACTCTTCCTTGAGTAGTGCTTGTTTGACAGCAGCATGAAATAGGTCTTTGGCTGACATTTCTCCTCAGTGTGCTTTTAACTTTCTTTTATTAGTATGTAAATATAAAGTGATGTTTGCTACATACCAAATCCGAATATGATATTTATTACATCGTTTGGAGAGATTTGAAATTTGCGAGCAATATTATTTATATTAGCTTCTCCGTTCATGTGTTCTTGTAGTATTAGCTGAATCTTTGATTCAGATATCTTTGCTTTTTTACCCTGACCGATGCTAGTATAATAGCTTCTAATAAACTCGTTTATTTCTGCTCGTTCAAGTTCTTGCCAAAATTTTTTGCGGTTGCTCCAAAAACAATTGCCAGGTGCATAATTCCCAGTAGTATCGATACGGGCGATAATTGTATTATTGGGAGCAGTCCCCATATCTAAAAAGAATTGGTTAAAATTATCTTTCCAATTTGGATGTACTTCGATTCCACAACCGCCATGTTTTTTATAAAAGGGGTGTTTTTTATTATAACAAACTTGTTTTATATAGTTCCATGAGTGGTATTCTCTTGGGTTTTCGCTTGTTATTTTGATTGGTTTCTTTCTTGCACAGCCACAGCTTAGGGTATTACCAGCAATTAAGCTATGCTTATAGACATATTTCTCAGTTCCGCAGCTACAAAGTACTAGAACTTTTACAAATCTACCTGCTTGTTGTATCTCTTGGTTATCAATTACTGTTAACTTGCCGAAGGCTTGTCCTATTTCTAAAAGATTTCCTTTTTTAATGCAACCACAGCTTTTTGTTTTGCCGTTAAGAAGATTAAACTTAAATACTTCTCTTCTTGTTCCACATGCTGTACACTGGCATAGTATTTCTTTTCCTTGATTTTCAATGACTTGCCAATAACCAAACTTTTCTCCAATGTCAATAGTTGGACTACGCATATTTAGTAATATTTATTTAAAGATTTAGCTTTTATAAAAATGTGGTTAACTAGAGGACAATCTTCTTAATAGAAGTATCGGCGTACTGGTTCTTGATTTAAACAAGAACCAGCACGCTTATCATTTTATAGCTTGAGAGCGAGTTGTTTGGGTGTTGACAATTGGTTTAATAACCATTTGATTTGTTGACCAATACCTAAACCTTCCATCGGAGTTCTGGTGGTGTAATTGTGTGTTTGTAGGATGGGAATTACTTGCTGTCGGTACAATTTGCCAGTAAGGAAGATAATTTCTACATTGGGATTGGTTGTCTCCATGATATGGGATGCTACTTGCTGTGCCCACAGCTGGCGTTCTTTTAGGGATAAGGAGTTGGGAGATTTGTCATAGGGCGAAATTACTTGTTCTGGTTTTAGTACCTTATGCAGGGGCGACAGGATGTACCACTTACCTTGGGCTTCTGCGTATTGACGACAAACTTGGAAATGGTGAGAACAATAAACATCCTTGGCGGCGGTTCTCTGCTTGCTTTGTTTACCACACCCGGCGACGAGATAAAGAGTTTCTGGTTTTTTGATATGGTGGTAAGTTCTTAGTAGAGAGTTGAGATTGTGCGCCAGTCTAATGATGCTCGAAGTGCGGTTTTCTATTAACTGGGAGTTGATGTTGTGTTTTCGCGCGATTCTCGTTCCGAGACGCTGCGCGATGTTCCCAAAGGGAACCGCCCCTTGGGCGATGGGCAAAGCCCCGTCGAAGGCGATTGCGCTCTTTGCAGTGCCAGAGGCAATCGCACACACTCGACAACTGCATTTAGGTGCTTGGTGGATTGGATATCTGAGCAGATTTTCTCCATTATTAAACAGGAGCGTATTGCTGCTGAAGGTTTCTCTGGCGTGGGTTGAACCATCGAAGCTAATACCCATTTCAAAAAAGGCTTTGGCATATTGCGGGGAGCATAAGCCAAAAACATGAAAGTGGACGGTTTTCTCGAATGAGTGTATTGCTTGAATGATGGCTTTGATAATGTATAGGTTGGTTGAATAATGACTGGCTTGCTGTGCCAACCCGCCTATCCCCAGGCGTTTGTATCCCAGTTGATAAAGTTTGATCCCATATTCAATTTTCTCTTGAATTGACAGTCCGTGAATGGTAGCGAGGGGTTTTCTGTCGGGCAGTTTTTCTTGGGCTATCCGGATGAAAATTTGTGCCTGTTCTAGATTATATTGCCGTCGCCAGTTAATATTTCCCAAAAGTAGGTTGTCGGGGGCTACTACAGTATCCCCCTCACGGCTGCGCTCTCGATATCGGTTGGCTGCCCATTGCGCGTCAACATATTGACTGTTGATGGTGGGGTAGTCTTGATCGCGGTAGCCAAATGCACCGCAGTCATGAATGATTGGGCAGTTTTGCGGTATGACTTCTGGTTTTATGAAGAGCGAACATAACCATCCAGTTGGCTGGTATTCAGTTAACTCCCAAATCCCAACTTTTTTGTTATTTAAATTAAGATAATCTCTTTTTCCCAAAACCGCATAAAAACCTAGTTTCATAATTCTGCTTAGATATTTATTTAGCAGCGATGAAATTCCATTTGTTTCTTGAAGTATTTCTTCCAGCACTCGCTAACTTTGCGTGCTAGTTCTTCTTCAGAATCTGCGAATAATTCCTCTGGTTCGCTATCTGACTGGTCATCAAAATGTATCTGACAGCAGTACTGCATCCCATCATGGTAAATGCTGTAGCTGGGTGTTAGTTGAAAATCTTGAATGTTCATACTTGGTTTTCCTTTTCGAGAATTTGTTTCCAGCTTTGGATATGGTTTTTGATATAAAATGTGTCATATCCTGGTGTAAACCCGTGCCCTGATACAGAATTTTTTGCCATGAATTCTCTGAAGGGAATCCATTTCTCATCTTCATTTGAAACTACTACCCAATATTCTTTATCGTGGGCTGCAACTGCATATTTTATACATTCGATTTCGCTATTTGGTTCAACTAACTGAATCCAAATTTCGCCGACTGTGTGAGCTTTGACTTTTCCGATATGTTCATTTTGGATATGATAAATACAGATTTTGACATCGGTGTCATATTTCATTACTATAATTTCAGCTTTTCCACCTGGGAGGATACATCCTGTTTCTTTGGTGTAATTAACTAACATCCCGATGTTAAATTTCTGTTGAGGTATATCGCTCATAGAGTTGTTAGGGTTCCAGATACAGTTTCAAATTGGGATTAAGAGAAAGTTTGTTATCGATACTATTGAGCTTGCTGTCATATCCATAATTAGCGAGTATCATCTTTTTAAACTCTTCTCTCGTGGCTTTAAGATTGTGAAATAGCTTACTAATTGGATAGCAAAACGCAGACTCCTGGCGGCTGTAAAACCATACAAGTTGGTTAATTTTGTAGGTATTATTACTATCCAGTAGACAGTAACTAATTTGTTGGTAGAAATTATCTAGAGTGAATGGACGGCGCTTTGCAGTTGTTCTAATATCAATTAGGGTATTTCCTACTAAGACTTGATAATCCGCGCCGCCAATAAATCCACTTAGTGGAAACGAACCATTGCAGATGATTTTACCGGGGATTATTTGACTTTTAACTGTTTCCCAAGTGCGGGGTAATATGCCAATTATTTGGGCTGTATCTTGGATAGTAGGTAACCACTTTCTGAAATATTCAGCCTCTAGATTTAGGTAGTTTTCTCCTTGGAGAAATGGTTGAATTATTTCGTGGATTTTTCTAGTACGAACATAATTTTCTAAGGCACTAAGTATCATGCATTTGAGTGCTTCTTCTTCGAGGGATTTAGACTCTGTAATGCAGTAGTCGAACGCATATTCAACTTTTAAGAATTGTGCGCCTGTTAGTGGTGTACACCCTTGATACCAGTTTTTCTGGTTGTAAATGAGTCCCAAGTATTTGCTGAGTGCCTTGCTGAGAGCATTTCCTGTTAGTGGGAAGTCTGTTCCCTCTACTGGTTGAATTATTTCCTGTTGGGATAGTAACTGATTGTGGGTTGTGATAATTTTTGCTACTGCTGTATTATACCTATCATCAAACCACTTTCTAATGGGTGATTCTTTATTCTTTAATTCTGAAGTTAAACTCATACGGCTAACCAGTTATTTCTTATCTAACTGCGTTAGCTCATATGTGGTGATTTCTAATTTTTAATGTGTCACAAAGCCCTGAGAGGTGAAGATATCTAATAGAGCGCACCTCGTAGTTGGGGGAGTGTAAAGTTAAAGCTTGTTAAATAATAAATACATTCAGCAAAGCGAAATTATACCGTCATAAATATACGATTTGTAAATTATATGGGCAACTCAGCTTGAGAATACCCCATACAACCCTATTAATCTGTAAAACGTGGACTACTCCGTTACGCCAATTCGATGTCTTCTGGCTTGTCCTGGGTTTCTCATGATTCCTTCCCTCTGTGCTTTAACCACTCATTCATCGCTTGCTCAATTAATAAATTGCATAAATTGCTGACTGTCCGCTTTTCCTCTTTAGCTCGTTCCTCAAGAGCTTGCATCAGTTCAGGGTCAAGATAAATTGTCGTTCTAGGTTTTTTTGTAGGCACGTCATGACATAAAGACTGGTTATAGTTCATTATTTTTGCTCTCTTCTAAATATTTGTCACTTAAGTGCATTACCTGTTGACACTGTTCATTACTATTCGTACCATATCACTATCGGTAAAAAACTTCCACAGCTTCCACAAATAAGCGAAGATGAAAAACTGCGAAATCCTACAAAGTCTACCCAAAGAAGGCTTAGAACCAAGGCAATTCCTACGCTATTGCTTTGGTATCGCCGAACTGACTCCTGAAGAACTGCTGGAGGAAGAGACAGATTCTCAATACCGCAAAAAATGTATCACTGTACTATGTGCAGTCTTCGATGTACAAAGACCAACAGTTCGCAAGTGGGGAAGTGATCTCAACTTTGACGGAATGCCCAACTACTGCAAAGTTTCACTTGCTTACATTCACGCTGCCGAAATCGTACCAAACCAGCTAAAAAGCATCTTGAGAGGAGAATACAACGCACCGCAAGTAGATGCTCAAACCTTTCTAGAAAAAATACTCCTTGAAGGGTTAACTGAACAGCAAGTCCTGCAAACTGTCTCCCACGCCAATTTTCGGACAACTTGTGTCAAAACCCTCACGCAAGTCTTACATATCGGCACCAAGTCAGTCCAAGACTGGGGTCAAGATATGTCGTTTCGCAAAATGCCCACAATTCACAAGCACACCTTGGGCTATGCCTTGGCTGCTATCTCCCAAGCATCAAAAGCTTGGGACAAACAAGCAGCCTGAATTATTCGCGTTGACTCAAATAGATGAGGCGATTGCCCATTCCGCCAAGAACTTGCGACCGCTTTCTCTGATATACCCCAAAAAATGGGAGTTAAACACCATGATGACACAACTGCAAGGAGCGATCGCAACTGATGAGCAAGCAATCGCCCAACAGGAATTTGAGAAATACATTTCAACCCAAGCCGAAGCGATCGCCCCAGAGGTAAATTTCTCTTTTCAATCGCTCCCCCATGCCACTGACACTATCCTACGTCACGCATTAGCTCTGGCTAGTGAGAAACAAAAGCGGTCGCGCACAGAGTACAAAAAGCTGCTATCTGACCACGGCTGGCAGGATGAAGACAAGAAATATCTGAAAGTGGCTGCTGCATTTGGCTGTTTCTCGCCCCAAGATTTAGCGCAAATCGAGCCAGATACCATATTCCTGCTGGCAAAGAACAGTAAGAAGTATCAGCCTGTTATTGACCAATTGCACGACTCTGGAAAAGTTAGCCAACAGGCGGTTAGAGAACTCATAAAGCAGCAGCGCAAACCGAGACAGCCAAAGCTTGAGAAACTCAGTATTTGGCGACGAACAAAGAATGGTGGACGCTACTGTCAAATCCCACCTATCCACGAGGAACATGAGCGCACTGGTGTCACCTTACAGCAGATGATGGATTCTGAGGGATTGACGGCACAGCAAATCGTGGCAGAAGCGATTTCACTAAGGCAGGCATACCAGCACGGGCGGCTGGTATTGGTTGATGATGCATCCGCTTTGGAATCCCAACTCCACCAAAGTCTAACTCCTGAGATGAACAGCGACCAAATAGATCCGGTAGGAACAGACGAGGAAGGGAATCGTTGGTCAGAACATATTGAAAAACCCACCAATTCAAATAATCTTAGTGAATTTCAGGCACAGGAACATTCAACAGCAGAAGAGAAAAATACTGATGTGTTGGATAAGCAACAACTGATTGAATGCGATTGCACAAGTGTCACCGCCGTTAGGGACGATGATTCCAGTTCGAGAGATAACATTTTGGCTGTTGATGATAAGCTGAGGCTTAAGGTAATACCTGAGCCAGAATTTAACTCTGGAACTAACTCCATAAGCGAACTGAAGTCTAATTATGTGGTGAAACAGTCAGACACTTCAGTTGAAGAAGTAACTGGCGCATCTGTACCACTAGAAGAAAATCCACTGACTTCTACCCAAATAGCCCAAATGGTAAAACAAGCGGCTACTTGGTCAGAAGTTGTTCGTATTACACAAAAGTGTCCCCAAGAATTAAAGAGCGCGGCTTGGGAATTCCTAAATCCTGAAGAAAAGTGCCGTATTAACCAACTGAAAAACCAACACTTAGAACAATTAGCACTCACACCGCAAGTAGGAGATAAAGTTTACTGGATGAATTGTCCTGCCCATCTTACAAACTGGCAGCCGTTTTTAATTACCAGTATTCAAGGTGAGGAGGCAATGCTAGATATTTGTGCTTATCCAGTGCCACTAACCCAATTGCAGGTTTGCTCTACTTAAAACTGAAAGTTTGAGAGAAACAAACTTCACCAAATATACAAGGTAATGCTGTTGGCGTTGATGTAGGATTAACTTCGTTTGAGGACTTGCTGATGACAGTTAGAGAGTGGAATAAGGCGACATTGTCGGTTAACTAGAATTTATTACTAAATTATTTGGTGTGCTTGCATAAGGCTTGACCCATCAGCAGGGTTTTTATGCCCTCAAAAAGTTTTTGCAACACAACCTCAAATCGTTCATCACAAACCGAGAAAGATTCCTATCCTAGTCGCTGGCTACGGACTGAAAGAAGTCCGCAACCGCACTTACATTTAGGGCACCAACTCACTGTCAATAAAGTCGTGCCAAGGTTTTGCGCTTGTCACTGACTATCAATGCTTCGACTCTTAATTTACGGGAAGACTAAAGCTGTTGAGGCGACAGCTAACAGTTTCTTGTTGGAATCATAAGACCTCGTGGGAAGTATGGAAACTCAGCGTCTTCAGACCTGAGAGGAAATACGACTCGTGCGACTTTAGTCGCTTTGTTCCATTACCGCCTTGGGGTTACTTGAATCGGTGTACTTTTG
>JAESFT010000513.1_pt1 | contig 21726 bp, 19 predicted proteins | sample 9269451 | NCBI WGS metagenome assembly JAESFT01 (sample SAMN14502557, study PRJNA617106) | algae metagenome | isolation source: Scytonema hyalinum WJT4-NPBG1 and co-occurring heterotrophs from well... | place: USA: Mojave Desert, Joshua Tree National Park, California | collected 2006-05-25
TTATTCGTTTTGCGCACTGCATGGATCACTCCTGATGGAGACCAACAATACTCTATAACAACTGTTCCGCACTGCGGAATCAAATTCTGCTTGACGGTTCAACTCATCGTATCAGGAAGGCAAAGAAGCGTAAAGACGAAGCGCAAAAGCGATGCGACGGGTGAATTCGCACTGTACCGGCTTGCTTGAACCCTTTAGCCGGATGAAGGTCGGAACTCATTATTAAAATTGCAATGTCCGCATGCCAGTGACCCGTTTTTCCACTTAACCTCTCATGGAAGGAGCAGATGCCATGGATGCAGCGATTGATTTCATCAATGAAATCCTGTGGAGCCACCTGCTTATCTATGGGCTGCTGGCGATCGGCTTGTTCTTTACCATTCGGCTACGCTTCGTCCAGTTCGTATTCTTTCCCGAAATGTTCCGCGCCGTCCTCGGAAGCGGTGAAAAGGATCGTGCCGGAATCACGCCATTCCAGGCGCTATGTACCAGCCTCGCCTCGCGGGTCGGCACCGGCAATATTGCAGGCGTGGCCGTTGCCCTATATCTGGGCGGACCGGGGGCGATCATCTGGATGTGGATGGTTGCGTTGGTGGGTATGGCGACCGCTTATGCGGAATCCACCCTCGCCCAGCTTTATAAGGTCCGGAATGCGGACGGCGAGTACCGTGGCGGTCCCGCCTTCTATATAACCAAGGGACTCAAGGCGCCATGGGCCGGCGCCATTTTCTCGATTTGCCTCATCCTGGCGTTCGGGCTGGTCTTCAATGCCGTGCAGGCAAACTCGATTGCCGAAGCGATGGAAGGAGCATTCGGCGTGCCGAAGATGTGGGTCGGCACGGCAATCGCCGTCATGGCAGCGATCGTCATCTTCGGCGGTATCCGGCAAGTTGCCCGCGTTGCCGAAATCGTCGTACCTTTCATGGCGGCAAGCTATCTGCTCGTCGCCCTGTATGTCGTTGCCATCAACATCACCGAGGTGCCGGGCATGCTTGCGCAAATCGTCAGGGGCGCTTTCGGCCTTGACGCGGTCAGCGGCGGCATTGCCGGAGCATTACTTAACGGCGTGAAGCGGGGTTTGTTTTCCAATGAAGCAGGTATGGGATCGGCGCCGAACATCGCCGCCGCCGCGACGCCCGACCCGCACCATCCGTCGTCACAAGGCTTGGTCCAGGCGCTCGGCGTGTTTATCGATACCTTGCTCGTCTGTACCGCGACGGCGCTCATGATCCTGTTATCCGGCGCCCTGGTGCCGGGATCGGAGGTCACCGGCGCCCCTCTGACGCAGGCCGCGATGCGGGAGCATATCGGTGTCGCAGGCGAATATTTCGTTGCCATCGCCATTCTCTTTTTTGCCTTCACCTCCATCATCGGAAATTACGCCTATGCGGAAAACGCCATGGTATTTCTCCGCGCCGGGGGACGGGTGGGCGTAACGTTGCTACGCATTTGCGTGCTGCTGATGGTGCTGTGGGGTTCCTATGAGAGCGTTACCACGGTATTCAATGCGGCAGATGCTTCCATGGGGCTGATGGCCACTGTCAACATCATTGCGATTGGCTTGCTGTCCGGTACGGTGGTCAAGCTCACGCGGGACTATCGTAACCAGCGCAAGACAGTGCGCAAGCCGATATTCGATGCGGCCGATTTTCCTGAGCTTGCGGGTGAAGTCGATACCTCGATCTGGTCGCGAAACCGCTAAAAAGGTTTGGGATCGGAACGCGACCGGTGAGTATCGGGCTCCAGCGATACACGCCGACCGTGAAGAGCAGCCGCAGAATGGTCCATGCCGCGAATCCGGGCAACGTCCAATTGGTAAAGCGATACGTCAGCTCCCGCACATGATCGCTTCACCGACTTGCGCCACGATGCGGCTCCGGTCGTCAGGACGCCAGCGGAATAAAAAGTCGCCCCGCCGCCGTGTCGGCCAGCTCGAAGCGGCAGTCGAACGCTTGTCCCAGAATATCCGCCGTCAGTGTCTCCGATGCAAGTCCCGACCAGTGACGGCCGTTCGCGAGGATCAGCACGTGGGTTGCATAGCGCGATACGAGGTTGATGTCGTGACAGGCGGCGACCACCGCTTTCGTACCCGATTGCGAGAGTTCGCGCATCAGGCCCATGACGGCAAGCTGTGATGCCGCATCCTGCTGCGCGGTCGGCTCATCGAGCAGCAGGATGTCCGGGTCCTGCGCCAGCAGGGTCGCCAGGGCGACACGCTGGCGCTCGCCGCCCGACAACTTCATGATGTCCTTGCCGGCGGCATCGGCGAGGCCAACGGCGGCAAGCGACCGCAAGGCAATCGTCCGGTCCTCCTCCTGGTCCCACCCCAGGCCGAGCTGATAGGGATAGCGCCCGGCAACCACGGTATCCAGCACCTTGCTTGAAAACGCATCCACCTGTTGCTGCGCGAGCAGGCCTCGATAATGCGCCAGGGTTTCCACCGACAGGCCCTGGATATTCTCCCCATGAATGTCGATGCGGCCGGCAACCGGGTCGATCAGGCCGGCGAGCGTGTGCAGCAAGGTGCTTTTTCCGGCACCGTTCCTTCCGAGCACGCACCAGAATTCGCCGGGAGCCACACGCAACTGGAGGCGGTCGCATAGCGTCTTCCGGCCGGCCTGTACCCGCAGCCCGGTAACCTGCAACACCGGTGCGCTCATGCCCTGCTCCTCGACAACAGCCAGAGAAATACCGGAACGCCGACGATGGCGGTGATGACGCCCACAGGAAGCTGGGTCGGCGCAACCACCGTCCTTGCCATCAGGTCGGCCAGCGTCAATACCGTACCGCCCGCGAGTGCGGACGCCGGCAGCAGGATGCGCTGGTCGTTGCCGAAAACCAGCCGTATCGCATGCGGCACGACCAGACCGACGAAACCGATGGTGCCGGCGACGGTCACGGCGACCGCGGTCGCCACCGATGCGACGCACAAGGTCGTCAGGCGCAAGCGCACCACAGGCACGCCGAGTAGCTGGGCAAAGTTTTCGCCGCGGGCCAGCATGTTGAGACTGTGGCCCTTGGATACCGACCAGCCGACGACGGCCAGCAAGGCAAGCCAGGCGGGGAGAATATAACGATTGCCCTCCAGATCGCCCAGCAACCAGAAGATCATGCCGCGCAGTTGCGCATCGGGAGCGAGACTGAGTACCAGGGTGATCAATGCACCGAATCCGGACGCGATCATGACGCCGGTAAGAATCAGGCGATGCCCGAAAACGAAAGGCGCCGAAGGCAGATGCCGCAGAGGCTGGCGCACCAGCGCGAAAAGCAGCAGCATTGCGAGTCCGGACCCGAGCGCGGCGCCCAAACCGGCGGCGCCGTCCTGCGCGATGCCGAGGTGAATGGCGCCGACCATGGCGATGAGCGCGCCTGCCGCCGCGCCGCCGGATAAGCCCAGCACATAGGGATCCGCCAGCGGATTGCGCAGCAGGACCTGCATCAACGCGCCGGCCACCGCCAGCAAACCGCCGACGGCGAACGCTGCCAGCACGCGCGGCACACGCAGCAACCGGATCACCGGATCGGCGTCGCCGGGCAGCATGCACCCGGTGCTGCCGCACAGCGCCGATCCGGCAAGCGCGAGCACCGACAGCAATGCCAGTCCGGTGAGTATGGTCAGCGCGCGCCGCATATCGTGCCGTCGGTTCAGGACCGCAGAATCACGGTTGCCAGCTCAGCCCGACGAACACGCCGCGCGGCAACTGGTTATAGCCATAGGCGGTCTGGTATTCGCGATCGAACAGGTTCTCCACCCGGCCGAAGACCGACAGGCTTTTGGAGACCGCATAGCGTGCGGTGAGATTGGCGAGCCAGTAGGAACCCAGCCGGTTGGCGGCGTCGGGCCGGCTGCCGGTATAGCTGAGGTCGCCGCCGGCCTGCCATGGTCCGAAGCTCCGGTTGGCCGACAGCGATGCCAAAGTCTTTGCACGCCGGCGCAGGCGTTGGTCGGTGATGTCGTCACGCGGGTCCTGCAATGTCAGGCTTGCCCGCAGATCGGTGTCGATCAGCTTGCCGCTGGCGCTGACTTCGACCCCGCGGTTGCTCGCCCGCGAAACATTGTCGAAGCGGTTGCTGACGAGATCGTACTGAAGCTGCTCCTTGACCCGGGTGGAGAACACGGTGGCGCGCATCAGCACCCGCTGCGCCGCATACTGCAGTCCAACTTCCGTCGAACGCGCACGCTCCGGCTTGAGCGCCGGGTTGCCGAACGAGGGCGAATAGAGGTAGCCGAGTGTCGGTGCGCTGAATGCGGACGACAGGCTGGCGATCGCCTTGACGCGCTCGCTGATGTTGTAGCCGTAGCCGAGGTAGCCGGTGCTGGCGGAATCCACATCATCAATGCGATCGTGGCGTGCATTGAGCTGCACCTGGTGTGCCCCGGCCTTGCCCTGCACGCCGGCATAGACGCTGCCGGTGTTTCGCTTGGTGCCGAACAGCGTGCCGAAGCCGTTGTCGCTGTCCAGTTCCTGCCACTGCCGCTCCACGCCGGCGGTGGCGGTCCAGTCCGCCGATAGCATGACGTCGTGATTCCATTGCAGCAGCCGCGTCTTGCTTTCGAACCTGTTCCGGCTCGGGCCGAATCCGGTGATGCTGGAATTCGCGTTTTCATCGCGCGACTCGGCGTAGGACAGGCGTGCCGTCCAGTCGGCGGAAAAGCGGTTCTGCGAAAACACCGTCAGCGTGTCGACATCGGTCTTTCCGGTATAGATATCGGTGCGGGCGCCGAAGCTGCTGTCGTAGTCGAATTTGCCCCGCGCGGCGGAAAAGCGCACGCCGATCTCCTGGTCTTTCGCCCATGCGGCCGACAGCGCGCCGCTGACGCTGGTGTTCCTGTATCCGTCATTGTCGGGATTGGTTGTCGGGAATTGCGCCGGATTGAGCGCCGAGATGCCATCGGTGCGGAAGTTGGATGCGGCCAGCGAATAGCGCACCGCGCCGGACGAACCACTGACGCCGGCCGACAGGCGCTGGGTGTCACGGGAGCCGGCCTCCGCATTGACGCTCACCCGTGGCGGGCCTTCGCCGCGCTTGGTGAATACCTGGATCACGCCGCCGATGGCGCCGGAACCGTGGATCGCCGAGACATTGCCGCGCACGATTTCGATCCGGTCGATCTGGTCGAGCATCAGGTGTTCGATGCTGGTGGTGCCGGTCGCATCCTGCTTGGTCAGCGGTACGCCGTCGATCAGGACCAGCGTCTGGCGGGTCTCGGTGCCGCGCATGAACAGGCCGGCGGCGGAGCCATAGCCACCGGTCCGGGTCAGCTGGAGCCCGGCTTCATGCCTGAGCAGCGACGGCAGGTCGACCGCCTGCGAATTACGGATATCGTCCGCCGTGAGCACAGTGGTGTGCGGCAGCGCGTCGGTCTGCAACTGCTGCGTGCGCGAGGCGGTGACGACCACCGGTGCGAGCGCCTGCTCGCCGGAGGATTGGGCTGCCGCAGGCAGGATGGAAGCGGACAGCATGGAAACCAGGGCGAGCGGCGTCCAGGCCGACTTGCCGATGCGTGAAGAGGAGCGATTCATGTGATTCATTTTCGAAAGATGCGTCCGGCCTGCTTCCCCGCAAGCCGGATTCAATGGAAGATGGGACGGCATGATCGAAAACGAATGGATGGCGGCTGGCGGACTGCACCGGGCGGCGTCGATTCGTGTTTGCGACCATCCCCGTCCGCAGCACTTCCCCCTGTCCTGGCCGGTATCCGGGCTGACAGGTCGAACCGCTCTACCTTCCCATGCGATGCACAGTGGCTTGAAGTAGCGGCCGGCCACCCTGAATGAACCGGGCGGCGCCTGTCTTACCGTTGCGGGGGCAGCACACGTTAGCTTGCCGGCCGGGCCGAAGCCGAAGCAGGCAAAACACCGTGTTTCCCGTTTAACTGCGCGCATGAACATGCGCGCGGGCACCAAAACCGGTGAAGTGTATGCCGGCAGGTGGATATCGTCAAATTGACAATGCCGGCAACCAACTTGCGGTCATGTCCGGGCTTGGTCGCAGTGATAGCCAACCGCTACACTAGTGTCTCGATTCCTTCACGGCGCAGCCAATCCACACAATGAAAAATCCAGGCGACTACTACAACCGTCAACTCAACGCCCGCGCAGCCATCCCCGACCATCCTTATATCTTCACCCGCTGGGTCAAGGAATCAGCACACGCCCGTCGCACCAACGCCGCTCTGCTGGATATCGCTTATGGCGACGCCAGCGGCGAGCGGCTCGATTTCTTTCCCGCCAGCCGTGGTGGCGCACCACTCCTGGTATTCATCCACGGCGGCTGGTGGCGGTCGCTGGACAAATCGGATTTCTCGTTCGTCGCCGGCAAATTTGTGCGTGCCGGTTTCAATGTCGCGCTGACCAATTACACGCTGGCCCCGGCGGCACCTGTGGCCGGGCTCGTTCGCCAGCAGCTCGACGCGCTGGCCTGGCTGTACCGGCATGCCGATCAATACGACTTCGACGCCCGCCGGATTGTCGTTGCCGGGCATTCCGCCGGCGCGCACCTCGCCGCGATGATGATGGCCGCCCGATGGCCCCTGCTTGGCGATGACCTGCCGTTGGATTTGGTAAAGGGAGGCATTCTGCTATCAGGCATCTACGACCTGGAACCCGTGCGCCACGCGGATTTCGTCAATGCCGATCTGAAGCTGGGCGCCGATGATGTCGGACCGCTCTCCCCCGCCTGGATGCCACAGGCGCATCCGGCGCCGTTCCTTACTGCGGTGGGCGGCCTGGAATCGGACGAGTTCAAGCGCCAAAACGGCTTGATCGCCGAACGCTGGAAGGAAAACCATCGCGCGGACATCGCGCTGCCCGACGCGAATCACCTGACCATATGCGATGCCTTTGCCCAGCCAGGCCATCCGCTGTTCGAGGCAAGCATCGGTCTGATGTCGTCGCTGGCACCGAATGCCTGAACAAAGCATGCAACAACCCGTGCATGCCGGACTTGGCTTGCCCATGGTCAAGGCTATATGATGGGGTAGCCGCGTGATGCGGATGCGGCGGCATGAAAATTAAAGAATCAGAATTTGCCGCCGTTGTTATGACACGGACTACTACCAATAAATACGGGGAAGCACTGATATGACCGAGGCGCAAGACGATTTTGAAGCATTATTTGATGAAGTGGCCGCCCAGCGGACCGAAACAGTCACATCCCCACCCCCTCCAGCCCCCGAATTCACGCCGCAGGCCGCCGCAGTTGATACTGACGGCGGCGACAGCGCCGGTCTCTCCGGCGAGGCGCCGGAAGATCAGTCCGACAAACCCATGTACGAACGTCTCGGCGGCATCGTGCGCATGCTGCACGACTCGCTGCGCGAACTGGGCTACGATCGTTCGCTGTCCGATGTGGCCAGCCAGATCACCGATGCGCAAGGCAGACTGGAGTACGTAGCCACGCTGACCGAACAAGCCGCCAACAAGGTGCTAAATGCCGTGGATAACGGAATGCCCGAACAGGATGCGCTTGCAAAAAAGGCAAAGGATATCGATGGTCGCTGGGCCGATCTGTTCAGCGGAAAAATGAGCATCGAGGAATTCAAGACGCTTGCCGGCGACTCCAGGCAATTCGCCGCCACCGTTGCCGACGCCACCGAGGCGGAGAAGGCGCGCCTGCTGGACATCATGATGGCCCAGGATTTCCAGGACATCACCGGCCAGTTGATCAAGAAGATCGTCGCCATTACCAGCACCGCCGAGAAGGAACTGGCCCAGCTGCTGCGGGATAACGCACCGCCGGAAGTAAAGGCCGCAATGGCAGCCGAACACAAGCCGGTCGAACTGATGCAGGGTCCGTCGGCGCCGGGCACCGCCATGGCACAGGACGATGTCGACAGCCTGCTTGCCGATCTGGGGTTCTGATGGATGACATGCTCAAGGAATTTGTCGTCGAGGCACTGGACCTGGCGACGAACGTAGAAGAGCATCTGCTGTCTCTGGAGCGCCGCCCGGACGACATGGATACTCTCAACGCGCTGTTCCGCTCCTTCCATACTATTAAAGGCGGCGCCGGCTTCATGAATTTGCCGGCCATCGTATCCGCCTGCCACCTGACGGAAAACCTGTTCGATGCGCTGCGTACCGGCAAGGCGCCGGTCACGCCAACCGCGATCGAAGCCAGCCTGCAGGCCAGCGGCTTCGTCGCCGATCAGCTCGGCCAGCTCGCCAATGGCGCCGCACCGGAATCGCTGCCTGCGATGCCGGCGGAATTGGAAGACATCCTCACCCATGCGATCGAAGGCGGCACCGCGCCGTCTCTCGCACCCGCGCCCGACGTCCTGGTTGAAGCGGAAGTCACGGCGGAAAATGCGGGCGATTCCGGCTCCACCATGGGCGCCGATGGACTGGATTGGGAAGCGCTTTACCGGGCCGTGGTGCCGCCAGGGTTGCGGCTGGTATCGGATGAAAGCAATTCATCGGCGCCCCCGGCAACTGCAACAACCGCCACGGCTATGGCAACCCCTCGAGCAGACGACATGGGCGCGCGTGCAATCGTTGCACCAGTCAAGGAAGACAGCATTCGCATCGATGCGGTAAAGCTGGACGCGCTCCTCGAAGTGGCGGGTGAATCGGTGCAGGCGGCCAATCAGGCGAGCGTGCTGCTGGAAAAGCTTCTGCAGTTCAAGTTCGACGGCCAGGCGGCGACGCTGATGGCCAATCTGGCGGAAACGCTGAACCGGGCATCGCGCTATTCCACCGAACTGCAACGTGCGACATTGTCCACCCGCATGCAGCCCGTCGGCCGGCTGTTCCAGAAATTCCCGCGCCTCGTGCGCGAGCTGGCGAAGGATCTCGGCAAGGACGTCGAACTGGTGATCGAGGGCGCGGAGACGGAAGTTGACCGCGTCGTGGTCGACAGTCTGTACGATCCGCTGGTGCACATGCTTCGCAATGCGCTCGACCACGGCATCGAAGATGCGCAGGCCCGCGCCGCCACCGGCAAGCCGCCAAAGGCGACCATCTCGCTCAAGGCATGGCAGGAAGGCAATAGCGTAATGATCGAATTGTCCGATGACGGCAAGGGCATGGACCCGGACCAGTTGCGGGCGAAGGCACTCGCCAAGGGACTGATCGGCGAGCATGCGGCGCAGAGCGAAGCGGAAGCCTATCAACTCGTGTTCCTGCCCGGTTTCTCGACCAAGGAAGTGGCATCGAGCGTATCCGGCCGCGGGGTCGGCATGGACGTGGTGAAGACGGCGGTGGAAAAGCATCGCGGTGCGATCAGCATCGATTCAGCGCTCGGCCAGGGCACCCGCTTTACCATCCGCCTGCCGATCGAGCTGTCGATCGTGCCGACCATGCTGGTGCGTACCGCCGGCGCCGCGCTGGCGATGCCGATGGCGGTAGTGCAACGGGTGGTGGAATTGCCGGAAGAATTCGCCGAGGTTGGCGGCGCACCGGTCCTGCGCGACCAGGGTCGTCCGCTCGCGGTGCGGTCGCTGGCCGGCATACTCGGCTACGAGCCCGGCAAGGAAAAAGTCGGCATCGTGATCGCTGCGCCGCAGCCGTACATCCTCGCAGTGGATGCGGTGGACGGCACGGCGGACTTGGTGATCAAGCCGTTGACGGCATTGACGGTACCGGGTGTGAACGGTACGGCGCGATCGGCGGAAGGTGAACTGGTGCTGGTGATCAGTCTTGCGTTTCTGCTGGATGGGTGCAAGACGACGGCGGCGCGGCTGGCGGCTTGAGGGGCTTAGTTGCCTCTGTGCAGATGCAATGCAGGTCGTTTCGCTTCACGCAGCACTGAATGGCCGCTGTCAAGCTACTACCGGAGAGCTCCTTCCCCCTGCAAGGGGGAGGGAACCTTTTCTGAGCAGCGCTGCCAGTCGGGACCGAACGGCCTTCGTCCAATTTATTCCTTCCCGCCGCCCTGCACTACCTTCTGATTAATCGCACCAAATATCGATTTTCCCTGCGCGTCCAGCATCTCGATACGCACCGTGTCGCCGAACTTCATGAACGGCGTTTTCGCTTCACCGTCGGCAATCATTTCCAGGCAGCGCTTTTCCGCGATGCAGGTGTAGCCCTTGCTACTGTCCTTGTTCGAGACCGTGCCGGAACCGACGATGCTGCCGGCGCGCGCATTGCGCGTCCTGGCCAAATGCGCAATCAGCTGCGGAAAGCTGAATACCATGTCGATGCCGGCGTTCGGTTGCCCGACGATGACCCCGTTCCAGGTGACCCGCAGAGGCAGATGCACTTTTCCGTCCTGCCAGGCGCTGCCGAGTTCGTCCGGCGTGACGGCGACCGGCGAAAAGCTTGATGCCGGTTTCGACTGGAAGAAGCCGAAACCCTTTGCCAGTTCGGTCGGGATCAGGTTGCGCAGCGAGACGTCGTTGACCAGCATGAGCAGCTTGATATGGGAGGCGGCTTGTCCCGCCGTGGCACCCATCGGCACATCATCGGTGATTACCGCGACTTCGCCCTCGAAATCGATGCCCCACTCCTCCGACCCGAGCCGTATGTCGTCGGTGGGTCCGATGAAATCATCGGAACCGCCCTGGTACATCAAGGGCTCATGCCAGAACGAGGCCGGCATTTCCGCGTTGCGTGCCTTGCGGACCAGTTCCACGTGATTGACATAGGACGATCCGTCCGCCCATTGGAAAGCGCGTGGCAGCGGCGCCATGCAGCGTGCCGGATCGAAGTCGAACGATCGCGTGGTCTTGCCCGCGTTGAGCTGCTCGTAGAGCGCTTCGAGTTGAGGCGCCATGAAGGGCCAATCGTCCAGCGCCCGCTGCAGTGTCGGCGCGATGCCGTCGGCGACATGGGCAGTTTTCAGGTCACGCGAGACGACGATAAGCTGGCCGTCACGGCTGCCGTCTTTGAGAGTCGCAAGTTTCATGCAATATCCGAAGTTAATTTTTAGTCGAGGCCGAGCTTGCGCTGTTTGATGAGCGCATGCCAGCGAGCGGTTTCAGTTCTGATGTAGTCCGCCATCTGTTCCGGCGAACCGGACAGCGGCTCAACGCCGAAGTCGGTCAGCTTTTTAGCCACCTCCGGCGCGGCGATGGCCTTGGTCAGCTCGCCGTTCAGCCTGGTGACTACCTCCCTGGATGCGCCTTCGGGAAGGACGACGCCCTGCCATGCATAGATTTCGTCATCGCCGAGTCCGACCTCCTTGAGCGTCGGTACGTCGGGTTGCAAGGACAGGCGTTTGCCGGACAGGACTGCAAGCGCGGTCAGCTTGCCGGTCTTGATATGCGGCATCGCCGTGGCCAGGTCCAGGATCATCATCGGCACCTGTCCCGCCAGCACATCCTGCACCGCCGGTCCGGCGCCGCGATAAGGAATATGGACCATGAAGGTGCCGGTTTTCTGCTTGATCATTTCCATCGCCAGATGGTGCGGACTGCCGGCGCCGACCGATGCGTAATTGTATTTGCCGGGGGCGCTCTTCATTTTTTGCAGCCAATCTTTTGCATTGGTGAAGCCGGCCCCGGGATTGGCAACGAGCAGCAACGGAAAACGGGCGATCAGCGTCACCGGCACGAAATCCCTTTGCGGATCGTAGGGCAGCTTTTTATACAGTGCGCCGTTGAAGACGAACGTGCCGTTGTCGCCGGACATGAACGTGTAGCCGTCGGGCGCGGACCGCGCTACCGACTCGGCGCCGATGATGGTGCCGGCGCCCGGCTTGTTTTCGATGATCACCGGCTGTCCGACCTGCTTGGACAATTGGCCGCCGATCGTTCGGGCGATCACGTCGGAACCGCCGCCGGGCGGATACGGCACCACCCACCGCAGCGGCTTGTTCGGATAGTCCTGTGCGTTGGTGAGGGCACTGCCGGCAGCGAAAACGATGCCGGCGACGAGTTTGATCAGGATGGGAAAGCGCATGTTGTCTCCTTGGTTGGCCGAAGCGAGAAAAGGCTTCTACAGTTCGGCTCGGATTACGTATTATTCAATCAATTCACCATTTCGTAATGGTACAAGGCATGCGAATACCAAGACAACCCACGGATGAAGACAAGCTGCGCCCCGACAAACAGCAGGGCATTCAATCGGTCGAGGTGGCCGCCCCGCTGCTGCTGGCGCTGGCGAACGCCGGCGGACCACTGACGCTTTCCGTGCTGGCAAGAAACGCCGGCATGGCGTCGGCGAAAGCGCATCGTTATCTGGTGAGCCTGATCCGCATCGGGCTGGTCGAGCAGGATGGTGCCTCCGGACTGTATGACCTTGGTCCGCTGGCGCTGGAGATCGGCCTGGCGGCCTTGGGGCGGCTGGACGAAGTCAGACTGGCCGACGAAGCGCTGCGCAGCCTGCGCGATGCAACCGGCGAGACGGTGGCATTGGCCACCTGGGGAAATTTCGGCCCGACCTACATCCGGCTGCTGCAGTCGCGCCGGCCTGTCACCGTGAACCTGCAGATCGGCAGCGTCATGCCGCTGACCTATACCGCCAGCGGCCTGTGCTTTGCCGCCTTCATGCCGGCAAACGAGGTGGCGCCGCTGCTGGAACAGGAGCTTGCGTTGAATCGCCGCGAGAAAATCGATGCGCCGTCGGATGAGGCCATGTTGGCGCCGGTGCTTGATGAAGTACGCCACTGGCGCCTTGCCCGCGTCATCGGCCGGCTTGATCCTTCCGCGGTCCGCGTGCCGGCAAGCCGGGTTGCCGAACGCCTGCTGGCGGGTTTCAACGCCTTTTCCGCTCCGGTATTTGATCATGAAGGACGGATGCGATTCGCACTGACGGTGGTAGGGTCGACTGCCCATATCGATCAGGATTGGAACGGCCTGATCGCACGACAGACGCTGGCCCATGCGCAGAAGCTTTCGCGGCGCCTCGGCTATCGGGCACCCGAATGACGCCGCATCGCTGAATTGCCCGGACCGGTGCCGGGCAAGGCGGTCCACCCCGCGTCTACTTCAGCCGGCAGGTAAGCATCCAGTAATGCGTCAGGCGCTGGATTCGGATGTCCTTCGCATACGGTCCGATCTTCTTGCGCAAGGCGCTGTCGGTCGGGAAGTTCTTGACCACTTCGAAGCGTTCGCCATCAGGGAGCGTGCGGATCTGATAAGTGTTGCCCTCATGGTCCGTACGCGCGACCGGCATATTGGCATCCTCGACGAAGGCATTGTCGATCATGACCAGCAGGCTATCCTTTTGCAGTACCTTGCGCAGCCCGACGAGAAATTTCGCTTGATCCTCACGCTTCACGTGCGACCACCAGAAGCCGGCGAAACAGGCATTGAAATCTCCCTGCACATCCAACTTGTAGGCATCAGTGACTGCGAAGCGGACCTTTTCCGCAGGAATATCTTTCGCTTGGGCGTAACGAATGACATTGGCACTGACATCGGTCGCCAGGACCGATGCGGCGCAGTCGGCGATCCGTTCGGTCCAGTATCCCGTACCGCAGGCGATTTCCAGTACATGATGATCGCGCAAGGCGTCGCATACAGATTCCTGCAGTTGCGCCAGGTCGGACTGGCGTTCCGGCTTGTCGTACACGTCCTCGAATGTCGCTGCGCGCTTGGTGTAATAGGCCACCATATCGGTGCTGTCGGTCATGTTCTTGCTCTCAGGATGGCTTGCGCCGCCTCGACGAAACCGGCACCGTACGCTTGTTCGGCAACGTAGGCCGGCGGCCTGGGCAGGCGGCTGATATGGCGGGCGACATTCGCCACGCCGATGGTTAGAGGATAGTGTGCAAACATGGTGGCGTCATTGCCGGAATCGCCGATGAATACATAATGGCGGCGGGCGTTATCGTCACTGACACCAAAAACCTCGGCAAGAATCCTTTGGGTGGTTGCCTGCTTCGAAAATTCCACCACCGACGCATGCAGGTGAATGCTGCTTGATGCAGCAAAGAAACCTTCATCACGCACAAATCCAGCCGCTTCGTCCACCAGCGGCTGCGGCAGCGGCAGGATCTGCTCGCCGATGTCGAATGTCAGGTCGCCGACTCGTTGCGGCGCGTCGGCGGCAACAGGGATGACTGGAAAGCGCTCCTGCAGACGCAATGCCAGGCTTTCCAGGGAATGACGATGCAGGAGACGCGTCGATGCGTCGGCATAGAACCATGCCTGCTGCACACCGCGGTCGTCCAGCCAGAAAGCGGAAGCACCGTTCTCGGCGATCACCGCATCGAAGTTGCATAGCCGAAGCAACGGCTGCGCCCAATAGGTCGGCCGTCCGGTTACCGCAATCAGACGCAGGCCGGCCTGCCGCAACTGCTCCAGCCTGGACAGCACTTCGGAGGTTAGCCGGCCCTCCGTGGTCAGCGTATCGTCGATATCGGTCAGCACGCCGCGAACGCCGCGCAGCTCGGCCGTCGGCCAGTCTTTCAATGCTTGCATGCGCACATCACAACTCGTAGTCATCCTTCTGCCCGGTCAGAAGCTGCTCGATCAGCTTGCGGTTGAGGGTCGGCGCCAGGAGTTCGATGAAGGTATATACATACCCGCGCAGATAAGCGCCCTGCTTCAAGGCAAGCCGGGATACATTGGTGCCGAACAGGTGGCCGACCGAGATTGCCCGCAGATTTTTGTCGCGTTCGGCATCGAAGGCCATGCCGGCGATGATGCCCACTCCCAGGCCCAGTTCCACATAGGTCTTGATGACGTCCGCATCGATCGCTTCGAGAAGCACATCGGGCTGCAGGCCGCGCAGCGAAAACGCATGGTCGATCTTTGCCCGGCCGGCGAACGCCGTGTCATAGGTGATCAGGGGATAGGCGCCGATTTCCTCCAGCGTGATCGCCTTTACCTTCAGCAAGGGATGATCCGCCGGCACGATCACCACGTGCTCCCATTGGTAGCAGGGAATGGTGATCAGATTGTTGATGTCAGCGATCGCCTCGGTCGCGAGCGCCACGTCGGCCTGATCCTTGAGAACCATATCGGCCACCTGCTTCGGATTACCCTGAAGCAACGAAAGCCGGACCTTCGGATATTTTTGCGTGAATGCCTGCACCACTTTCGGCAACGCATAGCGCGCCTGGGTGTGCGTGGTTGCAATGGTGAAGCTGCCGGAGTCCTGGGCGGCGAATTCCTTGCCGATGCGCTTCAGACCATCGATCTCCTGCATGATCAGCTCGACCGATCTCAACACCGCCCGTCCCGGTTCGGTCAGCCCACGGATGCGCTTGCCATGCCGGGTGAATATATCCACGCCCAGTTCTTCCTCCAACTCGATGATCGCCTTGGAAACCCCGGGCTGTGAGGTGTAGAGGGCTTTCGCAGCTTCCGTCAGGTTGAAATTCTGCCTGACTGCTTCCCTTACGAAGCGCAATTGGTGCAGGTTCATCGGTTTTTGGCCTTATTGCTTATCAAGCAATTATTTGCATAAATCCATATACCGCATAAGCATATAAGCAAATAAATACTCTGTAGTTTGTAATAAGAAATTAGTTTATTACGATTCATGCTACTTTGCGTGGGGGTATATGACTCTTTCTTATGTGGTTTCCGGATTTGCTGTCGGCCTGCTGGTTGGATTGACAGGGGTGGGCGGCGGCTCGCTGATGACGCCACTGCTGACGTTGTTCTTCGGCGTCTCCCCTACCGTCGCCGTTGGCACCGACCTGGCATTCGCTTCCACGACCAAGGTCGCAGGAACATTTGCCCACCGCTTCCGCGGTACCGTGAAATGGGACATTGTCCGTCATTTGTGCATCGGTGCCCTGCCTGCCGCCGTGCTGGCCGCCATCTCCCTGAAATACTTCGGCGCCCTCGACAAGGAAATCGGCCAGATCATCCGTTATTCGATCGCCGGTTCCGTATTGCTGACCGTTGTGGCCCTGCTGTTTCGCGGCCGCATGCAGGCCTGGGTCGTCGCTCACCCGGAAAAGCAGTTGCAGGGACGCAACCTCGTCATCACCACGATCATCATCGGCGCGATACTCGGCACGCTGGTCACCGTGTCATCGATCGGTGCCGGTGCCATCGGAGCAACTTTGCTCGTGCTGCTGTATCCTCGCCTGTCGCCCGCGGAAATTGCTGGCACCGACATTGCGTACGCCGTACCATTGACCGCCATCGCGGCGGCCGGCCACTGGTGGCTCGGCTCGATCAACTGGGAACTGCTCGGCACATTGCTGCTCGGCTCCGTCCCCGGCATAACGATCGGCTCACTGGCTGCACGTGCCGTACCCGAAAAAATCTTGCGTGCGCTCCTGGCAACCACACTGACCGGCGTGGCCGCAAAACTCGTTTTTTAAGGACTGAAGATGTATCGCTACGACAAATATGACCATCAGATCATCAAGGAGCGCGTCGCCCAATACCGCGACCAGGTTCGCCGCCGCCTTGCGAATGAACTGACCGAAGAGGAATTCCGTCCGCTGCGCCTCCAGAACGGCCTGTACCTGCAGCGCCACGCCTATATGCTGCGGATCGCCGTGCCTTACGGACTTCTGTCGTCCAACCAGATGCGCATGTTCGCCCACATCGCCCGCGAGCATGACCGCGGCTATGGTCACTTCACCACGCGCCAGAACATCCAGTTCAACTGGATCGACATGGAAGAAACGCCAGCCATCCTGGAAAAACTCGCATCAGTGGAAATGCATGCGATCCAGACATCCGGCAACTGCATCCGCAACATTACTTCCGACGAATACTGCGGCATCGCGCCGGACGAAATCATCGATCCACGGCCGTATGCGGAAATCCTGCGCCAGTGGAGCACCTTCCATCCGGAATTCGCCTACCTGCCTCGCAAGTTCAAGATCGCGATCAACGGCGCGCTGGAAGATCGCGCGGCGATCGCGGTGCATGACATTGGACTGTCGGTCATCAAGAACGAGCAGGGCGAAATCGGTTTCCGCGTGCTGGTCGGCGGCGGCATGGGCCGCACCCCGATTCTCGGCAGCGAAATCCGTTCCTTCCTGCCCTGGCAGCATGTGATGAGCTATATCGAAGCCATCATGCGTGTCTATAACCAATACGGTCGTCGTGACAACATTTACAAGGCCCGCATCAAGATTCTGGTGAAGGCCATCGGGATCGAAGAATTCGCCCGACAGGTCGAGGAAGAATGGCAGGACCTGAAGGACGGCCCGAGCACGCTGACCGAAGAAGAGCTCCAGCGCGTGGCCGCCTATTTCCCGGCGCCCCCCTACGAAACACTGGCGCCGGTCGACGACGCGGTCGAAAAACTCAAAGCGGAAAACAAGGCGTTTTCGAACTGGCTCAAGCGCAACGTCAAGCCCCACAAGATCCCGGGATATGCAGCCGTCGTCCTGTCGCTGAAAAAAACCGGCGTGCCGCCAGGCGACGCCACCGCGGAACAGATGGATTTCATCGCCGATCTCGCCGACCGGTTCAGCTTCGGCGAACTGCGGGTGACGCATGAACAAAACCTGGTGCTGTCCGACGTAAAGCAATCGGATCTGATCACCGTCTGGAACGAAGCCAAGGCACACGGACTGGCGACGCCGAACATCGGCCTGCTGAACGACATGATCTGCTGCCCCGGCGGCGATTTCTGCGCGCTGGCGAACGCGAAATCGATTCCGATCGCGGCCGACATCGCGGAGCGCTTCGACAATCTCGACTTCCAGCATGACATCGGCGAGATCGAGCTGAACATTTCCGGCTGCATCAACTCCTGCGGACACCACCACGTCGGCCATATCGGCATTCTCGGCGTCGACAAGGATGGCGCCGAGTGGTACCAGGTGTCGATCGGCGGTGCGCAGGGCAATCAGTCGAGCATCGGCAAGATCATCGGGCCATCCTTCTCCGCACACCAGATGCCGGAAGTGATCGACCGCATCCTGAAGGTGTACCTGAAAGAACGCGTGGAGGATGAGCGCTTCATCGACACGGCCCGCCGTATCGGTGTTGCACCGTTCAAGGAGTTCGTCTATGCGACTCCCATCAAGACTCACCATGCAGCGGGAGAAGACGCATATGCGTGACATCATCAAGAACAGAGCAGTCGTCGCGGACGACTGGACCGTATTGCGCCTGAATGAAGGTGAAACGCCCGAAGCGGTGACTGTCCCCGAGGGCAAGGTCATTGTGCCGCTGAAGGTCTGGCAGGTGCAACGGGCCGCACTCGACAACCGCGCCGAACTCGGCGTATGGATCGGCAGCAGCGAACGCCCGGAAGAATTGAAAGGTGAACTTGACCGCTTCAAGGTGGTGGCCGTCGATTTCCCGAAATTCGCGGACGGACGCGGTTACTCGATCGCCTATAACCTTCGCGCCCGGCTGGGCTATGCCGGCGAACTGCGCGCCATCGGCGACGTGCTGCGTGACCAGCTGTTTTATATGTCGCGCGTCGGCTTCGACGCCTTCGCGGTGCGCGCCGACCGTGACGTCCACGATGCGCTGAAGGGCCTGACCGATTTCTCCGAGCCGTATCAAAGCTCGTGGGATAGGAAGTCGCCGCTGTTCCGCCGCGTGCAACGCGCAGGAGAACCGGCATGAGCGACTACGCTGCGCTGGTAGCGGATACGCGGGCAACGCTGGAGCGCATCGCGCGCGACTTCACCCCGGCGGTCTTCGCATCCAGCTTGGCGGCGGAGGACATGGTGCTGACCGACATGATCCTGCGCGCAGGCCTGCCAATCCGCATCTTCACGCTGGAAACCGGCCGCCTTCACAAGGAAACCATCGAGGTGCTGGACCGCATCAAGGAAACCTATGGCCATGACGTCGAGCTGTACAAGCCGGATACGTCGGCCGTCGATGCCTACGTGCGCAACAACGGCCTGAACGCTTTCTACGACAGCATCGATATGCGCAAGGAATGCTGCCGCATTCGCAAGGTCGAGCCGCTGAACCGCGCGCTCGCCGGCAACAAGGCCTGGATCACCGGCCAGCGCCGCGCTCAGTCGACGACCCGCGCCGCACTCGATGTGCAGGAAAACGACGAGGCGCACGGCATGACGAAGTTCAATCCGCTGGCGGACTGGTCTGAGCAGGACGTATGGAACTACATCCGCGCCAACAGCGTGCCGTATAACCAGTTGCACGACAAAGGCTATCCATCCATCGGCTGCGAGCCGTGCACCCGGGCGATCCAGCCGGGCGAGGATGTGCGCGCGGGCCGCTGGTGGTGGGAAAACCCGGAAACCAAGGAATGCGGCCTGCATGTGGTGGACGGGAAGCTGGTGAGAATCAAGGCCGTACCCGTAGCATAGAAAGAACGTCCCTCCTCCTTCAAGGGGGAAGCCAGGCAGGGGGCGGGTTGTGTCAGACGCATATCGAATGACAATCCGCCCCGTCCCTCCTGTTCAAGCAGAGGGAGTCCATCAATTCATCGACCCGAGCAAAACCTATGAACACTGCAGTCGAAAAACTCTTCCTTGATGCCGCCAGCAATCGTCATCTCGATTGGCTGGAATCGGAAGCGATCCACATCATGCGCGAGGTTGCCGCCGAATGCGTCAACCCTGCCTTGCTCTTTTCCGGCGGCAAGGACTCCATCGTTCTGCTGCGCATTGCGGAAAAGGCTTTTCGACCCGGCAAGTTCCCGTTTCCCCTGGTGCATATCGATACCGGACACAACTTCCCCGAAGTGATCGCCTTCCGCGACAAGCGCGTGGCGGAACTCGGCGAGAAGCTCATCGTCGGTTCGGTGGAAGACTCCATCAAGCGCGGCACTGTGCGCCTGCGCAATCCGCAGACCGATTCACGCAACGCCGCCCAGGCAGTCACGCTGCTGGAAACCATCGCCGAGCACAAGTTCGACGCCTGCATCGGCGGCGCCCGCCGCGACGAGGAGAAGGCACGCGCCAAGGAACGGATCTTCTCTTTCCGCGACGAGTTCGGCCAGTGGAATCCGAAAGCGCAACGCCCCGAACTCTGGGACCTCTACAACACCCGCGTCCACCCGGGCGAGAACATGCGCGTGTTCCCGATCTCGAACTGGACCGAGCTGGATGTCTGGCAATACATCGCCCGTGAAAAACTGGAACTGCCGCAGATCTATTTCGCCCATGAACGCCAGGTCATCCCGCGCAATGGCCTTCTGGTACCGCTGACCGACCTGACGCCACCGCGCGAAGGCGAAGCGGTGGAAACCCGCATCGTGCGCTTCCGTACCGTAGGCGACATTTCCTGCACCTGCCCGGTGGCGTCGGACGCGGCGACGGTGGACGCGATCATCGCCGAAACCGCCGTCACCCAGATCACCGAGCGCGGCGCTACCCGCATGGACGACCAGACATCGGAAGCATCGATGGAAAAACGCAAGAAGGAAGGATATTTCTGATGAACGCAATCGCCGAAACAAACCTGTCGAAACCTGCCCAAGCCGAACGCGGCCTGCTGCGGTTCATCACCGCCGGCTCCGTTGACGATGGCAAGAGCACGCTGATCGGCCGTCTGCTGTTCGACAGCAAGGGCATCTTCGCAGACCAGCTCGACTCGATCTCCCGTGCCAAGCACAAGCGCACCGTCGGCGACACCATCGACCTGTCGCTGCTGACCGACGGCCTCGAAGCGGAACGCGAGCAAGGCATCACCATCGACGTCGCCTATCGTTATTTCGCGACGCCGAAGCGCAAGTTCATCATCGCGGACACGCCGGGGCACGAACAGTACACACGCAACATGGTGACCGGCGCATCCACCGCCGACGCGGTGATCATCCTGATCGACGTGTCCAAGGTGAAGCTGGGCGCCGACGGCAGCGTGGAACTGCTGACGCAGACCAAGCGGCATTCGACGATTGCCCATCTGCTGCGCATCGAGCATGTGATCGTTGCGGTCAACAAGATGGACCTGGTGAATTACGATCAGACGACCTACGACCGCATCGTCGGCGCTTACAAGGCGTTTGCCGGCCAGCTCGGATTGAAGGACATCCATCCGATTCCGCTCTCCGCACTTGCCGGGGACAACGTCGTCGACGCCGGCGACAACATGCCCTGGTACAAGGGACCGACCCTGATCCAGTTGCTGGAATCGCTGTCGGTGTACGACGAATCGCACGATGAGCCCTTCCGCTTCCCGGTGCAACTGGTGGCCCGCCACAATGGCCACGAAGCCAATGACTTCCGCGGTTATATGGGCCGCATCGAAGCCGGCAAGGTCAGCAAGGGCGACAAGCTGGTCGTGCAGCCGAGCGGCCAGACCGCGACGGTGAAAGACATCCTGACGCTGGACGGCTCCCTGGACTTTGCAGTCGTCGGCCAGTCAATCACGCTGCTGCTGGACGAATACCGGGACATCTCGCGCGGCGACATGCTGGCCGCCGCCGACAGCCCGGCGACTCTGCTGAAGACAGTGAAAGCGGAAGTCTGCTGGCTCTCGGAAGAGCCGCTCGACATGCGGCGCAAGTACTGGCTGAAGCACACCACCAAGCAGGTTGCCGTACGGGTCACCGGCATCGACACGCTGCTGGACGTGAATACCCAGGAACGCCGCAGTGCGGATTCGCTGTCGCTGAACGATATCGCCACCGTGTCGATCAACGTCCAGCAACCGCTGGCGGCAGACGCCTACGACGCCATCCGTGCCACCGGCGCCTTCATCCTGATCGATGAAGTCACGCACCAGACGGTCGCCGCAGGCATGATCAGGCTGGCCTGAATATTCTGCTGCAGCAGACGCACCCCGGAACCGCTCGATGAGTTTTGGCAAGGTATTTCTCGTCGGCGCAGGACCGGGGGTGGCCGATCTGATCACGGTTCGCGGGGCACGCATCCTCGCGCAGGCCGAGGTCGTGCTGCACGACGCGCTGGTAACCGAAGACATGCTGCAACTATGTCCGCAGGCGGTTCTTATCCCGGTTGGCAAACGTTCGGGGCAGAGAT
>JAESFT010000514.1_pt1 | contig 21711 bp, 17 predicted proteins | sample 9269451 | NCBI WGS metagenome assembly JAESFT01 (sample SAMN14502557, study PRJNA617106) | algae metagenome | isolation source: Scytonema hyalinum WJT4-NPBG1 and co-occurring heterotrophs from well... | place: USA: Mojave Desert, Joshua Tree National Park, California | collected 2006-05-25
TTCAAGCTGAGGCTGGCGCAGGACGACGTCCGACGCCAGCAGTTGCAATCAATGGCGTCCGAGATCGCGCTGCAGGAGGCGGCCGTGCAACGATGGGGACGCCTGAGCGAACTGATCGGTTCGCACGATGGCAAGAAATTCCGCAACTATGCGCAGCAGTACACGCTCGATCTGTTGCTCGGTTATGCTAATCGGCATCTGGCCGACCTAGCCCGCCGCTACCGTCTGGAGCGTATTCGCGATTCGCTGGCGCTGATGGTGGTCGACCAGGACATGGGTGACGAGATGCGCTCGGTACATTCGCTGTCCGGCGGCGAATCGTTCCTCGTCTCGCTCGCACTTGCCCTGGGCCTTGCTTCGCTGTCCTCGAACCGGGTCCGGGTGGAGTCGCTCTTTATCGATGAAGGCTTCGGCAGTCTTGACGCGGACACGCTGTCGGTTGCGATGAATGCGCTCGACAACCTGCAAGCGATGGGCCGCAAGGTCGGCGTGATATCCCACGTGCAGGAAATGACCGAGCGCATCTCGACCAGAATTCTTGTTCAGAAAACCACCGGCGGGAAAAGCCGGATCGTGGTCGAGCAGGTCTGAAGCAGCAGGCACCCGTCCCCTGCACGGTTACCAAATTTACATTTCTTAACAAGACGGCAATGAATCTTTTGCCGTCCCGTGGTCTGAAACAATGACACATCGCTGTCGCTTTTTTCAACTACGAAAGGTACGCATGAATAAATTACTCGCTACTCTCCTGACCGGCCTCTTTGCAACTTCCGTGTACGCACAATCGGGCACAGCCACCACGTCTCCATCGACCGGCGCCACATCGGGCGCATCGACGACCGCGACGGCACCTGCGGCAGGCGCGAACGTCAATGCAGATACAAAAGCCGAAGCGAAAGCCGATAAGAAAACGGCGCAAGCTGAGGAGAAGGCGGTAAAAGCGGATGCCAAGGCGCAGAAGAAAATCGCCAAGGCCGATGCGAAAGCCGACAAGACCAAGGCCAAGGCACGTGCCGAAGCTGCGGAAGACAAAGCGGACGCAGTCAAGTAATCCGCACTCGTGCAATAAAAAAGGCAGGGTTTCCTGCCTTTTTTATTTCCGGACGCCAATCAAGCTCCGGCATGGCATCGCGCAAATGTCGCCCCGGTATCCAACCGTATAATTTTTCTGATCAAACTCGGTCCATTAAGCGCCGTAACTCTCATCTTCAGATCGGACTCACGCATGCAAGACATGGTCGTCACCCGACGGGAAGGACTGTACTGTGTGCCCGGCGGGTTTTACATCGATCCGTGGCGGCCGGTCGACCGCGCCGTCATCACCCATGCACATGCGGATCATGCGCGTATCGGACATGGCCGATATCTCGCCGCCGCTCCCGGAGCAGGCGTACTGAAATCGCGGCTCGGCGATATTCAACTCGATGCACTGCCCTACGGCGAGCGCGTTGTACATAACGGCGTCACCATTTCGCTGCATCCAGCCGGACATGTGCTCGGCTCGGCACAGGTTCGCCTTGAATACCGCGGCGAAGTCTGGGTGGCGTCAGGAGATTACAAGGTCGAAGGAGATCCCACCTGCACGCCATTTGAGCCCGTTCGCTGCGACACTTTCATCACGGAGTCCACCTTCGGTCTGCCGATCTACCAATGGCGTCCGCAGGAAGAAATTTTCACCGACATCAACGACTGGTGGCGCCGCAATGCCGCCGACGAACGTGCCAGCGTGCTGTATTGCTATGCGTTCGGCAAGGCGCAGCGCATTCTCTCAGGCATTGACCCTTCGATCGGCCCGATCATCTGCCATGGCGCCGTCGAGCCTTTGAACCGTGCGTATCGTGAAGCCGGCGTGCCGTTGCCGCCGACGCGCATGGTGACCGATGTCGCCGACAAGGCGGAACTCCGGCGCGCGCTGGTGCTGGCGCCGCCATCAGCCGGCGCATCCCCGTGGATCAAGCGCTTTGGCGACTACAGCGACGGATTCGCCAGCGGATGGATGCTGCTGCGTGGCGCGCGCCGGCGGCGATCCGTGGATCGGGGCTTCGTCCTGTCGGACCATGCCGACTGGCCGGGACTGATGCGGGCGATCCAGTCTACCGAAGCGGAGCGGGTGATCGTCACACATGGGCAGGTAGCAGTAATGGTCCGGTGGCTGCAGCAGAACGGCCTGGATGCCGGTGCGTTCACTACCGAATACGGCGCGGAGGAAGATGTTGAAACGGGAACGGAAGCGCCTCATGCGTGAGTTCGCCCGTCTCTATGCCGAGCTGGACGAAACCACCGCGACCAGCCGGAAACTGCAGGCACTAAAGAATTATTTTGTCGCGGCGGAACCGGAAAACGCCGCCTGGGCGGTGTATTTCCTGGCGGGCGGCAAACCGCGACAGGCGGTACCGACCAAGCTGCTGCGCCAGTTCTCGATCGAGTATGCGGGCATCGATGACTGGCTGTTCGACGAGTGCTATCACGCGGTCGGCGATCTGGCGGAGACGATTGCGCTCATCCTGCCGCCGCCGAAACGTAAGAGCGATGTCGGACTTGCGCAATGGTTGCAGGAGCGTATCGCCCCCTTGCGCGGCGCTTCACCGGACGCCATCCGCTCCGCGATGTTTTCTTACTGGGATGAATTGGAGGCGCGGGAACGCTTCCTGCTGGTGAAGCTGATCGGAGGCGGCTTCCGCGTCGGGGTGTCGCGCCTGCTGGTTACGCGAGCGCTGGGCGAAGTCGCCGGCGTCGATAGCAAGCTGATCGCCCAGCGCCTGATGGGCTGGACCGATGGACGGGCAAGGCCGAGCGCGGAACGCCTGGTGCAGCTGATGGCTCCGCAGTCCGATGCGGAGCATCGCCTCGAAGGCGGACAGCCCTACCCATTTTTCCTGGCCCATGCACTGCAGGCGCCGCCGGAGTCGCTGGGACCAGTGAGTCACTGGCAGGCGGAATGGAAATACGACGGCATCCGGGCCCAGTTGATCAGGCGTGACGGCCAGACATGGCTCTGGTCGCGCGGCGAGGACCTGATCACCGAACGATTCCCGGAAATCGCTGCCATACCGCTGCCCGAAGGCACGGTCCTGGACGGTGAAATCCTCATCTGGTCCGGCGACGCGCCCTCTCCTTTCGCCGCCCTGCAGCAGCGCATCGGCCGCAAGACCTTGTCGGCCAGGATGCTGAAGGAACTGCCGGCCGTCCTGGTCGCCTACGACGTGCTGGAAGTGAACGGCATCGATGTGCGTGCAACCTGGCAGGCGGAACGCCGCAAGCTGCTCGAAGACATCATTCAGCATACCGACACGCCGTCCCTGAAATTATCGCCCCTTGTCACGACCGACAGCTGGCAGGCGCTGGCAGACCTGCGGGAAACCTCCCGGTCACGCTCGGTGGAGGGCCTGATGCTGAAGGCAGTGGAATCGCGCTACGGCGTCGGACGGACAAAGGACAGCGGCACCTGGTGGAAATGGAAGATCGATCCGTATGCCGTCGATGCGGTGCTCATCTATGCGCAGGCTGGCAGCGGACGCCGGGCGTCGCTGTACACGGATTACACCTTTGCCGTCTGGGATGATGATCCGGACGGCCCCGACGGCGCGAGGCGGCTGGTGCCGTTCGCCAAGGCGTATTCCGGCCTGACCGATGCGGAGATCGCCAGGATCGACGCCGCCGTCCGCCGCACCACCATCGAAAAATTCGGGCCGGTGCGCAGCGTCACGCCGACCATGGTGTTCGAGATCGGCTTCGAAGGAATTGCCTTATCACCCCGCCACAAGGCCGGCATTGCGGTGCGATTCCCACGCATTCTGCGCATCCGCGACGACAAGAAAATCGAGGAGGCCGATACCCTGGCCACCCTGCGGGGCATGCTGTGAAGCGCAGCATGCTGCCCGCACCTGCCGCCGCGATCGATGAAATCGATGCCTGGTTCGCCCGGCGGGACTGGACGATTTTTCCGTTTCAGCGGCAGGTATGGCAGGCGGCGCTCGACGGCGAATCCGGCTTGCTGCATGCAACGACCGGTTCCGGAAAAACCTATGCGGTGTGGTTCGCCGCGCTGCATCGGGCGCTGATATCCGACCGGGCGACAGCAAGGCCCGCCGGATTGCGCGTCCTGTGGCTGACGCCGATGCGAGCCCTGGCGGCCGATACGGTCCGCGCCTTGCAGGAACCGCTCGGCGAACTGTTACCGGCGTGGCGGGTCGCCACGCGTACCGGCGATACCGGGTCCGCCGAACGCAATCGGCAATCGAAAGCACTGCCGCAGGCGCTGATCACCACGCCGGAGAGCCTGTCGCTGCTGCTGAGCAAAGCGGATGCGCAGCAAGTCTTCAAGTCGCTCGACATGGTCATTGTCGACGAGTGGCATGAGCTGATGGGCAGCAAGCGCGGCGTGCAGGTGCAGCTTGCACTTGCCCGTCTGTCCAGCTGGAATCCCGGCCTGCTGGTATGGGGTTTGTCGGCAACGCTGGGCAATCTTGCGCAGGCGCAGGAAGTCTTGCTGGGAGCGCGGCGTGGCGTGCTGGTCGAGGCTGCCCTGCCCAAAAAGATCGAAGTCGATTCCCTGATTCCGACCGGGCCGTCGCGCTTCTCCTGGAGTGGTCACCTTGGCGCACAGATGCTGATGCCGGTGATCGGGGAAATCGACGCCCATACAACCACGCTGGTTTTCACCAACACCCGCCCGCAGGCCGAACTCTGGTACCAGGCCATTCTGCAAGCCCGCCCGGACTGGGCCGGCCTCATCGCATTGCACCATGGCTCTCTCGACAAGGCGGTGCGCGACTGGGTCGAGGCCGGTCTGAAAGATGGATCACTGAAAGCGGTGGTCTGCACCTCCAGCCTCGATCTCGGCGTCGACTTTCATCCGGTCGAGCGCGTACTGCAGATCGGCAGCGCCAAGAGCGTCGCGCGGCTGCTGCAGCGCGCCGGCCGCAGCGGCCACGCACCGGGCCGCTTGTCGCGCGTGACCCTGGTGCCTACGCATAACCTGGAATTGCTGGAAGCGGTTGCGGTCCGGGATGCGGTGGAAGCGCGCCGGATCGAGGCCCGTTCCCCGCCGAACAAGCCGCTCGACGTCCTGGTCCAGCACATGGTAACGATCGCACTCGGAGGAGGCTTTACCTCGCAGGCATTATTCGATGAAGTACGCAGCGCATGGGCATACCGTGCGCTTACCGACGAAGAATGGCAGTGGGCGCTGGACTTCGTTGCGCGCGGCGGACAAAGCCTGACCGCCTATCCGGAATACCGCCGCGTCGTGCAGGACGAGCATGGCGTATACCGGGTTCCCGATGCCAGGATCGCCCGGCGGCACCGCATGAGCATGGGCACCATCGTGTCGGATGCGTCGATGACGGTGAAATATCTTGCCGGACCCAGGCTTGGCACGGTCGAGGAATCCTTCATCTCCCGCCTCAAGCCGGGTGATCATTTTCTCTTTGCCGGCCGCCTGCTGCAGTTTGTGCGCATCAATGAGATGACGGCCTACGTCAAGCGCGGCAGTGGCAACAAGCCCGCCATACCGCGCTGGCAGGGAAGCCGCCTTCCGCTGTCCGACGAAGTCGCGCAAAGCATGCTGGCGCGACTGGAACTTGCCGAAGCGGACCGTTTCGACGGTCCGGAAATGCGTGCGCTGCGGCCTCTCCTTCAGGTGCAACGGCGGTGGTCCGCTCTTCCCACCCGCCAGCGGCTGGTCGTGGAAAGCGTATCCAGCCGGGAAGGCCAACACCTGTTTCTCTACCCGTTCGCCGGACGTCTCACCCATCTTGGACTGGCCTCGCTGCTGGCATACCGCATCGCCAGCCAGCGCCCGCTCACCTTCTCGATCGCAGTCAATGACTATGGCATCGAACTGCTTCTGCCGGAATCCCATGATTGGGCAAAGGTTTTTTCACCGGAGGGGCGCTCCATGAAAGGTGCCGATCTAGGCTTATTTTCGGCGGATCGCTTGCTGGAGGATGTGCTTGCAAGTTTGAATGCATCGGAACTGTCGCAACGTCGCTTCCGGGAAATCGCCCGCATTGCCGGTTTGATTTTCCAGGGCTATCCGGGTCAGCCGAAGAGCAATCGCCAGCTCCAGGCATCGTCCAGCCTGTTCTACGAAGTCTTCCGGAAGCATGATGCCGGCAACCTGCTGCTGACCCAGGCGGAACGCGAAGTGCTGGAGCAGGAGCTGGAGTTGTCGCGCTTGCGCGAAACCTTGCTCGTGCTGCAGAGGCAGGATATCGCTTTCTTTTCTACACCAAAGCCGACGCCCTTCGCTTTCCCGCTGATGGTCGACCGGCTGCGCGAGAAATTGTCGACCGAGAAGTTGTCCGACCGGGTTGCACGCATGCTGCGCGAACTGGAGAAGGCAGCGTCGATCTGACATCATTCGCCCCTGCAAGCAATGTGTATTTTTCTCGTCCTCGCTTCGTAAACATGTCCGTCAACCTGCCATCCGCCGTCGTCGCCATTGCCGGAGAAACGATCGAGCTGTTGCCGCAACGCGCGGCCTATTGGCAGGCGCGACGCACGCTATTGGTTGCGGACATCCATTTCGGCAAAGCGGCGGCATTCCGCACACAAGGGGTGCCGGTACCGCATGGAACGACGGCACAAAATCTATCGGCGCTGGACGGCATCGCCGCACAACGCGAAATCGAACACATTCTTTTCCTTGGAGACTTTCTGCACGCGAAGGCGGTCCAGGGATCAGCCACCATGCAAGCCCTGGTTACGTGGCGCAGCCTGCGCCCTGGCCTGCAGATGACGCTGGTGCGCGGCAACCACGACAGCCACGCCGGCGATCCGCCAGAAGCGCTGGGCATGAATGTTGTAGATGAACCGCACCGCGTCGGCCCGTTTTTGTTCTGCCACCATCCGGCGGTGCATGATGATGCCTATGTATTCGCCGGTCATGTACATCCCGTCTACCGTCTGGCAGGCCGCGGCGACATGCTGCGGCTGCCATGCTTTTTGATAGGAAGCGGCTGCGCGCTGCTGCCTTCCTTCGGCGCGTTCACGGGCGGATACGCCGTGCATCCATCGGAGGGCGACCGCGTATTCGTGACGACGGATGACGCCGTCCACGAAGTGCCCTCCACTAGCCGGCGCACGGCGTCCTGACTTCTAGTGCTTCGTATCCGTCTTGTCGGGATCGGGTTTCACCTGGTCAAGCTTGGACAGTTCGTCCGGCTGAATGCCTGTCGGCAAACCGATATCCTCGGTCGCGATTACGTCTTCGGTAGTGCGTACGCCATGTGGTCCTGCGCCGTCGGCAGGGGATTTGTTTGCAGGGGTTGGTCCAGTCATATTCACCTCCAAATCCCGTTCGATTACTTGCCAAAGTCAACGTTCCATATATTGCATCATTGGCGTTGACTTGACTCTCGGCAGCGGGCCTGCGCTACATTGCGGATTTTGCCGAAACGGCCGATTTGACCGACGCCCAATCAACCGGAAGCGGCGCGTAATTGGCCGGCGGCAAACTCCTTATCAGTTCCTGAAGCGCAAGCATGCGCTCCTGCGATGACGGATGCGTGGCAAGCACCGACATCGCCGATGCGCCCTTTCCCTCCTTTTCCGCCATCTTGCTGAAGAAACTCAGCATAGCGTGCGGATCGATGCCGGCGGCCACCATGCGCTTTACCCCATCACGATCCGCATCCATCTCGGCATCGCGCGAGAACTTCATTTGCGTCAGATAACCCGACCAAGCCGCAATCGTGCTGCCGGACAAATCGCCGAACGCGACAGAAAGCAGGATGCCGAAGCCCGCGTTCTTCACCAGATTCTTCAGTGCGTGGCGCTGTTCCACGTGGGCGACTTCATGCGCCAGCACGCCCGCCAATTCCCCGGCACTGCCGGCCTCACGGATCAGACCTGCGTGTACCACCACGACGCCACCCGGCAAGGCAAAAGCATTGACGTCGTTGTTTTCGGCAACGAACCAACGGTAGGTGTATCGCGAACCAGGATGCAGCCGGGAACCGATCTGCCGTACCGCATCGACGGCAGGTCCGCGGTCAATCAGTTTTTGCTCTGACTTGATCTGGTTCAGCACGACGGTACCAATCTTCTCTTCGTACTTCACCGGCACTCTGTCCGCCGCCCATTGCGCGATGGCGTCCGTGTTCAGGAAAAACACGAAAATCGCAATGACCGGCAGCAAGAGATACAGCAGGACAGCAGCGGCACCGAGCCCGAAACGCCGGCGCATGCCGTTCCGCATACCGTTGCTCTTCGCAAGCAGGGTCGCCAACGAAACCGGCGCACCGGATACAAATGCCGCCTGGTCAGCCGGCTGATCGAGGAAGAAGGCGAATTCGCCCGTGCCTGCATTCCAATGGATGCCGGTTTGTTGCAGGTTGAACCCGGCGGCGCGCATGCCAAGCGTCGCGGCCGGAATGTCGTACTCCAGATCCGCTCCCTGCAGATGCAGTACATCGCCGCGCCAACGTCCCGACACCGGGATGCCGCCGCCTGCAATACCGGGTCCGAACAACCTTCCCCTGAACGACATGTCGTCCGGTGGCATGTCAGTTGTCGTCGCCGCCGATCAGGCCGCCCAATCCGCCGAGCGCGCCCGCGCCAAGCAATGAGCCGCTGGAACTACCGGTGGTGGATGTTGCCATCATCAAGCGGCTGGCAAGGCGCGACAGCGGCAAGGATTGCAGCCAGATCTTGCCCGGACCTCGCAGCGTCGCGTAGAACAGGCCCTCGCCGCCGAAGATGGCGGACTTGATCTTGCCGACGTACTTGATATCGAAGTCGACGGTCGGCTGGAATGCGACCACGCATCCGGTGTCGACGCGCAACACTTCGCCGGGTTGCAGGGTGCGCTCGACGAGCGTGCCGCCTGCGTGCACGAACGCCCAGCCGCTGCCTTCCAGCTTCTGCATGATGAAGCCCTCACCGCCGAACAGGCCGGCACCGAGCTTTCGCTGCAATGCGATGCCGAGCGATACGCCCTTGGCGGCGCAGAGGAATGAATCCTTCTGGCAAATCAGCGTGCCGCCGATCTCGGATAAGTGCACCGGCACGATCTTGCCCGGATAAGGCGCGGCGAACGCCACCCGCCGCTTGCCGTTTCCTTCATTGTGAAACACGGTGGTGAACAGGGATTCGCCGGTCAGCAGGCGCTTCCCGGCGCCCATCAACTTGCCGAACAGGCCGCCTTGCTGGCTGCCGTCGCCGAACACCGTATCCATATCGATTCCGTCCTGCATGAACATCATCATGCCGGCTTCGCCGACCGCCGCTTCGCCCGGATCGAGCTCCACTTCGACGTACTGCATGTCCGCACCAAAAATTTCGAAATCGATTTCGTCCATTGCCATGTCTAACCTTTCAAGCGATGAGTGATACAGAAGGAGTGTTGATCGTAGATGGTGTTTTGTTCATTGTCCATATCCGCCCCGGGCCTGTCGATGCGCGGCCTCCTGTACGGTAGGTGAATCATGGGAACGCTCGGGACAGACCGCAAAAAGAATACCATTGCGGCGATGGCGTCCTCTCGCTTCGGATCGGAAGAATCATGCAGACAGGCATTACCTACGCGCTGCTCGCCGCCGCGCTGTTTGGCGCAAGCACCCCGTTCGCCAAGATGCTGGTAGACGATATATCACCGGTCATGCTCGCCGGTCTGCTTTATCTCGGCAGCGGCATCGGCCTGGCGGCCTGGATGGTTGTGCGGCGAATGGCGAACGGCAACAGGCCTGATAAGGGCTCAAGGCTGACTTCGGGGGACCTGCCCTGGCTCGCCGGTGCGATCGCCGCGGGCGGTATCGCCGGCCCGGTGTTGCTGATGATCGGCCTGACCAATACGCCGGCATCATCGGCATCGCTGCTGCTGAACCTGGAGGGCGTCCTTACCGCTCTGATGGCCTGGTTTGTGTTCAAGGAAAACGTGGACCGGCGGGTTGCGCTGGGCATGGGATTGATCGTCGCGGCAGGACTGCTGCTGGCGTGGAATGAACGCCCCGTTGCGGGCCCTCCCTGGGGTGCAATCGCAATCGCGGCAGCCTGCCTGTGCTGGGCGGTCGACAACAATCTGACGCGCAAGGTGTCGGCCGGCGACGCGGTGCAGATCGCCGGAATCAAAGGAATTGCCGCCGGATCGGTGAATCTCGGAATCGCATTCCTGATGGACTATCGGATGCCGGATACAGTCGCGGTGCTGTGCGCGGGCGTGATCGGTTTCTGCGGTTATGGATTAAGCCTCGTGCTGTTCGTACTGGCCTTGCGCAACCTGGGCACGGCCAGGACCGGCGCATACTTTTCCGTCGCGCCTTTTGTTGGTGCAGTCGTCTCGATGGCATTGTTGCAGGACACGCCAGGTACGGCATTCTGGGTCGCCGCCCTGCTGATGGCAGCAGGTATATGGCTGCATATCACGGAAATCCATTCGCACTCGCATGCGCATGAGGAAATGTTCCACAACCATCCGCATCGCCATGACGCTCATCATCAGCACACCCATGACTTCCCCTGGGACGGGAAAGAACCCCATGTGCATCCGCATCGTCATGCGCCGCTCGTGCATTCCCATCCGCATGTGCCGGATATCCATCATCGGCACCGGCATTGATGGTCCGGATTGAGCGTCACTCGAACCATCGCCTGAAGAAATTCAGAATATCTTCAAGACGCTGTTTCTCGCGTTCATAGGTACGCTGCCAATCCCGGACCGTGTCCACCATCTGCTCGATCTGGTCAAGCAGCGAACCGCCCTCTTCCTTGCCCGGCTTCGGCGACGGTCCGGGCGGAGGCGGTGTCGATGGAGCAGGCGGCGCGTCGGATTTGCCGCCGCCGAACAGTCGCTCGAACCAGTTGATCGCGGATTCGACAACCGACGTTTGCGGGCGCTGGAAAACGATGCCGGCGTCGACCAGTCTCGCGCGCAGCGCCTGCTGGAAAAAATCGCCGACCACCGGCAACGCCGTGTTGGCGCCCTGTCCCCAGTGATCACTGCGCATGGTTACTCTTGCATCGTTGAATCCGACCCACGCTCCGGCGACCAGGCGCGGATGCATCAGCACGAACCAGCCATCGGTATTGTTTTGAGTGGTGCCGGTCTTGCCGGCGACATCGGCCCGCAGTCCGAAGCGCGTCTTGATCGCCTGCCCCGTTCCCTGGGTGACCGCTCCGCGCAACATGTCGATCAGCTCATCGGCTGTTTCCGGCGTCATGGCCCGCTTGCTCTCCGCACCGAATTCCACGATGACATTGCCATGCTTGTCCGCGATACGCGTTACCAATACCGGCGTGCGATAGGTGCCTCGCGTCGCGATGCTACTGTAGGCGGCGGCCATCTCCAACGGCGTGACCGGACTGGTTCCGAGCGCCAGTGCCGGCACTTCCTCCAGCGTGCTTTGCCGGATGCCGGCCTTGCGCGCAAAGTCGGCCGCCTTGCCCGGGCCGACCTGCTGCATGATCTGGGCAGTGATGCTGTTTCTTGAATACACCAGGCCGTCACGGACGGTCATCGGGCGCCCTGTCGGCGGAGAGGCGTCGGTCGGCCGCCATACGCCGCCATCCGGCAACGGAATTTCCACAGGCTGGTCGAGGAACTGCTTGCGGGGCGACATGCCTTCTTCCAGGGCGGCGCCATAGACAAACGGCTTGAAGGTCGAGCCGGGTTGCCGCTTGGCTTGCGCCACATGATCATACTGGTCGAGATTGAAGTCGCGGCTCCCGACCCAGGCTTTGACATGCGCGGTCAGCGGATCGATGGCGACGAGGCCTGCCTGCAGGCGTGTCTTTTCAGCACGGAGCTTTTCGATGAATTCACGATCCCCTTTCAAGCGCTCCAATACGGCATCAGAGTCCTCGCCGGCTGCGACCGCATTGCGATACGCGCCCGTCTCGCGGATGAATGCATTGACCAGCGTTTCCTTCGTCTGCCAGAAATGACTGAACGGCTGCACCTGCCTGCGCATGCCGATATATGCGTTCGCGTTGGTGGATTCAAGCTGTCCGGAACGTCGCCCCCATTCGACATCCGCCACCGCCTGCAATGCCTCGGTCTGCCGTTCCAGCGCCTTGTTGGCAGCGGCCTGCATGCGCGAGTCGATGGTGGTCGTGACGATCAGTCCATCTGAATAAATATTGAAGTCGTTGCGGTCGGTCCAGCTGATGAGCCACTTGCGGATATGCTCCGCGAAATGCGGCGCCGGCCCTAGCGCTTCGGGCTGGCGCTCGAAATTCAGCACCATCGGACGACGCATCAACGACTCGACGTTCGCCTGGGTCAGCACTTCCCGCTTTGCCATCTGCGACAGCACGATATTGCGCCGCTTGACCGCCCGCTCGGGATTCAGCACCGGGTTGTAATAGCTCGTCCCCTTCAACATCCCGATCAGCGTGGCGCTTTCGAGAACGCTTAACTTGTCGGCCGATTTGTCGAAATAGGTACGGGCCGCCATTTCAATGCCGAACGCGTTGTACAGGAAGGGCACGGTGTTCAGGTAAGTGACTAGAATTTCCTTCTTGCTGTATGCGTATTCGATCTTCAGCGCGGTGATCAACTCCTTCAGTTTTCGGGTAATGGTGCGTTGCCGGCCGATTTCTTCCGGGTAGAGATTGCGCGCGAGCTGCTGCGTGATCGTCGAACCGCCTTGCGGGTTGCCCAGCAAGGTTTTCACGATGCTGCTGGCAGTACGTTTCAGGTCGACGCCATGGTGTTCGTAGAACCGATGATCCTCGGTAGCGATCAATGCGCTGATGACGTGCGGCGATACCTTGTTCAGCTCCACCCATTCCCGATTGACACGCTTGAACACCGCCAGACGCTTGCCGTCGGATGACATGATCACGCTCGGCTGCTCGACCTTGGCCTTGCGGATATCGGCAATGCTTGGCGTAAAAGGAATGAGCAGAACGGCATAGATGCACAGCAGTACGGTGAAAACGATCGCCAGCGAGGCCAACCCCTTGAATGCGGAGCCGGCTTTCGCCTGCCATCCCAGTTCAGGATTTCTCAGCGCCAGAAAGTACCGGACAATTTGGCGAAACAGCCGGCGAAAGAATTCGATGAAGCGTATATGCATGGATCTCGTCGAATGCGGCAACAGGGCCGCTTGCTTCCTAAGATTGTGATTGGTTACGCGATGAACCGGCGACCGCTGCAAGCGGCGCGTCGATCACCAATGGCGATAACGGATAGGCAACGCATGGCAATATGTAGCCGTCCTTTTTTTCATCCGCACTGACACCCGGCCATTCGATGGCGTACCGTATCTGTCCGCTCACCACGCGACAGAGACAAGTACGGCAGGTGCCATTTCTGCAAGAGCTCGGCATGCGGATTCCGGCGCGTTCGGCAGCGGCGAGCAGCGACAACGAATTGTCCGCAGAAAATCGCAGTCCGCCTGGCTGAATGTCCACCAGGAACGATTCACTGGCATTCTTCACAACAGATCCCTTTCAAGTTCGACATTGTGCCGCAAATTTTTGCTCAATTATTGTTCTTCCGCACCGACACTCGCACATCCGGATCATGCGCTCAACGTATAATCTTGCGGCACGGCCACGTCTCATGCAGATCCTCGCAGGCCGGGCATTACCCAGAGTCATTGTCATCGCTTCCACTTCCGCCAACGCAGGTTTTTTACATGCCGCCCACGATGCTTTCAGCGCAGAATTCCGTTAGTGTGACTTCGATGCATGCGCCACGATCGGTGGCACAAATGGCATCACGTCCGGGCCGCATGATACTGGATCGTCCCAGCATTTCCACCTCAACGGATTGATCAAGTGACACAGGAAAAGCAAATCGTGGTGATTGGCGGCGGCGTAGTCGGCGTCTGCACTGCCTATCATCTTGCCGCGGCAGGCCATGAAGTCGTGGTCGTCGAGCGACATCACAATGTCGCCCAGGAAGCGAGCTATGCCAATGGCGGTGTGATCGCACCAGGCTACGCAACGCCGTGGGCCGCACCCGGCATGCCAAAGAAGATTCTTTCTTACCTCTTCAAGTCCGAAGCTCCCGTGCTGCTCAAGCCGACGCTGGACCGTGCGCTCTGGCGCTGGGTGCGGCAATGGATGGCGGAGTGCGACATCGATCGCTATCGCATCAACAAGGAGCGCATGCAGCGGGTTGCGTTCTACAGCCGCGACGTGCTGAGAGAGATGCGTGAGCGATTCCAGATCGATTACGAACAGACCCAGGGGGTTTTGCAACTTTTTCGTTCCCGGCAGGACATGAAGCTGGCAGAGCCGGCCTGCGCAATGCTGGAGGAAGCCGGCGTGCCGCATCAGGTCGTCGACGCGCAAGAAGCGCTTGCCATTGAACCGTCGCTGCATGAGCAGACCGCATTGACCGGCGGCATCTACCTGCCACAGGATGAATCCGGCAATTGTCCATTGTTTACCAAGCGATTGAAGTACATTGCGCGCTCCATCGGCGTCCATTTCCACTTCACCAGCAGCGTGCACTCGATCCAGCCCGAAGGTGGCCGTGTGGCGTTGCGCATCGACGACCAGATTTTCTCCGCCGATGCAGTGGTCGTCGCCGCGGGCATCGACAGTGCGAGGCTGCTGAAGCCCCTCGGCATACATATCCCGCTGTATCCGGTAAAGGGATACTCCGCGACGGCATCCATCAAGAATTTCGATCGCGCGCCGCGCGCATCGGTGGTCGACGAATCGTATAAGGTCGGCATCACCCGCATGGGCAACCGCATTCGCGTCGCTGGCACGGCAGAGCTCGGATCGCGTGATGTCGAGCTGCATCAGGCTGCCATTCGTACTCTGGTAAAGGTAGGCGACGACTGGTTTCCCGATGCAGCGAACTACAACACCTCGACATTCTGGTGCGGCACGCGTCCGATGCTGCCGGACGGCCCGCCGCTACTTGGCGCCACACCGGTGCGCAACATCTACGTAAACATCGGCCATGGCTCTACCGGATGGGCCATGGCCGCCGGTTCCGGCAAAGTCGTCGCCGACATCATTTCCGGACGCGCTCCGGAAATCGACATGGACGGCCTGACGCTGTCCCGTTATGGATAGCGTCGGCTGTGTCGTCATTGGCGCAGGCGTGGTTGGCCTCGCGGTGGCACGCATATTGGCGCGCGCGGGACTCGAGGTCGTGGTCGTCGAATCCCAGGCATCGATCGGCACGGAAACCAGTTCGCGCAACAGCGAAGTCATCCACGCGGGACTGTATTATCCGACCGGAAGCCTGAAGGCGAAGTTGTGCGTCCAGGGACGCGATGCGCTGTATGCCTATTGCGCAGAACGCGGCATCGATCATCAGCGTTGCGGCAAGCTCGTGGTTGCCACCTCGCCCGCGCAGATAACCAAGCTGAATGCCATTCTCGCCCAGGCACATGCCAACGGCTGCACCGAAGTTACCGCCATCACCGCCGACGCCGCGCGTGCCCTCGAACCGGCGCTATCATGCGTCGAAGCGCTGCATTCCCCGAATACCGGCATCGTCGACAGCCATGCCTACATGCTTTCCCTGCAAGCGGATGCAGAATCCGCCGGTGCCGCATTTGCCTTCGACAGCCGCATCATCGCAGGGAGCCACTTGCAGGACGGTATCAAGCTGACCGTCACCTCGGGTGATGGCGACACGACGGAACTGCATGCATCGACCGTCGTGAATTGCGCCGGCCTGTGGGCGCCGCGCATCGCCGGAACGATCGACGGCCTTGACGGGACAACCATCCCCACGGCGTACTTTGCCAAGGGCAGTTACTTTGCACTGGGATGCAAGGCGCCATTTACCCGTCTGATCTATCCAGTCCCGGAGGAAGGCGGTCTCGGCGTGCACCTGACTCTTGATCTCGGAGGCCAGGCGCGCTTCGGCCCGGACATACAATGGCTGGACAACTGCGACGACTCCGAGATTGATTACCGCGTCGACCCGTCGCATGCCGCCGCTTTCTATAACGAGATTCGCGCCTATTGGCCGGACCTGCCCGACGGATCACTGCAACCCGCGTATGCAGGTGTCAGACCGAAAATAAGCCCACCGGGCGCACCGGCTGCCGACTTTCTGTTTGCATCGCACGGCAGCGCGCACTATCTCGGACTGTATGGCATCGAGTCGCCCGGACTGACCGCATCGCTGGCAATCGCAAACCATGTCGCATCGCTGCTTGGCATGGCGGCGGATGGGCATACAATCTGAGTTCTCCACCCTACGCCGGCGCATCCCATGCCTGATCCGTCATTGCTGTACGACCAACGCACCATCCGCACTATCGAAAGCGCGGCGCTTGCGGCGCATCCACCCGGCACACTCATGCAACGTGCCGGTGCGGCGAGCGCGGAAGCGGCATTGCGGCTGATTGGTGAAAAGGATTCAAATGATCCGGTGCTGATTCTTGCCGGTCCCGGCAACAACGGCGGCGACGCGCTGGTCGCCGCGGTTTGCCTCCTGCGTGCCGGTGTTCCGGTCCGTGTGCTCCTGCAGGCCGATCCGGCACGGCAACCAGCTGACGCGCAGCAGGCGTTGCAGCAGGCACGTGCGGATGGTGTGGAGATGATGGATGTCGATCGCTGGCCTGATTGCATTGGCCGTCGCTGGCGCTTGATCATCGACGGTTTGTTCGGCATCGGGCTTGCGCGACCCATCGAGGGCGCGACTGCTGCCTTGATTGCCGCATTGAACGACATTGATTGCCCGTTACTGGCTTTGGACGTACCGAGCGGCCTCGATGCGGATACCGGCAACATCGTCGGTCCGCATGGCGTCGCAGTACGCGCAAGCCATACGATTACCTTCATCGGCAACAAGCCGGGGCTGCATACCGCTCACGGAACCGACCATGCCGGCATGGTCGAAGTTGCCTCCCTCGATCTGGACGACAGCTTTTTCCCGCCGGCGGCAATCCGCCTGAACGCGTTAACGCAGTTCTCGCATGCCCTGCAACCCCGCAAGCGCAATTCACACAAAGGAAGCTTCGGCGATCTCACCATCGTCGGCGGCGCGCATGGCATGGCAGGCGCCGCGATACTTGCCGCGCGAGCAGGTGCGAAATCCGGCGCCGGACGCGTATTCGCCGCTTTCCTCGACACCCCTCCGGGCTACGATAGCGTCCAACCCGAGCTAATGTGCAGGCCGGCGCAGAAGCATGAGTTCAGCAGCGGCGCATTGGTCGCGGGGCCGGGTCTCGGTACGGAAGCCGATGCGGCGGATGTACTTGCGCGTGTATTGAAAACGACGCTACCGCTGGTTCTGGATGCGGACGCATTGAATCTGCTGGCATCCGATGCGACTCTGCGCCGATTGCTGGTCGCGCGTACTGCTGCTGCGGTAATGACCCCGCATCCGCTTGAAGCGGCGCGCTTGCTCTCGACCGGCAGCGCTGACGTTCAGGCGGATCGGATTGCCGCCGCGCGCAAGCTGGCCGAATCGTTCAACAGCATTGTTGTGCTGAAGGGTGCGGGCAGCATCGTGGCGCGCCAGGACGGCACATCGATTATCAATACCACCGGCAATCCCGGACTTGCCACCGCGGGCACGGGAGATGTGCTCGCCGGAATATGTGGTGCCCTGCTTGCACAAGGATGGCCGGCATGGGAAGCGGCGCTCGCGTCGGTCTGGCTGCACGGAAGGGCGGCGGACCTGCTGCTCGGGAACGGCATCGGGCCGGTGGGACTTACCGCCGGCGAGTTGATCCCGGAAGTTCGGCAGCTGATCAATGACCTGACGATGCAGTACGGAAGAAGGGTTCGCTAAAGCAAGGCAGGTTTCCGTCAGACGAGACGCCCTGCCGTGATCGTGATGGTTCGTCTGCAGCGCGCGGCAATCGCGAGATCGTGCGTCACCAGCACCAATGTCGAACGCCGTTCCTGGTTCAGCTCGAACATCAACTGGATGACGGATTCGCCGGTCGCCGCATCTAGGCTGCCGGTCGGCTCATCCGCGAACAGCAATGGCGGTTCGGTCACGAACGCGCGCGCCAGCGCGACCCTTTGCTGTTCTCCGCCGGACAGATACTTCGGGTAATGCTTAAGCCGGCTCGACAACCCTACCCTGCCGAGCATCTTTTCTGCTTTTTCCCTTGCGTCCCCATCCCGCCGCAATTCGAGCGGCAACATCACATTTTCCAGTGCGTTTAGATGGGCAAGCAATTGAAATGACTGGAACACGAATCCCAGCTTGGCCTGGCGCAACCCGGCCCGGCCATCTTCGTCCAATGCAAAAATATCTTCGCCGTCCAGCCTGACGGTACCGCTGGTCGGCGTATCCAGCCCGGCAAGGATGCCGAGCAACGTGGACTTGCCTGAACCTGATGCCCCGACGATTGCCAGCGTCTCGCCAGGCCGCACTGTAAAATCGATCTCATTCAAGATAGTGAGCTCGCCGGTCGCATCGGCAACACGCTTGGTGAGTTTGCTGACTTCAATCGCATTGGACACAACTGTGGAAGGATCTCGCATGCGGGACGTTAAGAACTTCGAAGGATTGATGAAACTGTTTCGAACGGCAGTATTGCTTGCGTTCGCCCTATTTGCGTCGAGCGCCTATTCTGCATCAAAAACAGTGCTTGTGCTCGGTGACAGTCTGTCGGCGGAATACGGCTTGGCGCGCGGAAGCGGATGGGTAGCATTGCTCGAAAAGAAACTGCAGGCCGAAAAAATTGATGCCCGAATAGTAAATGCCAGCATTAGCGGCGAGACGACCAGCGGCGGACGGGCACGGCTGCCTGCGTTGCTGGACCAGCATAAACCCGATGTGGTTGTAATCGAATTGGGTGGAAACGATGCATTACGAGGCCTGGCGCTGAATTCCACCGAGGACAATCTCGCCGCGATGATTACTGCATCCCAGAAGGTCAAGGCAAGGGTCTTGTTGATTGGCATGCAAATTCCACCAAACTATGGACGGGATTACGCGCAAAAGTTTGCGGCCATTTATGCCAGGCTTGCGAAAGAGAAGAAAACGGACCTGGTCCCGTTCCTTCTTGAAGTGGTGGCAGAGCAGCCCCAGTTATTCCAGGGCGATCGAATTCATCCGACCGCCGAGGCGCAGCCGCTGATATTGAACAATGTATGGCCGCATCTCAAACCGATGCTGTCGAAATAAGATAGTGCCACAAAAGAAACGGCCCTTCCGCTTTGCAGGGGAAGGGCCGTTTCTTTCTGTGAAATGCATGCATCGCGGCGATGGACGATGCTACCGCCCGCGTTGCCGGCGTAAGATTGACGCCGCTGTTACTCGTTGCCTGTTTGACCGGCATCCTTCTTCGCACCGCCGCTCACGATCTCGACCTTGGCCTTCGTCTTCAGCGACTCGATGTACGCAAGCATTTCCTGCTGCGCAATTGCATTGGCAAGCTGCTGCTGTTCAGCTTGTCGGCGCGCATTGTCTGTATTGGCAGGCTGGGCGACCTTATTGATGCGGTAGATCCCGTACCCCTGATTCGGCAGATCTACACCGACATACGTCGGCAGTTTTCCTGTGTCGGCTTTCATCACCGCAGCCAGGGCTGGCCCAGGAATACCTTCTGCTTTCGTTCGGGAGACTGTCTTCGGCGCACTGAAGCCCGTGGCATCGGCCTTCGTTTTCACTTCGGCCAGTTTTGCCTTGCCTTCCTGTTCAGCCAGCTTCGCGGCTTCAATGCCCGCCACGCGTTCGCGGACAACAGCTTGCACCTCTTCGAATGGACGTGTTGTAACCGGCTTGTATTCAACGATCCGGCCGGCGACCAATGTGTTCGGTGCAACTTCAACAGCTTCCGTGTTGCGCTTGTTCTTCAATGTATCATCGGAGAAGAGCGCCGAAAGAAATTTCGGGTTGTTATAAGGTGCTTTTGCCTCATTTGGTGCAGGACTGCGGGTGATGCCCGATGCCGTCTCAATTTTAAGGTTGAGCTTGTCTGCGACCGGCTTCAGACTTTCCGATTGCTCGTACACCATGTTGCTGAACGTCTCTGCTGATTCCGTGTACTTTTTCGCGGCGAGCTGCTTCTTGATTTCGGCTGCTATTTCACCCTTCACTTCATCCAGCGGCTGGACGGAAGCCGGCTTCACGTCAGTCAATTGAATGATATGAAATCCGAAGTCGGACTGAACAAGACCGCTGATGTCGCCCTTCTTCATCTGAAAGACTGTGTCTTCGAATGGCTTGACCATCATGCCCTTGCCGAAGAAATCAAGATCGCCCCCGCGTTCGGCGGAACCGGGATCCTGAGAATTTTCCTTCGCGATCTTTGCAAAATCAGTCGGATTCTTCTTCACCTGTTCAAGCAGCTTCTCCGCCTTGGCCTTGACTGCGGCCTTGTCTGCGTCCGAAGCATCTTTTTTCACTGTAAGCAGAATATGGCTGGCGCGGCGTTGTTCATCGACTGTGTACCGCTTTGCGTTTTGATCATAATAAGACTTGATATCCGCATCGCTCACGGAAATCTGGGACGACAATGCTGCACTATCGAGCATCACATACTCGATCTTGGCTTGCTCAGGAATCTGAAACTGGGAGGTATTCTTCTCATAGTACGCCTTCAGCATTTCATCGGTAACCTTCACCTTCGATGCATAGTCGCTCGGCTTGAATAGCATTTCCTGGATTTCACGCTGCTGATCATTCAGATCCGACAGCTTCGACGCAACCGTCTTCGGTGCAAACGCAGTGGCTTGAATCGCATCGTTAATCTGCTGCAACGCAAGGTCCTGCCGCAAGCGCGCCTCGTACGATGCAGGAGTCATTCCCTGCATGGCAAGCAGCGATTTGTACTGCTCGCCATCGAACTTGCCGTCCGGCGTGGTGAGCCCTGGAATGGCCAGTATGGTCTGCTGCAATACCTGATCAGGCACCGACAAGTTTTTATTTGCTGCTTCGGCCGCAATTACCCGCCGTGCGATAAGGGTGTCGAGAATGTTCTGCCGCGCCTCTGGCGTATCGAACATTTTCGGATCGAACTGCGGGCCGAACATTTGGCGGAAACGATCCATCTGCTCCCGCTGCGCGGCATCAAGCTCTTCCTTGCTGATGATTTGTCCCGCGACTTTGGCAACGGCATTTTCGCTGCCACGGGAATTGGTATAGCTTTCGAGACCGAAAAATGCGAACGACGGAATGATGAACAGCAGCAGAATGAACTGCATCAAACGACGATGGGAGCGGATGAAATCAAACATGGTCAGCCAATCACAGACGAATCGCGATATGTGTATCGCATATGAAAAAAGGCGAACTCGCGTTCGCCTTTTTTGGTTATTGGCGGAGTGGACGGGACTCGAACCCGCGACCCCCGGCGTGACAGGCCGGTATTCTAACCGACTGAACTACCACTCCTAAACTACTCATTATTGCTTCATGCTGTCTGACGGCTTTTGGTGGGTGCTGAGAGGCTCGAACTCCCGACCTACGCCTTGTAAGGGCGCCGCTCTACCAACTGAGCTAAGCACCCGGATCCACACTTAGCTGTCAAACATATGACGTTTGTCACCACGTCATGAAGACCGCAATTCTACAACATCTTTCGCAGTCACGCTAGTTAACTGCGTCCTTTAATCCTTTGCCGGGGCGGAATTTTGGAACTTTGGCTGCCTTGATCTTGATTGCGTCTCCGGTACGCGGGTTCCGGCCGGTACGTGCGGCACGCTTACCGACGGAGAAAGTACCGAAACCTACCAGGGTTACTGTACCGTTCTTCTTCAATGTCGTTTTCACGGCGCCAATCATTGCATCCAATGCACGCGTGGAAGCCGCCTTGGAGATGTCCGCAGACCGCGCAATATGATCAATCAATTCGGTTTTGTTCACTGGTGTCCCCT
>JAESFT010000515.1_pt1 | contig 21697 bp, 35 predicted proteins | sample 9269451 | NCBI WGS metagenome assembly JAESFT01 (sample SAMN14502557, study PRJNA617106) | algae metagenome | isolation source: Scytonema hyalinum WJT4-NPBG1 and co-occurring heterotrophs from well... | place: USA: Mojave Desert, Joshua Tree National Park, California | collected 2006-05-25
CCGTCTTGTGGATGCGCGTGAGCCCATCGGCCGAGATACGCATGTCGCACACGTAGCCGCCGCCGATGAGCGGAACCTGCTTGAAGGTGGTCGTCACGAGTACGTGCCCCCGTCACCGCGCGTTCCGAAGACCGAATCGAACCCGCCGCCCGTGCCCTTGTTAGTCGGCCAGGAGGCCACGGGTCCCGAGAGGAACACGAGAGGCGATGATCCTGTGGGGGTTGCGCCAGCCGCGCCGAGATCCACCGGCTTGCCGCTCACGTCGATGAACTTGCGGCGGTTGGAGGCGGCCGAGAGATCGAACCATGTATCGGGGTTGTACCAGTAGTCGCCCAGATCACCATTGAACTGGAAAGCGCCACCGTTATCGCTTGCCAGGAAAAACTGGTTGTTCAGCAGATCCATGGCGGCAGTGTTGTAGATGTTATTGTTCGTCGCCACGTTCACATCGTTGATGTACAGTTGAACTGATGCCGCTGCGACATCAACCGACAGGAGGGCGTGATAAACCGTGCTGCCTGCCAGGATAGTGGAAGAGGACGTGACCTCCCACCGGCCGACGCCGTATGCCTGAAGATTGTTCGTGGGCGAGATGCGCACGATGACGTTTCCGGTCGATGAACCCTCCCAGTGGATGATCTGCTCGGCGCCGTCGCCGCCGTTCTTCCTGAACCAGAACGAGAGAGTGAACTTCGTTGTGCTGGCACCCCCCGACAGCGCAGCATCGCCGATGGTGTCCGTATCGGTGCCGCTGAACCGCACAAGCTGCGTGGCGTAGCCTGATGCCGCCGCCGTGGTGAACTGCGCCGAGGTGGCAATCGTGCTCTCGTTGCCCGCCGCGTCCCGGTGCAGCCAGTGGACATAGTAGCCCGTGGAGGCCGTGAGACCCGTGGCCGAGGCGGTTTTGGCGCCCGTGGTGGTGATCGCCTGATTGTTGGCGAAGGCCGCTCCCGTGCCCGCCTTGAGGGTCGCGGCCGAGGGCGGGGTCGCGGAGGTCGAGACGAAGGAATAGAGGGTGCCGTTTGCCTCGTTCGTGGTAACGCCGAGGGTGGCGGTGGTCTGGCCCGTCTGCGTCCCTGTGGGGCTGGAGAGCGTCGGGGCCGTGGTATCGACCGCGATGGTCTGCGAGGCCGTGTTCGACCAGGCGCTATCGACGGACGCGCGCGTGACCTTCGCCCTCGCGTACCATGTGCCGTTGGCCAGCGCCGCGATGGTGACGATCACCTCGCCCGCCGCCACTTCCCCGCTGTCGAGGGTGTCGGTGTAGGTGGTGGGGCTCGTGAAGGTGTTGCTCGCCGAGATTTCCAGCGTGACCACGTCCCCGACCTGCGGGCTCGTGAGGTCGATGTCGAACTCGGGCGTGTTGTCGGATGGGCCGGTGGACCACGTGACGACCGGAGCCGTGGGGGCCGACGCTGCCGTGACGGTGATCGCGCCCGAGCTGGTGCGCGGGCTGTTCGTCGCGTCCGCAATCGTCTCGACCACGTTGACCGCGCCGGCCGTGGTCGGCGTGCCAGTGACCGCGCCCGTGGTGTTGTTGATCGACAGACCTGCTGCGCCCGTGCCCGACAGGGAGAGGGTGGATCCCGCCGTCCGGCCGGTCAGGGTGCCCGAATAGGCGACGCCCACGGTGGCCGTGTTCGGCGACAGGCTCAGCGCCGCGAGGGTGTTCTCCAGCACGTTGTTGATCGTGAGGGTGACGGTCTGCGGGGACGAGGCATTGCCCGCGGTGTCGGTTGCGGTGAGCGTGAACACCACGCTCGCGCGGCTCTCACGGTCCTGCGCGGCCACCGACCAGGCGCCCGTCGAGGTGTTAAGGGTAACGAGCCCCGCATCCGTGCCGCCCTTGGCCCAGGTGACGGTCTCGTTCGCGGTCGCGGTGGCGTTGTAGACGGCGTTCTCGTTGACGCTGTGGGCGTTTGTCGAGGTGATCGTCGGGGGCGTGGTATCGACCACGGGAGCCGCCACCACGGCGCTTGTGGCGGCTGAGGTGGCGGAGGCCGAGCCTGAGGCGTTCGTGGCCGTGACCATCACTGTCAGGGTCGAACCCACATCCCCGGCCAGAACCGTGTAGTTCGGGCTGTCGGTCCCGACGTTCGTCGCTCCGCGTTTCCACTGATAGGCGAAAATCGGCGCAGGCGACCCGCTCCAAGCGCCCGGACTCGCCGTCAGCACATCGCCGACAGTTGGCGTCGTGTCGTCGATCGTGGGAACCGAGACGTTCGCCGGGGCGGCCGGGGTGGAGCTGTAAGCTGCCGCCGCTCCCGCATAGGCGGACGAGACCGCCTGCGACCCCACGTAAAGGGCCGTGACGGAAGCGGATCCCACGTACAGCGGCATCGTCTCAGATCACCACGTAGAGGGTGTTGGGGTCTTTGACGGCGAGGGCGGTGTAATCGGCCTGAGACAGAGCGACCATGCTCTTAACAGTCGTCACGGTAGCCGGAACGGCCGAGACCAGGATTGAGCGGTTGGTCAGCTTGGCGGAACCGCTGCTGTCCGTCACCGTGATGGTCAGACCGGACGTCGTCCCTGCTGTCGTGGGCGTGCCGGTGATGGCGCCTGTCGTGGTGTTGAAGGACAGACCTGCCGGGAGCGTACCCGTCAGCGCGAACGTTTTCGCGCCCGAGCCGCCGGTCGCAGTTGGGACAAAGTTATAGGCTTGCCCCACGACCCCGCTGGGCAGGCGCCCAAGGATGTCGAGAGGTGAGTTGGTAGCGATGACGCCAGTGCCCCGCAAACGAGCGCTCTCACGCTGCGCTGCACGAGTGGCGGCTCGTCGTGGTGCTCGCGCCATCGCCAGTCTCCTTTAACGCTGCTCAGCGGCCGTAGACGGACGGGTCGACGCCCTGACCGACAAAGCCGTCATCCGCCGGCGTCCGACCCGAGGGATCGTTCCAGTCGTGCCCATTCTGAACGCCGGAAGTCGCCGCCCGGGGGTTGTTCTCGACGGACGGGTGAGCGGTGTCGACCGCCGCGGCCTCCGGCTCCACGAACGCGCCGCTGCCGGCGTCCATCGTCTCGCCCGGAGCCGGGTTCACGACCGCCGTGTCGGCAGGCAGGCGGTTTTCTTGGGAAGCCTGCTGCGTCACGGTCTCTGCCGTGGCCTTGGCGCCCTCGAAAGCCTTGGCGGAAGCTGCTGCGGTCTGATCCGCGACCGTTTGCGGGGCCTCGTCGGCCTGTTCGCGCTTGCGAGCCATGGGGCTCTCCTTTCAGTGTGAGGGTTGAGAAAGACAGCCTTAGGCCATCTTCAGGACCTTGATCGCGTCCGGATCGTTGAGGCCGCCGCCCACGCGCTTGGTCGTGTAGAACATCACGTAAGGCTTGTTGGTGTAGGGGTCCCGAAGAACCCGGACGCCGATGCGGTCAATGATCAGATAGCCACGCTGGAAGTCGCCGAAGGCGATCGGGATCGCCCCCGTCGTCATGTTCGGCATGGCAGCGAGCTCGGTAATCGGATAGCCCGCGAGCGTCTGAGGCTGACCCTCCGTAAAGGTCGGCTGCCAGATGTAGTTGCCGCCAGCGTCCTTGAGGGTGCGCACGTTGGCAAGGCTGCCCCGGTTCATGACGAAGCGGGCGCCGCCGGTGTAAGCCTGCGGCAGGTCGTAGGTGAGCCGCAGAACTTCATCCGTCGTCACTGCCGCTGCCGCGGCAGCCGTCCGCACCTGGATCGCACCCCAAGGGTGAACCGCCGCATTGGCAGCACCCGTAGCGTAGGTCAGGAAGCCCGCCGGCTTGTTGGTGCCGTTGCCGGCAACGAAGGCGATGCCTTCTTGGAGGGCGAACTCGGTCTCGACGTTGTCGGCGATGAACTGCTCCAGATCGACTTCAGCATCGTCGAGGATCTGCTGCGTGGCCGAGGGGTTCGCGTAGATCTCACCAATGCTGTAGGTGAGCGAACCCATGGTTGGAGTGGTGGTTTCCGGCCGGACGGCAGTCTCACCGACCCACCCCGATCCCATCCCGCGGTTGTTGAAGAGCCGCGAGAACCCGGGCCCGCCGATCTGCTGCACCCGTGCGATCTGGCGCATGGGCGAGAGGATGACGAGGCGGTCCGTGATGGTGCGGTCCCACTCAACCGGGGCAACGAACCCGCCTTCAGCAGCCGCGCCCTTGTTGAGGCTCGCCTGCACATCGCCCTTACGGACGTGAGCCGAGAAGGCCTTATTGTAGTCCGGGTCTCGAACCGACTTGCCGCCAGGAGCAAGTTGAGCTGCCGCAATCTTCAGGTGCGCCTCGTCGATCGCGCCCTGCAGATCGCCAATAGCGGCCTGCATGCGGTCAATCTTCTCCACCACGACCACGTCGGCCTTGGCATTGACCTTGCTCTCGATCTCGGCACGGAAGTCTGCGACCGTCTTGTTAAGTTCGGTGATCAGAGTTGCCGCATTGCCCGCGTCAGCGCGCACGGCAACGAGCCCCCGGCGACCGGGGATTAGTTGCATGGTCATGGAAAGCCCTCCTCAGGGGCGAAAAACAGAGATGAGCTGCTTGAGGGCAGCCGGGCTCAGGTCATCGTCCGCTACGGCAGGACGGGTTTCGGCTGCCGCTACGGCGGGCAGCCCTGCGACCTCTCCAATGAGGCTACGGCGCTCACTGCGAGGTAATCCTTGACGGCTCAAGGCCGCTTCTATGCGGCGAGCCGCTGCGAGCGCCTTAGCGCCCTTGTCGTCGCTCTGCTCAACCTCAGACGAGGGCAGAAGGCCATTGGCGAGGCCGTTCTCGATGGCCTGCGAGCCATTGAACCACGTCTCCTTGTCCATCCAGGACTGCGCTTCGGCCTTCTCAACGCCCGCCCGGGTCGCATAAAGCCCGGCCATGGCATCGTCGAAGGGCTCAAGGGTATCGGCGGCCTCGCGCATGTCATGCCGATTGCCGACCGCCACCGCCCAGGCATTGTGAACCATGACGAACCCGATCTCGCTGATCAGGATCTCGTCGCCCGCCATGGCGATGATAGAAGCGGCCGAGGCAGCAAGACCCATCACGCGCACGGTCACCTTGCGCGGGTGCTCCCGCAGCAGGTTGTAGATCGCGATCCCCTCAAAGAAGTCGCCACCGGGCGAGTTGACGTTCACGACCACATCGTTGTCGCCAATGGAGCGCAGGGCCGCGGCAATCCGCTTGGAGGTCACTCCCTCCCCTGTCCAGAAATCCTCGCCGATCACGTCGTAGATCGAGATGCTGTTGTCGGTGGACGTCGCAGCGTGAACGCCAGGCTTCCAACGGGACAGGACCGCGTCGGCCGGGACCGGGGTCAGATCATCCGCCGGGCGTTCGAAAGCCTGGATCTTAGGCAGCTTGCGGAGGGTCATCCGGGGTATCCTCTGGCGGGGTCTGGCCGGCCGGCGGCGGAAGGTCGTCGCGTCTGCGGAGATTTGAGAGGCCGCGAACCTCGTCGACGTGCATCCAGGGCTGATGACCGCCCGAGCCCAGCGCCTTGGCGAAGAACTCGGCCTGGTCCTTCATGGAGCCGCGCAGCAAGGCGCCCTCGTTGAACTTTGCCTTGTGGGTCCGCTTTTCGTCTCGGGTAAGCAGCGTCCGGCGGATCGCTTGCTCCCAGGCCGTGAACCACTGGTTCAGTCCGTAGCGGACGAAGCCGATGCCGAGTTGTTCAATGCCGGAGCCCCAGCTTGTATCGTCCACCCCCAGCAAGGGGCGTGGGACACCGAAGATCCGGCCAATCTCTTCGATCTGATGCTTGCGTGTCTCGAGGTGCTGGTTATCGGCGGCACTGTCACCGAACTTTTCGGGCTTCATGCCCTCTTCAAAGACGAGCCACCGGTGGGCGTTCTCAACGCCGGCGTACCGCGCCTCTAGGCTGTCCCGAAGGTTCGCCAAGGCTTCAGGCCCTAGGCGCTGCGGGTGCGTAATAGCGCCCCCGACAAGCATACCGTTTCGGAAAAGCCTTGCTGCCGCCTCCTCAGTCCTCTGCGCTAGCCCGATCGCCTCGGCCGCCTGCCGAACGAGGGACATGCCTGTCAGACCGTTGAACGATAGTCCGCGAACGTGCAGCACATCCTCGGGCGATAGTCGCCGATCCGATCCCTTGACCTTGTAGGACAGGCGCCAAGCCTCGTCCAAGTCGGGCTCAACCTGCTCGGGGATTGGGATGAGCGCCCTTATTTGCCCTCTCGACCGGATCACCCGAGCATATGCGTCGCCATCCGTCAGGGCCCGGAGCTGCATATGGCTTCGGAAGTCGAAGGCCGTCTGCCATCCGTTCGGCTCGGCGTAAAGCACCTCGTAGAGCGGGTGATCGGTGTCCTTGTCGCTGTCGAAATCGTCGCCCCTGAGCAAATGCAGGGGCAACATGCCTATGGCATAGGAGATCAGGCTGCAGCAGCGAAAGACTGTGGTGTTTCTCAACGCGGCTGTGGGAGTGACGACAGCGCCTGAGCTCGTCGCCGCTCCGGTCCGCAGGAAATCAAGCAGATACGGATCGTGCAGGCTGTGGAACACCGCCGACTCGGCGCGCGGTCCGGCCGGCACTTGCGAGGTGATCGGTCCCCCTTCCGCTACCGGCTCCGAGGCTGGCTCGCGAGGGAGCGGAATGCGGGGTACGAGCATCCAATCTACACCATCAGAATGCCGCGGCCTGCATAGACGGACGGTTCATTGGAGGGCTCCTCGTAGCTTCCCGCCACACCCATCGCCATCGCAAGGCTCACCATGCCGTCGATCCGCCCCCGGCTCTTGGCCTTCGACAGTTTGCGGTTGCCCGCCGGATCCGTCTGCACGACCGCATTGGCCGCGCACATCGTTAGAACGGGGTGACCGCCGTGGGCGATGCGCCCGTTCAGGATCGCGCTCTCGAGATCGCGAAGCGCTGGGCTCATGGATTGAAAGCCCTGCCCGAACTCAACAAAGCGGGCGAGCTCCTCTTCGGTAAACCCGGCCTTCACGAGCCAAGGCCGCAGGTGCCGAAAGTTCCACCGGTCGAAGGCGTACTGCCGGACATCGTAGCGGTCGAAGACCCGCCGCATGTGGCCGGCGACGTACTCGTATTCGATCGTCTTGCCGGGCGTCGTCTGCAGGTGGCCTTGCTCGGCCCACACGTCGTAGGGCACCCGATCCTGCCGCGCCCGCTCCCTTAACCCTTCAGCCGGAAGCCAGAAGGTCGGCTTGACCTGCCAGACCCGCTCCACCGGCGCCACCAGCACCTCCGACGTCAGGTCGTTCACCTCTGACAGGTCAAGCCCGCCATAGACCGGCAGCCCGTCGAAGTCGTCCACCACCGGAGAGGCACACGAGAGCCAAATCGCCTTCGCGATGAACGGGCTATTGACCTCGACCCGCTGGTTCAGGACCAGATTGCGGTACTCCGACTCCCGCGCCGGCATTCGGCGGGCGTCCTCCGCCATCGCCAGCACCTCACGGGCGTTGAGAAAGTCGCCGAAGGCCGGGTTCGCCTGGCGGATCGCCTCCTCGCTAAACGGGTCTTCGTCCGGGTCGGCCGTGTAGAGGCTCAGGACGACGCGAGGGTCGTTCCCCGCCTTCGCGTCGTCGATCAGCACCGACAGCAGGTCCGCATCGGTCGGAGCCTGCGTCGAGATGATGACCGACAGCGGGCTTTCATGCGCCCCAACGGCCGTCTCGAGCGCATCGTACAGTTCCGACCGCGGCCCCTTCACCTGCCCGAGCTCGTCGTGGACGATGAACACCGGGGAGAGGCCATAAGCCGTGCTCGCCTCGGCCGAGAGCGCCTTGTAGAGCGTGCCGAGATCCGGGCAGAAGAGCTCCTTGATCGTGTCCCGGATGACCACCACGGGGTGAAGCGTCGGCGACAGACGCACAACCTTTGCCGCCAACTTGAACAGGATCGCCGCTTGATCCTTGGACTGCGCCGCGGAATTGAGCTGCGAGTTCGGTCGCGCCTCAGGTCCGCAGGTATGAAGCAGAAGGAGGAACGCCGCCGTCGTCGTCTTCGCGTTTTTCCGTCCAAAGCTTACGATTGCGCGTCGAGTGCCGTGCGGGTTGTCGTAGATCCGCCGAATATCCGCCTTTTGCCACTCCCTGAGCCTGACTGGCTTGCCGACGTCCTTCCCTTCCGGGATCCGGCAGTGCGTCTCAATCCATCGAATGTTGCGCTCGCCCCGGGTCTCAGCCTTCCCACGGTTTGCGGGCGGGGCCCGTCTTCTTGTTGAGCCGGTCGTTGCGGGTCGACTGCTGCGCGACCCGCATTTTCGTGGCGAGGCTTGCGATGGCACGGCTTTCCCGTTCCTGCATCTTGAGAAGCCGGTCGTAGTCCTTGACGTCGAGGTCAGGGTCGGACGTTGCCCGTTCGATCAACTCGCCGATGCGACGGGCGTGAACGACATGCCGGCAGTATTGAGCCAGAAGAGGCACCGTGGAGGGCGAGAACCAGTCCGCTGGCTCAGTCTCCACCACCGATGCCCAAACAACCGTCTCCTCATCCGTCAGATCATGCGGCGGACGTTGCCGCTCAATGACGCTCAGCCCGACCGGCGAGACGGTCAACGCCGCTGCGGATCGGGGCCCTCGGGTGCCCATGTGGAACCTTAAATCACGCGGTTTCTAGCAAGTTAGCTGGGGCGGCGGTGCGGGTCTGACGGGCCCCAGACTTTGACCCTCCCCCCTGGCCTGTGGTGTTGCAACGCGGTCACAGTGTGGCACCTGAGTTGAACCCACTTCGGATCTGCGAGATCGCCAAGCCATACGCACTTCGGCGCCGCAGCGAACGTTCCGCCGGGTCAGGTCGGCCACCCGTCCTCGCCAATCACCTGCACTGAACCTCTCTCCTCACGTGCCTTGGCACCGTCATGGTGGGGGCGGCACATGGGCTGCCAATTAGCCTCATCCCAGAACAAGGCAATGTTGCCTCGATGGGGGATCTTGTGGTCGACCACCGTGGCTGCCGTGACCCTGCCCTCTTGCTCACAGTAGCAGCACAGAGGGTGTTCTCTGAGGAAGCGCTTGGCAGTGCGGCGCCAGCGTGCGGTCCAGTACCAGTGGCGGTAAGCCTGAGCCTCAGGAGAGCGGCGGTCAGGCTTCCCGGTACGCCTCACCTGCATCCGCCTTGCCGGCCTCATAGGCTTCGTTGAGGGCTTGGGCTGTGAGCTCGGCAATCTTGTCATCGGCGAACTGAATGCCTGCAAGACGGCGCTTGACCTCGCCATCGTTGATGTCGAGCCAGATGTCGAACTTGGATTTGTCGTCTTCGGCAGGGACGGTGAAGTAGGAACGGTCGGGCATGACTCACGCGCTTACGGAAATGACTACTAAGAACCCGCAAACGAGGCCCATAAGGATCCAGACCCAGACGGGTTGGCTGTCGCCGCCCTTCGTCGTCGCCCTATCGTCGACCGGAGGTGGTGGCCGGAGGCGCGATTTAGTTGCCTCGGTCACGTCAACACCAACCCTGCCGGCGCTCGCCATTGTTCTGACGGGCCAGGCCCTCTCGGATGAGGATGACTGCAACGTCCTCACTCCCGACGAAGACGCGGGCGAGAGAGCGGCGATAGCGGTCGCTCTTGCCCGTCCGTTCGATCTGGACCCGGCGGGTGTTGAGCAGACGTTGCAGGCGACCCGCGGCTTGGTAGCCTAGCACCCGCTCAGCATCGCAGCGGGCGTGAAAGGTTTCCGGTGTATCAAGGCCGATGATGCGGATGCGCTCGGGGCCTAAGGCGATGGTATCACCATCAATCGCAATGGCTTGCTGGGCTTGGGCGGCGAACGGCAGAAAAGCGAACAGCCCGGCCACGATCGCGTGCTTCAACCGCAGTCTCCGGGCACAAATCACCTGTCGCGAGCAAGGTGGGCTAATGGTCCCGACCAAGCCGCTAAGGACGTGTCTTCCGGCAGAAGGTTCAACCCGTTCGGGGAACACACGGCACATCCGGACGTCCTGACCTATGAAATAACAGAAAAGGATATGGTTCCACAAGAGTCTAAGCTGCGCTTTCCAAATCTCCGTGTTGGAAGTGGACCGGCGTCTTTCGGCCAAAGATCTCGACGTCTGCCTTGTAGCCGTCCGTGAGGATCGCGGTGATCATGGCCGGGAAGGAAGCGAAGGGCCCGTTGATGACCCGAACAAGTTGCCCGAGCTGCATGAGCACCTTCGGGTCCACGACGTGACCCACGTTGTTGCCCGTCATCCGGTCGGCAAGCACCTGTAAGAGCGCAGATCCGATCGCCTGAGGCCGCTCGTTGCCGAGGAGCTTAAACACACCGTCGCATTCTCTTACCCGAGCGAAAGGCAGGTCGCCGCGGTCGTTCGGCTTCAAACCGACGAACATGTATCGGGGCATAAAACGACGATCGTAGTGGCGGGCCCTACCCCGGCGCGTTGTCACTTCCTGGAACTGCGGCAACCACGCATCGAAGCCCTCCAAGCGCAGGGATCGGAAAGCGCGCCGTTCTCCCATGGGGATGGTGCGTACGATGAACCAGACGAGGCTTTGGTCTATGACCCTCCGCTCCTGATAGACGAGCCGGACGCGGGACTGACGGCGGATCTTGCGCTTGCGGCTCATGCCTTGTTCCTTTCGTCGATCGCTCGGCGCAGGCTCTCGCCCACCACGAGGGGCTGACCTTTCTCTCGCTCAAGGCGAGCCATGATCTCGTCGGGCGTCTCGGGCCGGGCCTTCACCTCGCCTTCGGTGACGAACTCGTGCCTGCGGTCTTCCCAGTGGCGCTTGACGGCGGCAGAGCGGGACTCGGCTGCAATCCGGATCGCCTCTTCGCAGCCGGTGGCTCGGCCTATGCTCTCGGGTGTGGGGTCGTCGTAGACCTCGGCATTCAGGATGCCGTCGAGCCGGTGCAGTTCCTCGTGGAAGCGTCCGACCGCCGCGCGGCAGGCATTTGCCATCTCGGGCGCCGAAGGCATGTATCCGCCGCTCGACAGAGAACCGTCCATGTACTTCCGGCAGACCTCGTTGACCGCCCAGATTGGAAACTGCGTCAGCACCGACGTGCGCGCCGAGACCTGCAAGCGGACGGACGCCTCCGTGCCGGGAGGAGCCGGTAGGTTGGCAACCAACGCGGCGACCGACCGCTGAACCTCATCCGGGTCTGCCGGCGTCAGGGCTGCCGCAAGTTCCTGCTGGCGGTCGCGAAGGGCCTGCTGCTCGTCAGCGTCGGGCAATGCGGAGCGACGGATAGCCTTCCGGCTGTAGTGACCCTCCAGCGGCTCCAGGGCGCTCATGGTGCGGCGCATGAGTGTGTCGAGCTGCCGGGTCGCTAGGGCGGGCGGCGAAAGGGAGGATGACCTCACCGTCGAAAGGGTCGTTGCCATTGCGCTTCCTCCTCAGGTTTTCGTCGGCTTCTAGTGCGATTTGCGTGGCGATGTCGGCGGTGGAGCGGGGTCGGTGATGGCCGTTGACGGGCGGTGGTGAGCGGGCCGCGGGAGCGCAGAGCGGCAGGTGCTCGTCGTTCCAGCGCTCCTCACGCAGCCAGCGTTCGAGCTCAGGCAGGAAATGCGGGTCGGAAACCGACGAGGTTGCCGCCCGAAGGCCGGTCAGCAGCACGTCGAACGAAAGGCGGTCGGCGCGGTAGACGAGCGTCAGCCGGTCGTCGCCCTTCTTGCGACCGGTTCGCTTGCCGTAGGCTCGCCAGCACTGCTCTCGCCAATCCGCCGGCCAAACGTGCTCGCGCGTCTCTCTCTCATCCCCTGAGGGTGGGGTAGTAGTAGTAGGGGGTGTGGGGGAAGAAGAAGAAGGGGCGGGAGGTGTAACGTTACACGGCGTTACTGTAACGTTACCGTAACGTGACGCGTCGGCTTTCTCCCGGTGACGGCGGGTGCGTTCGCGCTGGGCAGCCCGGCGAGCTTGGTCCTTGTTCTGAGCGGCTTCGATGGCCTCGACGGCAAGCGCGATGGCCTCCGGCGGAGCACCTGCTTCGGTCATCTGGCGGATGAGGGTTGCTATGCTCATCACAGCAACCCTCCGAACGGCAGAGGCGGAGCGGGTCTAACGACCACGCGGACGTCCTTCAGCGACTCGTCGAAGCCGATGGCGGTGAGGCGCGCGAGGCTGTCGTCCTGTACGATCTTGTGTCTGACGAGCAGGTCGCTGAGGGCCTTGAGCCGATTTTCTTGGTCAGCGCCCTTCCGAAGCCCCGGAAGGGCGTAGAAGACGGCGTAATCGCCCTCGATGCGGCCGGGACGCTGAGACTGGAGGATCCAACCCGCCTCGTCGATCCAGGCTCGGTATTGAACCGTCTTGACCCTGCCCTTTGCTGCATTCGCATAAAGCTTGTTGCTGCTTGGGGGCAGCGGGACGGAAAAGGTCACCTCCCCTGTCATTCTGCCACCCGCCCCTCTGACGTTGGTGCGGTCCGGGTGCCCCGGCCGCCGTGGCGCTTGAGCGTATGGATGACCGTGGAATGATCGCGGTTGATGGCACGGCCGATGCGCGGAGTGCTCCAATGGGGGAGCTCCCTTGCCAACCGAAGAACGGCTTCAACCCGCGCTTTCGCGATGTAGGCGTGCTTGCGAGAGCCACGCAACTCCGCCAAGGCCACATCGTACTTCTCACAGACCTCTTGTAGAATTTGAGCCGCCGAGGGCGCCGGTGGATCAGGTGGCGGCTCACCCGGCTCGGGAGTGGCGATGAACAGCCAATCCCGGACCCGCGTCTCTTTAGGGCCACTGTTGAGCCTAGCCAGTACCCGCCTCATGTGCGCCAGGTACACGTCAACGCCCTGCGCAAGGGCAACATCGCCTGACAACGTCATGCGAAAGGCCTCAGCTTGCGATGCGAAGGGAAGAACGTTCAGCGTCGAGCGCCTCAGCCTCAGCGGCCACGATGGCTCGGGCTCGGCCGACAAGCCGCAGCACGTCGTCGAACTCGCGAAGGATGGCGCGACACTCCGCAGCCGTGTGCTGCTTGCCGCCCTCGGAGGAAGCCGACTCTGCCGAAAGGACAGCGCGGGCCGCCTCCGCCGCCTCCACGAGCGCCTGCCCGGTGATGTCGGCCAGCTCGGATCCGGAGTCGTCTGGCAGCGGAAGAAAGATGCCACCAGCTTGTGCTGCCAAGTGCTCGGCAGCAGCGGACGCGCGGAACGTGCGGGTGAGCTGCGACACTTGGCGGAAGCCGAGGTCACGCTCCTCGTCAGGGTCTGACACCTTATGCAGGCTGAAGGGCGAACGGCCGAGGAAGTTGGCCGCGCTCTCAACACCGCCGCAGGCCGTGAACAGATCGGAGAGGGCCGCGCGTGGCGACCCGGGGTCTCTACGCTTCGTCATGGCAAATCGTTCTTTCTTTTGTCAGTGCCGGCGTGTGACGAACCGCCTAGCTGTTGAGAATGATTTTCACGGCAAAGAGAATTGAGGCGGTGCGGGCTGCGGGCGGACGCCCGCACCGCCTCGTTTCCGCCGCGGGAGGACGCAGCGAAAGGGAGTTCGTGTTGACGACGATCAACCGGACGAGCGGTCGTGATCATCGTGCCGTCTTGGGTCGTGATGGTCGTCATCCGGACCGCAAAGACGCGGCAGATCTCGGACTTGCGGTAGCGGCGGGAGGTCATGCGGCCTCCGGCTCAAGCACGGGGCGCGGAACCTGCGTCGGCCACTGCGCCTCCGCTGGCCAGTTGTTCGAAAACCAGTGAAAAGCCGAAACGAGCCGGCGAGAGGTGATGTCGCCGCCTCTCCGGAGAAGGTCGATGCGCTTGCCGTCGTTGAACAGCAGCGTCGACAGGCGAGCTTCGGAAATACGACGCGCTCGACAGAACGGCGTAACGAGCATGAGGAGATGATCGACGGTGAGCATGACCCCACAATGAGGGTAATTGACCGCACCTGTCAACGGGTCATGTCCCGTTTCCCGTCTCCGACCGGCGCGGGTATTCTCCCGCACATGACAGACCTGCGTGACCGTATAAAGCAGCGGCTTGACGAATTGGGCATCTCGCCACGAGCGGCGTCGCTCGCTGCGGGGATGAGCTCAGACGTCATCCGCGATCTTTTCCGCCGCCCGGACAACTCACCCACCGTCGAGACCATTCGTAAGCTAGCGGTGGGCCTGCAAACAACGCCGGAGTGGCTAGCTTTCGGCTCTTACGAGGTCGGCACCCTAGGCGGAAAGGAGGGGGCGCTGCCCTCTCAGTTGCATGGCCCCGAACTGATCGAGGTTGCTGTCACGCTGAAACCCGCTGCGTACGGCGGCGTGGTGGAAGCCGGGTCCTTCCGGCCGGTTGACGAGTTCGGAGACATTGAGCCCCCGACCCGTCAAGAGCCGCCCGATAGCGAGTTTCCCGACGCTGAGGTGATGTTCTTCGATGTGGCCGGCGACTCGATGAACAAGCTGAAGCCGCGGCCAATTATGCCAGGCGATCGCGTTTTTGCGCTCAACTTTGCCTCCCTTCGCAACCGTGTCGCTTTGCGAGACGGCATGGTCGTCGTCGTTCAGCAGACGATCGACGGCGGTCAGCACCGCGAACGCTCGGTAAAGCAGCTCGAACTCTATGAGGATCGGATGGAGTTCCATCCTCGCTCGGACAACCCGAGGCACAAGCCGATTGTCATTTCTCGGGACTACACGCCAGAGGACGGCAAAGAAGTCGAAATCTTTGCTCTCGTGCGGCGGATCTCAAACGACATTCCGCTCTCCTAAAGGTAGTCGGGAAGTATTATGCCTGATTTTCGCTTCCCGCACGCGCTAACTTATCCCGACAACGAAGCTCCTACACTCACTGACATCGCGCATACGCTTATTGCTCACGATAAACTTGCACCGCTAATCTCTGAAATACTTGAGAAATCGCTTGACGGGGTCGTCATTGAAAGGATAAAAGTAGAGCTAAGATCAATTGAGATCGGCTCACTTTACGAGCATTTTTGGGTCGCGATCTTTCTAGTTTTTCAAAAGCAACTTGAGGAAGAAGTGCCCGATTTAGTCGAGTCGATGACGGGCTTAGACATCTCAGATCGTTACGACACGCTCGTGACGGTACTCGTACTAATTTTGATGTTCTATGGAGCAAGTTATCTCATCCGCCGTTTACGGCAGAAGGATGGGACATCCGAGCCGCCTCCGCCGCATATCCAGGGCAACTACAACACCTACATCAACATCGCGTCCTCGCAGCTGGGCATGGAGCCTGAACGCCTTGAACGCGTCGTCGAGCAAGTTGCTAAGGGGAGCCGGGCGCGGACAGTCAGCAGGGCGGCGATCGACCTCTTCAGGCCAGCTAAACGAGGCGGCGACGGCCGTATCGTCCCGCGAAACACGCCTGAAGTGTCGCGAGAGGCCGTTGCGGAGTTCCCGAGCGAAGCTGCGCTCGCTGATCTAGCACAGGACACCGAAGTTGAGACCTTCCCAGACGTAGTTCTCGAAATCAGGGCGACAGACCGCGACAAGCGTAAACAGGGGTGGGCTGGCGTGATTCACGAGGTCGACAAACGCCGCGTGCCGCTCACCCTCTTCCCGACAATCAGCAGCGAAGATTTGGCAAAGGCCCGGCGAGCACGCGTCGACGCGATGTGTGAGTTCAAGGTCATCGGAGAGGATGACTACCTCCTCACTCGCATTCACGTGCTCGCGGTTCACGAAATTCTCGACTAGGCCCAGTCCTGCTGCTGCGACGGGTCATATGGACAGTCGCCTACCTTTGCGAACACCACCGCGTCCTCGTAGTCGCCCAGCTCGAAGTCCATGACACGGGTGAAGGCGAACCCGCCGAACTTTTCCGGCCCAAGGCTCTCAAGGATCGCCCTAGCCTCGCCCTTGCTCTGAACGGGCAGCGGCCGGTCGGTCACGAATACCTCATCGCCCAGATCCGACCGGCTGAAGGTCTGGACCACGATAAACGTCTTCTTGGTCATGCTGCGCTCCTGATACGCTGGTGAGCCACGAGAACCGCCCCCTCAAACCCGCACCCTGAGCACTCGAAAGCCATGTCGGCGATCCGCTGGCGAAGCAGGCCCTCGGCCGCCTGAGGATCAAGGCGGCGCACCCCGAGCGTGATCCTCGGAAAGCTGTCCCGCCAGCAGCTCCGGCACCGGAAGTGCAGCTTGAAAACCTGTTCTTCCGGGAGCGGAGAATGCATGTGCCCAATGCCTGATTTGAAAAGGTTCGTTCTTGATACGTTCTCATTGAGACTCGTTCTGGAGCAAGAGTCGAGTCGGCAGCCCTGTGGATGACTGGGGATAACAAAATACGGGTCATTGCCCGTATTGTGCTTGACGCGGGCAATTGACCGCAATAGCTTGGTCTCACGAACAACGCGGGGCCAACGATGTCACTACCCTCCTCCCTCCAGTCCATCCTCACCCAGCTCGACGCTCAGCTTAAGCGCACGTCAGACAACGGCGCCAAGTTCATCCTGCTCAACCAGGTGCTGACCGAGTTGGAGCGCAAGCGCGTGGTGGTCGAGGCTTGGGAGCAGGCCGCTGACGGCACCCCTGCCCCGTTCGGCTACGGTTACACGGCAGAGGCTCTGACGAAGGCCATCCGTCAGGTGTGCGGCATCAAGATCGCCCTGCAGTCCGAGGTTCGTCGCAAGCTGGCTGTGACACTTGCGGCCCCGTCCTTTGCACAGACGGCGTTCTTCGCGGCTCGGCAACTGCCTCACGTTCTGATGGCTGCCGTCATCGTCATCGGCGGTGCTTACGCCACCGGCTTCGCCTCGGTTCTGTGAGGCGCGCGATGACAGCCAAACACACCCCTGGGCCGTGGGTCGCAGTGCAGGACGAGGATTTCTGCGAGGACACGGGCGCGGCAATCGGAACTTACTTTACGGGCGAGTTCTACCGTTTGGTTGATGGAGCCCCGATCGGGGAAGTCAGCCTTTCATTTGAGCCCAATGCCCGCCTGATTGCTGCCGCACCTGAGATGCTCGCGGCCCTGCAAGCGGTCATGGAAAACGTCGCTGCGATCCCTTCGCGGACCTACGAACAAAACGTCGCTGACGGCAAGCGTGTCGCGGCACTGGTGAATGCGGTCATTGCGAAAGCGGAGGGCCGCTGACATGGACCTCCGCACTCAAGCCAACATTGACGCGAGCCTGATCGAACTGGAATTCGCGTTCGGCACCTGCCAGCGGCATCTGCGCACGGTCATTCGCGAACTCCGGGGCTGCAACGACACCCTCGACGAGACCCAGCGCAAGCGCGCTCAAGCCATCCTCGACAAGGCGCTCGAGGCTGCCAACGACGCCGACAGCATCGCCCACCATCAGGCGAACGGCTCGGAGCTCAGCCCTGCCGAAGTAGCCTACGCCTGCCTCGTTGAGCGGGATCACTGCGTCCTTGAGGAGATGGTCTGATGCTTATCGTTTACTCGCTAATCGCGGTCGTCGTCAGTGCCATGTCGATAGCGGCGCTGACTTACTTTGAGGCTCTTGGTTACGCGCTGCTCTGCCTGCCGCTCCTGGCCTCTGTGGCGGTGTTTGCCGGAGCGGTTGGGCGCGATGTCTCTCAGAACGGCGTTCGCCGGGGCTCGCTCTATGCGCGGAGGGCTGCACGGTGAACGACACCTCCCGCGCCACCACCGCCTACTACGTGCAGGAGACGCGCCATGGGAGCCGCTAAAGCCGACATGATGCGAGAGGACGCCGTGCGCCTCGCTGCGGAAGAGAACGCGATGGAGGCGGTTTCGCTTGTCGAAGTGCTCTGCAAGCTCCTTGAGGCTGACTCGGACGACATGTCGTTCCCGGTCTGGGAACGAGAGCGCGACGCAGCGGTCAAGGAAGCCCGTGCCCTCCTCACCCGCATTGAGGGGCAGACGCCATGAACACGACAGACAAGAAGATCGAAGAGGTTCTGTCCAAGTTCGGGGAGCCGATGGCCGGCAATGTCTGGCGCGTTCAGGGCACCCCCGTGATCTACCACAAAGCGCTCGAAAGGATTGCCGCCCATGCCAAGATCCACTTCGACACCCCGACCATCGTCCGCGCCGAGCGGGATGAGGCTGTGGTCCTGGTCACGGGCCGTATGGGGGACCGGGCCGAGTGGTCCATCGGAGAAGCGCTCATCGGCGTCAACTATCGCGTCTCTGGCAAGCAGGCGGCTTACGTCTGGGCCATGGCCGAGAAGCGCGCGAAAGATCGTGTGATCCTCAAGCTGATCGAGCTTCATGGGCTCGTCTACTCGGAAGAGGAGGCGGACGAGTTCAAGCGCTCCAGCCCTACGTCAGCCTCCTCCTCTACCTCACCACAGGACGAGGAGGCGGATTTGGCAACGTCTGATGGCGCGATTGAGGACGAACTGAAAGCCAAGATCCGGCGGGCCAAGACAATCAACTCGGTCACCGACCTGATGCTGCACGAGGACACGCAGCGCACCCTCAATGATCTCCCGGAGAGCGTTCGCAATAGCGTGCGCGACGCCGCCAAGGCCCGCCTCGTTGAACTCGGCTGGCCAACTACGAGGGCCGCGTGATGACCACCCCCTGGCAGGTTCTCCGCTCCATCGCCTGCGAGGAAGACTCGCGCTCCCATGTCCATACCATGGGGAGGGACAGCCAGCATCGCGTGCTGTGCCTCATCGAGGTCTTCAACACGATGATGAACCTCCCCTCGTTGTGGGAGGATGCCCCTCGCGTTCTCCTCAAAGAGCACCTTGAGTGGCGACGCGTCATCCTGACGGGGAGGCAGGCGTGACCACTCGCGTCATCCAATCCGAAGAGGACCGCGAAGGGCTCATCAAGCTTATTCGCTCGCGGGACCTGCCAATCACCGTCGAGGTGGTGCAGGGCAAGCGCCGGTCAACCGACCAGAACCGCTTGCAGCGCCGTCTCATCGCCGAGATTGCCGAGCAGACCGGACAGGAGCCGGAGGACGTGCGCGCCTATGCCAAGCTCGTCATCGGCGTTCCGATCCTACGAGCCGACAGCGAGTTATTCGCCGAGCGGTACGACGCGACCGTGAAGGGCCTGCCCTATGAAACAAAGCTGGCGCTCATGCGGGAGCCTCTGGACCTGCCGATCACGCGGCTCATGACGACAGCGCAAAAGACGCTGTTCCTCGACAAGCTCGCCCAGCACTTCGCCGAGCGCGGCGTAGTGTTCACCGACAGCAGGCGGGAGGCCGCATGACCCGCAAGCGCTTTGCCCCTCGCAAGCTGGAAGCCCTGCTGGAGAAGTTCGGCCGCAAGTGCCGGATGTGCGCCTGCGCCATTGACGGGGCCTCCGGCCTTGAATGGGACCATCGCATCCCCCTCGGCATCGGGGGTGAAGACACCCTGGAGAACCTGGAGCCCCTGTGCATCCGGTGCCACCGGACCAAGACGCGGGGCGACGTGGCGCAGATCGCCAAGGCAGCTCGCCAGCGCAAGGCCGATGTCGGCATTAAGCCTCTCGGCAAACCGCTCTCCGACGCCAGGCCACGGCGGACAGGACGAGCGAGCGAGCCTTTGAAGAAGGTTCTGCCCCCGAGACGCAGCCTTTTTTTGGAGCGATAGATGACGACGGTCTCTGTTCGTGGAGAAGGAGTGATGGAGAGGCGATCCCTTCGGGCCGCGCTGTCGTCGCAAGCGACCGAGTCTGACGCCTCGGCCCTTCGGGCTTCCATCGCTATCGCACAACAAGAGGAGCGTTAAGTGAGCCACCCTCCGCAAGTATACCGCCAGATGATCTGGACGACCGACAACCCGGCGATGCCTGTGGTCATCCACTTCCCCTCGCCGATGAGCGAGGCGGACGTGCAGGACCTCCGCGAGGTGGTCGCTCTGTGGCTGCGCAGCCTTGAGCGCCAAGCGTTCCAAGACCCGCCTGCGTCAGGCGATGGAAGCCGCCGGCAGGCGGGCGAGACCGGAGGGGGCGCCGAATGAGGAAGCTCCTCACCATCCCGGAGGCAGCACAGTACCTTGGCGTCTGCGACCGGACCTTGCGTGAGCACGTCAAACGAGGCGAGATTGCGTACATTGCCGTGGGCCGGGGCCAGAAGCGGCGGCGTATGTTGTTCGATCCGGCCGACCTTGACGCGTTCATCAATAACAATCGCAGGACCGCTCAATGTCCGTCTACAAGCCAAAAGGCAGTCAGGTCTATCGGTATGACTTCTGGCTCGACAAGCAGCGGTTTTCTGGCTCGACTGAATGCCGAGCAAAGTCAGACGCCCGGGAGTACGAACGGCAGGTCAAGCAAAAGGCGCGCGACTACTTCCGGGAACAGAGCCAAAGTCATTCCGCTCCACTCACCATTGACCTAGCCGCTGACAAGTTTTGGGAGCAACGCGGGCAATACTACCGGGGCAACGCCCGGAAGACCTTCAAGGCCGCCCTGAAATGGATCGTTCTCAACGCCGGGCCTCATCGGCTTCTGTCCGCCTTCAATAACGGAGTGGTGGCCGAGCTGGTCGCCCGCCGCCGAGGTGAGGGCGTCTCCAACGCCACCGTGAACCGAACCGTCACCGAGCCGCTGCGCCGCATCATGTTCTGCGCCCGGGACGAGTGGGACCACCCGATCCCGAACATCAATTGGAAGAAACATCTCCTGAGCGAGCCGCAAGAGAGGGTGCGGGAACTCAAGGACGAGGAGGAGGCCGCCCTGTTCGGGCGCCTTCGGGCCGACTACCACGACATCGTCGTTTTCGCCCTCATGACCGGGTGCCGGCTGCACGAATGCGTCAATCTGAAATGGGAGAACGTGGACTGGGGCGCGCGCAAAATCTGGATCAACGGTAAGGGCGGCACGCTCGATCCGATCCCCCTCCCCCCGTCCGTTCGGGATCTGCTCTGGCCGCTCCAGGGCCATCACCCCGAGTCTGTGTTCACCTATGTGGCCGGCCGGACCCGCTCAGGGCGCCGCAAAGGCGAGCGCCACCCGATCACCTATGAGGGGCTGAAAACCGTCTTCCGGCGAACGACCGATGGGCTTCTGGAGGGCTACCGCTTCCACGACAACCGCCATACCGCGGCGACGCGAGTGCTCCGGGCGACCGGAAACGTCCGGGTGGTCAAGGAAATGCTGCGGCATGCCGACATCACCACCACCATGAAGTACGCCCACGTTATGCATGATGACGTGCTGGACGCCATGGAGAAGGCGGCGCGTCGCCCCGCCACCGCGCCGGCCCCTGTGGAGGTGAAGAATGCCAAAGGCTGACTATGTGCTGCTGAGCGACCTGTGCCGACGCGAGCGGGTCAAGCATCGCCTGGCCAAGAGCCTGATGGCCGAGCACGGGATCGTGGGCGCGGTCTTCGAGGGCGACGTGACCCTCACCCGGGCGGCGGCCCAACGGCTGCTCCCGCTCCTCGTTGCGGCGCGGGAGGCCCGGGATCGCCTCAGCCCGGCCCGAGCCGCCGGGCGCATCCGGGACATGGAGTTCGTCTACTTCATCCGCTGCGAGGGGTTCGTGAAGATCGGTCGCGCCTTCTCCCCGTCCGCGCGGCTCCGCGACTTTCAGGTGGGATCACCCTTCCCACTGGAGCTTCTGGCGACCGAACCCGGTGATGACCGGCGAGAGTTCGCCCTCCACCATCGGTTTGCAGAGTACCGCGTGAGGGGTGAGTGGTTCAGGCTGGAGGGTGCGTTACTGGATTACATCTCGGGCATTCGTGAAGCCGAGTCCCAAGAAAATCCCACAAACGGGCTCTCTCTCGATGCCCTGAGAGACGCGATGGAGCGCGTTAGTGCCGCTCCTACAATGACTTACGAGGAAGGGTGATTTTGGGTGGCCATCTTGTCCCAAAGCAGATGCGCTACCAGACTGCGCTACACCCCGACATGGCCAACGGCTTGCGTTTCCTACTGTTTGGGAACGTGGTTCGCAAGGGTACGATCCACAAGAACGGAAC
>JAESFT010000516.1_pt1 | contig 21673 bp, 22 predicted proteins | sample 9269451 | NCBI WGS metagenome assembly JAESFT01 (sample SAMN14502557, study PRJNA617106) | algae metagenome | isolation source: Scytonema hyalinum WJT4-NPBG1 and co-occurring heterotrophs from well... | place: USA: Mojave Desert, Joshua Tree National Park, California | collected 2006-05-25
GGAAAATTGCAGTCTATTCGTCACAAGCATTGTCAGCCAATCCATCGCAAAGATGGTTACTCGTACAGTTTTCACCCAATGTCCACTATTGTCCAGTAAAACGTTGTTTAGAGGCGTCGCGATCGCCGACATTGAAGCATACCAGCCAGACGACTCGGTAGCCAAGGAAAGAGAGCAGTGGCGTGCAGAATATATTGCGCGGGTGCTGCGGGTGCTACAGACACAGAGTTAAACGTTTTTGTTTGAACCTTAACAATTCAAAAGAAGGAATGCGCTTTTGTATGGACGCAGTTCATAAGGAGGGTTTTGTTTGTCTACTCCCGCAAGGTGGATATTTGTCCGGATAACTACAGAAATGGATGTGTATTTTTTATTATGAATCACTTTGCCTTTTTAAAATGAGCATGAAAAACTATTGACGCGGCTACTTTGATACGCAATGAGTTCCTAACTTCTGGAATCCTGAAAAGTATACGGGTATATCAAAAAACAAAAAAATCACGGTGTGCGTCTGATAACTCTACACATTACTTAATTTTCCATGTTCCGACAAACTGCTTTTGGCATTGCTTTAAGTACGCTTGTCCTTGCCAGCGCATTATTATCCAATTCTATAGTAGGTCAAACCTCTACAAAAAAATCAGAGTACAGTAAGGTGTTGTCAATGTCATCACCTCGAGTGACATCACCTGTTACTATTAAGCCTACTGATTTAGAAAAGTCAGTTTTTGACCAAATTAATCGATATCGAGCTTCCAAGGGTTTGCCAAAGCTCTCCCTAAATGGAAAAATCTCACAGCAAGCAAGGATTCACAGTCAAAATATGGCTAGAGGTAAAGTTCCTTTTAGCCATCAGGGATTTGTCAGGAGAGTCGGTGCTATTCCTATTCGCTACAGAAGTGCAGGGGAAAATGTCGCCTTTAACCTAGGATATAGTGATCCCGCGCAGGAAGCTGTGACTGGTTGGCTCCACAGTCCCGATCATCTCGTTAATATCAAAGGAAATTACAACATGACTGGAATTGGTGTAGCAACCAATAGCGAAGGCGAAGTTTATCTGACGCAAATTTTCCTTCGCAGCAATAGATATCAGCGCTTAAGCGCTCACAAGAAACGTAGATAATATAGGTGTTTCACCGAACTTAATCTGATTCATGGAAGATTTTCAGGTTTGCGATCGCGACCTTAGTGACAATTGTCTCTCCCATTATCTACAAGCTGAGGTCATTGCTGTAGATACCGAAACTATGGGATTATTACCGCAGCGCGATCGCTTGTGTCTCGTCCAGCTGTGCAACACTGAGGGCAAAGTCACTGCAATTCGTATTGCTAAAGGTCAAACTGATGCCCCAAACTTAAAAAAACTCTTAGAAGCTGCGAATGTCCTCAAGGTCTTTCACTTTGCGCGTTTTGACATTGCCACGCTGCGTTACAATTTGGGCATTCACGTTGCTCCTGTTTTCTGTACCAAAATTGCCAGTAAGTTAGCCCGTACCTACACCCAACGTCACGGACTCAAGGACGTGGTGCAAGAGTTGGAACAAGTGGAACTCGATAAAAGCGCTCAAAGTTCTGACTGGGGAAACGCTGCTAATTTATCCAAGGCACAATTGAGTTACGCCGCCAACGATGTGCGCTATCTCATTGGTGTACAGCAGAAACTCGCAGTAATGCTGAAACGAGAAGAACGTTTAGAACTTGCTCAAGAATGCTTTCGGTGTTTACCAACGATAGTTTCCTTGGATTTGTTGCAATTCAAGGACTTGTTTGAACATTAACAACTCAGTAATTAGTTAATAGTCATTAGTCAATAGGAACTAATGACTATTGCCTAAAAACTATACTTCTTTTTTCTGTGTTTCTGCGTGATTTTTCAAACGGTCTACAACATTGTAGTCATCTGCGCCAGGGGGAGTTCTTGATTCTATACTTCCTTCGGTAGGACCGCCAACTGCCTTCCATGCTGCCAAACCGCCTTTGAGTTCAGATACGTGTACAAACCCAGCATTTCTCAGCAATTGTGCGGCTTGAGCAGCTTGTTCGTCACTTTCACCGTAAACGTAGATATCACGGCTTTTAGCTAAAGATCCTGCTCTGTCTACCAATTGATCAACTGGAAAACACATCGAGCCCATGATACGACCTAGGTTATAGGTATCGTGATCGCGCACATCGATAATTGTAAAAGCAGGTTCACCCCATTCCAAACGAGACTTAAGGGCATGAACATCAGACTGTGGCTGATGAATTGGTGGTTCTGAGGGAATAACACCGAGATTTTCCCCAGCATTCTTCGCTGATTCCACTGTATTCTTCACTGCTGATTCCACAGTATTCTTCGCTGATTCCACAGCATCCTTCCCTGATTCCATAGTGTTCCTCCCTAATTAGATTAGACGCCTTGCAAAAGCCTTTGTGCGCTAACATACAAACAAACGCGCTCGGACTGCGCGTCTCCAAATTAGTCAGCACACCCTCTCCAGCTCTTTCATCCTCTATTTAAGAGGAAAACAGGGTAATATCACAACGCCTGATTTGTTAAGTACTTTTGCAAGAATTGTATTGACTGTTCAAAATTTACCTGAGAAGAGCACTCGAATTGCTCTTTCTTGAGAATGAAGATTGAGAATGTCTATCTAATGGTAGACTGGCTGACTGGACTTGCTGACTAAAAATAAATTTTATTAATTTTTATGTCATTATCTTTTGCTTCTAAAATATCCTAATAAAAATACATAGAAAAACAACAGAAATGTCTGAAAAAATCACAAAACTCCTTGGTCCTGATGGGGAAGAAATTTATATTCAATACGACGAGCAAGACAGTGATGAACTTCAAGCAGTTGGATATATTGATGACATCAAAGAAAGAACGGAAAGATTGACAAAAATGACAGTCAGTACCGTACGCAGCTATTCAAAACTGGTACTAGACAGTGTGAAAGAAGGAATAACTCATACCAGCGCACCAACTAAGGTGACATTGGAATTTGGTTTACAAGCAGGAGGAGAAACAGGAGTTCCTTTTGTGACTAAGGGAACAGCACAAGCTAATGTTAAAGTCACTATAGAGTGGGATTTCAGTAAAGCTAAACAGCAAATACCGTCCACTCCTTAATTTCTGGGTTCTGCACCGTGAGTCATTACACCCTGGATCAACTCAGAGAATCGATGGTGAAAATTCTCAACCCTAACTCCCCAAAAGGAGAGATTGCGGGTTCTGGATTCATCATCCGTGCTGATGGCTATCTGGTGACTTGCCATCATGTTATCTATTTGTTGGACTTACTCAAGGTAGAGTATGACGGGGAGATTTACGAGGCGCAGTGGTGCGAAGAACTTTCAAACCCAGAGATTGATATTGCCATTCTCAAAATAGATGTCACAAATGCCAAGGCAGTTCCGATTATCAATCCTCAACAGCTATCAACATCGGTAACAGTCTATGGATTTCCGCCTGCTAAAAAGAAAAATTTTCCCGAAGGGTTCGCTGTTTCTGCTCAAAGTATTGATCGCAGTGCGCCTCTCAAGACTGTCTCTACTTATGGAACTCAGGAAATAAAATTTACTAACTCTTGGAATAAACTCCCCCAGGAAACATCTACTTTTCTCTCCCATCGAATTGATGCCAAAGTCGAGTCTGGAACGAGTGGCGGAGCAGTTTTTGCTGAAGAATTAGGTGGAGTAGTGGGTGTTATCCAATGCAGCAAAAGCGATGAAAGTTATGTCATTCGCTGGGACAATATTACAGCCCAATTAGACCAACTAGGACTAGAGCCAGAGAAAAATGGTGTTTGTCAATTTTTGCAAGAGATTGAAGACTATTTTAAATACATTAAGCTTTTCCACACCCAGCAGCCAATTCTCCTGAAAGAACAATATATTCCCATTCAAGTCAGCTTGGAAACAAAACGCAAAGATGTAGAAAATTTCTGGGAATATGGGGAATCTGAAGCCGAACTCAAACGCGCCTACGCCCTGAAACACATGGGTGAAGAATCTCAACACATGGGTGAAGAATCTCAGCGGACACAAGTTGACTGGGAAGAGGCAAAAAAACAGAATCAGAAAATTATGGTTCTGGCTGACCCAGGTATGGGAAAATCTACTTTATTGAGGATGGAAGCTGGGTTAACGGCTCAAGCACAAAGGCAGAAGTTATTAGCTAGAACTCACGCTAATCCTCTCGTGCAAGGAGAGGCAGCCAAACCTCACCCCAACCCTCTCCTACAAGGAGAGGGAGCTAGAACTCACGCCAAGCCTCTCGTGCAAGGAGAGCGAGCGAAACCTCACCCCAACCCTCTCCTACAAGGAGAGGGAGTTATAAATGATGTGATATTTCCGCTGTTTATCAGGTTATCTGATTTGGATGAACAAGCGACTGAAGTTATAGACACAATAAGAATCATCATACAAAGAGACTACCCGAAAACTGCGCCACGGGTCAAGCATTTATTAGAGGAGAAATTGAAAAATGGCAAATGTCTGCTGCTTTTAGACGCTTTAGATGAAGTGCCAAAAGAACATCGCAATGACTTACAAAAGAAGCTGAACCGATTTGCCAGAAATTATCCCTGTCCGATAATTTGCACTTCCCGAATTGTGGGTTATGGTGGTGCATTTGTGGAGAGTGCTAAGGAAGTGGAAATCGTCCCTTTTAGCCAAAAGCAAACAGAACAGTATATTGAAACCTGGTTTACCAATGCTGCGGGTTACATTGAGGATGATTCGGTTTCAGCAGAGAAACTCATTGAAGAATTGCGGGATAAACCCCAAATTACAGGATTAGCACAAAATCCCTTACTTTTATCCTTGCTGTGTAGTTTGTATCAAGAAAAAGGGCTGACGCTTCCTGCACGACGGACTCAGGTTTATGCAAAAGCCGTGGATTATATGTTGAGCAAATGGCGGAGTGACAATCATAGACAATCATCGTCTGGTGGTTGGGTTATCGCCAAAATTCAATTATTAGAATCACTGGCATATCAATTTAGCTGCGAAGGCAAAGAAATTTTTTCGCTACGGGAACTGCGGGACAAAATTGAAAAATTTCTGCGAGGTGAGAGTTGCAGTGATTTCAGAAATGCCACAGCCGCCAATTTAATGAAAGAACTGTGTGAGGAAGATGGCATCATCCAAAAATTGGCAATGCAAGGTGAGCAATACCTGTTCCTCCATCGGACTTTTCAGGAGTATTTGACCGCTTCTTATTTGAAGAATGCCAGTAATAATATTGCGTTGGCGAGAAAACATTTTTGGGAATACGACTGGCATGAAACTTTGACTTTATTCGCAGGGTTGAGAAAAGATCCAATTCCCTTGCTGGAAGCTATCACCAAAAAAAAAGATGATATTTTTAAAACGTTGTTATTATTGGCTGGTCGTGCTGCTGCTGAATGCAAAGAAAATAACCATCCTTTGATTGCTGAGATAATCGACAGCATTTACCAGTTTTGGCAGTCTTACCCAGATACTAGTTTCATCACATCAACTGTCGTGACGCTTGGTCAAGTCAACTCGCAGATGTGCCAGAAGTTGGAAGAAGCCCTCAACCACTCAGACTCGTACGTGAGAAACTACGCGGCAGATGCTTTGGGTAAGATTGGCAACTCCCAAGCTGTGGATGCTTTAATTGCTGCCCTCAACGACTCAGACTCGTGGGTGATAGCCAAAGCGGCATCTGCTTTGGGTAAGATTGGCAACTCCCAAGCAGTGGATGCTTTAATTGCTGCCCTCAACGACTCAGAGGAGTACGTGAGAATGAACGCGGCACAAGCTTTGGGTGAGATTGGCTCCTCTCAAGCAGTGGATGCTTTAATTGCTGCCCTCAACGACTCAGAGTGGTACGTGAGAAGCAACGCGGCAGATGCTTTGGGTAAGATTGGCAACTCCCAAGCTGGGGATGCTTTAATTGCTGCCCTCAACGACTCAGAGTGGTACGTGAGAAGCAACGCGGCAGATGCTTTGGGTAAGATTGGCAACTCCCAAGGTGTGGATGCTTTAATTGCTGCTCTCAACCACTCAGAGTCGGACGTGAGAAGGAACGCGGCAGATGCTTTGGGTAAAATTGGCAATCCAGAAACTTTGGCAAAGCTGATCCAATTCCCTGAAATAAACATTTATGATCGTGACATATTTGTCTTGGCAAGGACATTGGCGGTTCGATTCAGCAAGCAAGGACTACTCAGCAAACGAGGAAAGCCTTTGATTCCCGTCTATCCTGAGTTAGTGAAATTCATACCGATATGGGCATTTGTGAAGCGCCACATCCGATTTTAGATTTTGTCTTTTCGCTTTTTGATTTAGATTGATTTGATTGTGGCTGTGTATCACCTCTAGGACTTACGCAGAAGAGATCCCCCAACCCCCTTAAAAAGGGGGCTTTTAAGATTCCCCCCTTTTTAAGGGGGGCTAGGGGGGATCCAGGTTTCGGGTTTTGAGTGCGTAAGTCCTGACCTCCATGAGACAAGCTTTGGTGATGCATCTTAACGGGCGATCGCACAAAAAACTTGGGATAAGTTCAGGGAAACACTTTAGATAAATCAACAGACAAATCCGGGAAACCAGGGAGATTTACAACAGCATCAGGCAAAAAAATCTGCTTGCTGGCATAGCCAAAGTTGCCTTGCAAGTCTTGATAGGGCTGAGTGTAAACTTCCAAACAACTTGCTACTAAATTAAATATCCAGTAATCGGAAATTCCAGACTCCGCGTAGAGTGGTAACTTCACTTGCTGATCATACTTGAGCGTAGCATCTGCAACTTCAGCCACTAGCAAAATATCAGCCGGACTTGGATGTCCTGATAAGTAGCGATCGCCCCGACTGTAAGCAATCACCAAGTCTGGTTCAGGTTCACTATTGGGAGGTACGGTAATGGGTTCCTGTCCTCGGACTATTGCCCGTCCTTGCAGCAATATTGTAAGTTCGTAAACTAAGGAGGTATTGCAAACGGTGTGGGCAGTTCCTTTAGCTACCATTTGCATCAGTTCTCCGCGAATTAACTCTACTCGGTCATTTTCTGTCAGAAACCCCAATTCAATGAGGCGGTGATAGTCAGCGACTGTAAAACGTTTGGGAGTAACTGCTGCAAAAGTAGCCATACACAGACAATGACTTAGAAATAGGAGTTCTGCCTTTAAAAACTAGTCTAGCGTCTTACCTCTATGAAACAAGCTTTAGTAATGCATCTCAAGCGATCGCATTAACCATTTACATGATTTTAAGCCTCTGAGATACCAACTCAGCCGCCAACTGTATCGCTGCTTTCATACTCGTAGCATCAGCAATTCCCTTACCCGCGATATCAAACGCCGTTCCATGATCCGGTGAGGTACGAACAAAAGGAAGACCAATAGAAGTATTGACTGCTCTGTCAAATGCCATCAGCTTTACGGGAATTAAGCCTTGGTCGTGGTACAGTGCAAGGTAGGCATCGGCTGCTTTTGAAGGCTCAATGCTACCGTACCAAGCTTGACCCGGCTTGACCCACATTGTATCTGGTGGAATTGGACCCTCTAAGTGTAAGTTTGGGCGGTTTTTACGTTCTTGCTCTATCCACGGAATTAACCAATCTTGTTCTTCGTGTCCCAGCTGTCCCTGTTCGCCGCTGTGAGGGTTTAAACCAGCAATGACAATCCTCGCTGTTTGTAAACCAAAATCTTTCTCCAAACACTCCACCAGCAAATCAAGTTTTTCCGTCATCAACTGCGCTGTTAATACTTTCGGTACTTGACTTAAAGGAATATGTGTGGTTGCAAGCAGAGTACGAAGTGTCCAACCAGAGTGGGGGGAATGCGCAACAAATAACATTCCCACACGCTTTGCGCCGGATTTTTCGGCTAAAAGTTCCGTTTGACCAGGGTAATTATACCCCGCCGCCTTCCATGCTGATTTCGCGATGGGACCTGTGACGATACCATCAAATTGTCCTGCAACCGTGGAGGCGATAGCTGTTTCCATATAAGCAAAGCTAGCCGCACCACTTGCCGCATTACCCGTGCCGATGATAATTTCATCCTGTATGTGCTTATCTAACGGCACATCGAGAATTGAGATCTCTGCTGGATTTGCTAAAGGCTCAGAGTTCTCGGCTTTCAGTTTGGTATAAGTCTCTACTAGTAAATCCCGGCTACCCACCACTGTCACGTCACAGCTTTTGCTAACTTCCGGGTCTCTAAGAGCTTTCAATATCACCTCTGGTCCAATCCCCGCCGGATCTCCCAGTGTCAATGCCAAGCGTGGGCGGCTTCGCACTGATGTTATGTTTTTTTCGCTGAATTTGTACATTGTCGGCATATTATTCCCTTAAAGCTGCCTTACTATCTTTTGAGCTTTCTCTCGATGTTTAGCAACAACTGGTAAAATCTTATCTGCAAACGCTTTCAAATCTGGATCTTGTCCTTGTTGAAGATACTTTTGAAGCTCAGTCTGAGTTTTGGAATGAACTCGAACCTGCCCTTGCATATATGCTCTGTTAAAATTACTACTAGGAACTTGCTTGAGTGTTTTCAAGAAGGATTCATTCTCTGAACCAACATCTTTTGGTAAATTAAAACCTTTAACCTTTGCTATTCGCATCAGCTGTTTGCTGGAACCTTCATGAGCTTGAATCATTTGCTGTGCAAACTGTTTCACTGACAGATTTATAGACTTTTGGAGAGCGAGTTCACTGGTCTGAATCGCTATCATGTTACTTTGCGCCACCTTAGTCATGAATTCTTGGTCTAGAACACTTAGTGAAGGACGAGAATTTGTAGTTTCTGCAACAAATGTGGTGTTTCCAAAAAGACTATTCGTTTCTAGTGTATTCTGGGCAAGGATAGGCTGACTAGGACTGTTAAAGTCACAACCGATGAAAACACTACTTATACAAGCAAATGCTGTCAAAATACTATTGCCAATATGCTTTTTGAGCGATCTTTTGTCGGAAACCATAGTCACCTTAACTTGTATTATCAAAGACTTTAACAATTGACTCTTTGTACATCCCACATTCTGCACCCAGTCGTGTCGTGTCACATATCACATACTAAGAGGATGTTTAAAAAGTATAGTTTTTGTCATGCTGTTCGCGTTTGCGTAGCGTGCGCTTTGTGCTCAGCGTGCCGTTCGGCGATAGCCGTGGCATTAGCCATAGGCATACGTAGCGAAGCGGAGTGAAGCATCTCTGACTAACGACTCAAACTCTAGATTCTTCGTTACGCTGAGTCCCAAGGGGACACGCTGCGCGAACGCTTCACTCAGAATGACATTTGTGTAATATTTGGGACTTTCTAAACATCCTCTAAGCCGTTGCGCTTACAATTTGCATTTTTTGTAGTCCGAAGTCTTTACAGGCGCGAGTTCTAGCAGGAAAATTGTAAAATTGACAGTCCATAACATAATATGAGCCAAAAATATAGTACACCTATATAAAAATCACGGAAAACAACAAAAAATTGCGATTGCAAATCGGCTCCTTTTGGAAGCATGGCTCATCAGGATAGGACGCTTTGACAATTGTACATGAAACGATTGAGCCGAGTATTCATGTCAGTGGCGATCGCACTACCCTGAAACTATGTGAAACTAGATTTGAAACTTTCCTATGATGAGCTGGTAAACCAATGACAGAAATTCGGATGGTGATTGAGGGAGACGATGCAATTGATGCAACAGAAGCTCTTTTAGCAATTCCGGGAATATCCGGAAACTATACGGTAACAGAAGAACCTGAAAGAGAGACAATATTGGCAACAGTCGCTGCGATTGTTGGAATTGTTGCCGGAGGTATTCAGATAGCTGAACAAATTCGCAAGTGGTATGAGAAACATAAGCTTGACAAAGTTTTGATTATTGCTCCTAATGGGGAACGTATTCTTGTAATGGGTGAAAATATCGATGATGAGACGATTACAAAAATTAGTCAAGTCTTCTCTAATTTAGAGAAAACTGATTGAGTCTTTATATAGCATTCCTACTTTATATAGCATTCCTAAATGATTCGTGAGATAAAGAAACCCGGTATCTCACAGATACCGGGTTTCTGAGGCTCAGTACTTTCTTACCAAATGATTCTGGATTGCTATAGGTAAATTAAAATAAGAGTATGAAAAATCTGGAATAGCTAGTTCTAGTTTTGAAAATATAGTTGGAGTCTTCAAAGTTCTGGAGTCATAATATGAAAATTCTCCACCTCGATCTCAAGAGAGTTACAGGTAATGATGTTGTAGAACTACGCTACTTTCAGGATAATCCAAACGAATATAAACAGCGTTCCCTTAATTTGAGAGAAATTGATGAACTGATTAAGATAGCTGAACGAGACTACTACGTTAACTCATCGGAAGCGGTGGACTATGCCGAAACTGGAAAGCGGTTGTATGAGTGGTTGGATGGAAGGGATCGCTTTCTGCAAAGCTGCTTGCAGACGCTTGGACTTCGAGAGATCATTTTAGCCATTGCTACAGCAGAAAAACTTGCTCATTTGCCTTGGGAAGTGCTGCACAATGGTAAAAAATTCTTGGTTGAGAATGGGATTGTTCCAGTGCGATGGATGTCATCGGACTGGGTAAAGAAATTATCCATTCAACCCGTTGATAAGGAAAAGAAAAATCGAGCGTTACAAGTTTTGTTCATGGCTTCGTCGCCGATAGATGTAGAACCTGTACTGAATTATGAGACTGAGGAAGCAGGTATTCTAGAAGCAACAAAAGGGCGACTTCCAGAACAATCCTTAGCTTTGATTGTGGAAGAAAGCGGTTCTTTGAAAGGTTTGAGTGAAGTAGTTAACCCTAATGAGGAAGGAACTTTTGACGTTTTACACCTGACAGGTCATGCCACTAAAGGTGGAAGTAAAGATGGAAAACCTTCCTTTATCACAGAGACGGAAACAGGTGAAGCTTACCATGCTAGCGCTAGCGAAATAGTTGATATACTAGAATACCGACTACCCGAACTAGTATTCCTCTCAGGTTGTCATACTGGACAAGCAAGTCGGTTGGGAGCTGTATCTTCTTTGGCACAAGAGTTACTGGAATCAAGAGTGAAAGCAGTTTTAAGTTGGGGTAATAGTGTTTTAGACACAAATGCAACACTAGCAGCAGAAGTTTTGTATCAGGAATTATCAGAAGGGAAGCAAGTAGCCCAAGCAGCCGCCAAGACCTACAAGAAATTGATTGGAGATAACGCGCGAGATTGGCATCTATTGCGGCTTTACACAAAAGATACTTTACCAGGAGAGTTGGTCACGTCCTGGAACACTCGTGGACGAAAACCAGCACCACGACCATCAGTAGCCACCAGGTTATTTGATCCACACGGAGAAAGAAAAGTCCCTACCCGTGAAAATTTTGTCGGTCGTCGCCGTCAGTTGCAGAACTGCTTGCGAGAGCTAATCGAAAAGACAGGAGTGTTGATTCATGGCATGGGTGGCTTAGGTAAAACTAGTTTAGCAGCAAGGTTGTGCGACAGATATCCAGAGCGTGAGCGAGTTGTCTGGGTGGGAAGAGTAGATGAACAGAGATTGGTGAATGAATTAGCGGACAAGTTGAACACTCAGAAACTCCGGGAAAATCTAAAAAACCCTGATGAGGAATTGAAATATCGGTTGAAGGAGGTATTTGCTCAGTTGGATCAACATGGTGAAAAGCTGTTTTTGTTGGTGCTAGATGACTTTGAAGAGAATTTGGAGCTTCGCAATGATAGGTATGTGCTCAAAGCAGAAGCAGCAACCGTTTTGGATGCAATAGTTTGGGCAATTGAAGAAAATTACTCTAGTAACCGCATAATTATTACCTGCCGTTACGATTTCGACTTTACTCAATTGCAGCATTTCTACAAGCAACCATTGGATGCAATGCGAGGAGCAGATTTACAGAAAAAGTGTAATCGCCTCATCACCTTTGGTGATAAATCTCCGGTAGATAAGGATTTACAGTCGCAAGCGAAAAAGCTGGCAGATGGTAATCCTCGTTTGCTGGAGTTCTTGGATAAAGAGTTACAAAAATCAAGCAGTTTGGAAACCAACCCCGTAAAATTACAACAGCAAGTCTTGACAGAAGAACTCGCAAAACAAATAGACCAGCCGATGCGAGAGATATTGCAACGGGGATTAGTTTTTGAGTTACCAGTACCGAGGAAAGCGTTAACGGATTTTTGTCAAACTATTCCCAATTTGGAGCAGCATATAAATAAGGCTATTGCATTGGGACTGTTGGAAGTTAGTCCTGATGAATCGCTACGAGTACCCCGCATTTTGCTTTTAGAAAAGTTGATAGAGAAGTTGGATGAAACCTCTTCACATCATTTATATCAGCAAGCAACAGAAGTGTTGTATCGCCTCTGGTTCAAGCCAGAAGAAGAAAAAACCCCAGAGGAACGACTTTTGGAGATTCATCGACTGGCTAAGCTAGGGAATGTAATAGAAGTAGAAGTAGAAATGACAGAGATTTTGGCAAGGCGCTGGAACTCTAGAAGAAGTCGTTTGCGGGAAGTAGTCGAATTGTGTACATCAACCTTAGACGACTTGAAAAAGTTATATTCCGATGATGTACCTAAGAACCTGGTAACAAAAATTTACAATGTCCTAGCATTTTCAAACCTGTTGCAGGGAAACTATGGGGAGGCAATATTTAACTACAGCACACTCCAAAAGCAACTCTCGGAAGAGGAAGATCTTGACAAAGCTAAAGTATTGGATGGTTTAGGTTACGTATACTCCTTGACTGGGAAGTCTGTCGAGCAAGCTAAAGAGATGCTTGAGCGAGCATTAAAGATCAGAAAAGAAAAACTTAAAGAGCACCCAGATATAGCGCAAAGTCTCAGCCATTTAGCATATTGGCATCGTGAACAATGTCATTGGGAACAGGCTGAATTCTATTATGATGAAGCGTTGAAAATGTATCAACGACTCTTAAACGAGGATGATCTTGTTATTGCTGAAAGTTACCACAATTTAGGTACGGTCTACTATGAGCAAGCACTCCATTACCAGGAGCAAGAACTCTCTGAAGATGAGCAAAAATTCTATAAAAAAGCTGAATGTCTTTATCAACAAGCATTATCTCAGAATCAATCTTTTAAAGGACAGGAGCCTCTGTCTGTAGCTACTTTTTTGAGTTCCTTAGCTAAAGTTCGGTATCAACAGGGAAATTGTAGCAATGTTCAAGGCTTGTTTCTCCAAGCCTTAGAAATTAGAAGGCGAGTGTTAGGCAATCACTTCAAGATAGTGCAAGATACAAAAAACTTAGGTTTTACTAATTATAGATTAGAACAGTATCCAGATGCTGAAAGGTATTTTTGTCAAGCATTAAATACGATAAACCAACTGATAAAAAATGACGATTCCTCATTAGATGAAAATCGGAATAAACTGGTTCGAGATGTAAAAGAGATTCTGGATGGATTAGAATCTGTCTATAAAAAACAAAGTAATTCAGAGAAAGCTACAGATATACGTTACCAAAAGCAAAAGATAGCAGACGACGAACAGGATACTATTTCTCTATCAAGTATATCTGAAATAATCAAAGCGGTCTGTGAAATTGCTGGGTTATGATAACAAAATTTAGTACATCAACTAAGAGAAAAAACCCTGAAATTACAGGATTCCTAATTGAGTACACTAAACAGAATTAAAAATGAAAAAGTTTTCTGTGCAAAGCTTTACATACCTTCAACGGGCTACTCACAGCAATTACTAGATGCATAAGAACATGGTAATATTAGATAGCTGCAACCCCTTTTAGTTCTACGACACACGTAACAATTATCCGTATCGTCCGCTTGTTTGTTACCAGTACTAGGAATTCGATTCACTTTTGGTGGAGTTGGTTTTTCCTTGTGATTTCTAATACAATTGGAAACAGCATTCGCTCCTTTTTCTGTATTTTCCTTTAGAGGACGGGCATCAGTCGCACTACTACTAATCGTAGTAATACCAATAGTTACAATGAGAGATATAGCGTTTTTTACGAGCCTTTTTTTATTACTCATAATTTTGTAAATCCTCACTTTCTTCTTAATGATAAATTAATAATTTTGGCATTCCATCAGTTTTATTTTGTGGTATGTATTCCCTTCATTCCGCCACATAAGCTTTTCATGATAAAGAAGATAAACCCTTTTTCATATATCTTCAAATGAATTATTGTTAATAAATTGACTCAGCATATCATACCTAGAAACCAGCCTCAAATTGGGAGTAGAAACTGGCTTATTGACAATTTTGATCTGTCAATTTTAGCTCTTATACTTACACTTTTAACACTTTAGTCTTAGTTTATATTATCCGGAGGAAAATTTCAATATACGGTTATGTTACAAAAAATTATTGAGAACAAAAGCTCTATAGAAATTCAGATAGGTAGTTTCTGTTCTTTCACTCATCAAGAAATTGTTTGAATTGAAAAATTGCTTTTTTGTCCTCCTTCTTATCTTTAAACTTATTTAATAAATGCAAGAAGATTCAACTTATGCAGTAATAAGATGGAAGACGGATGATAAATCAACGTGAGTTCAACGCGTTGAAAAAGGTATAAAAAAAGGCGCTCGACTGTATTTAGACCAAAAATACCCATAATGTCTCAGCGATGAAAATTATTGTATCTCGGTTGGATGTGACACAAATTTTTTGTGATGTAGATGATTTCTACCAACAATGGGAGATCATATGGCAACAAGTACGGCAGCTACCATCAATGAGGGATGAACGCCGCAGTACCTCGCTTGATGCATCGATGTTTCCCTGAATCATGTTTAGAAGCGCCTGAATTACAAACAAAAATTTCTGATTTAAACAACACTGGGGGTAAAGCGGAACCAGCCAAAGGTTCTATCCCAAGCCTTAGAGGCAATAAGGACGCTCAGGCTCCCACTAATTGCCAAAATGTCAACCTATCACAAGAGCGATATTTTTCACCCCAGCGATTTGATGAGTATAGCCGGACCACTTCCCGCATTACCCGTGCCGATGATAATTTCATCCTGTATGTGCTTATCTAACGGCACATCAAGTATTGAGAGCTTCGCTGGATTTGCCAACGGCTGAGAATTCTCGGCTTGCAGTTTGGTATAAGTCTCTACTAGTAAATCCCGGCTACCCACCACTGTCACGTCACAGCTTTTGCTAACTTCCGGGTCTCTAAGAGCTTTCAAAATCACCTCTGGTCGAATCCCCGCCGGATCTCCCAGTGTCAATGCCAAGCGTGGGCGGTTTTGCACTGATGTTATATTTTTTTCATTAAACTTGGACATACAGATAATTGTATAAGCAATCTAGCTTTACAATGTTTCACATACATCTAATACTATGGCAGCTCTTTGCGGCTCTGGTAGACTTAACTTAATTAAACAATGTTCAAAGGAGAATGACACTCATGGGCGGCGAAATTTTGAATGCAGCGCTGTTGTCCTTCGGTTTAATCTTTGTGGGCTGGGCTTTGGGTGAGTTGTTGCTCAAAGTTCAGGGTGGAAAAGAGGAATCCCTGTAAGGGAAGCTCTTATCGAGGCAAGAGGCACCTAAGAAGCCTCTGTGTCTCGTATAGACTTGTTAAAGAATGTAAAATTTTGTTTACATAGCTCATTCTGATAAGATTTTATTCATAAAAGTTTAATTTTTGTAAAAAGCTCTCATGACATTATTAATAATTGGTGCCACTGGTACGTTGGGAAGGCAAGTGGCTCGTCGTGCGATCGATGAGGGGTATAAAGTCCGCTGTCTTGTCCGGAGTGCCAAGAAAGCCACATTTCTAAAAGAATGGGGTGCGGAACTCGTACCGGGAGATTTGTGTTATCCTCATACACTGAACCCAGCACTTGAAGGTGTCACAGCAGTTATCGATGCGTCAACATCTCGTCCTACAGATTCACTGAGTATCAGACAAGTCGATTGGGATGGCAAAGTCTCTTTGATACAAGCGTCTGTTGCTGCAGGTGTAGAGCGTTTTATCTTTTTCTCTATACTCGATGCCGAAAAGTATCCAGAAGTACCGCTGATGGAAATCAAGCGGTGTACAGAACTATTTTTAGCTGAATCGGGTTTGAATTATACCATATTGCGGCTGGCTGGCTTCATGCAAGGCTTAATCGGGCAATATGGAATTCCCATATTGGAAGGACAGCCTGTTTGGGTCACAGGAGAGTCTTCTCCCATTGCCTACATGGATACTCAGGATGTTGCTAAATTTGCTATCCGCGCCTTGAAGGTGCCAGAAACTCAAAAGCAAACTTTTCCGGTGGTGGGGACTCGTGCTTGGAGTGCCGAGGAAATCATTCGTGTGTGCGAACGTTTATCTGGAAAAGAAGCACGGATCACGCGGATGCCAATCAACTTACTGCGTACCATGCGCCGAGTCATACGCTTCTTTCAGTGGGGATGGAACGTAGCAGACAGACTTGCCTTTACAGAAGTTCTAGCTAGTGGTAGACCGCTAAATGCGACAATGGACGAGGTTTACAAGGTCTTTGGATTAGAACCAAACGAAACTACTACTTTAGAAAGTTACCTGCAAGAGTACTTCAACAGAATTATGAAGAAGCTTAAGGAGTTAGATTACGAGAAAAGTCAGCCCAAGAAACAAAAACCAAAAAGATCGCCGTTTAAGAAAGTTAACAGTCAGTAGTGATCACTCATGAGTCATGCGTCAGTAGTACTTACACAAAGGACAAATGACAAATGACAAACGACTAATGACTAAAACATCAAAAATGTGTAACGATTAACATAATAAAGCGCGCCACCAATAAGTTGGATATTTCAGTGTGCCCAAAGCAGGCATTATCTACAATGACGTTAAGCCGATAGCGAGTCGTATCGCTATCGAACTGAAAGACAAGTTCACCGCTGCAGGTTGGGATGTCTGCATCACATCAGGCGTCGGTGGAATACTGGGTTATTCTACTCCAGAAAGTCCCGTATGCCACACCCCAATTGAGGGACTAACACCGCCTGGATTTGATTCAGAAATGAAGTTTGTGGTGGTGTTAGGGGGAGACGGTACAGTTCTGGCTGCTTCTCGATTGGTCGCCCCTTGTGGTATCCCAATGTTAACGGTTAACACTGGTCACATGGGGTTTTTGACGGAAACTTACCTCAATCATTTGCCTCAAGCAATAGAAAACTTGCTCTTGGGCAATTATGAAATTGAGGAAAGAGTGATGCTCACAATCAAGGTTTTTCGGGGAGATTCTATACTGTGGGAAGCTCTCTGCTTAAATGAGATGGTGCTGCATCGGGAACCGTTGACCTCTATGTGTCATTTTGAAATAGCAGTGGGTCGGCATGCACCAGTAGACATTGCAGCCGATGGTGTGATTATATCGACACCGACAGGTTCTACAGCATATTCGTTGAGTGCCGGTGGTCCAGTCGTCACCCCTGGCGTACCCGTGTTGCAACTTGTACCCATTTGTCCTCATTCTCTGGCTTCTAGAGCGTTGGTGTTTCCAGATAGTGAGCCAGTCAACATCTACCCAGTGAATACTCCTCGGCTAGTTATGGTTGTGGATGGCAACGGGGGGTGTTATGTTATGCCAGAGGATAAGGTTTATGTAGAGAAATCACACTACTGCGCCCGGTTCATTCGCCTGCAACCACCAGAGTTTTTCCGGATATTACGAGAAAAACTGGGTTGGGGTTTACCACACATCGCTAAACCCACCTCTGTGGAATTACCCTAGCGGGATTTTGGATTTTGGATTTTGGATTTTGGAGCGTAAGCTCCAGGAGCTTAGCCCTACCACAGCCCTTGAGCGTGGTTTTGGATAAGTTGCTGGTTAGTTGTCCAAAAGTACTACTCATCACTACTGAGCATTGCTTATGAATAAGCAAGGCACAGCCAGATTTGGAATTAGTGATTAAAATGACTGTATCTGTTGATTTCTATGGCTGATACTTATACGTGCTAAAACATGGTAGAAACAAAGCGTGTCAAGTCAGGATTGATCTATCACCAGAAGGCCGTAAATTGCGCTACCAACTAAATCCAAATCCAAAATCTAAAATCGAACATTTAAAATCAATATGACGCTTGCTCATAGCCCTTGTGTTTTGCTGATTGAAAGCGACGAAAGCCTAGCAAATCAGCTTGCTTTTGATTTGAAAGAAGCTGGTTATGACCCTATCGTGGCTCATGATGGAACAAACGGTATCCAATACAGCCGCGATCGCGATCCTGCTTTAGTTGTGATTGACCGAATGTTAGCAGGAGAATCAGGGCTGTCGCTGTGTAAAAATTTCCGAATCACTGGAATGCGATCGCCTGTGCTGGTACTGATGGCACGCGATACAGTTGATGATCGCGTAGCTTGCTTAGAAGCTGGAGCTGATGATTATTTTCTCAAGCCTTACCGCGCCGAGGACTTTTTGAACCTGGTTCGCTTATACTTAAAACCTGATATCGATACTTCTGAGCAGTTACGTTTTGGCGACCTCATTTTAGATCTCGCAACCCGCCGCGCCATACTTAATGGACGGGCGATCGACTTAACAATGAAGGAATTTGAACTGCTCAAGTATCTCATGGAACATCCCCGCGAAGTCTTAACCCGCGAACAAATTTTGGAAAATGTTTGGGGTTACGACTTTATGGGCGAGTCGAATGTGATTGAAGTGTACATTCGCTACTTGCGACTGAAAATAGAAGATGAAGGTCAAAAGCGCCTCATTCAAACGGTACGGGGTGTAGGTTACGTATTAAGGGAAACTTGAACACTAGTAAGGAAGCAAGGCAGTAGGCAAGGTATGCCGTGCTTTGGTTCCCATCAGTTGTAGACCGTTCTCAGGACTGCGGTGGACATGGGCAGATAAAGAGAATGGGAAATTGTGAGTACTAAATGATGAATTATGAAATAATATAGAGCCTCTAGTTTCAAAATTCATCATTTTTTGACTGTTAAGAAAAATTGCTATGATTAATTGGCTTGGTTTGGTATCAATACTTTTGGGCGTTTTACTAGCAGGCTGTTCTGTTCCTACACCAGCAGTTTCTCCCACCACTACGCCTAGTAGCTCTCAATCTCAAGCACCAATCTCTTCCCAGCAAACACCACTGAGTAAGAATGCTGGTCAACAACTACCGATTTCAGCTGTGGCGGTTGTTCCCGATGGCACAAAAATTGAGTTAGAAGTCGCCCAGACACCCCAGCAGCAAGCGATGGGGTTGATGTATCGCCCTGCTTTGCCCGACAATCGTGGTATGCTGTTTCAGTTCCCATCACCGTTGCAAGCCAGTTTCTGGATGAAGAATGTACCCGTAGCCCTGGATATGGTTTTTATGCGCGATGGGATAGTCCAGTATATTGCTCCTTCTGCACCTCCTTGCAATAGCAATCCTTGTCCGACTTATGGTTCGGAAAAATTCATTAACCAAGTGATTGAATTGCGTTCTGGACGAGCTACGGAGTTGGGTTTGAAGGTTGGCTCTCGTGTCAAAATTGAATTCTTAAACTCCAGTTCTTTACGCAGATAAAGATTTAGCTCTTGCCTACTCCCAACTTCACATAACATTGCTTTTGTAATATTTCTGTAAAAAAAGTCTTGCGTACTCTGCTAAAAAAGTTTATTGTAAGGCTATTATTTAATTCAGTGTAGATACTTGAAGCCTTGTTATTCCAAAACTGGATAACAGATTTTACACCAGATAACAAAAAATATTCCTTTTGACATACGTGTAAAGAGTAGTCAATAAGGGAGTATAAGCTAAGGAATCTTCCTTACTACAGGTGTATTTAACTAGAACACTGAAGTAAAAATATAAAACCACATATACCTGAGCATTGTGCTGCTTAAGACTGGATAAGATAAGTGGCACTATTGTCTATTTTTTCATAAATGCTCTCTTCGAGGAAGATCCAGACAAACTTAGCTGGAGTATTTATTAAGTAAGGGCATAGTGACAGGTGAAATATTGGCTACTTGCAACTATTGAAAAATAGTGAATTGAAATATAAAAGTACACACTATATGAGAAGGTAGAAGACAAAATGTCACCATCAACCTATTCTAGATTTATTAGCTTTTTGCAGGAAGATTTAGCAATTTCCACAGCTTCCATTGGAGTCGCTCTTCGTCATCGGGAGCAAGATCCAGGTCCTCTGCCAATGATTCTTTGGCAATATGGCTTGATTAGCATAGAACAACTAGAGCAAATATATGATTGGCTGGAGACAGCATAGGAATGATTAGCTCATTAAGGAGAATCCAACTATGCTACATAGATTATGCCTTTTACAAAGGCTAACGAGTGAAATTGCAAAAATAAAGAGCGAGTTGAATTCTCAACTCGCTCTTTTGATTTTGTGAGTGAAGGGAGTGGGCTCTGTTGCTGTAGCTTCCCAATCTTTCTCTAAGTCCAGTTGACATCTCCCCTCTTTAGAAAAAAGGGGATTCTAAACTGTTGTTGCTGCGAGGGTTAAAAGCCCATCTACGCAACGTTTACGATATGATTTATTTAATCGCGTAAACAAATCAATTCGTTGTGGAAGTGTCAAAGCTCCCCTAACCACCTCGACTAAGGATACCCCTAGCTGTGTGGCTACTTTTGCAAGAATATTGGCTGCACCGTTGCAATCTGCATTAATTAAAAAGCCTCTTGCTGTTTTGTATAATCCGCGCTCAATCCTTGAACCTGATGGCTTGGTAGAGTCGATGGGCGGTATTATCCGCCGCACCTCTCTTTTAGATCCGGACGTGCGGCCTTTCGGAGCATCCGGCTCCCGATGTTCTTGGCTTTCGCGTTTGCCCATGTGCAGATGGTCATGACAGCTTTCGTGAATCGCTATCAGATTATTCTTTTTCCAGTTGGCATGGTTCGCGTCCACATGATGAAGATGTACTCGCTCATCCGTAAGGAACTTCAGCCCACAGGCTACACACGTATGGTTTTGCCGTTTTAGGGCTTTAGAGGTTTCGCCGTCGTAGAGCTTGCTATTGCGCTCACTCCAGTAGGTTAAGTCACCATCGAAGGGTGATTTTTCGCCTTTGACGTTGACGTGTTTATTTTCGGAGTAAGGAACCGTTGGGAACGCCTTGTCTAGTAATTTCTTACTAGTGTGACGTGTTTGCTTGGTTTCCTTGTTGAATACCCTGTACGCTCTCTGCTGTATATGGATTAGGGAAAGTCTAGACCCTTCCATCTTGCAGTAGCGGTGGTAGTTTCTCCAACCTCTTACTATAGGCGCAAGCTTTTCAGCTTTCACTACAGCACCATAATTCGAGTTGTTGACGATAGCTTTGACTTTCTTTCGGAACTTTTTGAAGTTATCCGTAGATGGGATGCATCGAAACTTTCCGTTGGTTTGCACTTTGAAGTGCCAGCCGAGAAAGTCGAAGCCGTCTGTCGTAGCGGTTAGCTTAGTTTTCTTTTGGCTGATATTCATCCCTCTATCAGCGAGAAACTGACTGATTTTGTCGAGTATTGTTTGCGCGTTATCTTTGGGTTTGAGTATAATAACCATGTCGTCGGCATATCTGGCGATTTGCGAAACCATGCCGCGTTTAGTGCCTATTTTGCCTTCGGTTTGGTGTATATCTTCTATCCCGTTGAGCGCGATGTTTGCTAGTAAGGGACTTAATAGAGTAGGGACGGAGCGCACTTTCAAACCTCACGACTTGCATGTTTCTCTATCCCTCTCTCCAAACGAAGCGTGACAGTTTCCCGTCACTTCGCTTTCCATCATTGCAACCGACTGTG
>JAESFT010000517.1_pt1 | contig 21589 bp, 16 predicted proteins | sample 9269451 | NCBI WGS metagenome assembly JAESFT01 (sample SAMN14502557, study PRJNA617106) | algae metagenome | isolation source: Scytonema hyalinum WJT4-NPBG1 and co-occurring heterotrophs from well... | place: USA: Mojave Desert, Joshua Tree National Park, California | collected 2006-05-25
TTGTTTAGGCGTCGCTTGACGGACGCAGCAAGATAGAAATTGTAAGTACGGTTTGAGTAAAAATCCTCTACTGAATTACGATTCTGTTAGCAGAATCTCAGACCCTTTAGGGCTGAGAGTGTCAAAAATAGAACTCTTTTAGCTTTGAAATGCCACAGGCAAAAGCTAAAAGAGCAAAATACCCTTTTATGGACTTTGCCCCCGACTTGATTCGGGGGCTTTTGGTTGCTTTTTGAGGGTAGTTAGGGAAATTTGATATGAAATGAATAATTAATATATATTTTAGGTATAAAATACCTTGACAATAAAATTTAAACTTTGATAACATCAACTACTTAATTTGTATGTTAGGATAAACAGGGATAGCAATTGTTGGGTAAGTGAGAATTTAGCAATATATTTTTCCTTGGCTTGTGTAGAGGTCAATTCAGAGCGGGATAACCTGCGGATAATAGTAAGGAAAAACAGCTATTAAGTCACTTATATATATAAGCAGGTGTGCTGAATGCAGCGCAAGCTTCGCCGATTCCTTAATGAGGTTAAGTAGTCCTTGAAAATTAAAGCGTTGGATATCCAGATTGGCGATCGCATCGTTGCGTATTGCAACAACAGAATGCAGATCTGCACTGTGAAAGAGATTATAGACCCTGGTCAGATAAATATCACACTATCAGTATTTACTGCTGAGCATTATCGCAAATCAGTCTCACGCGTAGTCCGGTTCCGGGGGGACGCTTTGGTTAATTTGGCAAGCTAATGAACCGGACATGATATAAAAAGTGCTTTCTAAAATAGATACATATGTGGGGCAGCAACTATAGGTAGTTGCTGCCCCAAAAATACTATTCCCTATTGTCTGCGTTTATTTACGCAGGAATCAACACTGTATCAATAATGTGGATCACGCCATTATCAGCAGCAACATCTGGTGTTGCAACTTTCGCATCATTTATCTTGACGCCATTGGAGGCGTCAATTTTGACTTCCGTTCCTTCAACTGTTTTAGCTGACTTCAGCTTAACCACGTCAGCCGCGAGTACCTTGCCTGAAACAACATGATAAGTGAGGATTTTCTTCAGCTGTGGAATGTCCTTAAGCAACGCGTCTACTGTACCTGCTGGAAGCTTAGCAAAAGCCTCATCAGTAGGTGCAAATACGGTGAATGGACCAGCGCCTTTAAGAGTATCTACCAGACCAGCAGCTTTGACCGCAGCAACTAGGGTACTGAAAGAACCAGCATTAACGGCAGTATCAACAATGTCAGCCATGTGTTTTACCTAGTTTTGTGTAGTCATGTAAACAAGTATAAACTACTTTCTCAGAAAAAATACAGAAAACTGCTAGGTTTTTAGGAGTTTTTATTGCATTCTTGACGACGTGGATTTATGGTAAATAGGTAGCGTCTCGTATTGCTTACTGACGATCAGGTGTGTCGCCGATATCAATTTGAACGCAACTTAGTATAACCAATTGAGAACTGCTGTAATGAGAATCAACGGTGGGGGTGTCAATCCTTCCTAGTTTGTAATTCCTCGTAGTCCTGTGGGGTATCGATATCAATGGCACCTGCGGCAAAGGAGACAGGAAAGACCTCATGGGAGTATTTCTTGATGAGTTGTTTTGCTCCTGATGTAGGTTGTAAATTCATCAGGTCTGAAAAAAACTTGCGGCTAAAAAGAGCGGGTACACCCAATGTTCCGGCATACTCGGAGGCGATAATCCCCTGACCTGTAGAATAGTAAGCAGCTACAAGTTGATTGATGACATCGCATGAAACAAATGGCTGGTCGCAAAGTGTCAGCACCACTCCCTCAATTTCTTTAGTAGCAGAGTTTAATGCTGTTATACCAACTTCAATTGAAGCACCCATTCCCTCATGCCATTGTGGATTTTCTACCACCTGAACTGGAAGCTGGTTGACCTCTTGATGCATTTTTTCTGCATACGCTCCCAGCACAACTATAATTGGCTTGCAAACTGAGGCGACGACAACCTCTACAGTATGATGAAGCAAGCTGCGCCCTTGGAAGTGTAGTAGTTGTTTAGGTTGACCCATGCGAGTTGATGCGCCAGCCGCCAAAACGATCGCGCCAATGGCTGAAGTCGTATTTTCTACCTGAACTGGGTTGCTCATACACTGATGTGTTGCTAACTTGACTGAATTGCTTGAGCATCTAGTTCATCGATGCGATGGTGAATGGGTGCTTTTCTATCTCTCAACAAACCACCCGTACGTTTGGCAAGGACAGCCTGAATCTCAGCAACAATGGAAAGCGCAATTTCTACTGGTGTATCAGCGCCAATGTCAAGACCTACTGGGGCGTATAATCGGCTCAGTTGTTCTTCGGTGTAGAAGATACCCTCAGCTTGCAAATCTTCCAGTAATTCTGCTGTTCTACTTTTCGGACCAAGCACACCTATGTAACGTACCGCAGACGGCAGCAACATTTTGAGGAGTTCGCGATCATGAAAGTAGTTATGTGTCATCGCGATCGCCACTGTGTTATCTTCTAGCAATACATATTTATGAGCAGCCTCTGCACTGGTAAGAATCAGGTTGTCAGCATTGGGAAATTTTTCTGGGGTGAGATAGGTAGGTCGGTGATCTACGACAGTGACGTGCCAACCTAGCTCTTTAGCAAAGCTTACAACTGGGATGGCGTCTTGACCTGCTCCAAAAATGAGCAGTGGTGTTGGTGGCTTGATCAATTCAATCAAAACTTCTGCACGGCCGGTTGGCAGATGGTAAGTCTTAACTTTTGACTTTTGTTCGTGTAGAGTTGCTTGAGCATCAGCAATGACAGCTTGAGCCAGAGTAGAGTCTGCAATTTCACTAATAACAGTTTTATCTAGGTAAAACATCAAATGGTTTCCGACCTTTGCCTGAACCTGACCTTCTACACAGAACACTGTTGCTAAAACACCCGAGTGTCTGTTACCAAGACACTCGGTAATAAATGTTAATTGTTTATCCAGACGTTCAATGAGAACATGAACTGCGCCATTGCAACCCAGCCCAAGTGCCCAAATAATTTCCTCTGCCACTTCTGGATCATACTTCACCAAAGTCGGTGTACCTGAAGCCATGACGTGTTTGGCGTGTTCAAAAACGTCATTTTCCAGACAACCACCACTAATAGAGCCTGTCATGCAACCATCTTGGGACATGAGCATTCTAGCACCAGGTCGTCGGTAAGTAGAACCTTTGACCTTGACAACTGTGGCAAGTGCAGCAGTTTGACCACGACTTTTGAGGGCAAGGAAGTCGGTAACGATATCTTGTAATTCTTTCATATTTTTAGGAGAATGACTAGGGATTGTAGTAGGCGCTTTAGCGCTAAAGCGCTTACTACGAACTATGAAGACTACTAGTCCCCTTACAGCAGCTTGTCAGGGGTAATTGGCAACTCGCGAATGCGCTTCCCTGTTGCGTGATAGATGGCATTGGCAACTGCTGCCGCAACCCCAGTAATCCCGATTTCGCCAACACCGCGTACGCCCATCCTACTGATGTGCGGGTCGGGTTTATCGATAAATATCACGTCAATGTCTCCGATATCTGCGTGGACAGGAACGTGGTAATCTGCCAAGTTACGCACTACCAAGCGACCGCTTTGCTGGTCAAGTACTGTCTCTTCCATTAATGCCATGCCTAGCCCCATAGTGACACCGCCCAAGACTTGGCTGCGTGCAGTTTTGTGGTTAAGGACGCGCCCAACATCAATGGCACTGACGAAGCGCGTGACGTGTACCTGTCCCAATCGCGGGTGAACGCGTACTTCAGCGAACTGTGCGCCAAAAGATTGAAACGCATACTGCTGCCAGTCGGAGTTTTCGTTTTTACCAACGCAAATCCTTACAACTTTGTTGTCTGAGTTTTGTTGTGACTCTGAAGCAGCTGTGTTTGCGATCGCCTCAACTTCAACCATCGGCAGATTGTTGCGCTGTAAAATCTCTGCGTAAGTTTCTCCTCTGGATGGCTCGTTCTTAAGGAAAACTCGTCCGTTTTCAGTTGAAATTCGCTCTTGGGCTGCTCTATACAGTGGTGACGACTCATCATCAATAGCAAGGCGAATCACTCTGTTGCGTAGCTCCTCTGCTGCTCCTTGAACAGCAGGTGCAACGCTTGCGGCTGATTGCGAACCACCTGCAACAGGTGCTAAAGGCATGGATGATTCACCCAGCTTAAACTCAATTCGTTCAACTGGAAGCCCAAGCGCATCAGCAGCAATTTGCGTCATGATGGTGTAAGTGCCTGTACCGAGGTCATGCGTTGCACTCGACACCACAGCACGTCCATCGGCGAAAAGCTGAGCTTTTGCTGAGGCTGGAGAACGGTAGCCAGGATAAGTTGCAGTTGCCATTCCCCAACCAATCAGATAATCGCCATTGCGCATTGAACTTGGTGTGGGGTTACGGCGTGACCAGCCAAATCTTTCTGCTCCTTTCTGGTAACACTCTTTGAGGTATTTGCTCGACCACGGGTTGCCAGTCTGCGGATTCACATCCGCATGGTTGATGATGCGGAGTTCTACGGGGTCGATTCCTAACTCGTACGCTAACTCATCTAGTGCCGATTCCAGCGCAAACGTACCTGGTGCTTCTCCAGGTGCCCGCATGGCTGTTGGGGTGCCAGTGTTGACTCGCACAAGATTATGCGTCACTTCTAAGTTTGGGCAGGCATACAGTAACCGAGTTGTTAACCCGCACGGCTCAACACATTCATCTACTTCGGAAGTTTGCGATGTTGTCACGTGCCTGATGGCAGTGAGTTTTCCATCTCTTGTCGCGCTTAGTGTAAGCTGTTGAATAGTAGGTGAACGATGACCGCAGGAGCTAAACATCTGCTGGCGTGTGACCACAAGTTTGACCGGACGACCTACTAGACGCGCGGCGACTGCTGCCAAGATAGTGTGCCACCACGTATAACCTTTACAACCAAACCCACCGCCGACGAAGTGCGAGATAATACGAACGTTTTCGTTGGGGATGCCAAGCGTGTAGGCGACAATATTGCGTGTCCCAATCACCCACTGTGTCGCATCGTAGACTGTCAGTTGATTGCCGTTCCATACGGCAATAGAAGCCGACGACTCCATCGGGTTGTGGTGTTCAATCGGCGTTGTGTAAGTCTGTTCTATCTTTACCTCGGCTTCGGCGATCGCTTTGGCAACATCGCCCCGTTGCACTTGCAGTTCTTCACCAAAGAACTGTTTTGGTTGGTATGCCTTTGATAATCCCTGTTCTATTTCAACGGTTGGCTTCTCTTCCTCGTAACTGACACGGACAAGCGACACGGCGTGTTTAGCTTGCTCGAAGGTTTCGGCGACAACCACACCAATATGTTGCCCGTCGTAGAACACTTCGTCTGATTGCAACGGCACAAAATCCTCACCCGGCTTGCCTTCGACCATGCTTCCATCGGTCTTTAAGTTGAGTTTTGGGGCGTTACGGTGGGTAATAACGGCAAGCACGCCTGGTGCTGTTTCTGCCTCAGAAGTATCAATGTCTTTAATCCGACCTTTCGCAATGGTGCTTTGGATCAGCACAGCATGAGCGATGTTGTCTTGTGGAATCTCCGCTGCATAACGAGCCGCACCCATGACTTTGAGTCGTCCGTCAACGCGGTTAATCGGCTTACCAACAACTTGCTCTGTTTCTTTTGGGGGTGAAATTACACCTGTCATGCTTGACCTCCTGACATTGCTGCTACTGTCTTGAGTGCTTCTGCCAACGTCCGCTTTGCTAACTCAATTTTGAATTGATTGTAACGATATGGTCTTGCTTCTCGCAGCGCTGCATCAGCCGCTGCTGCAAAAGTTTCCTCTGTTGCAGGTGCGCTGACTAACACTTCCTCTGCTTCCAGAGAACGCCACGGCTTCGTTCCTACACCACCAAGAGCAATACGGGCATTGCGAATCACTTCGCCATCTATTTCGAGGACTACGGCTGCAGATACCAGCGCAAACGCGTAAGATGCTCTGTCGCGTACCTTGAGGTAATGCGATCGCCAAGCAAATGGCATGGCTGGCAAATCAACTGCTGTAATCATCTCGCCGTGTTCCAACACCGTTTCTAAATGCGGTGTATCACCAGGTAGTAGGTGAAACTCGGTGATGGGAATACTCCGTTCACCTGTTGATCCCTGTGTCTGCACAACTGCATCAAGTGCCATAAGTGCAACTGACATATCACTGGGGTTTGCAGCGATACAATGTTCGCTTGTTCCCAAGACTGCATGCATCCGGTTGAAACCTTCTAACGCAGCACAGCCTGTACCTGGTTGACGTTTGTTGCAGGGAAAAGCAATGTCATGAAAGTACGGGCAACGTGTTCGCTGCATGAGATTTCCGCCGACAGTTGCCATATTCCGTAGTTGAGCGCTGGCTCCCGCAAGAATGGCTTCTGACAGCACAGGATAACGTTCCTGAATTAACGAATTATAAGCAACATCGCTGTTCCGCGCTGCCGCTCCCATACGAATACCACCGTCCTTGGTCACAATTTCCGTAGACGGCAGTTTGCGAATATCTACGAGTTGGCTTGGCGTATGCACGCCTTCCTTCATTAAATCAAGCATATTGGTGCCACCTGCAATCAACATTGCCTGTGGCTCGCGCTTCAGCGTTGCGATCGCCTCGTCTGAGTTAGCGGCGCGTACATAAGTAAATGGGTTCATCCGTTTTGCCTCCGTTATTTTGCTTGAGGTGCTGAAGCGCTCGAGTTCTGCTCGTTATCGCAGACTTCACGAACTGCCGCAAGGATATTTGCGTAAGCACCACATCGACAAATATTGCCGCTCATTTGTTCGCGAATCTCAGCATCAGTTTTCGCGTGTCCTTCTGAGAGCAGCCCCACAGCAGACATGATTTGACCTGGTGTGCAGTAACCGCACTGAAAAGCATCGTGGTGGAGAAATGCCTCTTGTACTGGGTGCAAATCTTCACCTTCGGCTAAACCCTCAATAGTCGTGATTTGTTCGCGATCGTATGAGACAGCCAGCGCCAGGCACGAGTTGATACGCTGTCCCTCAACAAGTACGGTACACGCACCGCACTGCCCGTGGTCGCAACCCTTTTTCGTACCCGTTAGCCCGATGTATTCCCGAAGCACATCGAGTAGCGTGACGCGTGGATCAATTTGCAAAGTCTGTTCTGCACCATTGATGTATAATGTCACCGGGATAGTGTCAGAAGAAGGTGCAGAAGAGGTCAGTAGCGAATCGAATGAAGGTGTTTGGTCGAGTATCGAGACGCGTTCTGAAGTTGCAGTGTTTGAGTTCTCCATGGGTGTCTCTCCTTAAGGATAAATCGTTTGAATTTTTTCAGATCACAGGTAGCGTTTTTACTAAAAACTATAAGTGATATCACTTATGCTCTTGTGATTCTCTCTTATCTTAGCGTCTTGGCACTTCACAGCAGCTTATCCGGCGTCATTGGTAAATCCCGGATACGCTTACCCGTTGCATGATACACAGCATTTGCTACTGCTGCGGCTGCACCAACAATACCAATCTCGCCCACACCTTTGACACCAAGCGGGTTGACATGGGGGTCTTTTTCCTCAACGAAGGAGACTTCGATGTTAGGAATATCAGCATTGACGGGTACGTGGTACTCACCTAAATTGTGATTGACAAAGTGCCCGTAACGTTCATCTATAACAGTTTCTTCATGTAGCGCCATGCCAATCCCCCAGACGATACCGCCAATCATTTGGGAAGCCGCTGTCTTGGGATTGAGGATGCGCCCCGCACCAAACACGCCAAGAAAGCGAGACACGCGCACTTCGCCTAAGTCTTGGTCAATGCGGACTTCGGCAAAATGAGCGCCAAATGAATGCATGGAATATTTTTTCGCTGTTCCATCAGGTTTAGACTCAACTTCTGCCACAACCTCTTTGAGATTATTTCTCGTCAAGATCTGTTGATAAGTTTCCCCTTTTGATGAATCTTGCTTGGAAACGATGCGTCCTGCACGCACCTCCATATCCCCATCGCTTAAACCCTTAAGCGAGGAACGAGTATCCTTTTGCACCAATGCCAAAACTTTAGCACGAGCCGCCACACAGCAGTCTTGAACAGCCGAACCGTAACTAGCCGCTCCCCAAGAACCGCCGGAACCAGGTGTGGGCGGCAGTTGTGTGTCTCCAATTTCCACCCGCACTTGCTCAGGTGAAACACCCAGCGCCTCTGCGGCGACCTGGGTGAGAATTGTATAAGTACCAGTACCGAGATCAGTAGCAGCAATTTGTACTAGTACCTTACCATCTGACAAAATTCGAGTCCGGGCTGAAGCTGGTCGGCGATTGGCTGGATAGGTCGCACTCGCGACACCATAACCTATCAAATAACGACCTTCTTGCATGGAACGGGGTTTGGGATTGCGTCGTTCCCAACCAAAACGCTTTGCTCCTTGTTGCAAACATTGGACAAGCGATCGGCTTGACCAAGGCAAATTCTTTTCTGGGTCTTGGGGCGGGTCATTAATGATACGCAACTCCACTGGGTCAATGCCTAGTTTATAAGCCAATTCATCCATCCCAGATTCTAAAGCGTACATTCCCGGTGTTTCTCCTGGAGCACGCATAATTGTTGGTGCTACCATGTTCAAAGGAACTGCGCGATGGGCGACAAGGATGTTGGGAGTGCTATACATCATGTTAGTTCCAGCTCCCACATGTTCTATAAACTCTCTGGCAATGTCTGTTTGCGTGGTGATTTCATGAGCAACAGCAGTGAGTTTGCCGTCTTTTTTCGCACCCAAACGAATGCGCTGCAACGAATGAGGACGACAACCAACGGAAGTAAACATTTGCTGGCGTGTGAGGACAAGCTTGACTGGACGCTTGACTCGTTGTGCTGCTATGGCTGCCAAAATATTATGTGATTTTGCACGGAACTTACAACCGAAGCCACCGCCGACATAATGCGAGATGACTTGAATGTTCTGTGGGGGAATACGCAACGTGTTTGCAACTGTCGTTTGCACGCCGTTGACGTTTTGTGATGCGTCATAGAGGGTGAGGCGATCGCCTTGCCAAACAGCAATTGTCGCTGAGGATTCCATCGGGTTATGATGTTCCACAGGCGTTGAGTAAGTTTCATCGACTTGTACGTCTGCTTCCTTCAACCCCTGATTGATATCACCTCGACCGCTGTCAGGCTCTAAGGGTATGAGTAACTTTTCCGGCTTGTAGGCACGGGCAAGATTCTTCTCCAAACTCACCACTGGAGTCTCTTTAGCATAGGTCACTTTCACGAGATCAGCAGCATATCTAGCTTGTTCCAAAGTTTCGGCAATCACCACACCGATGTGCTGTCCATAAAAAGTGATTGTGGTATCTTGCAGCACTAAAATCGGTTTAGAGAATGGATCGCCGCCACCTTCTACCGCTTGTTCACCACTAGTATTCCTATTACCAGATGACTGTCCCAGCTTGGGAGCGTTGAGGTGGGTGATCACGGCAAGTACACCGGGAGATTTTTCTGCCGCGCTTGTATCAATTTTTGTGATGCGCCCACGGGCAATAGTACTTTCCACTACCACAGCATGCGCTAAGTTCTCCGTCGGGAACTCAGCTGCGTAACGTGCGCCACCGGTCACCTTGAGCCGTCCGTCAACCCGGTTCATCGGCTTGCCAGCAGCTTGATTATTACCTTGATTTGCATTCATGCCTGTTCTCCTGCTGCTGTAGTCAGCGCCCGGACAATTGCCCGTTTTGCCATTTCCACTTTGAAGGCGTTATGTTTATAAGTCTTCGCATCCCGCAGCGTTGCATCAGCCGCCGCCCGAAACGTCTGCTCATTGGGTTTGGCACCGACGAGAATTTTTTCTGCCTCCACCGCCCGCCACGGTTTGTGCGCCACACCACCCAATGCCACTCGCGCCGCTCGGATGGTATTGTTGTTAATATCTAAACCGGCGGCAACAGAAACGAGGGCAAAGGCATAAGAAGCGCGATCGCGAACCTTCAGGTAATGCGAATTCGCTGCAAAAGGTGAAGCAGGCAAGTCAACTGCCACAATCAACTCACCTTGTTTCAGCACTGTATCGATGTGGGGCGTATCTCCTGGTAAACGATGAAACTCGGCGATAGGTATCGTACGCGCACCTTTTGGTCCTTCAACCTGTACAACAGCGTCCAGTGCGACCAAAGCAACGCACATATCAGAAGGATGAGTGGCAATACATTTGTCACTTGTACCCAATATGGCGTGAATGCGGTTCAAGCCTTCAATAGCAGCACAACCTGAACCTGGTTGGCGTTTATTGCAAGGCATTGCTGTATCGTAGAAGTAGTAGCAACGGGTTCTTTGCATCAAGTTGCCGCCGAGTGTTGCCATGTTTCGCAATTGGGGCGAAGCGCCAGCAAGCAAGGCTTGTGAGAGTAAAGGGTAGCGTTCCCGAATCAGCGGGTGATTTGCTGTATCGCTATTTCTGGCGATCGCCCCAATGCGTAGACCTTTGGGTGTCGCTTCAATCTTTGCCAACTCAAGCCGTGTAATGTCTATAAGACTGTCAGGAAGTTCGACACCTTCTTTCATCAGATCGATGAGGTTCGTGCCACCTGCAATAAACTTCGCTTCCTGCTGAGTCGCAACTTGGATAGCTGTGCTTTGATTGGTAGCACGCACGTAAGCAAATGGCTTCATAATTTTTGTCTCACGCCTTCAATGTTTGACTCGCTTCTTGCACCGCTGCAACAATGCCAGGGTAAGCACCACATCGACAAAGATTGCCACTCATCCGTTCGCGTATTTCTGCATCATTTAATTCGACTTGCCCCTGCTTTCTCACATCCGCTGTCACTGCGCTTGCTGTGCCTGCTTTGACTTCCGCTAACATCCCGACTGCTGAGCAAATTTGTCCTGGTGTACAATAGCCGCACTGAAAGCCATCATGTTTAATGAATGCTGTTTGTACAGGATGGAGTTCATCCCCACGCGCTAGCCCCTCAATTGTGGTAATTTCTGAGTCTTCGTGCATGATTGCTAGTGTTAAGCAGGAGTTAATCCGCCTTCCGTTAACCAGCACCGTGCAAGCACCACATTGTCCGTGGTCACAACCTTTCTTCGTACCTGTAAGCGCGATGCGTTCTCGCAGTGCATCAAGCAAGGTAACGCGGGGTTCAATCTGCAACGGGTATTGTTTACCATTGACCCGCAACTTTACATCAATAGTACCAGAACCCACGGTCTGCGGTTTCTGAGTTGAAGAATTTGGTCTTGTTTGTGCAACAGTTTTTTTAGTATAGTTACCTATTAAAGCCACTACTGTACTGACGATTGCTAGCTGACCAAACCGTCGTCGTCTTAGCCTAAGCTTCATAAACCCTCCTGGTAAGTGTGGAAACCCATCCCTTCTAGGAGTGGGAGGAAACACGACTCGGCAACTAAAGTTGCCGTCAAAATATTTTGGGGACTGCTACCGCCTTAGAATTACTCAATTCGGTGTACTTTTGTGATGCACTTTCAACGGGACAGTTACCGTCTCAAATCTTTCCATCTGTACGCATAGCAGCTATAAGCCAGGATAAACCCGTGTATACATCCCTTCGCCGCTGACTGCCAGAGAGGTTACAGACTAGGGAAGCATCCCGTAACGTCTTGTGGGCTACCACGCCCAGGCAGTTCAGTTGCTCTCAAAGAACCAGGCTAGACACCGTTTTAGTCTTGTAAAGGAAGTTGGTGAATCTTCCTCTTCCAAGCCCACGGCTTAAAGCCGTGGGTTAGTGACATGTTCTCTTCCTTATTAAAGGATGTCGGTAGAAAATCAATTGCAGCGGTTATCTGTAAGGATATAGTTGTTGCCTACAGGATGATATAGGTTGGATGTTTCCCTTGGCTCTCTATCTGAAGGTCTATTTCGTGAGGGTTAGTTAATAAAAGTAAAGAATTGCTCTCCCTGCATTACTTTAGAGAGCGTCGCCATGCCACTACATTTCAATTTGTTATTCACCAACTCTAAATCCGATTTCGCAAGGCGATAAGTACCCCGTGGGGCGATATACATGACAGCGCATCACAACTTGTGTATATATAAATTCTGCACTTTAACGTTATCTAGCAGTTGAAAGCAACTTTTTCATAGTTTTTCAATAGCATTTTTTGTAGATTTTGGATATAATTTAGACATTTAAGTTATCTTTTGAAAAGTCACGAGAAAGAGAGACAAAACCTGCTGTTGGAGCCTGCCCTAGCTCTTTTGAGTGCCATGATTAGCTTGACCCTAAGCTGAATTTTAAATTTTCATTTTTTTAATTGCAGCAGCAAGTTTAAAATGGAAGTAGAAAAACTTTTTACTCGCTCCAATCTTTTTCTTAAACCTGTGTTCAACAACATTTGCTTATGAACTTCTCGTCAGCGCGGCAATATTTTGACCAAGAAATCCAGCAGCCTGATGAGCGTATTGACTTAGCAAAGGCAGCTTTGTACATTGCACAAGAAGAATACCCTAACATCGACGCAGAAGAATACCTCAATGCCTTTGATACAATGGCTTTGGAGCTACAAGAACGCTTGCCATCCCAGAGGTATCCCCTGCGAGTTATTCAAAGTATCAATCAGTATCTCTATGATGACTTGGGATTTGCTGGCAATGTGGAAGATTACTATGATCCGCGTAACAGCTACTTAAATGATGTCATTGAACGCCGCTTGGGAATTCCTATAACCTTGGCACTGGTTTACCTGGAGGTTGCCCGAAGAATAGACTTTCCTATGGTGGGGGTAGGGATGCCAGGACATTTTCTGATTCGTCCTGACATTCCAGATACGGAGATTTTCATTGATACGTTCAATGGCGGCGAGATCATGTTTCCTCAAGATTGCCAAGAACGTTTGACTCAATTTTATCAACAACCCGTGCAGCTACAACCGGAATTTTTAGCAACAGTGAGTAAGAGGCAAATTTTGGCACGGATGTTGGCGAATCTGAAATATATTTACCTGAATCAACAGGAGTTGGAAAAAGCTCTAGCAGCCGTTGAACGGATTTTACTGCTGTTTCCTGGTGCGGCAATAGAAGTGCGCGATCGCGGTCTTTTGTGCTATGAACTTGGCCTATCTGATCAAGCTGCTAACGACTTGGAAGCTTATCTGGCAAAGGCTCCCCATGCTCAAGATGCTGCTGCGATTCGGCAGATACTGACTCTGCTGGGGAGGAGTAGGTGAACTACCCAGCCTTGGCTTTGCCTGTTCGGCTTTGCCTCATGTTGGTTGAAAACGATTTCGATTTTTCACGCGATCACTACCCCACCCTATGGGTACCGCCACGGGTGGGGACTTCCGCGATACTGTTAAATAACCACTATCCAAATTGCTGTACTTCCTCTGCAACACGTTTGAGGCGTCCAAGCTGAGCTTGCATATCTTCTTTTGTCCAATTTTGGGCAAAGGTTTGGAAACCCCAACTCACCAAGGCGTTGGGAATCTCGAATTCAAAGCGGTTAACAAGGCGCGTTCCTTTGTCTATCGGTTGACATTCCCAAGTGTCGCGCCCTTTAAAAAAACCTTGGAACTCCCACACAACTAAACCCGGTTGTCTTTTCACAACTGTGCTATTCAATGTAGGTTTTATCAGTGGTATTTGAATCACGAACTGACTTTTACTACCGATATCGGTACTCCACGTACCTACAGGTTCGCAACGTAACACAGGATTCAGCCAGCGATGCATGAGAGCTTGTTCGGTAATGCAGCGCTCCACTACCGTGGCTGTAGCATTAATTTGAATCGATTGTTCAAAAACTTGAGACATTGCGCATCTTTCTTGCTATGGCTGCACCTAGACTAACGCAAAATGAGTTTAATATAGCAGATTTAAACAATATGATAAATAACCTAAGGATTGAAATTTTTATGATGAACTATCTATGATTCTAAAGTTTATTGTTTATAAAACGAAATAAGAAATAACAACAAAAAAGTTAAAAAAAACTCTAGATATCAACTTCATTAGATGAATTTACTGGTAAATTTATAGACAAAATACTGATAAACTTACCGGAATGTAGGATTATCAGGGTAATCCACATCAGAAGCATCTCAGATGTTTTCTGCAATAACACTCAACTTTAATTCTGAACAACCATGAATACAACTTGGCAAGGAATATCCCAGGTGATGGAGGTTGGTTTGTCAGTGAGGGTGCAGCAATTTTTGGCACAATCACCAACCTTGCCATCGGAACAACCCGATGGCGTCAATTACCTACAAGGAACTCTGCAACAGGTGGTTCAGTTTATGCCTCGTTTGCTGGGAGCGGTGCTCATTTTGTTAATTGGCTGGGTAATTGCTGCTGTAGCAGCTGCTGTCACGCGTTCCCTCCTCAATCGCACCAATATAGACAACCGCATTGCTTCAGGGTTAACCGGTGGTAGGGATGTTCCCCAAGTGGAGAAAATTATCTCCACCTTAGTCTTTTGGGGCATCCTGCTTTTAACAATAGTTGCCGTTTTAGATACGCTACAACTTAGGGTGGCTTCTCAGCCGCTGAACACTTTTCTGAATCAGATTGGTGACTTCTTACCTAGATTTGTGGGTGCAGTGGTTATCCTAGGAATTGCCTGGTTGGTGGCTACCTTAGTCAGGCTGATAACAGTACGCGGACTGCAAGCGTTGCGCATAGATGAACGATTAAATACACCACAAGACGATACTCCTAGTCTGAATCAGTTGTCTGTAAGTGAGACTATTGGCAATGCTCTGTATTGGTTCATATTTTTAGTCTTTCTCATCCCGTTGCTTGATAGCCTAGGGTTAAACCAGGCATTACTACCAGTACAAACTCTTGTCACACAGATTATCTCAATTCTGCCCAATATCTTGGGTGCGGCGTTAATTGCTGTGGTTGGCTGGTTTATAGCTAACGTGGTGCGTCGGATTGTCACGAACTTGCTGGGGACAACAGGAATCGACAGTTTGGGAAGTCGGTTTGGACTAAGTGGAACATCAGGGACGCAATCCCTATCGACGATTATCGGCACAATTGTCTATGTCTTGATTTTGATTCCTGTCGCAATTGCAGCACTCAATCAGCTGCAAATCGATGCAATTTCCGTGCCGGCAATCTCGATGCTGCAACAGATTCTCAATGTAGTGCCGGCTATCTTTACAGCGATCGCTATTTTGATTATTGCCTATTTCGTTGGGCGATTTGTGGCGGAACTCGTAACCAGTATCCTCACAAGTATAGGCTTTAACAATATTTTCTCTGCTCTGGGTTTGCGAACACCTACCAGAAGAGTTGTCATTCCACAAGAATCAACAGTACCCTCAGTCACAACCCGCACCCCATCGGAAATTGTCGGCATTATTGTCCTAGTCGGCATTATGCTGTTTGCAACTTTGGCGGCGGTTAATATTTTGAATATTCCGGCGCTGACAGCACTGGTAAGTGGCATTGTGGTAGTGTTGGGGCGGATTTTGTCTGGATTAGTGGTATTTGCTGTTGGTTTGTATCTGGCAAATCTTGCCTTCAACATCATTACCAGTTCAGGCGATCGCCAAGCACGGATTTTGGGACAAATAGCCCGGATTGCGATCATTGCCCTCGTGTCTGCAATGGCACTGCAACAAATTGGTGTTGCGAGTGATATTGTGAATCTAGCTTTTGGGCTTTTACTCGGGGCGATCGCAGTTGCTATTGCCTTGTCGTTTGGTTTAGGCACCCGCGATATTGCCAGAACACAAGTCCAAGAATGGCTTGACTCTTTCAAAAGAAAAAGTTAAGTAAACCGTTTGCCTTGAAGACTGAGAGAGGACACAGAGAAAGTCAAAAGTTAAAAATTCTTTTAACTTTTGACTTTTTCCCATCTTAAGAAAAACACATTGCGCTTCGCTACTCAAATCATGTCCGAATGAACACTTATAAAAAAACTACTTCTCCCCTTGCTAAGAGGAGGGTGCCCGATAGGGCGGGTGGGGTCAATGCGGTAATTATAAGTAATTAAGCGGGCTTGATATCAAATCACAATATTTTCTATAACGCGGTAGTGGGAAACCATTGGAGTACCACGAACGAAGTTCTGGAAAGATAAAATCTGCCAGAAGCCTACACCTACTCGTAGAGAGGTGTAGAAGTGTCACTTTTTCTTACCTTACCCTCTACAACAGCTCTATCTAACCAATCCTGCATCTGTGATTGTCTTACATTCAAAGATTCGGCAAGGGATTTTGCATCCTTTGGTTGTTGTAAATGATTGAGAATGAAAGGTAAAACAGCTTCATAGATGTCTTTTGGACGATATAAAACTTCTTGTGGGTGAGGATTTACGATTTCACTTTGTGAAGGTTGATCTGTAATCGTCTCTGCAGTTTCTTGAGGTGTCGTTTTGATTTCAGCAGTCTGTACCGATTCAACACAAGATGCAGCTGTTGCCAAAAGTTCTCTCAACGAATCATTCCAAGGTTCAACTGGAAAAGATTTTGCTCCCATGTTGTATAGTTGTTGATTACCTTCCAATACATTTGGATGCATCCGTACAAAAACCGGGATATCCTTGAACCTTTGGAAAACTTCGACTGCACCTGCCCAAGTACCACCCTTACCAACCGACGAACTGACGACAAGGGTATAATCAGCAAAAGCATAGATATATTTATTTCGCCCCATTGCATTGCCAGTATTGAAAGCAGCATCAGGATCGTAACTAGAAACCAACAGAAGTCTACCCTCTCTGATGTTGGGACGATACTTGCTGTTAACCGCCGCCTTACTTAAACTATCCGCCAGCACACCAAGAGCTGTTCCCCCAGCATCCAACACCCCCAGCATTGCTGCTTGATCAACTCCCCGCGCACCACCGGATATCACCTGTATTTCTTGTGCTGCACAAGTTCGCGCCAATCTTTGAGTGTAGCCAAGACGCTCTTCATCGACATCCCGAGAACCGACAATTGCTAATCCTCCTGTAGAAAGCAGTTCGATATTGCCAACTCCGTAGAGAATTGCTGGTGCTAAATGTCTGAGTCTTTGCTTGAGACGCTTGGGATAGTTCGTGTCACTTCGTCCCAACACCCACAGTCCCTGATTTGTCCACTTCTCAACTGCTAAACTCAGCATTGCACCTCGTTCTAGTAAAGCTACCAATCTGTTGGGGTTCACTTTACTATCAGTTATTTTTTGTAACTGTTGCTTTGCTGTAGTCTCAAGTAAATCTGCTGGGCGCATCTGATTTTCCCGCAACCACTCAGCTAAAAAATTATACTCACTCAGGGTTAGAGGTTGAGGTTCAAGTTGACGATTTTGTCCAAAGCTGGCACACAACAGCAAAATTGCTTGAGTATCTGGCGGTAGCACATGATTTAACATGATTTTCTAATCACCTTGACTGAATGTATTAAGTGCTAATGCCACAGGGAAAATTAATCCACAACCAGCACGACGCAAAAGTGCCGCAACTACAGTCAAAGTCCAACGGGAATCAACAACATCATCAACTAAGAAAACAGAAGCGTTCATTCCTTTCCAAGAATCAACCGCAAAGGCATTATCCAAATTATTAGCTTGTTGGTAACTGTTGCTCATATTTTTTTGTAACTCAGTTGGGCGAATTTTCCGCACAATTGGCATAAAGGGTATGCCTAATTTATCAGCTAGCCGTTGAGCAAAATTCGGCACAAGTTCTGGACGATTCAATGAGGGGACACAAGTTACCCACGAGGGAAAAGGCTGCGGTTGCCAACGTTGAATCATTTCAAAAGTCCCCTGCACCAATGCATCGTCAAAATGATTATCTTGATATTTCCCCTGTTTGGCTAATTCTCCCCAACCTGCATCACCCCATAGAGATAATGCTCTTCCCTCCTCTGCTTTTAATTTATTCTGAATGTTGCCAGAAAAGCGATAATTTGGCAACGCTTGTGCAGCCCATCTTTTGCGTGGTTCAATGATTTGGTCACTACGGCGTAAATACTGAATTGCTTGGTTGACAAGCTGTATTGAGCAGGTTTCAGGTAATAAAGGTTTGCCTAAACACACGGCACATTTGCCACAAGCAGTTGGATTTGGATCATCTAACTCTGCCGCCAAAAAAGACATCAGGCATTGTTGAGTATGCATATATTCCAACATCCTAGCTTGTTCTTTACGGCGGATTTGTGTTATCTTTTCAATCTTTTCTGTGTCAGGTTGATAATTGACTGCTGTAGCATACCATTTTGAATCTTGCTTAATAACAGGAGCAGGAGATTCCAACGACAGCAATTTCAAAACTTTATCAATTTGCCCTCTAGAAAGATTAATTTGCTGTTCCAATTGTGGAACCGAAAGACCATCTTCTGCTTGATTGAGAACATTTAAAACCTGCTGTGTATGGACTTGTGGTGGGAAAGCAGTCCTGATAAAGTAGTTGGTAATTTCATCGTCTTCATCACCGCTCAGAAGAATCCCGTATGCTTTGTCTACTGCTCTACCGGCTCGTCCTACTTGCTGATAATAGTGTACAACAGAACCAGGGCGTTGATAATGAATAACAAATCCTAAATCTGGTTTATCAAAACCCATTCCTAAAGCTGTCGTTGCCACTAATGCTTTGATTTGGTTCTTGAGAAGTTGGTCTTCTAATGCCTCACGAGCATCACTGTCTAACTCACTATGGTAAGCTTTAGAATTAATACCTTGAGTTCTTAACCACTCAGCAACTCGATCAGTATCTCTAACAGTTAATGCGTAAATAATACCACTACCTGGTAATTTAGGAAGATGTTCTGCTAACCATGCCATTCTTGCGGCTTGACTCGGTATAGAAATATTTTGCAAATGCAAACTTTTTCTGGTTAAAGCACCTCTTGACACACACAATTTTTCCCCCAACTGAGTGATAATATCTTCAACCACTCGATTATTAGCTGTTGCAGTTGTGGCAAGGGCTGGAATATTTTGAGGCAGCGCTTGTAAAATTCTCACAATCCGCCGATAATCAGGGCGAAAATCATGGCCCCAGTCGGATATACAGTGAGCTTCATCAACGACAAACAAACCTATTCTTTGAGATATTGGTAAAAGAATTTTTCTTTGAAATTCGTCGTTAGCCAATCTCTCTGGAGAAATGAGCAAGATATCTACTTTTCCTGTTAGTAACTGTGTTTGTACAAGTTCCCACTCACTTGTATTGCTGGAGTTAATTGTAGCGGCTTGTACACCGATTCGTTGCGCCGCTGCAATTTGGTTTCGCATCAGAGCGAGTAATGGTGAAATCAAAAGAGTACAACCAGCGCCTTCGTCTCGTAACAATCGCGTTGCTAAAAAATAAACTAGACTTTTGCCCCAACCAGTGCGTTGAACGACAAGTAAACGCGATCGCCTCTCGATTATCTCTTCAATTGCTTCCCATTGTCCAACACGAAAATCAGCTGTTGGGTTATCAAGCGCTTGGCGTAGAAGTAATAGCGCTTGTTGTTGAAGTTTTGTTGCCATAGATACACAGCGCCTGATTGTTTCTTCTGTTTTATCATGAGAAATAACCAGCACTAATCTGTGTTTATCTGCGTGCTTTGCTGTACATCTGCGGTTCTAAATACCCCAAAATCGAATTTTTGCAAGAAATCTAATTTCTTCGACTATACCCAAAGCTTGGGGCGAATTCTGCATTTGTGCATTGAACTGGGATTTCTGTGTGAACAAATTGTAGTAAGCGCTTTAGCGCTAAAGCGCTTACTACGAACCCATCAAATCAAACTTGATAGATTACTAGGGATAAAGACCGCGATCGCTCAGCGCCTGAGCAACACGACCGACACCCAGCGTATAAGCTGCTAACCTCAGAGGAATTTGCCGAATCTGAGATTGTTGAATAACCTGACGGTATGCCTGCACCATTAAGTATTCCAACTCCTTATTGACGCGCTCCTCATCCCAAAATATGTAGGAAATACCCTGCACCCACTCTAGATAACTCACAACGACACCACCAGCATTTGCCAAGATGTCTGGTAAAACCGTTATACCCCTTGCCTCTAGTGCTTGGTTTGCCAACAGAGTAACTGGACCATTAGCCGCCTCTGCTATAATTTTTGCTTGGACTTGATTCGCATTGTCTTCAGTGATCTGGTTCTCCAAAGCTGCCGGAATCAAGACATCGCAGGGCAAAGTCAGTAAGTCTGCGTTGCTAATTGGTGTTGCTTGCGGGAAACCAACAACACTCTTGCGGTTTTCGGCAGCATAAGCTTTCAAGGCTAAGATATCTAGACCATCTTCACAAAAAACTCCTCCAGAACCGGTAGAGACAGCTATCACTTTCGCTCCTGCTTGGTGTAGCAACAAAGCCGCTGCACTTCCGACATTCCCGAAACCTTGGATGGCTATTCTCGTTCCCACCAGTGACTGACCTTTGTCTGCCAGCGCCTCGCGTACAATCAACATTGCACCGCGTCCGGTTGCCATTTCTCGTCCCCGCGAACCACCTATAGAAATGGGCTTACCAGTCACAACCCCAGGCACAGCATGACCGACATTTACAGAGTATGTGTCCATCATCCAAGCCATCTCACGGGCAGAAGTCCCCATATCTGGTGCTGGGATATCTATCGAAGGACCGATATCTTTAATCAACTCACTGGTGTAACGACGGGTAATGCGTTCTAGTTCGCCAACGCTGTAGCGCCTCGGGTCTAAAGCAATACCTCCCTTCGCACCCCCGTAGGGAATACCCAAGAGCGCACATTTCCAGGTCATCAGCATTGCTAGGGCTGAGACTTCCCGCAATGTCACCGCCGGATGGTAACGAATACCACCCTTATAGGGACCTAAAATATCGCAATGCTGCACCCGATGTCCAGCCAGAACCTGCACTTCTCCATCATCCCGCTTTACGGGAATGGAAACCGTGACGACCTTGCGCGGATGACTCAGAACTTCCAAAAGACCTTGGTCTAGCGTCAATTCTTTTGCCGCTTGTTCTAAGTAGCTACAAGCTTGATCATATGGGCAAATATGCGCAGGAGTTGGAGCCTCCAGTGATCGAAGAGACGATGAAAGCATAAGATTTTTTCCCTCTTTGCGGTCTCGCCGCAGAGACTATGAAAGTATAGAGTTTTTTCTATTCGCGGTATCTTCGCGAACTAGATGTGTATGCCTAGCCTAACCTTTTTTCTAAAAAAAGATAGTAATTTTGTAAATTTCGTTACAGTTTTATTTTTGCTTTGCATGTCCAGTGTTCCAAAAATGCAAAGCTGAGAATATCATGGCAAGCTGAAAAATAAGTCGGTTTTGTGTTACGTGAGGCACAACAGCAATGACAACCACCCATGTTAAGCGATCGCTACCTTTACCCCCCGGCAGCTTTGGTTTGCCCTTGATTGGCGAAACAATTGGCTTGCTGCGCGATCCAAACTTTGTTGACAAGCGATACAAGCAATATGGAACAATTTTCAAAACCCATTTATTTGGGCGTCCCACAGTATATATGCTTGGAGCAGAGGCAAACCGCTTTTTGTTAACCAACGAGAACCAGAATTTTTCTATTAACCCAAGTTGCTAGTTATTTGAGAAGGCGATCGCAAAGATAATAAAATCCCCTCCAGTAAGAAAAACGGAGGGGAATTATGTTAAATGAAACAATTGCTGTCTATGCTATCATTGACGAC
>JAESFT010000518.1_pt1 | contig 21477 bp, 23 predicted proteins | sample 9269451 | NCBI WGS metagenome assembly JAESFT01 (sample SAMN14502557, study PRJNA617106) | algae metagenome | isolation source: Scytonema hyalinum WJT4-NPBG1 and co-occurring heterotrophs from well... | place: USA: Mojave Desert, Joshua Tree National Park, California | collected 2006-05-25
TGATGAATATTCCTCTTGTGTGAGGTTAACGATGTATTTTTCTGCCATTTGTGAATACCGAGATTTTCAACTAGTTTCTCAGTAACCTGGACACCTGTCAAAATCTCTGTGGTGAACTACTAGTAGTCACTATAGCTGGTGAAAACTCAGATTTTGCCAACACTGTCGCCATCTACTACAGTCAGCGACGTGGGTGGATGTTTCCACCTGTTAGTGATTGGTCACTTAATTGGTGGGAAGGAATAAAAGACGACAACAAGGCAATTCAACTGTTGGAAGAACTTCATGCCAAAGGTGCAGACTGGTTTGGAATTATTAACAACCAAAAAAATAAGATTTGGAAAGACAACCCCAAATTAGTCAACTACATAGAGCAAACATTTGAACGTTATCAAGAAAATCCAAAGTACGTCATTTATCGCATTCCTTAGGAGAGACCGTAAAAAGCTAATCTTTTTCCCACAACTTGATTAAATCCGTAAGCTCAATCCCTCTGTGGCGCTTGTTGTGGTACTGCCCTAATCCGTACTTGTTGTTGTGGTCATTAACTATGTGCTGGTGACTCTTGACCCAATCCCCAATTGCTTGCCTGTTGCATTCTGAAACTTCACTAAGGCTAGTTGTCCCTATGTACCAGCGGTCATCATTACTTGGTGCATTATCGTTGTGATCCGCAATGGCACGAAACGCCCGATAAATTTTTTCCTCTACTGCGCCTGGTGCTTTCATGTTTCTCAATTGCTCGTTGGGGATGGACTCCCAATCAATATCTTGCTTTGCTGTGGCTGTGGTTCAATTTGTGGCTGCGCTTCTGGTTCTACCTGCATCTGTTGTGAAGCGATTTGCTGAGGCTTGCAGCTGTTCCAACGTGGGTTCGACGTTTTTGTGCTTTGATTCCAACATTGTCTCATTTAAAGTGGATGGAAGAAGTGGTTTATCCGAAACACTTCCTTTGATTTTATGTCTCTCCAGAAGTAGGTCGTTTTTTCAAAAATCAAATACTAGTCCTATATGACTGACGACAGTAATGTCTTAAGAATCGCCGCATTAAAAGATTAAATGGTCTCTAAAGATACATCAAGCGGAGCGACAATTTTTTCATTGCCGTCGCAATTTAATGTGCTATATACTGTTTCCGGCAAGGAAAAAAGTAATATTTTTTACATAAAACTTCCCTTGAAGATAGGTAATATTAAACAATGCTAACGGTATTTCGCTCTTACGCTGCATGGCTTGTTCCTGCAGCTTTGACTTTACTGAGTTTTGGATCGGGGAACGAGAAGGCGATCGCACAGACTCTGTTCCCATTTAGTGGTAACTACGACGTAACAATCGCTGTTGAGCCGATTAACGAGAAGTTTTCACGGGCAATTGAACGGGCTGTAAGTACTGATGCACCATATGGACTCACCGAATATAACGGTTTAGTTTACGCCCTAACTGACTTCTCTACTGGCTTGTTCACCTTTAACACTGATCCAACAGCAATCGGCTTAGAGGGCTTCCCAGAAGGCTTTATTGAATTCAGTGGTAGCGGTGCTAACAAGGTGTCTGGAACCGCTACTGCCACCGCTTTAATTGACTTTGTAAACCTCACAGGGTCTGGCTCTGGTTCTTTGATGATCACTGGCGGTGAGGGTATATTCAGAGGTGCTACTGGCATACTAGACTTTTTTGAGAACGACACAATCAGTCCAAATCCAAACGATCCCATAAGAGGACAGGCTTTAGTGACTGGCACTATTAAGGTTGTTCCAGAACCGGAAACCGGAGTAGGGACGCTAGTTGGTATTGGCTTAATTGGAGCTGGTTTTATGTTGTACCGACGTTGCCTTCGCTCTGCTTGATGAGCCACTCCAACCCCTAGAACACCGATTCAGTAACAGGCGATTGCTTCGGCGCAAGCCTCCCCCCTACTATTTGATTATCATTCTTCTATCCCTAGATTTCTATATTTAGACGTATTGACAAAAGCAACTAGACTTTAACCTGTCACAGATGGGGTAAGAGGGGTCACAGTTGCCCTGTTGTTGCTGTGGTGTTTGGCTTGGGTTTTGAGTAGAGCGCCGGAAGTCCCACGGCATCACAGGATTAGCTTGATTCCAAAAGGCAAGACGCTGTTTCTACTAAATACCGACTTATTCTCGCGTTCGCAGTCAATATAGGTCAGTTGCAATGTAATGGCTGGGTAAGCAGTTACCAGTGGGTTATGAGGGGCGCTGTTGCTTTCATGTGATCGCGATATTCAAAAGCCTAATTCGGCTCAACATTAGCGATAGTCAGATCCAGTCGCATCAGTTCGCTCTACCCCGAATCGGTCTATGAGTCGCTTTCAGTCGCGAAATCAACAAAATATTCCAAAGTTTTTTGGTAAATGGTAGCAAAATCGACCAATTCTACCACGTCTACTCTTCTTTCGCCAGATTCACAACGCGAAACATACGATTGCGGCTGATTCAGCTTTTTGGCAACTTGGGCTTGAGTCAAATTAGCTTCTTCCCGCGCTTGGCGCAGTCGTCGAAGAAATGCTTGATACCGAACCGAGTAAATCCCTCCCATGCAGGGAGGCTACAGCGGCTGCTAAAATATGCAAGAATAGCATATTTTTGTTACAAAATCCGGGGGCTAAAATTCTGATGAATCAGAAGCCGCAAAACCTGCAAGTTGCCGATGTCGATGAATTCCTCAAGCGCTATGCCGCTGGGGAGAGAGATTTTCGCGGAATTTACTTATGCAAAGCAAACCTTGCCGGACAAGACTTGAGGAAAGTTAATCTCATTAATGCTGATTTAAGGGAAGCAAACCTGGATGGAGCAGATTTAAGGGGTGCGAATTTGGATAGAGCAAATCTGTTGAATGCTAGTCTACTTGGTTCGGATCTGTGCGGGGCGTTCTTAAAAGAAGTGAATTTGACTCAGGCTACCCTACGTGGGGCAAAACTTTGTGGTACAAGACTCAACTGGAGCGACTTAAGTAACACGAATTTGACGGGAGCAGATTTGAGAGGCACAGAGTTGATTATTAGCGACCTGAAAAATACAAATTTTTCCGGCGCTGATTTACGCGGAGCGATGATAATGAGTTTACACATCAACTGTAATACTTCATTTCATGGGGCGGATGTACGCGGAGCCGAATTAGATGACTTAGGTAGTGGTAGGGCATTATTTAATGGGGCGGATGTACGCGGCACGAAATTAAATAACCAAGAGATCGCAGAAGCATCATTTAATGGGGCTGATTTACGTGGCGCAGAATTAAATGAGTTAGCCACGGATAACGCATCATTTGATGGAGCTGATTTACGGGGAACCTACAAAGTAACTCAGACTGACAAAGCAACTGGATACCATAACCAAGGTCTGCCGTTTGGTTTGACAAAACGGCTTGATACTTGGAAAGGTTTAAGATTTCGCTCAAAAACCGAAATCATCATTGCCGAAGCCCTTGACCGCGCGGGTGTGCTGTTTTTACCAAACTGTTTGGCGAGACTTAATCACCCAAGTGAACCAGAGGGAAGAGGGAACAAAGAAGCCGATTTTTTAATTTGTCATCAAGGTAAATGGGGAGTAATCGAAGTTGATGGTCCGCACCATACACCAGACAGACGAGTGGAGGAACAGGAAAGAGAACGCCTTTTCCGGCACCATGGAATACGAGTAGTTGAGCGGTTTGATGCGGCAAGATGCTATGAACAGCCAGATGAAGTCGTCAAGCAGTTTTTGCAAATAATTGCCAACCACTACCCTTGAACATAGTTATCATTGAAAGCTTCTCTTAGGCAGGACTCTCAAGCCACTAAATCCCGATTCTCCACTAAGCTCACGCCGTCTTCTGAGTCATTGATATCCGCATGAGTTATCACTTCCTCGCTCGGAGTTGGCTTAGGCATGCGTAGTAGTAATTCCTCCACACCCAAAGCTTTCATTTTTAAATCATAAACAGAGTTCATCCCCGACGTTAAGGCTTTTACTATGGTAGAACAATGCCTATCATTGTCCAAAGATTCCATCAATTCCAGAATTTTATTACGGACATAATCGCAATCTTTTAATAAATTTCTCTGGGTGCGTTGAATCTCAGCCAAGTGCCGATTAGTGTCCGCTAATGGCTCAAGATCAGTGTGAAATAGTGAATCCTGCTCCTCATACCTAATCAAACCCTCTAAGCTAGTTGCTCGCGATCTACCTTCTCTAGCTACTCTAGATATACAGACAAGAGCTTTGGCTATCTGAGGGAGTAGTCGAGGTGATACATCATCTGGGTTTTGTTGTAAGCGTGTAATCACGGTTTGGCAAATCGGAATTAAGCCTATAACAATATCGTCGGCAGCTATTGCAAGTTTCCGTTGTTTTTCAAGATCAACTCGCAAATTCTGGCTTTTTAGTGAGGCACCCGACACCGCCTTCTCGTCCTTGGCTGGGTTGGTTTCCTCAACCCACTCGTTAATAAAATCAGCGTTTGCGATCGCCGCAATAAAATCTTCCTCCTTACTCCAGCGAATTATAGTTTGGCGTGCAACCCGACATTTATCAGCGACCTCGCTTTTAGTAAAACCTTGAGCCAATAGACGCTTAGCTTGCTCTCGCTGATTTTTCTTCCGAACAAATGTTTCACTCATATACCCATATTTCACAAAAGTTACATCTATTCTACGAACGTTACTACAATCTTGAGTGTTTATTACATAAATATTGCAACAATCATTACATTAATGCGTTAGCTATGTCACGTTGCGTCACACTCAAAATTACAAGTGTAACCCACGTGGACAGTAATCAATAGCATTCCGTCAATCACTCTGTATCTCTTTGGAATACTTAATTATTTGTGTTGCAAAAGAATACAGGGAATGTCATGGGTCTATGGCGGTTGCCATAGACCAACCGCAGATTTGTATATATTCAGGTAACGTTAGGTCTTAGATGATCTGTTGTGAATGGCGATCACCCCAGGCGTAAGCTCATGGCAACGCTCTTGGGTGGTACTTCCAGTGTCGGGGCGGTATTCCAAAAATTCAAACTAGACTACTGCTTATTGCAATACGCCCGGCAACCTTCCATCCTTGCTAGTGCGATCGCCCGCCATGTCCTTGATGCTCTGAGTGGTCATGGGTGTGATAATGGCTGGAATGGTCGTGTGGTTGCCAATCCGGTATTATATCTCGAATATCGTTGGCTATCTCAGCTATCTGCTCCTCTATCTGCCCAACTCCTTTCGGTGCGTAAACTGACTTTAATTGCTCTATAAGCTTACTCGTATCCGTTTCAGTAACTACAAATGTATTTTTGTAGTTACTGAATTCATCAAGCACTTTAGGGGACAATGCGTCACCTATGTAGTTCTTGAGTTTGTCATGTAGTAACGCGCCACTTGCAACACAGATTTCACACATACCCGTTACGATTTATCGTAACTAGCGCTCTTTCATCACTGGTTGGTAGAGAATAGCGTCACCTTTCTTGTGTAGCATAACATACTACTTTTTGCCCCAAATTCGGGTGTTAATTCGCAACAATCTCAGCTTATTGACATTCAAAACCTCCATTTTTTACCCGTTGGCTTATTGAGAATTTTCGGAACTTATTGCCAAACACCCCCCCCGAATTTTTTACTAAATACTTAAATTTAGAGGAGGGGGTATCGTGATAAATTTATCTCTGGTTTTTCTAAGTATTTTCGCTTCATTTGAAAATACTGCTTTTAATTACCTTTAAAGCTCTTGACTCTAATTCTGGTATGCTTTGGTCATTCTCTCGGCTACCCCCTGCTTACTGGGCAAAATTAGAGGGGGTAGCAGCATCCCTAGCGGAACCTACCTCCTTGGCTTTTTACTGCAAATTCATCCCCAAACGTACTACAAAATCCGAAAAACTACACACTATACAAGTACTACACGATTGGACTTGACGACGGAAAAACGCGATGAATGCGATCGCCACTTCGTATCACCCATTACCTACTTCGCCGTCACCACCTCACCACGTCACCGCGTTACCGCATTGCCCCTTTGTGAGTCCAGCGTACTTACGAAGGCAACCGCAACCGCAAAACAAACCACCCCACCATGCTCAGAACCGCCAAGGGCGAAGCGGGAAGACAGCCCAATCGCCACAAAAACAAAGCCCTCCCAATGGGATTTTGGAAAGGCATACATTGATGCAACCTAGAGAGATTGTTAACAAGCGCTCAATCTGTTCCCTTATTTCAGACGTTTCGTTAGAACTGGAGTTTAGTCTAAACTCCAGTACAAAGTATAGAGCCACTTTTTGGCATATTCGCAGACCAAAATCAACCTCATCCAGGAGCAAACAACTGACAGTAGGCATTCTGCACCCCTCCACTCAGCGTGAGCCAAACCACATCTAAAATTTGCTGTGGCATCATCTGATAAATTGCCCTTGCTATTTGGTGGCTCATTAGCACTGCCCGATTCAATCTCCTTGCCCACAAATCAGGCAATGGTATTTCGTGTAAATTGCAAAGCGGAGCAGATTTTTTGATTTCCTCGTCAACTTTAACCAGTTCTTGGGTCGAGTCGTCCACAGTGTCAGAGGGAAATTCTTGGACCTGATTTTCTTTTGTAACTACATTGCTATCCGTCGTCTTGATGTCGTCCAAGGACATTTGCAATGGTTCCGGCTCGTGATAAAAAGCTAGAATGCGGTCGCGTACCTCTTGAGTCACCAAAGCCAAAGCCGCATCGACCACCGCTTTGTCATTAGACATTAGTATATCCTCGTATTGTTCACGGGTATCAATTAAGGTCAGTACTTCTGCTAAGGTTTCAGCAGTAAACCCGACCGTCTGTACTGCTGTCTGTACCGTTGTCTGTACTGTTGCTTGAGTTGCTTCCTTGGCTTTCATTGCTTCCTTGTGCCGAACAAACATCTGAGCATACTGCCAGTCCTCATCTTTAATCTTGCGCAACTTCCACTTTTGCCCCTCAACGGATTTTGTCTCAAAGGATAGTCCAACCTGACGCATCAATTCACCAAAGACTTGACCAGCAGTGATATTTTCTGTCGATAGCCCCAACGCATCTTTAACATGACGAGCGTGCGCCTTGGCTTTGTCTACCATCGGCTGGTAGTGCTTCGGCTCCCACCACTCACCTGGCTTCAAAAATTCCTTCAGCCCTAGCCACTCTCGACACTTCCACTTGCGACCGTTCCACCTAACATCACCAACGAAGCGACCATGACCCCGTTTTTGCTGGCGATGTTCTGCCGCAAAATCACGACCCACGGACTCACTCAAATCTTGAAATAACAAGTAGAACGCTTCCAGAGCTCGTCCATAGTCGTTCCTGACATTTTTCAACGCCATTGCAGCGTAGCCAGTAAATTTTCGCTTCGTCTTTTTGTGTGTAAACGTGGTTGCCGAAATCAGTTCCTCACCAAAATAGTCCCGCATCTTAGTTTTTTTGTACGCTGGCAACAACTCTGGAGGTATTGCCTCGGTCGAAAATTCAAGAGCTTCCATCTCAGAAAAGCTAAGGAACCGTGCCGCCGCGATCGCCTCTGCCTCAGAAATTTCAATATCACCCCAGATTTTTTTCAGACTATCCTCAATTGCCTTGGTTCCTCCCTCTGGAATGTTTTCTTCTTCAATAATCCCATACCCTATCTCCCGCAGGTGGTCTAAGGTGAATTGGCGTAGATTTTTCATGGTTATGATGCGGTACGCCAAGTTTTTGCAAAACAGTTCAAAATGTGGGGATGACCACTCCCCTTTTATCGGCTCATACTCTGGCTTGAGGCTAAGAATATGCTTTGAATTCACATCATAATTGCGCTGGTAATAAGCTTTTATCTCCTCTGGGGTGGTAAGTTCATTGTCGATTCCGCGAACTGGAAAGCCATCTTCTGCTATCCAAAGGTGAATGTCTTCGGCTCCTCTGACTCGATTAAGAAACTGCTTAATTTCACGGTCAATTAAAATGCCATTGCAAAAGCCGAATACACCATTAATGAACCGCTTATTTTTTAATGAAATCCCAGACACTACAGATGGACTACATATAATGAGTAAATACTTTTTAGATTCTTCATCTGGATTTTTAAAGAATGCTTGTACTCGTGGGTCGTTTGAATTATCGGCATGAATTTCTAATACCAAATCGGCAATCTCAGGCATAGTAGTACGAACGTACTCAGCCAAGGATTTACACCCCCTGACACCATTCTTCATGTCATCCAGAGCAAAGCAGGGTATCCTATCACCTAAATTTTGAATCAACTTATCAACTAATCCGTCTGGAGTTGAGGAGGGGTCATGATAGATGTTGGGTCGTTTGGGTTGGTGTTTGTTAATAATTAAACGGACTGGTGTTCCTTCTGGTGCAACCGCTTTGATGTAATCAATTTCCTTTTGAGTGATATCAGCGCTCATGCAAAGAGCAATGCCTTTGCCTGCGATTACCGCTTCAAAATGCCCTTCTAAAGTTGATAGAAGTAGTGGTCTTATTCCGTCTTTGTTGCAGAGTGAACCAAACAAGAAATCAAATACCTGGTCGCATTCATCAAGTAGTAAAATCCCTTTGTTGGATAGATGCTTAGGGTCAAATTGGTAAGCAGATGGAGCGCAGAAAGCTGCTTTCTTTTTATTGTGACGACTGACATCATCTTTATAATTGATTCCCAGAATAATGCTCAACATCTTGCCAAGAGAAATTCGATTATGCCAAGAGTAAACAGCCTCAGCTTCTTTAGCCAAAGGGATGATTGATTCACTCTTGCCCGTGCCAGTATCCGAAATGATGATGTTAACTGTTCCTGGTTCGATTAAGTCTTTCAGAACCTCTCCCATATGGGGAACATTGACAACTTTATAAGGCACTTCTGTAATATGAGTTAGCTTGTTTCTCTCAGCAATTAGCCGTTTTACTTCTTCCTCCTGCTCTCGCCGCTTGTCTTCCTGCTGTTTGCGTTTTTCGGCATCATTTATTTGTTGTTCTGCGATCGCAAAGAAATCACCACTCAGGATATACTTGACCTGGCTTAAATCGTCAAGTTCATCAGCATCAAGCTGTGACTTCTTATCGAGTTGATCCCACCAAGCAAACTGAACTTTGTACTCTAGGGACTTGGCTAACTTCCAAGCTTTCTCATACTGTTTGATAATATAAGGATTGCTTGTTGCGCCTGCATCGGGGAATAATTTTACTTCCTTGGTTGTCGCAACTGACAATGCTGCTTTAAGTGTTTCGCTGGAACTATCAAAATTTGCGCCAGCAGCGCCAATGATTTGTACGTCGGTGCGACCCCATCTAAACCAAGCTTTGAGCGCTAAGATTAGCGATTTCAGACTACCCTCGACCAGCCAAGTCTCGGTAACTTCTGTTGCTTCTGGATTGCGCCAGATGAACAATGGCAGTTCTCCATTAGGAAGGTGAGGGGAATTGCCGCCCTTGCTTTTGCTTGATAGCCAGAGGTACTTAGCAAAATTCTCGCGATCGTCAGAACCAATTTGATGTCCCAGAATGTGACCCTGTCCATCGGTAGCGGCAATACTTATCCCTGCCACCCCCAACAAACTCCGGGTAAGCCCTTGGGTGACACCTGCAAGCCCCGCCGAGACACCTTTGACCTCAATCCCTGGCTGCCAGGAACGTATCCAGCCCTGATGATAGGCAAAATTAATCTCCTCAGTAGATAATCCCCTTTGATAGAAACTGGCAATATGGTGCTGCCTCAATTCCAACTGGGATGCAATCTTACGGTAGCCGCTAGAGCGCTCTGGAATTGATAGCAATCTTGATAGCATCTGCTGCTTTTCTTCTGCTGCCTTGTGCTGCCGCCGGACTCTTAGTGCTTCCCACTCAAGCTTACGTTGCTCGCTCCACTCAGCAGAATTGTCTGGCTTGAAGCTAGCCGTGTGACCACCGCCAGATTGCTTTACACAGATAAAGCCGTTAACCTTCTCAAATTTCCTAGCATCAACAAAGGTATGGCACTGAATAAAATCAGTGTCTTCTAATTTGTATCTGCAATTGCCGTTGTTTTCGTTACAGATGGGGCAGGGGTTGCTTTTGCTAAATATTTTGAAGCTCATCCTGCCACCTCCCCTTGATCAAAAATCGTGCCGGAGAGGATATTTAATTCTGGCTGTTTTCTCTGAGTTAGCGCTGACGCTTTAATTCGCGTCAGGTTCCAAATCGGGTCTTCTACCCATCCGCACTGGGGGCAGTAGTTTGCATCTAGACCAGGGATTTCGTAATAACTATGACATTCGTGGCAAATGTTGCATGTCGCTAGACTTTTACGGGAGGGCGGTACTATTATCGAATTGTTAGATTCCATCTCCCGAGTGATATTCCGGGGTTTTTGCATACTGGGTTACTCCTTTGCTGACGGTTGCTGTCAGTGAGTGGAGTGACCCCATCGCGCCTTGTATTCCAATGTGCTACACTAATATCTAAATTTAGATTTTATTGTGTTGGGTGGTAGTTCCAACGGGGTGGGCAACTGGTAATTGCTCTTTGCTAAGTAGCTCTCTTGTTTGTGTAGCACCTTGGCATAACTCTGGATGATGGGATCTTCCACTCACTTTTGTTTGAAATTACCTAAAAGTGGAAAAATCCTGAAACCTCGCTTTGACGAGGCTTTCTTTTTTCTAAGGTTTGTTGTGTCGGTTGCGCTTCAACATTTATCGTTCTAAGTCGGTTTTTAAATTCTGGGTTGCGATTGAGTAAAGACATTTTTTTAATTTTTGCAATGTAATTCCACCGCGATCCACGGTGGGTTTTTCTTTGTTAGGAATTTTACCAAACCGCACCCCCAGCGGCAATGGGTAGCTAATTCCCGATGAGGTTCGGGGGGCTGGTTGCCGCTACATTTTTCCTAGACAAAACCGGACAACCTTAGCAAAAAAGGCGGGTTTATCTGTCAACAAGTACAAATAATTGAGAATGACCGCCTTTTTTGCCCCCACCACAGATATCTGTGGGACCTTAAGGAGTACTCGTGGGGGAAGGTTGTCCGGTTTTGTCATGGTTTCACCCAACCCATCGCCGTCTCAATGGCTACCCAGTTTAACTAGTATCGCTCTCAAGCGGTTGCGCGTCAGCAGTTTCGGTTACATCGGGAAAATCATATTTCCCGATGCTGGCATCATCCACAGCTGACAGCATCGATAAGCTGGCGATCGCACCCCGAACCTGAGATGGCTCAACCTCAAGATACCGTTGCAGCTGCTCAAGATTTCTGTGTCCACTGATTTCTTGAATCACTCGCAGCGGAATTCCGGCGTTGCTCATCAAGCTTAAGCTGGTTCTCCGGCAACTGTGACTACTCGCCCCAACAATATCTGCTCGTTGACACGCTTCTCGAAAAATTGCAGCGGCACTATCCTCATGGATGTGTCCCTGTCCCCAGCGACCTGGGAAGAGATAGCCATCATCGGTTTTTGCAGGTTTGTACTGTTTCAGGTAACGCTGCAAGTCATCCAGCACGGGAATGGTCCGAGTCGCCAGCTTCCCTTTAGTGTTACCTTTGCGGATAATCAATTCACTTCTTACCCTCCCTTTTGAGTCGTACACGTCCTTAATTTTCAGGGTTACGCATTCTTTGACCCGACACGCAGTGTAAAGCATAACAGCACACAGGGTTTTGTCTCTGGTGGTAAGCAACCCAGAGGTAAACAATCGCTGGATTTCTTCGCTGGATAATACCTTTGCTTTACCGTGGCGGTCGATTTTCACCAATCATTCCTTATTGATGCCTTGCTCAAATTCATCCACTGCTTGAATGGAGTCGGAAATTGAGATGCATTGTTCTAGCAAGGATATGTTCAACTGCGGCAACAACTCGCTTGACTTTATTTGTTCGTACCCATAGGTGTCAGGGTAGACAGTGGCTTGTTCAGTTTGGGAATTGTCCCGTAAGTGGTACAGCTTAAATTGATATCTCTCCCAAAACCAAACCTCAGAAACTCCTAAGCGACGGTAAACTTCCAGTTTTGTTATGCTGCCTGAGGTAACAACTACTTCTATGGCTAAGTCTGGTACACTTTTCGCAGATCCTATGCAGTAACATTCATCTGGTTCCGCCCCAACTTTTCTTGCTCTGTTTTTAAAAGTGGAACTTCCCATAGGTACAAAACGAATGCGTTTGCTGTAGAAAAAACGCTCTAGCAACATACCCAAATTCGTTTTTATATTTTCATGCCTGATTGAGGGCGACACAATTTCTAATATTCCATCTAAATAGGTGACACGGTAATGAGAGTTGTCCTCTAATCTGACTAGTAGCGCTTCATACTGCTGCCAATCTATACCGCTTCTTATATACCGCTCCTCTAAATCGTCTGCACGATCCAGTTCTGATTCCTCAATGAGTTGTTTGAGATTGCTGACCATTGTTTACTCCTTGCGTATCATCTGCCGCAACTGCGTTAAGCTGGCACGGGGGACGACCTCCTTTTTGTTGGTTTAGTGTTTTATGGCGATCGCCATAATTGCCTGGTGTTTCCGTTATTGTTCAATTTCTCCATAGATTTGCATAAATTGATTTAAAATCTCTTCATCATTCATTTTTGTTGTGTCAATACCTTTAATAGCCAAAAGCCCCAACTTAAGTAGATATTCTGCCTGTAAATTTTCCGACCGTCCTGCAATGTCAGCGGTATTAGCTACGCCATTTTTTACGTCTGGTGCAAGACGATAATTAACTTTGATTTCTTCTCTTTTGGCTTTTGGCTTTCTTGGCATTGATGGACTAGATATCAGTAGCATAGGCGTATTTCTTTATTAAAGCACTATGCCATCACTATACTCTCATTATTTTAATAATGCCATTACTATGCCATTACTATTACTCATGATTCATAAGGTAAATGACAAGTAATAGTAATGGTAATTTAATTACATAGTGCCATTACTTTTGCTAAATTGATAAATGTGAGGCACAGGCAATCGAGCCACACCCCACAAATCACAATCCAAACTTGAGAGTGCAAGTGTAACTCCCCAAAGAAACCATAGGTGGTTTTGGCGCAAGTATCTAGACTGCCATGCTTGCTGATAACCCTAACGGTTGTCATGAGAGATAATCAAGTCTCTCTTATCAACCTGGAGGATTATAGATGTCTTTAACTGCTGAAGAAAGCGAAATCAGAGGAACTCTTTGTGAGCTTATGTTTGAAACAGAAGAAACGGTAAGTACGTTGTTTATGGCTTGTGCCTATGCAATCAAAAATAAGAAATCATTATTTGAAGCGCTAGAAGCTTTGAATGAAACCGTTGAGGTTACTCTCTATGATGCTGAGTTCTTCGACGATGAAGGAGAAAGGTGTCTAGAAGACAGAGATTTTGAAATAGAGGAATTCATGGATGATATCGAATACGGCATCTCCTTAATGCACTTTGCCTCAAAATGTTTAAGCACTCTTTATCCAAGAGTCGTTCGAGATTTTGATCTGATTATGCGTTTAGAGAATCTCACAGATAAGGATTAAAGCCAACCGCAATATGCAACGTTGCATATCGTGGCTGTCATGAGGAGATTACCCCTCTTAACAGCCAGTAAGAGTAAAAATATGAACACATTGAAGCCTATCTTTTGCGCTGAGGAATTGCAGCGCGGGGCAGTTTACCAAGTGGATGGTTGCTTTTACGAGTACCTTTACCCCGACCCCTACGCCCGAAGTGATTTCCCCCGATATCAATTCCGATGCTTGCAGGGACAACGCAAAAAGGCTGATGTCACCTTGAACAAGAATACAATCCGCAAAGCTTATTTAGTACCTGGATATCAAGCACAGCGAGGCTCTACAGTCCAGGGTGACGCAATTCAGCAGAGTCTATTTTAGGTAAGGAGGCGTCTGTGTTAAATATTTACGAAGTTAAAAAACTTGAGATTGCTAAGAAACTTCTTGAAGAAGTCTCTGATTCGGAACGATTCAAGACCATCGATTACCACCCTGACCTGCATTTAGGTGACGCTTTGCAAGCCATTGACGAACTGCTTGTGGAGTATTATCCAGAAGGGTATACACCTCCACAACCGACTCGTGAAAATTTCTGTCGTGTTCGTTGGTATGAGAGCTTGCGCGATCGCATCTCTTTTGGATTTGGAGAACTGGCTACAACTGCTTTTATGGTTGCTATGTTAAGTGGTTGCGGTTCCATTATGTGTTGGGGGATGAGCGATATCAAGGCAGGCGCGGGTGGAACTAAGCTAAGACCTGATTTTGCTGCTCAATCTCAAATGTATCGGGGATTAGCTATCGGTTCTCTTGGTCTTGCACTCGGCTCGTCAATTGTCGGTAATTACATCACTGGCAACCACAAGAGAAATTAATCTAAGGAGGTTATTCAATGAAAGTAAATGAAGCAGCGCACATATACGGCATCACCACCAAAGAACTCATCACCGAACTCAAGACTAAGTTCCCTGACATCAAATTCAAGGCTAATTCTGAACTACCAGAAGGTTTTGAACGCACTGTTCAAGAGCAGGCTGAAGAATACGCCCAAATCTCCGACATTACGCTTCCAGAGACAACGGGCGAGATTACCCCATCTGGAGAAGATGCCATTGTAGATCCTAAGGTAACTGAAGCCTTCCATTATGGCGTGTTGGAAGCAATTGCCCGTCTGCGTTCCGAAGACTTTGCGCTAGACGGACAAGTGAGCGCTATAGAGGACATCCAAACTTTCCGTACTTCCTACAACGAGGTGTGGACTCTGTTCCATCAAGGTGAAATCACACAGCAAGAACTTCGTAATCAAGGATTTCGTGAACGCATGGAGGCGATCGCGACAAAAAAGACCGAGATGGGCAAGCATCTGGAGCAACGACAACAGGCTCAAGTATCCGTCGAGAGTACACAGCAAGGGCTGAAAAACAAGCTTGCTTCGCTTATGGCATAGGTGGCTTGATTGTCGTTCAAGCTTTGTTGTCAATCACCCTTGTTAGTTTCGTTATCACTTTAATCTTCAGGACTGTTAACCATGAACAACCAGGACGAACAAACCCGACTCAAGCAGCAATTAGTGTTATTGACCGACGCTTACATTCAGCTTTCTGATAACCCTGCTTGGCAAGCATTAGCCGAACAGTTTCCCGAATTGGAAAATGCCCGACAATCAGCTGTTAACGCTACCGACAATGTGTGGTGGCAAGTCCGTACAAAGTTGAATGCTTAAGAGGGCAGCGACTGCGAAGTATTCCAGCACCAAGCAGTCGCCCCTCTAGGTTCTGCAAAGCCCCATAAAGAGCTATACATAAGGATTATATGCCACGAGCTAAACAATCAGGAAGTCTTACGGGTTCCAAGCACTTTAAAAAACCCAAAGACACCCCACCTTCTACACCACCATCCACACCAGAATCTACCCTCACACCAGAACAAGAAATGGATGCAAGGGTACGGGCGCGATTGAAAGAACGGTTTCAGCAAACAGCCCAAACAATAGGCAATGCAGCGCAGGCTGTAGGTAGTGGGGTGAAGGCTGTCAACAACGCCGCTAAGACTGTTAGACGCGGTTTTACTGGTGGTAGTGCGATTGTTACTAACTCATCTGATACATCTCTCAAACAAGCTGTAGAGATTGCCCAGCAGTATGGCGTGGGTGAAATTGATATCAAAGAGATGTTAGGAACTGACCCCTACAAGGCAGATGCCGACATTCCAGAGCTACGTGCCGTTGATGCCAACCGAGAAAAACTCAAGATTCAGCGTCAAAACAACGCTTTGGAGGTGCGTCACGAAAAGATTAAGCAGGGTCGCAAAGTGGTTGCGATCGCCACTGAACAACGCAAGTTTATAGGTGATTTTGTTGACTTTTCTACCGCTGGCATTGAAACTGCAACCAAGGTGGTTAAGAACCAAGTTGCCGATACCAAATACCAGATTGAACAAAGCAAGCTTGAGCAGACAGAAGAACAACTAATCCAGCAACAAATTGCTACTCAAGGAACTCTTAACTTCACTGCTGGCATTGAGCAGGAATGGGATTTGAAGTTCCAATCTCAACAGGCGAAAAATGACCGACTTAAGCTTGAAGTAGAGGGTTCAATCCAAGACAACGAGCGCAAACGTGAGGAACTCGAAGCCAAATTACTTGAAGGGTGAAATAGTAAAGGGAGTCTAAAAACTCCCCATTATTTATAAATATTTGGAGCAAATTAATGACTATCAGCTTAAACGCAAGCAGAGGGTTATCTCTTGTGGCTAGCTTCCTTTGCATAGGTGGGATTTTGAGTTATATGAAAGCAGATCCGCGAGCCAAGCCACTGGCTTTAAATATTGCTGTTGGTGCTGGTGTGCTGGCTGTGGGGAATCAACTGGCTAGCAAGTGGTACGAGGAATTAGCAAACTACCAGCTGAAGGAAATAACAGCCAAGTTGGAGAAAGAGCGCGATTCTATCAAGCATGATTATCAGAAGCAAACAACAGTTTTAGCAGAGGTAAAAGCATTGTCAGCTAAACAGTCTGACCAACTGGTGAGACTGACTGAAGAGCTACAAGCCAAGGATACAGCGCTCAAAGTACTCCAAGACAACCTAGGTATAATTAAAGCCGAATTTGAGGTTAAAACACGGGAATTAGACGCAAAGCTGCAACAGGATGACACCCGCTTTCAAGAACTGTTACACGAATTCAAAGGACAGTTAGCTGAAGATTTAGGCTCACGCATTTACAAAAACTATAATGAACTTTCTAACAATGTGGAAGCTCGGTTGCAACGCGAAGATTATCAAGCTATCCACGAGAATCTGAAACAGTTCTTTGATTCATTAGAGCCGAAATACAATTTCCATTGCAGCCTTGTTAACGAAATATCTACGTTGGACGGTACTGCCTCAGAAATTCTTACCAACGCCATTGACATCTACCACCAAGTTAGCGATGAGATTGCAGCGCTCAAAGTTCGGTTTCGTAATCTTCTCAATGTTGATGAACGACGCGCTCTGGACAATGCGTATGAAACCTTGGCTGACTACAGTAAGAACTTTACCCCCATCGACAAAGCTAAAGGTGTTCTCCGGGAATACGAAGACTTTCAAAAAAAACAGCTAGAGAACTTATATAATTCCATCGGAGAGAATGACAATTCTCTAGAAGAGATGAGGGGACAAGTAGGCGACTTGCTAAACCAATTGGATGCTGAACACATCAAGATTGCCCAACTCAATCAACAAATTACTGACCTCAAGAAGCCTTTGAAGTGGAGCTTTGCCCAATCCAGAGAACTCCAGATTGGGAACCTCATTATTGAGTACTTCTGGCAGTCCGGGATTTACCTGGATCGTACCCACAGCCAGGGTGATGTGTACTCGGTCAAACTGTTTTTCCAGATTGACCGCAATAGCCGAGCTATCACACCTAAAGAACTCAACGAACATAGTGAAGCTCTGCAAACCTATTGCAGAGTCCTCAAGCCAGTGGTCTTTGTTTGGGATGCTGATATAGCTTTAATGTCTGCCACAGTTCTGCTAAAGCAAAAACCAGTGGAGCCGCCAAGCGATAAAGACATCTACCGTATCCTTGAGCCTGCTGAAAACTTCGGAGCAATCATCCGCAAGTATCACAACCATAAAGAGGGAGGTAAACCAACACTGCGGGTCATGGGTGGTACAGGTGGAGGTAAGTCACTAGCTACTAAGGTCATCATCAAGAGCTATGTAGACTCTGAGGACGGATGGGAAATCAGATTGAGTGATCCAATGGACGGGAGTGAAGAGGATTATTGGGACATTGCCAAGGTGGCTACAGATGACCGGACTGCCAAGAAAGCTTTTGCGGAAGTTGTCAGAGAGTTTGACGCGAGAACCGTAAAGTCCTCACGGTTCCCACAACAGAAGCTGCTAGCTGTATTCGACGAATTCGATAAACAGCACTCGGACGATGATAAGGACGATGCCAAGAGAATTTGGACAGCTATAAGACATCACAATATCCGGCTAATTCTTATGGGACAATCGTCCCAAGTCGGCGCAAATGGCTGGCAGTGGGATGACATGAGGAATTGTACCCTGCTTTTTGTAGGTGACGCGGTCATCTCAGCTACCAATAAGTACAAAGAACTAGGTTGGGACTTAAAAACCAAGAATCGCATCGACCGCGAATACAGGCAGATATCGGAGTGGATGACAGATAAAAACACAGCAGAGGAACTTCCCCCAGAGAGCCAATACAGGTTAGCGCTGCTTGTGTGTGGTTCAGTCATCAAGTTTTTGGAAATACCCAAAGCTGTTATTGGGACTATCGACAATGGGCGGTCATGGATAGTGTCGAAACCTTGGGAGTTTAGCAATCCGGATTGGACGGAAATCCAACATCCTGTTGAGGTGATGCCAACACTCTGCTGTCCCCACTGCGGTAGAACCAACATTAAGAAAAACGGCAAGGACAAGGCAACCAAAACCATCCAGCAATATAAATGCAATGATTGCGGCAAGGGATTTAGTGAGTTAGACGTAATTCCTAACAGTAATTAACAAATATATTGAGTTCTGGCGCTTTAAGCTATCTATCGGGCTAGCCCGAAACCTAGCCCGATAGATAGCTCAGAACCCTTGATTTTACGTGTCCGGCTAGCCCGTCATTTTTGCCTATAGGGGGTACAGCCCGATTAGCCCGATTAGCCCGACTGAGCATGAGTTTCTATTAGCTGAACTGCAAACAGCCAAAAGTACACGTTTTATATTCTCTGGAGTTACTGTTAGAAACTACTTTAGTTTTCTTCTAACAGTTGAATCGCAATAGAAGGGTAAGCTTTGCAATTACCCGTATTTCTGTGCGTAGTATGCGTACACTACAAGCAAAAAGGATTGTCCAAAATGAAAACATCAACCAATGGAACCAAGCCGAAACAAGACTTGCAGCAATTTGAGATTGTAGGGTCATTGCCTGAAGCTTGCGACAAAAAGAAGAAACCGCGTGAATCAAAGAATCCGCTAATTAATTGCTCTATGGTGCTAGATGCTGGGAGTAAACGCATTAAGTGTTTACTCAACAATTACCCCAATACCATCGACAGTATCTACAAAGAGGTCAAAGGGGAATTACCTTCAGGTATGGCGGGATGTTTCCGTTACAAAAGTAAAAACTATGTTGTAGGGCGCGGGTGTGATGCTGTTCTGGGTGAATTGGTGGAGGCTCAGAAGGATAACAAAATCAAGAAGCTTGACGTTTGGCTATTAGGCGCGTTAACTAGTGACCCCGACTTCTTAGATGAACTGCTAGAAGACAAGAAAAACCGCTACAAGTCAAAACCTATCCGCTTAGGTGTGGATATTAAGTTACTCTCGTTGTCTAGTAACAGACAAGGCGATATCACCAAAATACTGCAAGGTATAGAAGGATTTATTTATCGGGGTCGCGAGTTTGCAGTTGAATTCAAAAACCTTGATTTGGAGTTTATCTATTCTGAAGGTTACGGTGCGGCATTAACTGCTAGAAAGTCCTTAAGTACAGAGGCTGGTAGTTTTGCAGTACTAGATTTAGGCGGTGGTACTTTAACGCTAACTACTTATAAAATCGGTCGAAACTTACCTAAAGTACTCAATAGAAGTGTTGCTTCTGGAGGGGGTATGCAGGACTTAGCGCGTCAGATTTTTATTAGTTTGAATAAGACAGACATTGGGGGTGAAACCAAAAGTCTAAACAGTATCTTTGAAGCGCTCAAAGCTTGTCGAGTAGATGAAAATGGCGAGTACTTAGTACCCTACCGTGTGGGAAACAAAACTGAAAATATCACTGAAAGTGTATTGGATGGTATCAGTAATTGGATAGTTGATAACCCTAGTATTGCAGATATTCTGACTAAATCAAGTCAGGTGATGGTTAGCGGTGGTTTTGTCTTTGCCACTGGTGGAGGTTTTGCATCAAAAATCATAGGCGATAGACTTCAGTCACTTATCACTAATGCTGTTAGTCACGGGCAATTTGAAATACTGGAAAACCCAGATGTCATAAACATTTTGGGAATGAAGTGTCTCAACCAATAAAACAGAAGACACTGGGCGGTTTGTCGGCTCCCAGTGTCTCTGCAATTCCGTCTTTCTCGTTTATTTAATGAGTCTCTACCATCATGTCACGCTTTCCCCAACGCCGCGAGTACCGCGATGACCACGTTCCAGGTCATGTTTATTTGATTGAAGCTGTCAACGTCACGGGCATTATTCCAGGCAAACTAGTACGGAGATGCAAGATTGGGTTGAGTCGTAACCCAGAACTACGGCTACAAAATTTCATAGACAACCAGCCCCCCTGTGACTTCCGGATTATCAAGGCAATCTATGTTTCTGACATGGCGAGTGTTGAGGACGCGCTACACAACCAGTTCAAGCACTGCAATATCAAGCTGGAGAAATCGCGGGAATGGTTTGATTTGAATCTGTGGCAGTACCAGATGGTGCTTTGGGCATTCAGCCGTTACAAGTCACACCGCATCAGCTTTGCGGATATCCCTAAACGGGTGATCGCTGGCGGATTGATAGCACTTCTAGGGGTAGGTATCCTCATAGGTCATGCTGTGCGTGAGGACGCGCCACAGACTCAACCAACGACCAGTACAAAGAGTCGATAGCCTGTCCCCCTTATTTAGCTAATATGTCGTAACTAGTTATATAAGTAATCGTCATCAATATAACTAGTTACAAGCATTGACAACTAGTTACGAAAAAGTTAGATTAGATGCATCAACAGGTTGAGCGAAACACGCCACGAAACGCCCAGCCAGCACCACTACACACAATAAGGAATCTTAGACAATGCAAGTTTTACTTCACTCCACAATCATTTTCATCGTCGTTTTATTTTTCTCTTTCGCAATTTTTGATTTCGCTGTCAACATCATTGCACTCTGGAACAGCTGCAAGCCTCAACAAACCGCTTCACAGCGGATGCAGGTAGAACCAGAACCACAGCCACAGATTGAACCACAACCACAGCAACAGATTCTGCCTGACGTTTGGGAAGAGTCCGAGGCTTCTCCTGCTAAGCGACCAATGCAACCAGCGCCTTTAATCTTCCAATTGGCGCTACCAGCTGCTAAACAAGTTATCGCGCCTACACCAGTCAAAAAAGCTGGTAGACCCAAGAACTCAGCAACAAAAACTTTACCCACAGCCGAACCAAACCTTGCAGCTACGTTCTGTCAGCCATCTCAAATCGCAGTTGCAAAGAGCGAAAAAACGCGGCAGACCTAAGAAGTCGGTAGCGTAGGTAGATACCGATATCGTAACGGGTTATTGACTTTTAATAACTCGTTATAATAAAACTTAACTAGTTAAGGAGGGGATGAAATGAGCAAGGCACTACAGGACAAAATTAACGAGCTATTTGAGGCAACCAAAAACCTCATGAGTTTAGAGGAAATTAAGCCACATTGCGAGCGCTTCAACGAGTGGCTAAATGACCAGAGCTACAGCCAAGCCACACTGGGAACCAAATTAAGTGCATATGGCTTCTACAAGAAATTCAAAGCTCTACCACTGGAACAAGGAAAGAACGCCGACATTG